>Ga0247833_1000325_pt1 | contig 84839 bp, 84 predicted proteins | sample LaCruzMarch2015__7_FD_187117 | JGI IMG/M metagenome (GOLD analysis project Ga0247833, IMG submission 187117) | Freshwater microbial communities from meromictic Lake La Cruz, Castile-La Mancha, Spain - LaCruzMarch2015_8m | ecosystem: Environmental > Aquatic > Freshwater > Lake | place: Spain...
CATTGACGTTTTGCAGCGCGTCGCAAGAGCTGAGGTCGAGGCTCTGGAGCGAGGTTAGCCCCTGGAGGCCATCGACGTTTTGCAGCGCCTCGCAAGAGCTGAGGTCGAGGCTCTGGAGCGAGTTCAGCCCCTGGAGGCCATCGACGTTTTGCAGCGCGTCGCAATCACTGAGGTTGAGGCTCTGGAGCGAGTTCAGCCCCTGGAGGCCATTGACGTTTTGCAGCGCGTCGCAACCAATGAGGTTGAGGCTCTGGAGCGAGTTCAGCCCCTGGAGGCCATCGACATTTTGCAGCGCGGTGCAATTACTGAGGTCGAGGCTCTGGAGCGAGTTCAGCCCCTGGAGGCCATCGACATTTTGCAGCGCGTCGCAATAACTGAGGTCGAGGCTCTGGAGCGAGTTCAGCCCCTGGAGGCCATCGACGTTTTGTAACGCGTCGCAATTGCTGAGGTCGATCACAATCGGGCGTTTCAGAGCTTTCAGCAGTTCGGCGATTTGTGGCAGACCAGCTTGATCCACCTTGTCGTGTTGCACAGATGTGGCAATGACCTTGTCCCCCTGCACGTCGGCATGGATGCCGAAGCGATTCGAAAGCTCTGCCACGATGGCATTTTCTCTGCCGATCTCCTGCCCCAACCAGAGGGCGGCGGCGGTGCCGAGGGTGAGGACGAGCAGGGAGGGCGTGACGAAGGGGCGGACGCGCTCCGCCAGGGTGCGTAGCGGCGTCTCCAGGATGGGCGTGAGCAGGCGGGCGATGAAGTCGTGGGCGATCTCCCAGCGAGTGTGTGCCGGGTCATCACTCTCCTCCACGCAGCGGACGAGGGGCCAGTCGAGCAGCCTTTTGAGGCAGCCGGAGACGAGCTCGGGCGCGAGGTCGGCGGCGGCGGCGCTCTCGGCTACACTGCGGCGGATGCGCAGGCCATCGCTGAGCAGGGTGCGCAGAACGGGGCGGGCATGGGCGCGGACCTCGACTGCCTCAACAGTGCGGCGGATGTCGTGGGCCAGGAGGGCCCCACGGGGGATTTTGACCGGATCATGCCCGGCATGGCGCTCCAGGAGCTTCCCCAGCATGTTCAGCGCGATGGGGCGGATGAGGCCGGGCGTGCTGGTGACGGCCTCCGCCTCATCCAGCGCCTCATTGAGCCGCCCTTCAGCGAGCTGGATGCCGGAGCGCGGATCAGCAAGGAAGGCACGCGCAACCAGTCGCGAGAAGGGGGCGACACGGCGTCCATTTTTCCCCTCCACCCAGCGGGGCAGGTGGAGGGTCTTCAGCAGATCGTCATAATCGGAGCGGAAGGTGAGCAGGACCGTGAGGCCGGGGAAGAGCTTCCTGCGGCCTGCGGCGATGGCTTGCAGCAGACCCGCAAAAGGCTGCGTCTCTGCCGCGCCGCGCTCATGGCGGATGAGGACGACCTCAAACTGATCGCACAGGATGAGCAGGCGGCGGCCATTACGCTTAAGCTGGACACAGGCATCAGCCAGGACTTCGGCGATGGGGGCCCCTTGGCGGTCCTCGGTGGGATCTTTCCAAATCGCCCCAGGGGTGAGCAGTGCCTCACGCAGGGAGGCGATGGGATCATCCTGCTCCGGGATCGAAATGATGTGGCAAGGAACGATGCCGGTCGGCGCATCCCCGGCTGCCAGAGCGGGAAGGAGGGAGGCATTCAGCAGGGAGGACTTCCCCGCACCGGAAAGGCCGGAGAGGTAGAGGATGGGCTCGCTGGCCTTCCTCACCCATTCGAGGATGTCCGCATCCGCGCCATCCGGGCGGCGGTAGCGCTTGCAGTCCGCCGCGCTGCCCGTGTAAGGGCCGACGCGAAAGTAATCCGCCTCGAAACTGGGCAGGGGCTGGACAGCCCACTCCCGCAAAGCCGCCTCCCGCCGACGGCGGCGGATGAGGGTGACGGTATTCCAGAGGACATTGGCAAGGCAGAGCGCCGTGAGGACGACAGTCGCCCAAAACGCCGTGGGGTAGGCCTGCCGAGTCCACTCCAGAGCGGCGACGGCTAAAATGAGGACGCCAATGGCAAGGAAGAGATGGCGCAGATCAAGAACGGTGCGTCCAACTTCCTTCAGAAACTTGCGCAGAGTGCTGTCGTCTGCCGCAGGCTCCTGAATCGCAGGGCCATTGGTTTCCAGGGCTGCCTTGAGAAGATCATCGGACATGATGAAGGAATGTGCTTAATGCCGATGGCAACGAAATCAAGGCAGCACATGACAATGCGAGCGCCGGGGTGTGAATCAGGCTGGGGTCGGTGCTGGCGGCGCGGATGTCAGGGCGGGCGGGCTTTCCTCCGCCGCACTGCCGTCCTCATTGATATACACGACGCCTCAGAGGCGGGCGATACAGCGGCGAGCACGCCCAAAGCTCTCCTGGCAGGGTATTCCCGGCATTGAGCGTGGATCGAATAGTCACCTATGGGCCACCTGGTATGGGCGCTGTCGCGAGGGTCAGTAAGGCCTGCTGGGTATCTGGAAAAGACATGCCATGGTGATGAACACCCGCGCTTCTTTAACGGCTATCCAGGATAATCAAAAAAGAGCATTTGTGACGAAGGGTTCATGAATCTGTTTTCGTACTAATGCGCTCTCATATGCGCACACTCGCACTCACCTCATTCCTTGCTGCCCTGGCTTTTTCGGCCCATGCGGAGCTCAAGCTCCCCGCCATCATTGGCGACAACATGGTCCTGCAGCAAAAACAGGCCAATCCGATCTGGGGCTGGGATACTCCGGGCACGGAGGTGACGGTCCAGTTCGCCGGTCAGACCAAGACCGCCAAGGTGGGTGCGGATGGCAAATGGACGGTAACTCTGGATGCGGTGCCTGCGAATGCCAAGCCTGCAACCATCTCCATCCAAGGCACGACCGGCAAGGAACTCAAAAACGTGCTGGTGGGTGAGGTATGGATCTGCTCCGGCCAGTCGAACATGCAGTGGAATGTCGGCTCCACCTGGGACGCCGATCTGGAGATCGCCATGGCGAAGTATCCGAACATCCGCCTCATCTCCGTGCCGCAGGTGGGCACCCAGGAGCCGCAGCAGGATTTCAAGGGCGAGTGGAAGGAATGCTCCCCGGAGACCGTCGGCCCCTTCAGCGCCGTGGGTTACTTCTATGGACGCACCCTGCACAAGATGCTGGATGTCCCCGTGGGCCTGATCAACAACGCTTGGGGCGGAAGTGCCGCCGAGGCTTGGGTGCGTCGGGATGTGCTGGAGAAAGACGCCCGCTTCAAAACCCTCATGGATGGCTGGGTGCAGCGTGAAAAGGATCTGGCCAGTGATAAGGCGAAACAGGACTATGACAAAGCCCTGGCCGCCTGGACCCTGAAAAAGGAGGAAGCCTCCAAGGCCAAACAGCCCTTCGCCACCCGCGCTCCGCAGGGGCCTCAGCAGATCCTGGGCGGCAATGCCCGCCCTGGAAACATTTACAACGGCGTCCTGCTGCCGACCATCGGCTACGGCATCAAAGGAGCCATCTGGTATCAGGGCGAAAGCAATGCGGGTCGTGCCTATGAATACGGTTATCTCTTCCCGCTGATGATCGAGCATTGGCGCAAAGAGTGGAAGCAGGGTGACTTCCCCTTCTACTGGGTGCAATTGGCCGACTACATGGCCGAAGAAGCCAATCCCGGCGACAGCCCTTGGGCCGAGCTGCGCGAAAGCCAGACCAAGACCCAAAACGCGGTCAAAAACGGCGGTCAGGCCGTCATCATTGACCTGGGTGAGGCCAATGACATCCATCCTCGCAACAAGCGTGACGTGGCCGAGCGTCTGGCCCGCATCGCCCTGGTCAAGGACTACGGTTTGAAGCTGCCCTACCGCAGTCCCGAATACAAATCCGTGGCCATTGCCGGCGACAAGGCCATCGTCACCCTGGACACCTTCGGCTCCACTCTCCGCACGGTGGACGTGAGCGAAGTCAAAGGCTTCGCCATCTGTGGCGAAGACAAAAAATGGGTCTGGGCCACCGCCAAGATCGTCGGCAAAGACAAGGTGGAAGTGAGTGCCCCAGGAGTCGCCCAGCCCGTCGCCGTGCGCTATGCTTGGGCGAACAATCCCGTGTGCAATCTGCTGAGCGTGGACGGCCTCCCCGTGACGCCCTTCCGCACCGATGACTTCCCCATGACCACGAAGCCGAAGTAAGGAGCGCGGACGCCCTCGTCCGCATTCCCTCACCAGGCGACCGATCCTTGATCCCGTCATCAGGATCTTGAAACTGCTGGTGGAGTGGAGCTGAGGTTTAAGAGCGAAGAGACAGGGATAGGTTACAGCTTCTGATGCAGATACTCATCCAAACGTGGATTGATCTTCCGCGCGAAAACCCCGTGATACCAGGGCGAACGTAATTGCAGCAGAATAACCAAAAGCGTCACGGGCATCTGCCACCCGCAAGCGGGCCACCAGGACAGGTCGTCCTGGGTCACGTGATAAAAGACGTTCAGCACAAACACGCCCGCCCAAAGCAACTCCCAGGTGCGCCAGACCAGGAAGACATTGCAGAACAAAAAGAAATGCCCCACGGCCATCGGGACGATCCATGTCAATGGGTGATCCCTTCGCATAAGCCAGAATGTCAATGCACCCGCCACCAGCAGGATCACCGCATCCATCCATGAGAAGCGGAACCCGGCAGTTCGTGTGGCAGGTGTTTTCATATCAGCGGGGCATCAGCAGACGGCGAAAACCGTGATGATGGGTATAACAATTGTTTCGCTTCGTCTGGTTCCGCTAACTCAATTCTTAACAGGGTAGAAGGATTGAGTGACGGTGATCAGCCCCACGATGTGTTTGTTGAATTCTTGGAGCTCTTCGGCAGGTACCCAAAGCTCGCGATGAACGGCGGCACCGACGACCTGCTCCTCATAACGGCTCAAGAACTCCGTTTCGACCTCGAAACGTGTCACATATCCCGACCCGGAGGCACGCACATTCCAGTCTCGGGCGATCTGGATCGCGTACTCTTCATTGAGCACTGGATAAAAGATAGGTTGGTCCGGCAGGCGGGGTGGGAAAGCCTTCCATCCTAACCTTTCAATGAGAGCTAGTTCTTTCGGACCAACGGGGCGGTAAAGGGTCGTTGTGTTCATGACTTCATCGTTTTGAGCTGCGCAGTTTGACCTGATCGATTTTGAAGAATCTGTTCATACCGTTGCCGGTCCCTCTCACTGAAGCAGCAGAAGATAACTTGCTGAATGGATGATGGCGTTTGCAAAAAATCCATCACTGTCTCTACAGCAATCTGTGCCGCCTCGTCCGATGGAAAGCGATAGACGCCCGTTGAGATGCAAGGGAAAGCGATGCTTCGCAGTCCAAGGCCTGCAGCTAGCTTCAGTGAGCTAGCGTAACAGGAGCGCAACAACTCCGCTTCATGATGACTGCCGCCATTCCAGATAGGGCCGACGGTATGAATGACGTATGTTGACTTGAGCTTGTAGCCCTTGGTTATTTTTGCCTCGCCAGTGCGACAGCCAAGTAGTGTCCGGCATTCTGCCAGAAGTTCCGGCCCAGCCGCACGATGAATCGCACCGTCCACACCGCCACCACCTAGGAGTGATGAATTAGCGGCATTGATAACGGCATCCACATTGAGCGTGGTGATGTCAGCCTTGATCGTTTCGAGCATTGTATTCATGGGAAAAATTTAAGTTTTAACTGCGTGCTCATCATTCAAAGTATCTTGGCTTCAGCGCGCATTTGATGGCGCACCTCCATTAGCGCAAAGCCGAGAAGATTAAGGCCCTTCCACCTCGCGGGGTTTTCAACCCCTTCCGTTGTAGCGGCCATGCCGATGCCCCAGATGCGATCAAAAGGGCTGGCTTCAACGAGCACCCGGTCTCCGGTTTGGATCAAGAAGTCGCGGAGTTCGTTGTGTTGGCTGAACTTTGCGAGGTTGCCCTGAACGACAATGCCCCATCGAGCTTGAAGCCATCGAGACTCGTCGAAGCCTTTGACCTGGCGGCCGAGTTTCTTTGCCACGGCGGCGCTTTTTGCTTCAAGGATGGAATCCAATGTCCCTGCGTCATCGAACAATCGGGCTTTTTCAGCCATCATGTAGTGCTCAGCGGTAGCGTAACGGATGCTATTAACGGTGAATGGATGACCGCTCCACCACTGGCTGAAACATGAAGACGTCATGAAGCCGTTTTTGGCAGGTTGATGACCCCAAAAGAACAGCCATGTGGGTCTCCAACCTTTCTGCATTTCATGCAGAAGGTTTTCTCGGGTACCGATTTCACGGCGAGAATTTGAGGACGCATTCATATCTCAAACAAGAACCCCTTTTTCTTGAGCTTCTCATACCGCACGGGATCGAAACGGAAGAGCTGGGCGGGGCGGTGGGCGCCTTCGCGGTGGGTTTCGTTGAGGGGGACCAGGAGGTCGAAGCTGAGGACTTTTTTGCGGAAGTTGCGCTTGTCCAACCTGCTGCCGAGCACGGCCTCATAAAGGTGCTGGAGCTGGCTGAGGGTGAACTTGGCGGGCAGGAGCTCGAAGCCGATGGGCTCGTAGCGCAGCTTGCCACGCAGGCGCTCCAGCGCGGTGGTCAGGATGTCGGCGTGGTCAAAGGCGAGGGCGGGCACCTGGCTGACAGGGAACCATTGCGCATCGGCGGCATCGGTATCGGCCTGGGTGCGGTGATCCGTGGGTTTGGTCAGGGCATAATAAGCGACGCTGATGACGCGCTCGCGGGGGTCACGATCCACACGGCTGAAGGTGTAAAGCTGCTCCAGGAAGACTTTCTCCAAACCGGTCTCTTCCACCAGTTCGCGACGGGCGGCTTCATCCAAGGTCTCCTCGACACGGACGAAACCGCCGGGGAGTGCCCACCGTCCTTTGAAAGGAGAGAGGCCACGCTCAATGAGCAGCACCTTCAATTCAGCATCGTCAAAGCCGAAGACAACACAGTCCACCGTGAGTGCGGCGCGTGGATACTCATAGACATGTTTCATGATGTATGAAAGTGTATAAATGACACGATGTAAAGCGAATTGACGAAAGACCCCTAAATCAGCTCGTGCAATGAGCATGATGAAGGGTCACCAAGCTCGGGCGAAAAGCCTGAAATGCTTATCGGTAATGACCGATCAGTTTCGTTAAGATGTTGATAATCAGAGAGATAGACGTCTCGAAAGGCGGATGGCACGGCCTGTGCGCTTATTGCTTCAGCGGTTATTTCCGCCTCGTCAGTTTAAATCAACCTAACAAACATTATGAAACTCTTTCGCATCCTCGCCATGACATTCGCTGCCGCCGCTCTTTCCCTGACGACAGTCAGTTGCAGAGAAAAAAGCCTGGGGGAAAAAATCGGTGACAAGATCGATGATGGTCTCGATGCACGTCCAGGGGAGCCTGTTCGTGACGCTGTTGAAAAAGTCACAGAATAGTGCCTGTGAATTTTCTGGCCGATAGGTGCCTGTAGGCATCTGATGGGTCAGGGCGTATCTTTGAATAACCAATTGTAGAACTAAAATTATGGGCATTCTTTCCTGGATCATTCTCGGCCTCTTGGCCGGTGGCATTGCCAAATTTCTCATGCCGGGCAAGGACCCTGGCGGCTGCTTCATCACGATTATCCTGGGTGTTCTGGGTGCCTCGGTGGGCGGATGGCTGGGCACGCAGCTTGGCTTTGGCTCGGTGCAGCAATTTGACCTTCGCGGCCTGGGCATCTCGATTGTAGGCTCGCTGGTCCTGCTACTGATCTACCGCGTTATTGCAGGTCGAAAATAAGCCTTACCCGCAGACAGACTCATTGAAAGCAACGAATCATGAGTCAGATGCATGGCTCGGCTGATTCTCATCGGCGCGAACATTATCAGCATAAACTTCCTTTTGCGTGGGCTGCGTGGCTTTATCGTATTGGGAAGCTCATGCAGCAGCGCCGCACCAATCTTTTGCTCCTCTTGCTGGTCATCACGCCTCTGGCGCTGCTGACCTGGCTGGGTACCTATCTTATCCGGGATGCGGCACGCAGCACCGACTCCGCCATGCAGGCCGTGCTGGCGGAACGTCTGGCGAGTGCGGATCATCAACTGGTCGATGACCTGCGTCGATTCACGGATTTGCTCGATGAAATGATGGCCTCTCCACAAGCCACGGGGGCAGCGGTCGCACAGTCTTTGGCCAAACATGAATGGATTCAGGAGACCTGGGTGGCAACCGTGGGTGGATCGGTGAAGATTATCTCACAGAAGGCGGGGGAAACGCAGGGGGACGGAGCGGATGCCAAGACGCGTTCGCTGATCCTGATGACCACTCTGCGCTCCTCGGCCAAGCCCATGGATACCTCAGATCCCTTTTACCCAATCAGCCAATCCACATCGAGCGTGGAACCGGACCGGAGTCGTCAGGCTGTTTGGATGACCTTTGCGCGCGCGGATCACTATGATCTCAAGGGGCTGGTGAGGCGGGAAAAAAATCTGGGCTTTCCCTCCGGCTGGCATGTCACGGACGGGGATTTTATTTACTGGCGAATGGCGGCGCAAAACGAGTTGGTTTGCGCCAGGCTGGACAGCAAGCTGTTGCGAAATGCGCTGTATGGGCGTCTGCCTCCACCGGGTCTGCAAAATTATCCGGGACGTCTCCTATTAACCACGAACACTGGCATCCCGTTGCACACATCGGGTCGGCTTCTCTCGGGTTCGAGAGGGATGCCTGCGGCCCGCCGGCAATGCTCTGCGCCGCTCACCCAATGGGTGTTGAGCTATTCGCCTGCCCAGGTGGAGTTTCCCAAACCCTATCTGTTTCCCATTTTGTTAGGCGTTAGCTCGGGTTGCATCTTGGTCATCGCCCTGGCCTGGACCTTCTTTCGTGAAAATGCCCGCGAGCTACGCCTGGCCCAGCAGCGGGTCAGCTTCGTCAATCAGATCTCGCATGAGCTGAAGACACCGCTGACAAACATACAGCTCTACACGGAGATGGCCAGTCACCGGATCGAGGAAAGCGGGGATGCGATTGCGCAGCGTCACCTGAGAGTCGTCGAGACGGAGACCGCGCGCCTGAATCGCCTCATTCAAAACGTGCTGAATTATGCCCGCCAGCAGCGTGATAAATTGAGCGTGCAGGCGAAGCCCATCGTCCTTGATGAAGTGGTCAGCCGTGCTGTGGATAATTGGCGGACGCTGCTGGAAACGAAAGGCTTTCAGGTGCAGCTTATCTTGGATGGGCCACCGGTCATGAATGCGGATGCCGATGCACTGGAGCAGATCTTGGGGAACCTGCTCTCCAACGTGGATAAATATGCGGCGCATGGGAAATGGGTCTGTGTCCGCACGGAAACTGCGGGAAGCAGCGCCCGGGTCATCGTGGAGGATCGGGGACCGGGCATTCCCCCTGGGAAAAGGCGCATGGTCTTTGAACCCTTCGAGCGCCTGCGCTCGGATTTGAATGAAGGTGTCAGCGGGACCGGTATTGGTCTGACCATCTCCCGTGAACTGGCTGATTTGCACGGCGGCTCACTGGAGGTTTGCAGCCTGTATAAAGATGGGGCTAGATTCATACTCACTCTCCCAGTCCGACCCCTATGAAAATCCTCATCGCCGAAGACGACAACAACACTCGCGAGGCTCTACGCGAAGTCCTGAGCATGGAAGGCTATGATCTCGTCACGGCCAGCGATGGCCTGCAGGCGATTGATTTTTTCCGGGCCACGCGGCCTGACTTTGTCTGCCTGGATGTCATGATGCCCGGTCAGAATGGCTATGAGGTCTGCAAACAGATCCGCAAGATCGATGAAAACGTGCCCATTCTTTTTCTCACGGCCAAGGCGGAGGAAATCGACACCGTGTTGGGATTGGAGCTCGGTGCGGACGACTACATGACAAAACCCTTTGGCGTAAAGGAGATCATCGCCCGCATACGCGCCATCCTGCGCCGCACGGCGGGACGTGTTGGGACCAAGCCGACCTCGGAAGACTTCACCATGGATGATCTGCGCATCGTCCCTGCCGAACTGCGCGCCTACCGCGAGGGCGGCGAGATCCAGCTCAGCCCTCGTGATGTGAAGGTGCTGACCTTGCTCTATGAACGCCGTGGCAAGGTGGTGGACCGCAACACGATGGCCGATGAAGTCTGGGGTGTGGACTACTTCCCGGAAAGCCGTGCACTGGATCAGCATGTCTCCCAGTTGCGCAAACGTGTGGAAAAAGACCCGGCCAATCCCCGCATCATCCGCACCGTCCACGGCGCAGGCTATCGCTTTGAATAACCGAAAGCGTGTTGGTCTGACACTGAATAACAGGCGGTTAGAAGAATATTCTTGCGGCTTGTGAGGGATGCATTTGTAATCGTTCGCGATCGAGATTCCGCGGTGGCGATGCCTAACCATTGTTACAAAAGCGACAAACACAAAGCACTCCTCATGCAACGCGTCCTTCTCTTCCTCTCGCTCACCCTGACCGGCCATGCGGCCAGCACGGGTGAAGTCAGCACCGCTTTGACCAAAGCCGTCGCCTTTTATCATCAGAAGGCCGCCGTGCATGGCGGCTATGTTTACCGTTACAGCGCGGACTTCACCTTGCGTGAGGCGGAGGGCAGTCCAGGGCCAGATACGATCTGGATTCAGCCTCCGGGCACGCCGGCGGTGGGCATGGCGTTTCTGGATGCCTATGAATCCACGAAGGATGAGGCCTGTCTCAAAGCGGCGGTGGATGCGGCCCATGCGGTCAGCCGGACGCAGCTCACTTCCGGAGGCTGGGACTACTCAGGCCACTTCGATGAGCGCAGCCGCGAGAAGCATCTCTATCGCCGCGATACAGAGGGAGAGCTGATCGAACGAAAAAAGTTCCCCCAGGGCGAAGCTGGGTGGCACATCTGGCGGCAGCGCGAGCACAAGGACACGAACTTCTCCACGGTGGACGATGATGTGACGCAGGCCGCCACACGCTTGCTGGTGCGGGTGGACCACTCCCTAGGGGGCAAGGATGAGGAGATTCGCGAGGCCGCTGATTATGCGCTCCAGGCCTTCATGAATGCTCAATATCCCGCCGGGGGATGGTCGGCCAGTTTCGATACTTGGCCTGCCTCGCCACCGCCTGTGGACAAATACCCGGTTAGGCCGGGAAACTATCCCGCCGACTGGCCGCGCAAATGGCCAAAGGATTTCACGGGCTGTTATGTCCTCAATGACAACACCCATGCCACGCTCATGGGCACCCTGCTGCTCGCGTGGCAGCTCCGTCAGGATGACAAGTATCTGGCCGCTGCCAAACGCGGCGGCGATTTCCTGCTCACCGCCCAGATGCCCGATCCCCAGCCAGCCTGGGCGCAGCAATACAATGCCGACATGCAGCCGGTGTGGAGCCGTGCCTTTGAGCCCAGTTCCATCAGCGGCCGTGAGTCCCAAGCCGCCATGTGGGCCCTGCTCAAACTCAGTGCCGCAACGGGTGATAAAAAGTATCTGCCGCCCGTGGCCAAGGCGATCGGTTATTTGCGCAAGTCCCTCCTGCCTGGAAACAAGCTGGCCCGCTTTTATGAGCTCCAGACCAACAAGCCGCTCTACTTTGAGCGGGGTGAAGGTGGCAAAGGATTCGAGCTGACCTACAGCGATAAAAAGGCCTCCTCCAACTACGGCTGGGTCTGGGACAGCGAGCTGGATGCCATTGAGGACATTGGGCGGAAGATCTTCCGCGATGAACCGGTCGAGTTTCCACGGACGGAAAAAGAACGCTGGTCATCGTCCCCGACTGAGAAAGACATCACCACCATTTTGTCTGAACAAAAGCCCGATGGCTCCTGGACCGAAACCAAGGACGAACGCGGCATCATGCGCGATGCGGATGGCAAGAAAACCTCCCCCAAAGGCGGTGTGATCCATGGGGATACCTTTGTGCAAAACGTCCGTGCGCTGAGCGTGTGGTTGAAGGAGCAGAAGAGGTGAGGTTCTGGCTTTCAGATGGCCTGGGACAAGTGAGGCTGGACACCAACCCCGCCGCATGATTGTTTGCAGGCCCCAACCATGAAAGACGACCCCACGGTGCCCGGCGACGCACGTTTTGAGACGCGAGCCATCCACATCGGCCAGGATTACCGCAGCGAGACCGGCGCGGTGATCCCGCCGATCTACATGACCTCGACCTACGAGACGGGGAATCCCGGCGGCTTTGATTACACCCGTAGCGGCAGCCCGAACTACAGGAACCTGCAAAACACCCTGGCCAGCCTGGAGAATGCGAAACATTGCACCGTCTTCGCCAGCGGCGTCTCCGCCATCACCGCCATCGCCTTTGGCCTGAAGGCAGGCGACACCATCCTCTCGGAGCAAAACATCTACGGCTGCACCTACCGCCTGTTTGAGCGCGTGCTGCGCAAGTTCAATGTCGAGATCCAATACGTGGACCTGGCCAACCCCGCCAACTACGCGCGCATTGCGGAGCTGAAACCCGCCCTCGTCTGGCTGGAGTCGCCCACGAATCCTTTGCTCAAGATCCTCGACATCGCCGCCATCTCGGAGGTGGCCCACAGCGTCGGCAGCACCGTGGTGGTGGACAATACCTTTGCCTCAAGCCTGATCCAGCAGCCTTTGGACCTGGGCGCGGACCTTTCCCTGCTCAGCACCACGAAGTACACCAACGGCCACTCCGATGCCCTCGGCGGTGCGGTTTGTTCAAACTCGGATGAGTGGCAGGAAAAGATGATCTTTGCCCAAAAGGCCCTCGGTTTGCAGCCCAGCCCCTTCGATGCCTGGCTGACCTCGCGCGGTGCCAAGACCGAGGCCCTGCGCATGGAGCGGCACAGCGCCAATGCCCTGGAGCTGGCCACGCGGTTGGAAGAGCGTGACGGCGTGAAAAGCGTGCGTTATCCCTTCCTGCCCTCGAACCCGCAGTATGAGCTGGCGAAAAAGCAGATGCGTGGTGGCTCCGGCATGATGCTGGCGGACTTCGGCCACACCCAGGATCAAGCCCTGACCTTCATCCGCAGGCTGCGCCTCTTCACCCAGGCGGAGAGCCTGGGCGGAGTCGAGTCCCTCGTCTGTCATCCCGCCACCATGACCCATGCCTCCATCCCGAAGGAGATCCGGGAAGCAGCAGGCGTCACTGATGGACTCGTCCGTTTCTCCGTGGGCATTGAGCACGTAGAAGATCTGTGGGCGGACATCGAGCAGGCGCTGCAGGCCTGATTAAACCATTCTTTGTTAGGCAACCGCCCGTCCCCCATGGCCCTGCGCCTCCATACCTCCATCACCCACGGTGAGATCGACAACACCGAGCGTGGCCGCGTGCGTGCGAAGCTCTGGTTCATCGGCCGCGCCCAGCCGGTGGAGCTCGACCTCGATGGCGATGCCTGGCGCGATGTCGCAGGCACCCGGGTGACCTTTGTCAATCCCACCCCGCTGGACCAGCCCGAGGCCCGTCACCTGCATGGTGCACACACCGGCATGGCGGGCGACATCACCGCCTCACGCAAGGTCAAGGTCTTCACCGTCCCTGAGGAGGAATGGAAGGAGGCCTATCGCCAGGACCGCATCGCCGAAGTGCCCACCGAATGGCGCAATAGCCTCTACCTGGAATGGTTCACCATTGCCCAGGGCCGCTGTGTCGTCGAAAGCGCCGATTTTGAGATCACCATTTCCCCGCATGTTTGGGAGATGGATGAGGACGAGGAAGGCGCGCAAAAGCTGGCCAACATGCAGGCCATGCGCGACTTCCTGGCCGCCATCATCCAGCGGCCCGAGCCGAAAGAAGACGCCGACGAAGATGATGATGACACGGCCTTTACGGAAGAAGCCTGGGAGGAGCAGCTCAAGGCCTCCGACCGCCTCACCGATGCCAGCCTGGAGGCCTATGAGAAGTACGGCGATGACGATGACTCCGATGAAAAGACCGCCTTCGTCATGGGCTGGGACCACCTTCTGGAAGACATGGCCGACGCCCAGGAAGGAGTGCAACCCTCCGAAGATGACAGCGACGAAAAGAAACGCCGCCAGCATTGGGGCGAGCTGATGCAGGAGGCCTGTGAAGAGGTGGAAAACGACGATTCCTGGAAAGATGAAGAGGAGGAGGCCGATGAACCCCATCCCTTGAAAGAAAAGGCCCGCGACTATCTCATCCACGTCATGGACGAGCTCCGCGCCACGGAGATGAATGAGGATCGCGGCATGGATCGGGAGCACCCGCTGGACCGCTTCATGTCCAACGTCATGCAGATCAGCGGCAAGCTCGCGGGAGCCCTTCACTCCCGCCGCGATCTCGAGGACCCCATGCAGAGCGGCTACATCCTTGCCATCACCAAACGCTGCCTGAACTGGGCCAACGAAGCCCTCGCAGCCCTGAACGACCTCCTCACCCGCGAGGACTACGCCGCCCACCGCCCCCTGTTTGAGAGCTGGCGCGAAGGCCTCTTCGAGCTGCGCCAGGGCATCACCCTTCTGCGGGATGAGATGCGGGGGGAGTGAGTTCCTTTTGTCAAGAACCTTGGGGAATGCAGGATAGTGTTTCTCTGCCTAACTTGCGGAGATTTGGTGCCAAAAAACATGCGTCCAAAGCACGCTTTGGTATCGAAATGACGTCTCCAGCTCGCAGAAACGGGCAAAGGCTCTGAGATGAAAGCGATGACTGTTATTGTTTAAACTTAAAGTATATTATTATACAAATGACAGATTAATCATCATGGTAAGGACCAAAATATAAAATTTAAAAATAATGTTCAGATTTGAACGAAAAAGCTTCCTTTCCATCTCAAAGGATCTGATTTCCGCCACCTGACGCTTTTCCGGCTACCTAACTATGATGAAACAACGCTTCCCGTTCCTGTCCTTCCCTTTAAAGCCTTTGCGCTTTCTCGTTCCCGAACTCCCACAAAGTGCTCACACGCGCTTGTTCAGTCATTTGCAGAAGGCGGACTATTCGGTTCGCCTTCTTCGTTATTGGTGGGCGGGGCAGGCGCTGAAGGCGGAGGCAAAACGGCTCGGACGCCCGCTGACCGTAGTGGATCTGGGCTGTGAGCGCGGCTGGCTAAAGCACTTCACCCCTGCCGGGGCCGTGGACCGCTGGATCGGCCTGGATTGGAACCCGCGCGAGGAAGTGCGCACCCTGGCAAACTACGATGAGGTGCATCATGCGAACTTCGATGATACCCTGCCCGTCCCTTCCCAGGTGGCGGATGCCGTCGTCAGCCTGCATGTGTTTGAGCACCTGCCCCGCCCCGGCAGCACCATGGCCGAGATCAGCCGCCTGCTGCGTCCATGCGGCATTTTCCTGGGGGGATCGCCCACCATGCCGCACTGGCTGGCCCGGTTGCGGGAGCGCTACTTTCGTCGTCGATTGCAAAAAGGGCAGATCGCCCATGGGGGGCACATCACCGTGCTTTCCCCCTCCCGCTGGCGTCATCTGGCCCAGGATGCCGGGCTGAATGTGGAGTTCCTCACGGGCAGCCACCTGATGCGGCGCACCGGCCATGCCCTGGAAAACCAGCGCTGGTGGATTCGTCTCAATCAAATCTGGGGCAGTCTTTTCCCCAGCCTCGGCTCGGAAGCCTATCTTCAGGCCCGCCGTCAGCCTCAGTGGGTCTCTCAAACCGATGACCTGTCCTCCCACGACCCTCACTGGCGCGGCCTTTGGGTGGGCCTGGGCGCGGCCGCGCTGCTGCTGTTCATGGGGGCAGGTTATGCATGGGTTCAGAACCGGCAGGACGCCCATCGGGAGACACTGGCCTCCTGGCTGGACGCGCATCAAAAGGGCGGGGACGTTTTCATCCTGGGTGAAGAGACCTTCCATCCCGCCATCGTCGATCGCAACGACACCCACCCGGCAGACTCGATGAATGCTCTGAGCCACCTGCTGGAGCAGCACCCGGGCGCCCATGTGCTGGTGTCACTGCCCACCGCGCTGGACCTCATCAACCGGGACTCTTCCAAACTCTGGCAGGTGGATTCGCGGCTGGATATGGATGAGCACGATTACCTCCTGCTAAAAAAGCACAGCGATGGCACCCCGCTGCATGAATACCTGCTCGGGGCCGTCCACTCGCCCGCCGAGCCGGGTTCACGGATGGATTGAGGGGGCGCTCACACACGGAAGCGCCGTCCAAAAGAGGGTGGATCAAGGATGAGAATGTCGGTTTAGACGACCTTTTCACTGCTTCCGATCCCAGAGGGATCGCAGCGGGTAGCCAGGGCGTCGGTGAGCTCTGAGCGAACCGACCCCTGGAAAAGATACCCTTGATCTTCGAAGGCCGTCGCATGCCGGAGGTATGCCAGCGGTGTGGTTACATCCGGCTATCCCACAGAATCACCCAGCCCCGCTCAGATCTGGGACCTATGTGACCTACCACCAGCATCGAAACAGGCTCATATTAACGGTCCATGAGTTCACTCATTCACCCGTCTTGTCTCCGTCCGATGCATCTTGTTTGATGAGCAAGATGCCATCGGGTCCGTCCGGGCCATCGTAAAACGGAGCCACGCATAGAACTCCGTTGCGCGTGATGATTCTAGGCGTCTCCAGTTGTGTATTGGTGAGGGTGAGATTCCAATCGTAGTGACTCCACTTCCCCGAAGTGATTTCCTTGATCCCTGAAGAGGAATAAGTTCCATCACAGTGAAGCTTGAGGATACGATCGCCATTGGAATATACACCGAACAGTTGGTCCGTGGACTCAATCCACGGATTGTATTCGATATTACCTTGGATCAATCTCATGGTGACCAAAGCCGACGGAGGCAAGGTTGCCAGGGCCGCGCATGTGATCAAACATGGACCCAGTTTTTTATATCGTGCCCAGTGGTAAACCGCATAACCGATGACAGCGGCACAAACCGCCAGGATGCCTAACATGCCCAGGATTGCGAGTGATTCTCCGAAGGCGAGTGTCGTCATCTGGGTCACTTCTGAATAGCTCGTCAGCATGGAACAAGGGTCTCCGACCCCTATTCACTCGGCGTTTCATTCGTCACCTTGTAAGCGCTCGCCCTTTCCGTCTCAATGGGCCGGATTTCAAAGGACAGGCCGCATTGGATCGTGGGGTTGCCTTTCATGGATTCGGCGGCCTCTTCCAGGCTGCCGGCCAGGACGAACCAATAGCCGCCAATGATCTCCTTGGTCTCGCCAAACGGCCCGTCGGTAATGGCCTGGCGGGAGACGGTCCGCCCGGTGTTGGCGAGGCGTTGTCCGGGCCGCATCTTGCCTTCATCCACCATGCGGTCGATCCAAAGATAAAAATCATCGATGGCCTGCTGAATGCGTTCCTTGGAGGCATCGCTGTCCCACTGGCCGCGGGAGAGGACGAGGTATTCGTTCGGGGTGGGGGAGGGCATGGCAACGAGATCGAATCTTGAGCACCTTGAAACGGAGTCAATGACGCTTCTGCCGGGGAATGCCTGAGAGGGTCAAAAGATGCGGGGTAAAAAGATCGAGAGGAAAGCTGGGGCAATAGCTTTCAGTAGATGGGGCTGGTGTGCCTAACGTTGGCGAATCTCTTGGATAATAAATCCAAGTATGTAACGGTTCAGATCTCTGTTTTGGAAAAGAGCGTCACGCCGGACACACCACACCCTTTGTCACGCACCCGAATTCAAAGAGAAAAGTTATCGCCAGTTGCATCTCACGGCTTGTTCGACGGTTGCTGTTCTACGCTGGTTACTTGGAGGAGAAATCAAAAAGTCTTATGAATTCTGAAAACGTTGGGGCTACTCTCCGCCAATAAGCGTCATCCCACCAGATCACGGTTGGCTCAAGGATATCATCGCGGTAGTCGAGACAGAATGGTGCTCCGTCCCCTGAAATCGCAAACTCGAGGATGGCCTCGAACGAAACAATGTATGGAATGTGCCCTGGCATCAAAACCCAGTCATCTATCTCCTCGGCCTCCTCGGGTGGAAAGCCTTCAGGCAAGAGTGCAGAAGCCGTCTCAATCTCAACTGCGGATGCATGCACGTGCCCCAGTTCTGACTCCCAAAAGTTGCCGTATGCGTCAATGTCCTTGGTGAGTTGCCACGACCCCCTCTCGCGGACGAATGATCCCTCGTCGATCATCGTGACAAACAAAGGAGGAACGGTGAGTCCGCGAATCTTCATTTCACGTAATGTGGGCATTGTAAAATAGATGCCAGGCATTTAGTGCTCAAACTGGCGGTACCCGTCGTTGGATGGAGGGTCTTGTCCGTTGTTGGATTTTGGGTAAATGCCGTCCGGCTCCACGTTCATCGTAACCTCACAATCGCAGAATCCGCCGAGAGCCATTAATGTGCCGATTGTTCGCGTCGGAGCGATTCCGTGCTGCTGAAGCCACTCGCGGGTAAGCGTGTGGTCATGGGCACAACCTCGGCTCTGAATCTCCGCGTCCAACCACTCAATCAGAGACTCAAGCTGGTCTTCCTCCAGCGGCATTCGCACTGATCGCCCTGCTGTTGCTCCGAATAGCACAAACGGATCTCCACTGACCAGAAGGGACCAGTCGTCGGTGATACGCTTGGTGGCGAGGAATGAAATCATCGCGTCCAATGGGTGATCATGATCCTCAAGGTAAGCTGTCGTGATGGCAAAATCGTGACTGTGTCCGTGATCCACAATCTCGTCGGTGACATGATCAACCAGTTTGGCGTATTCCTCTCGCGAAATCGGGCAGGCATTGATTGCCTCTTGGTTTCGGCACTGCTGCTCACGCTCAATGGCAAGTCGTCTCTGTTCTTTCTTGGATGCCATTTTCTTCAGCGAACGCTCAAGATGAGCCGCGGAGGTAAGTGGCGCGGAGCATGCTGCTCGGAGCATGATCCGTGACACTTACCGGAGTTGGCTCCATCGCTTTGTTAGGCTCAGTTTTCATTTTCAGGTGCACCATTGATGACCGTATAATACTTTCCATCCAGCTTTTGCTTTCCGAACTTGCCAGATATGTCCGTAGAGCCGTCCAGTCCTTACCTCCGGGCCATACTCACCGAGCTGAACTTCAGCTATAACTTCGTTAGTCTTGGCCTTCACGGCGTCGATAATCGCAACCGCATCACCGGTTTCGATGCCAGGCCCAATGATCGGTTCTGGATTCATATTTCTGCCTAACAGTGTAATTAGTGTGCTACAATATCGGTTTGAGGTGAGATTGCAGGTTTCATTTCCGGCCATGATTGAGCTGGAAGGCCCGTCAAGTCAAGAATTGACGGAGAGTGGGTAGCCTGCGCCATGGCTTTCAATTTCCTCATCATTCAGCAAGTCGAAGTCGGCGGCGAGAGTGAGGGCTACTGTTCGGCGGGCGAGCGGGCCAAAGTACTTCAGAGCTTTAGCTCGGACAGACGCACGATGGATGAAACGGTGGCGTGTGCTCCAAACAACCCGTTGGCGAGCTAAAGCTCTGGAGTACTTTGGGCTTGCATTCGCGGAGGTTAATCCACCCGGTCGGGGGATGAGACAGCGTTCTTTGATATATCAGCGGCAGTTGCAGGCCTGGGTGGAAATGATGCGGGCGCGGGAGGCGGCGGCTGGGAGTTGGCAACTCCCACTCCTTGGGCAGGGCGTAGCCGCGCTCGCAAGAGCGTGGCCGGGAGGGGATGTCGTGGACGGGAAGGCCACCGTTTTGCAACGGTGGCTACAGGGCGTGGCTGCGCTCGCAAGAGCGTGGTCGGGGGATGAGGTCGTGGACGGGGAACCCACCGTTTTGCAACGGCGGCTACGGGGCGTGGCTGCGCCGGGATGTCTATGGAGGGCCGACGAGTCGTCGGCATTCCCAGACTTCAAAGCCGACGACTCGTCGGCGCTCCATAGGATGAGCCGTTTTGAGCCATGAATGAGCCATTCGATTTTCCACTTAAACCCTTGATGATGAAGGGGTTAGACTCAAAAAATGGCCCGGAAGACGGCGAAAATGCAAAAGCTCTACAAAAGGATACAAAAGGCATCAAAAGCGGTCTCGCCGGGAGGACCGCAGAAAGGGTGTTCGATGCTTCAGCCACCTGCTTGCGCTGGCGGCTACGGGGCGGATCAGGCCAGCCGGACACTGCGCTTTTTGTCCAGCTTCAGCACGGCTCCGGTTTCCCAAGCGGGTTCGGCTTTGGGGTCGGTGAGTTTTTCGCCGTTGAGCTGGATGCTGCCGCCCTGGATGAGACGGCGGACATCACCGCCGGAGACGGTTTGCTCAAAGACGGACTGGTAGGCGTGCTGGACGACGCCGAGGACATCTCGACGATCTGCGAGAGTGAGCAAGGGCAGCTCGACATTGGCGAGGTCCTTTTTGCTGAAGCGGAGGTCCCAGTCGTCGCGGCATTCCTGGGCGGCGGTTTCGCTGTGGTAAACGGCGACGCATTTGCCAGCGAGGGCTTTTTTGGCCTCCATGGGGTGCATCGTGGCCTCCAGTTCCTCGCCGAGGACGAGGAGGTAGTATTTGGCCATGAGCTCATCCGGAATACTCATGAGTTTGCCAAACATCTCCTTCGGCGCATCGGTCAGGCCGACGTAGTTGCCCAGGGACTTGGACATTTTTTTCACGCCGTCCAGACCTTCCAGCAGAGGCAGGGTCATGCAGACCTGGGGCTCCATGCCTTCTTCCTTTTGCAGGTCGCGGCCTACCAAAATGTTAAACAACTGGTCGCTGCCGCCGATCTCGACATCGGAGCGCACGACGACGCTGTCCCAGCCCTGCATGATGGGGTACTGGATCTCATGCAGGCGGACCTCGGTGCCATTGGCGACGCGGTTTTTGAAGTCCTCGCGCTGGAGCATCTGCTGGAGGGTGACGCGGGCATTGAGTTTGATGACCTCCATGAAGGGCATCTCCTTGAACCAGTTGCCGTTGAAGACGACTTCGGTCTTGTCCTTGTCGATGACGAGGAAGGCCTGGTCAGTGTAGGTCTTGGCATTGGCCAGGACTTCGTCATAGGTCAAGGGCGGGCGGGTGGTGGAGCGGCCGCTGGGGTCGCCGATCATGGCGGTGAAGTCACCGATGATGAGCACGATCTGATGCCCGAGGTCCTGGAACTGACGCAGCTTTCTCAACGCCACGGCATGACCCAGATGGATGTCCGGGGAGGTGGGGTCCACGCCCAGCTTGATGCGCAGAGGTTTGCCCTTGGCCAGTTTCGCGGCGAGTTCTTTCTCGCTGTGAATGGTCACGGTGCCGCGCTTGAGGAGGTCGAGTTGTTCGGGGACGGAGAGCATGATGGGGAGGCAAATGACGAATGCCGGAATGACAGAATGACGAATGTGAGGCAAATGACAAACGCGCAGAATAAAAGTCAGCTTTTTCGCGAGAGAGCGAAGAAGGTCCCCCAAGAGGCAGAAGGGAGTTTAGGGCCATTCTCCCAGGCGTGTCAGCCAGGTACGATGACGCAACTGAATGGGGTTGTTCATATCGAGCAGCCAGACGGTGGTCCGCCCGACAGTGGTTGTCCCCAAAATGTTTGGCGGGTCGTTGAGGAAGTGGGCAGCCCAGGAATCTCTGCGTGGGTGGAAAAGGGCAGTGACCTCACCAGAGTCGGGATCGATGCTCGCAAGATTGGTCCCTTTCCGCCAATTGCAGTCAGGACATGCCAGGGCGAGATTTTGCGTATCATCCTGGCCACCATGCTGACGGGCGATGATATGCTCGACATGAAAACGCAATCCGGAATCCGTTTCAGGAATGCCGCAGTATTCACAGCGATGACCGGCACGAATCCGAACTTGCTCCATCGTTGCACGGTTCATCGGCCAGAACTTTTGGCTTACACGCCTTTAAGGAGCAAGCGGGCTTCGGCCTTGAGCATGGAGAGGACTGAGTTCACCTGCACAAGGTCTTGCAGCTCAGCCTCCTCTGCGACTGTGAGCGTGCCTTCCCGCCGTCCCGTGGCGAGGTATTCATATCGCTCTTGGGTTTCTTCCTCTACCTTCAAATCGACAAGTCCCCGCGCGAGCTCCTGGCTCATGCCCTTGCTCATGGGCCTCAGCAGACGAGACAAGGCAGTGGGTTCAAGCGTCGTGCTCATGCTTGAAAGATGCTGCATCGTTCCCTGGCCGCAAGTGCGAGTTCCCGTTGGTATCTCCGGGTATCTGCACCTGGGAGAAAGGGTGGTCTCAAGAAAGTTACATTGCCGAGGAATCACCGGCACGCCATAGCTGAAGCTCATGCATTATTTCATCACCGGAACTGACACCAATGCAGGCAAGACCTATGTCACCTGCCTGCTGATCGAGGCCCTGCGCCGCGAGGGTCATGCGGCGGTGGGCTACAAGCCGTTTGCTTGTGGCGACCGCCTGGATGCTCACGCGCTGCGGCAGGCGAGCGAGGAAGCGGTGACGCTGGAGGAGGTGAATCCGGTGTATCTCAAGGTGCCGGCCTCGCCTTTTGCGGCGGCGCTTTTGGAAAACAAGACGGTGGATGTGGAGGCGGCCAAGCAGGGCTTTTATTCCCTGGCGGCCCGGTTTTCCCAGGTGCTGGTGGAGGGGGCGGGAGGCTGGGAGGTGCCACTGGCGGAGAAAATGAGCATGGCGGATTTTGCAGCGGATTTGTCTATTCCGGTCATCGTCGTGGTGAACAACAGGCTGGGCTGTTTGAATCACACGATTTTGACGGTGAAAAATATCCAGGCGCGGGGTCTGACCTGTGGGGGCATCATTCTCAACCATGCTCAAGATGAGCGGGATTTGGCCAGTATTTCCAATCGGATGGTGATGGAACAGTTCTTAGGTGTGCCAGTCTTGGCGGAGATCATGCACGGTGAGTCGCAGATGGATTGGCCACCCGATTTAACCTTATAAAGCTTGTCACTTCAGTCATGTTTTGGGTTATCTATTATTGGGTCTGTGCCGAAATGCTTGATTTCCCCGTCGCCGTCCCGATGATGCAACCTTTTATACCCATCGCTCAACCTCGATGAAATTTGCCATTTTCGGAGACATCCACGCGAACCTGGAGGCCCTGCAGACTGTTCTGTGGGACGCCCAGGAGCAAGGCTGTGCCAACTACGTCTGTCTCGGTGACATCGTCGGTTATGCGGCGAATCCAGTCGAGTGCCTGGAAACGGTGCGCCAGATGGGCTGCCCCGTTGTGCGTGGCAATCACGATGAAGGTGCCGCGAGCGAGAGCACGCTGGAGGAGCTGAATCCCCTGGCCCAGGCCGCGCTGTTATGGACCCGCCAGCAATTGAACGATGAGCAGCGGCAATGGCTGCGCGAGTTGAAACTGGTGCGTCAGGTCCGGGACTTTACCATTGTGCATTCGACGCTCGATTCCCCCGGAGCCTGGGGTTATGTGACGAATCGTTTCGATGCGATGGCCAGCTTCAGCTACCAGTTTACGCAGGTTTGCTTTTACGGTCACACGCATGTGCCGCGCATCTTTGAAAAAGACGATTCCGTGCGCGCTGCCCGTGGCAACGATGTCACGCTGCAACGCGGGGTGAAGTATTTTGTGAATGTGGGCAGCGTGGGCCAGCCCCGCGATGGCGACTGGCGTGCGGCTTATGCCATCTATGATGTGCAGGCGCAGACCATCTCCATCCGCCGCCTGGAATACGACATTCAGACCGCCCAGGATAAGATCCGCGCCGCCGGGTTGCCGTCCCTCCTGGCTGAGCGTCTGTCTCTGGGCAAATAAATGAGTGCGACCGGGCTGCCTTCCCTGGCTGGATTTCGGTCCGCCGTGATTGTGAAACCCAGCTCGCTCGGTGACATCGTCCACACGCTACCAGCCGTTCAGGCCATCCGGGAGGCCTATCCGGCTTTGCATCTTCGCTGGTTGGCCAACACGGAATGGACGCCGCTCTTGCAGGGTTCTCCCTTGCTGGAGGAGGTGATTTCTTTTCCGCGCAAACAATGCCGAGGGCTGCCGGGATTGCTCATCATGCGGCGCTGGGCCAAAGGATGGCGTGGTTTGCCGCGTGAGGCACCGGAGATTGTCCTGGATTTTCAGGGGTTGTTTCGCAGTGGCTATCTGTCGCGGGCGCGTGGATCGAAGCTCATTGTGGGACTTTCGGATTCAAGAGAAGGTGCCCGTTTCTTTCATGATCATGTCGTCCAGGTGGATGCGGGCGCTCATGCCGTGGACCGCTATTTGGCCATGCCTCGTGCCTTTGGCATCGCGGTGGATGCGGATCGCTTGACTTTTCCTTTGGCGGCAGGAAACAAGCCTGTGGGATGGCCGGATCGGGATGATTTGATCGTGGTGCATCCCTGGTCTCGGGGTGAGGGAAAATCGCTCACGCCGGGGGTGCTTCAGGCCCTGTGTACGGCCCTGGCTCCGCAGCCGGTCATGCTGGTGGGCATGTCGGAGGGTGCAGCACTGCCGCAGGGGGATCACATCATGGATTTCAGCAACCGCACCACTCTGGCCGAACTGGTCTGGGTGCTGAGGCAGGCCCGCTTTGTGATCAGCGTGGACAGCGGACCGATGCACATTGCTGCGGGGGTCAATGACCGGACGCTGGGCATCCATACCTGGAGCGATCCACGCAAGGTGGGGCCTTACAACCCACGCGCCTGGGTCTGGAAGGCGGGTCGCATCGCCTCCCGCACAGATTTTCCGCCACAAGAGTGCAACACGACCCAGTTCCCGAATGTGGCGGATGCGCGGCAGATCGCGGAGTTCGTTTGCAACTTCGGAGAGAAGCATTGACAAGCAGGGACCGATTTCTAAACTCACGATTGTTATTTAACTGCATACGGGACCTGGAGGTTATCACTCAATGAGGAACGACGAATCTGAAGAGCCAAGGCGCGGCAGCCCAGCGCTGCACTCCGAGAAGATCATGACCGACAGGAAGATCTTCTTCCTGGACCTCAAGGAGAACGAACGCGGTCGTGTGATCAAAATCACCGAAGACGTGCGCGGTCGTCGTGACACCATCATGCTGCCTTTGGAGGCGGCAGATGAATTTCTGGATGCCCTGCAGCGTATTTTGGAAGTCGAGCGGGACCTGGAATAGCTGTCCCAAGGCTGGGTGATCAAATCTTCCTCAACTCAGATGACCGAGGAAGAGATTTTCCATGCCATCCTGGAAAAGGATGACCCGGAGGCGCGCCGCCGCGTGTTGGAGGAATACTGTCCGGCAGATCCTGTGCAGCGCCGCCGTGTCGAGGCCCTGCTGGCGTCGCTGGAGGCGGATCATTTCATGCAGGTGCATCTGGAGCCGCCGACCACCCCGCTACCGGCTACTGTCACGGAAAGCCAGAGCATCGGCCCCTACAAGCTGCTCCAGCAGATCGGCGAAGGCGGGTTCGGCACCGTGTGGATGGCGGAACAAACCCATCCGGTGCAGCGTCGCGTGGCCCTGAAGATTATCAAAGCTGGCATGGACACCAAAGAAGTCATCGCCCGCTTCGAGCAGGAGCGGCAGGCGCTGGCCCTCATGGATCATCCCAACATCGCCCGTGTGTTGGATGCTGGCGCAACGGAAACCGGAAGGCCATTCTTTGTCATGGAATTGGTTCGCGGAGTGCCTGTCACGCGGTTTTGTGATGAGCATCTGCTGACGCCTCAAGATCGCCTGGCGCTTTTCATCAAAGTCTGCCGTGCTGTGCAGCACGCGCACATGAAGGGTGTCATTCATCGGGATCTAAAGCCTTCAAACATCCTCGTCACCCTTCATGACGGTGTGCCTGTTCCGAAGGTCATTGATTTTGGCGTGGCTAAGGCCATGCAGCGGAGGCTCACGGACAAGACGGTCTTCACCCACTTCGAGCAGATGGTGGGTACTCCGCTCTATATGGCACCGGAACAGGCGGAGCTCAGCGGCCTGGATATTGACACGCGTTGCGACATCTATGCCCTCGGCGTGCTGCTTTATGAACTGCTAACCGGCTACACGCCTTTCAGCCAGGATGAGCTGATGAAAGCGGGCTTTGACGAAATGCGCCGCCTCATCCGCGAGCGCGAGCCGAAGAAGCCCTCGACTCTTTTAAAAACCCTTGCTGCGGCAACAGTGGGGACTGTGGCCACGCATCGTCAAAGCGAGCCGCCCAAGCTGATCGGCTTGCTCAAAGGCGACTTGGACTGGATCGTCATGAAGGCCATGGAAAAGGATCGCCGTCGCCGCTATGACACGGCCAGCGCCTTGGCCGATGACCTCCAACGCCACCTGGATCACGAGCCTGTCCTCGCCCGTCCACCGAGCACAGTTTACCGGCTGCAAAAGCTGATGCAAAAGAACCGGGCGGCCTTCATCACCGTCACGCTTGTCGCTTTGTCCTTGCTAGTGGGACTGGCTATTTCCACCACCCTTTATGTTAGGTTAAAGGTGGAAAAGGCGCAGCGGGCGGTGGAGGCGGCGCAGTTCGCCATCATGAGCGGTGAGGATGAATGGATCACCTCCGCGATTCGTGAATGTGAGGCAGCCGGTGTTCCAAAGGCCTTCGTTGGCCTGCTGACCGCCGAACAACATTTGATTCAAGGCCGTGTCGAAGAATGCATCTCCACACTGGAAGCTCTGGTCCAGGAGGCTCCAAGAAGCATCCCTGCACGTGCCCTGCTGGCTACCGCCCACGATCTGGCCGATGACACCCGTGGCTATCATCGCGTCATGGCCACGCTGGAAGACGCCCAACCCAAGGAACGTGAAGACTTTCTCATCCTGGGTCACGCCCTCAGCCACAGCACCGATGCCCAGGAACGACAGCAGGGCCTCGAGTTCATGGCCCATGCCATCCACCAGATGCGCGATTCGCCCATGGCCCGCGTCCTTCTGTCCGAGGCCCGCACACGCCAGGCCATTCACAGCCACAGCCAGGAGGAGATCCAGGAGGCTCTCGCCGATATCAATGCCGCTCGTGGCTGGCAGCGTCATGGCATTGCAGTCCTCGCCATCAGCGCCTGGGCTCACGCCGTCGGTGCGCAGATTGCCACGGAGAAAAACCGGGCTGACCTACGGCAGCAATACCTCACGATTTCACAAACCGACGGCGAACAACTGGCGACTTTCAGCAGCTATTACGCAGAGAAGTATTTGAAGCTGCAGAAGGTGATTTTTGAGGAGATGGGTGTTAAGTAACTACGCCAGGGGCAAGCCGCTTTCCGCCAGGCACAGTTCATCATGAAGGATGCGCAGATCGTTCGCCGTGGGATGGGTCGTCGAACTGCCCAGGCTTTCGAGGAAACGGCAGGCGGCATAGTCTTTCGCTTTCTCCTCATAGGCGGCGATCCAGCGATGGCGGGCGGGCAAGTGTTCCGGTTTGACCGGCCAGTATCCGGGCCGGGGACGGATGTGATCGCGGATGCCGATGCGCCAGGGTTTCGGGCTCAGGCGGGCGCGGAAGCAGTTCTGGTTCCGGCACATGCGGACATAGATCGGATCGGCATCCAGAGCCTCGAAGAACTGCTGAACCGCTTCATCACGCGCACCGAAGACGGTGTGCATGACCAGGACGCGGAGGCCCCTCGGTGTTTCATAGACCCTCAAATGCCAGTCGGGATGATTCCGGGAAAACTTGCGGATGCGCTCATGCGCCCGCTGGCGGGGACCTCCTTGGGCTTTTTCAAAAAGACGAAAAGCGGCCAGGGCCAGAGGCGAACCCAGGAACAGCGCCACCAAAATACCGACCACCGTCACCATAATGGAGCCCTGCCACGCCCCGATGCCGACGACGATGGCGAGCAGGATCACAAAGACGGCGCAGCTCAGCTTTAGCGGCACACTTTGACCAAAGTCCACATCGGCAAAGAGCACGTCCGGTGTGTTTAGGCAGCGGGCTCCATAGAGATTGCGGGTGATGACGGCATCGCCATGACGCGCTAGGATTTCCTCCCGGATAGGCACGCCTTCCGCGCCGTTGTAAGCCAACTTGGGCTCGTATTTCTCCACCATCTCGCCGGCGGCGATTTCCTTCAGCGCGGCCTTGGCACGTTCATCGGCATGAGCCTGCGCCTCTTCCTGGCTGACATCCGACCAGCCAAATCTCCGCACAGTGACCTGGTGGTCATCCACGCGTGCTTTGATCCGGCCCTCGGCCCAGAATTCAGGGACTATCATCCTGCGATGATGAAAGGCGCATTCCGCCTGTCAAAACATCATTCCTTTGCACCCGGCGCTCTTTGCGGCCAAACATGCGGCGTATTCCTTTCTTCGGATGTCCTGTCCCGCCACCCTCCAGGCGGACTGGATTTTATGCGCTCCCTTTCTGAATCATGTCCCAACCTACCCTCACCCTCGGCACCCGTGGCAGCGAACTGGCCCTCACGCAGACGCGCATGGTCACAGAGCTGCTGCAAGCCGCGCACCCTGCCCTGGATGTCGCGCGCCAGATCATCCAGACGAGTGGCGACAAGCGCCAGGATCTGCGGTTTTCGGAATTCAATGCCGTGGCCCATGTGGACAAAGGCATCTTCATCAAGGAGCTGGAGATCGCTTTGGAAAAGAGTGAGATCGATGCGGCGGTGCATAGTCTCAAGGACGTGCCGTCAGATCTGGCCGCCGGGTTTGTCATCGCGGCTGTCCTGCCACGCGCGCCGATTGAAGACGTGTTGATCACCCCCAAGCCCTGCACGCTGGAAACCCTGCCGCAGGGAGCCCGCGTGGGCACCAGCAGTGTGCGCCGGGCTGCGCAGCTCAAGTGGTTGCGGCCGGATGTCCAGATCGTCGAGATCCGAGGCAATGTGCCGACACGGGTGAAGAAGGTGCTGGGTGAACAGCCGCTGGACGCTGTCCTTTTGGCCGCCGCCGGCCTGATCCGCCTGGGCCTGATGCAAGGGGATCAGATCCACATCGAAGGCCAGACCATCAGCGCCCTGACCCTGGACCCGGTCACCTTTTTGCCAGCAGCAGGCCAGGGGGCCATCGCCATCGAATGCCGGGCCGGCGATGACACCACGATCCAGGCCCTGCGTGCATTGAACGATTTCGCCACCGAAGCCCAGGTCACCGTGGAGCGCGAGTTCCTCCGCCTCCTCGGTGCCGGATGCCAGACCCCCGTCGGTGCCCATACCTGGATCAAAGGCGATCAGATGACCATGGCCGTGCGTGTCTTCAATGAAGCCGATCTCTCCGCGGCCCCGGTGGAACTGGAGGCCACGGGGCCAGTCGCTGATCCCCACGGACTCGCGGCGCTGCTGGCAGGGCGTCTCGGATAATGCCCCTTCGCTCTCAGACCAACTGCCGCGCATTGCGCAGGCCATCTGCCGAGACCACGGCGGGATTTCGTGCCGCCACCATGAAATCCACATGATTTTGCCACTGCATGGGACGCAAAGACGCGAGTCCGCTTAACTGCCGCCGGTAACCATAGTCGGCGATTTCCCAGCCGAACTCACTGTGCCGATGCCGATAGTCATGGCGATGTATCCAGGCACCAAACTCATCCTTTCGCCAGACTTCCGGGTCATTGCCAGGAATGATTTGGGCCAGGCCCCAGACACGATCCACCACCTCGCGGTCATAGCCGCTCGGCAGGTCAGAGTCTGGCATCATGAGGTGAGACATCGCATGTGTCTATTACGACAGAGAGGCCCTGCCTCAAAATGTTTCCTGGTGGCGGCCTCAGGAATGACCCCGGCCATCTCACTTTTCATGGATCAGGGGCTCTCGGTTTCCGAAAATCCAGCTACGTTCCATCATGAAATTGGACCGCTTTCTGGCCAAACAATCCGCCATGGGCCGCACCGCCGCTCATCGCTTGATCGCGGGCAGGAAAGTGAAGATCCATGGGACCGTTTGCACCAACAATCAGGAGGAGGTGGATCGATTCACCCAGATCGAGCTGGAGGATGGCAGCGTGCTACAGCAGGCGGAGCGCGCACTTTATCTCATGTTGCATAAGCCTGTCGGCATCCTCAGCGCCACGACGGACCCTGTGCATCCCACGGTGATCGATCTCATCGATGATCCTGATAAACACACGCTGCATTTGGCAGGGCGGCTGGATCGCAACACCTCAGGGCTGGTCCTGCTGACCAATGACGGTCGCTGGTCCAAGCGCCTCACCGACCCGGCGGCGAAAGTGCCCAAGGTTTATCTCGTCGAGACTGCGGAAGACATCGCTCCCGAGGCCGTTGCCGCCTTTGCGGCAGGTTTTTACTTTCACACCGAAGACCTCACGACCTTGCCCGCGCAGCTCGAGATTCTAAATCCCCGCCAAGCCAGACTTACGCTCTATGAAGGCCGCTATCATCAGGTGAAGCGCATGTTTCATCGCGTCAACAATCGCGTCACCGCCCTGCATCGTGAAAGCATCGGCCCTCTGAGTTTGCCACATGACTTTCAGCCCGGGCAATGGAGGGCGCTCAGTGTCGAGGAGATGGCTGATTTTTAAGGTCGCGTGAGGATTTTTTTGCAAATCGCCATGTTCCTAAACTTGACGTTTATTGCCGTGGCCAGCTAGGTTGCAAATGGTTTCCATCCGAGGAGATTTTATGTCAAACCTACGCACTCTCACATTGGCAGGTCTCCTGATGGGCCTGATCGCCCCGTTATCTTTAGCTCAGGAAACGCCGCCGGAGACGCCACCCACGCCCGAGGAGCGTGCAGCCCAGCAAAAGGCATTTCTGGACAAGATTGAGTCCTTTGGTTGGACACGAGAAGGTTTGGGCAAAATCGGCAGCATTGCCCAGGTGACGATTCCCAAAGGCTGGCGCTTTACGGACGGTAATGGCACGCGATCCCTTTTGGAATTGTATGGCAATCTCACCGGTGAAACGGAGTTGGGCATGTTGACCACGGAAGGGAAGGCCCTTGGGTTATCTTTGAGTTTGAAGACTCCGGTTACATCAAAGACGATGAAAAAGACAAGCTGGATGCCGATGCCATGCTGGTGTCTTTGCGCGAAGGGCAGGAGATGGGCAATGAACGCCGCCGTGAAATGGGCTTGAGCGAGCTGAAACTGCTCGGCTGGGCGGTGCCTCCGCGTTTCAATGATCAGACGAAGAATCTGGAATGGGCACTAAGGGTGGGTTCTGACAATGGCGAGTCCATTAACTACAGCACTCGTTTGTTAGGCCGTCATGGCGTTATGGAAGTGGATCTGGTCTGCACACCTGAGGAGATGGACACGCTGCTGCCTCAATATCAAAGCATCATTTCCGGTTACCAATACCTCACCGGCAACAGTTACGCGGAGTATCGTGAAGGTGACAAGGTGGCCAAATACGGCCTCACCGCCTTGGTCGCGGGCGGTGCCGCCGTGGCGGCGGGAAAGATGGGCCTGTTTGCCAAGTTGGCAGGTGTTTTCGGCAAATTGGGCAAGGCGGCCATTGTGATCGTCATTGGCATTGGTGTCGCCATCAAAGGTCTGATTGGTAAGCTCTTCGGCAAGAAGGAGCAGATCTGACAAGGCCATGACTGACGGCCAGTCGCTGTTGCTTCTCTTTGTCGCGCTTTATCTGATGGAGTGCCTGCGCTGGCTGCCTGCTCGCGCCTATCTGATCATTGGCAGCCGTGTTCGCTGGCGCATACAACGTCCGTTTCAACCGATTGAACTGGCGGCGAGTTGCCCGACCCTGCTCAGCTTCCTGCCGCCTTTACAGACACACTTTTTCACTCTCCCCTGGCAGCTCATCCCGGCTGCCGAGGGCTTGGAATTGCATGTGGATGAACGTCAGCCCTATCTGCTGCCGTGGACTGAAGTGAAACCTGAAGCGCAAGGCCGCTACGTTAAGCTCAGCCACAATCAGCGCGTGCGCTGTCTCAGTGAAAACCATGCGCGTGCTGCACTGAAGCTGGTGCAGACATGGTCGGCCATGTCTGAAGACGAGCGAGCAAAGGACTTTCTCTCTTATGCTGAGCAGACTCTGCGAACCGAACCTGTCCAAAGTTTGGCGACCCATCTTGCCAATCAAACACAGCTTCTTCGTCAGTTGGGTAATCTGATCTTTGTTTGGACGTTCATCCTTATGGTCGCTCTTTATCGTTGGTTAGGTGAGAGTGTGGTCGTGCTTTGGGCGGCAGCGGGGTTGCTCTTGCTTCAATTGACACAGGCCTTCTTTTTTTACCGCCGTAGTCAGGGCGTGTCTTATCGCTTTTGGAAGGCGCTTGCGATGGCGCTGCTGCCTCAGCATGCGATCCGTGCGGCGGATCATCTCGCCGATGTGTCAGGCTCCGTCGCATCTCATCCTCTTGCTGCCCGCACGCTTTTAACGGAGGAGGTTTGGAAGCAGCAGGCGCGGCAGTTTTGGAAAAAGGCCCGTTATCGGCCCAGTGCTACAGCCAATGTCCAAAGCCGTGCATTGGGTCTTTTTCTGGAAAAAGAGGGGGTGCCCCTTTCTGAGCTGGAAAGCGCCCCGGCGCAGCAAGCTGACTCGGCCTCTTATTGCCCCAATTGCCAAGCCCAATTTCAAATCAGCTCCGGCCTGTGCCAGGACTGCGGGGGTGTGACATTGAAGCCTTTTTAGCAAGCAGGTTAATACCGCCTCACCACCGTATCCGCAGGCTCTCGAACGAGATCCTTTTCCGGGTAATCCAAGGTGAAGTGCAGACCGCGGCTTTCGTGCCGGCGGATGGCGCATTCGACGATGAGGGAGGCGGTTTCGACGAGGTTGCGCAGCTCCAGAAGCTCGCTGGTGATGCGGAAGTTCCAGTAAAACTCCTGTACCTCGCGCTTCAGATTGCGCAGGCGGGCGGCGGCGCGTTGCAGGCGCTTGGTGGTGCGGAGGATGGAGACGTAATCCCACATGAGGCGGCGGATTTCATCCCAGTTGTGGTAGATGACCACCAGCTCATCATTGTCCACGGCCTCGCCACTTTGCCAGGGCGGCACGATGTAGGTCTGCTCGCTTTCTTTACCGATGGGGATCTTGCGCAGCATGTGGTCCACGGCGCGATGGGAGATGACCAGGCACTCCAGCAGTGAATTGCTGGCCAGGCGGTTGGCGCCATGCAGGCCGGTGCAGCCGACCTCGCCCACAGCGCAGAGGCCCCTGATGCGGGTGGCCCCGTTCACATCCGTGACCACACCACCGCATTGATAATGCGCGGCAGGGACGACGGGGATGGGCTGCTTGGTGATGTCGATATCCACCTCCAGGCAGGCTTTGTGGATGTTCGGGAAGTGGCTCAGAATGAACTCCGCCGGGCGATGCGAGATGTCCAGATACACACAGGGTCCGCCGGTGCGCTTGATCTCATGGTCAATGGCGCGGGCGACGATGTCGCGCGGGGCCAGGGAGCCGCGCGGATCATACTTGTGCATGAACTCATTGCCCTTGTTATCAATCAACCGCGCACCTTCACCGCGCATCGCCTCGGTGATGAGGAAGGAACGCTTTTGCGGGTGATACAGGCAGGTCGGGTGAAACTGGATGAACTCCATGTTCGCGATGCTGGCCCCGGCCCGCCAGGCCATCGCCACACCGTCGCCCGTGGCCACGCGCGGGTTGGTCGTGTAGAGATAAACACGTCCGCAACCGCCGGTAGAAAGCACCACTCGATCCGACCGAAAGGTCACGACATCGCCGGTGGTTTCATTGAGCACGTAAAGGCCCAGCACGCGGTCCTCGGTCACGAAGCCCAGCTTGGCCGTGGTGATCAGATCAATGGCGAAATGATTCTCGTAGATGGTGATGTTGGACTTCTCCTTTACTGCGGCGAGCAGTTTCTCAGTCAGCTCACGTCCGGTGGCATCCGCCGCATGGAGGACCCGGCGGCGGGAATGACCTCCTTCCTTGGTTAGATCGAACTCCAGGTGACCTTCCGGGGACTCGCGCTGATCAAAGTGTACCCCCCATTTGACCAGTTCCGCAATGCGGGCCGGGCCTTCGGTCACAATGGTGCGAACGGCAGGCTCATGGCAAAGCCCTGCCCCGGCGATGAGGGTGTCGCTGACATGCTGCTCGATGCTGTCCACCTCGCTGGTCACACAGGCGATGCCGCCCTGCGCCCAGTTTGAATTGGAATCCAGCGCGCCCCGCTTGGTAATGATGGCGACGGTCCCATGCTCCGAGGCATGCAAAGCCGCACTGAGTCCACCGGCTCCGCTGCCGACAATGATAAAGTCGTAATCAGTCACAAAGGATAAACGGGTTGAAGACATGCCTCGAGAACCCGATTTGCGGATCGGTTAAGTTTTCCTGGTTGGAATAGCGCTGCATCTCGTCAAAGACGGGGCTCATGACAAAGTTCAAGATGGCGAGATTGACACCTTGCGCCAGCGGCTTCTGACACGGCCCTTTGGCTTATTCTTTTGAATCGGGAATCGGCCCAATGTCCATCCCGTCGTAGCTGTCCAGGCCCTGCTCATGGGTAAAGAGATAGAGCTCATCGTTGCGGGCATCCAGGCTGGCCGGGGTATGGGTCTCTTCTTTTTCGACATGCAGCCACCAGGGACGCGGGGCGTTCGGATCTTCTTCGTCGAGCTGGTAGATGTTCACATACCGATATCCCTGGGCGACCAGGAGGTCGCGGGCCTTTTCCAGCGCGGTGGGCTCGCTATTCGTGAAGAAGTAGCCCCACAGCATGTCACCCGCCATGTTCCAGTCGGTCTTGTCGAAGATGTTTCGGAACATCTTCTGAAGCATTTCGAGGGTGATGGTTTTAGGCTGGCGGGGTTTGGGGGTGGACATGGACGGAATAAAAAGACAGGAGAAGGCGGCCTGGCTCTAAGCTGCCACCAGTTCTCTCATGGGACGAACGGAGACGGGCGGCAGTCCGCCAGGAATGGTCCCGTCCAAATAATCGGCGATCAGATCTTCGGCGATGATGACCAGCTTGGCATACACATCCGTTTCCGTATCGCCGTGGCAGCAGTCCCCACAGAGATCGGGAATGCTCCCGATGAAGCTTTCGTCTTCCTCGCTCCAACGCACGAGCTTCAGGTATTGCTCAGCAGCTTGTTGGATCTTGGTTCTCATGACTTGGATTCCTGAATGCGTTGTTTGACCTGCTTCTCCTGATAATGATGCGCATCTTGGCCGTCTTTGCCATCAAGAATCATGAAGCGCGGAACTTTCGGATGTTTGAATTTCCGATGATCGCCTTTGCCCTTTGATCAGAACAAAGCCTGCTTGCTCAAGATCACGGATGAGGTCACGGACTTTTCGTGGCATGTGGCTAATTTACCCATCGGCTCTCAGCGAGCAAGTTTGTCCTGGTTATTCCATTTCCATCAACTGCCCTTCACCAGCTCCACGTTATCAATCAGCCGTGCTTTATCAAAGAACACGGCGAGGGCGATGAGGCCGTCATTTTTCACGATGTCCAGAGGCTGGAGAGTATGGCGGTCCACGAGGGCGATGTAGTCTTTGCGACCGAGGCTGGCGTGGTCGGCGAGGTGCAGGTGAATGATCTCGAGCAGGCGTCTGCCACCGGTCACGCCGGTGAGCCAGGCTTCGCGAGCTTTGACCAGGGCGGCATGGAGGGCGGGGGCCTGGGCGCGCTCGGCGGGGGCGAGGTAGCGGTTGCGGGAGCTCATGGCCAAGCCGTCTTCTTCACGCACGGTTTCGATGCCGTGGACCTCGACGGGGAAGTTCAAATCACGCACAAGGCGGCGGATGATGGCGAGCTGCTGGTAGTCTTTTTTGCCAAAGACGGCTTCGTCGGGTTGGACGAGATTGAAGAGCTTGGCGACGACGGTGCAGACGCCGTCGAAGTGGCCCGGACGGCTGGCTCCGCAGAGGACTTTGGAGAGACTGGTTTCGCTGATCTGGATGCTGCGGTCGGTGTGATAGACCTCCTTCACGGTGGGGGCAAAGACTATGTCGGCACCCGCTTCCTGGCACAGGGCGAGGTCGGCGTCCAAGGTGCGCGGGTAGCGGTCGAAGTCTTCGTTAGGCCCGAACTGAAGCGGGTTTACAAAGATGCTGGCGGCCACTTTGGTTCCGCCGTCGGCCATCTTCCGAGCTTCACGCACGAGCGTGGCGTGGCCGTCGTGCAGGGCACCCATGGTGGGCACAAAGATGACGTTTCCAGCGGCCTTTCTCCAGGCTCGCAAATCCTTCACGGTCTCGATCAATGTCATGATTTCAGGTCTCTCGATTCAAAAACGGCAGCCCCTACAATGAAGAGGGAGGCATTCACCGCCGCCAGGGCAGTGTAGTCGCGGATGATGATGGGCCAGGGAATGTCTTCGGCGAGGATGCGCGCCCAACTGGCAATGTGCTTGGTTAAAAGAAAGTGGTCATAGCTCTCCATGAAACCGGTTTCCCGCAGGATGCGGTCGATGAGAAAATACGACAATGCGGCGATGGTGGCCGCCGCAGGCTTGATGGGAAAGCAGGACAGGAAGAAGGCGATGCTGCTGACCGTGGTCATGCTCAGGGAGAGAAAGACTGACGCAAGGGCAAAGCGCTCCAGGCCCTGCCCCCAGTCGTAAAACTCCAGGATGCCGACATCCGGCACCATGGCAAAGAAACCGCCGCCCCAGCCCTTGACTGACAGGCCTAACAAAAAAGCCGTCCAGGTGATGAACTGCACCAGCGCCAGCGTGTAGCCGATGCAGGTCAGATATTTGATGAAGAGCAGCCGCACCCGGCTGATCGGCCTCACCAGCAGCAGACGGTAATGGCCGTCCTCATTTTCCTTCGCCACAATGTCGCCGGCCACCAGCGCCAGATAGATGGCGCCGAGGAGCACCACGGAGAAACCCAGGATGATCTGCGCCAGCGTGAGGGCGGAAAAGTAATGCTCAAAAGACTGCCCCTGCCGTGAGATCATGCGCTCAAAAATGCGCTCCACCCCTTGCAGGCGGAAGACGATCAGGATCACAATCTCCAGCAGCAGGAAGGCCCCGAACCCGATGTAAGTACGGCGTCTTGCAAAGAGCTTCAGCAGTTCACCCTGCCATTGACGGAGAAAGAGGATCATTTGTCCGGCAGAAGAAGTGCTTTAAAACCTGCCTGGACAAAATGGTGATCCGTGGACAACGCTTCCGTCAACTGATGTTCCTGCATGACCAGAAATGAAATACAGTCTGTGAGTGACCACGCTTTGTCAGGACGCGCTGCATACAACTCCAACCCACGCGACATCCAATGGGGTGACACAGGTTCCAGATGTACATCGGCTTGCGATCTGAGCAGCTTGTCCAATTGAACAAAATCTCCACGGTCAGCAGGTTTGGAAAAACTGGCGGCGAGTTCAATCAGCACAAACTCGGTCGTCACCAGTTCCCGCCAGCCAAGCTTGGAGGCTTCGACAGCCAGCTTATGAAACTGATCGTGCCTGTTGAGGCAGGCTTCAAAGTAAGACGTGTCGGCAAAGACTCTCATCGTCTCGGAGTGCCGTGCAGATAATGGTCATGATTTAGAGACATGTCCGCAGGCCAGTCACGATCCTTGGCCAGAGCCAGCAGGGCCTCGGCCACGGGAGCGAGAGGCGCGTCGGGAAGCACTTCGATGAGGAGCTTGGTGCCTTCAGGAAGCACGACATCTCCAGGCAGTTGGACCTGCCCGTTTTTGATCGTCCCGGTGTAGCTCATGATGGCTGAATAAAACACATTTGATGTAAAATCACAATCCCTTCATGCGCCGGTGAGTCCCAGGTAAAATTCTTCCAGTGTGGGTTTGTGCGGCTGCCAGGAGTCCACGCGGACGCCGGCTTCGACCAGCAGTTTGAGCAGTTCGTGGCCGATGAGATGCGGTGGCAGTTCCACTAGATTGGTGACCGGGTCCATCATGGCTCCGGCGCGGGAAACGGCATCCCGGGCCTTGGCGGTGTCGCGGGTTTGCAGGTGAAAGACACCCTGCTTTTTTTCCTGTGAGGGCACGGGGCCTTCATACATCTTGCGGCCCTGTTTCAGGATGACACAACGGTCGCACATCTGCTCCACTTCGACGAGCAGGTGGGAGTTCAAAAGGATGGTCACGCCGAAGTCGGAGCGCAGCTTTAGCACGAACTCGCGGAATTCGCGGATGCCTTCGGGATCGAGGCCGTCCGTGGGCTCGTCTAACAATAAGCATTTCGGCAAAGGCAGCAGCGCCTGGGCCAGGGCGAGGCGTTGTCTCATGCCGTGGCTGTAGGTCTTGGTCTTGTGATGCGCACGGTCGGCCAGGTTCACCAGCTTCAAGATGCGGCGGGCTTCATCCTCATCCCACCAGCCGGACAGGGAGCACAGCACGCGCAGGTTTTGCCAGCCGGTGAGGTACTCATAGAAATGCGCGGCTTCATAGATGGCACCGACATGGCTCAGGGCCCGTGACCGATGCTGCTGCACGGAATGTCCGGCGATGCGCACCTCCCCTTCGTCGGGTCGCACCATGCCCAGGGTGATGCCGAGAATGGTGCTCTTTCCTGCGCCGTTGTGGCCCAGCAGGCCCAGGATTTCCCCCTGGCGCATTTCGAAGCTGACACCATCCAACGCCAGCCGACCGTTGGGCCAGCGTTTGGTGAGGTTGCGAACTTCGAGGAGGGCCATTAGCCCCCAGCATGGCCGAGGCTGCCAGTTCGCGCCAACAGGAATCTTCAGCGTCCGATGGAGAAGGTCACACTGCCCACCCGGCCCCGGATGCCGCCGCCAAAGTGATAATGAGAGCCATGGTAAGGCAGGCAGGTTCGGTAGATGGGGTAGGCCCCATACGATCCATAAGAGTAGCCGCCGTAGCCATAGTAACCCGCGTCATAACCGAAGAACGAACGGTCGCGATAACCGGCACCGCGGAAATCGCTGCTGTCATGCACGGCACCGAGTTCGGGCAGCACGGGGACCAGAGGTGGATTCGGAGCCCTGGCCGCAGCCTCCTGGGCAGCACGGGCCTGGATCTCGATGCCACGCAAGCGGGCCAGTTCCATCTGTTGGGCCAGAAGCAAGGCCTCGCCCCGCTCCTCCTGCTGCTTGCGCCGTGCTTCAGCCTGTTCCTGGCGGAGGACTTCCTGCTCACGTTGATAGGCCTCTGCTTTCGCAGGACCGTAACCCAGACGTGTACGCCATTCCTGCGATAGGTCGGTGAACAGCACCTTGGCCGCGCCATTGGCGTGGGTGAAGGAGACCCCGTCCGGATGCACCTTCACGATTTCACACTGCCGGTAAGTCTTTCCGGTCAAAGTGGAGATCTTTTCGATGGGGGCGGCGTTTAGGGAGGCTGCCGCCAGAAACACAAACAGGAAGGGCGTGAAAGTTTTCATGGCTTTCGATTGGACGACAGTCTAACCAATTCCTTCAAACCACCCGGGGTCAATGACCAGATCGGGGGTTATTTGTAACCGGTGATGATGGCGCAGGTGGTGTCTTTCATCTTGCCCTTGTCGGTTTCATGGACGGTTACGACATAGACGCCGGTCTTCTTGGGCTTGAAAAACAGCAGGAAACCCCAGCCTTCCAGCACCGGCTGGATCTCTCCGACAGGCTCACCTTTGAAGTCCAGGACGGAACCCCCGATGTGGATGCCCGACTTGCGCGGCACGGCCACGCCGATGCAGTATTCGTTGCCTTTGAAAAGCTGCATCTTCACCGCCTTGCCGATGTCCTTGTTCAGGGCACCGGTCCAGGCCTCGGCCCGGAAGATGTAGCCCGCCTTTTCCTGGTCACGGGCCAGGGCCTGGGCGGCGGCCTCCGCCTCATCTGCCGTGTCGGCAGACAAAGAGGCCACGGTGACAAATAGGGCGGCCAGGAGGGCAAAAGCACGCCTGGAGAAGGGGGCGGAGGAAAGGAAACGGGTCATGGCAGGACTCAGACAAAAGATACTGTTTGCGTAACATAGGCATTGCATCAGGAAAAAGCCAAGATTCTGTGTGGTTAGATTGGTTTGTCACCCTGGCATCCTGCAAAAAGCCCTGTTCAGAACTCCCATCATGGCCACGCTCGTCTTTTATCTTGAGGATGGAACTACCCTAGATCACACCTTAGATGAAGGGAGTACCAGCATCGGCAGGCACCCTGACAGCGTGGTCGTCCTGGAGTTCCCTTCCGTTTCCGGTCATCATGCCGTGATCGAGCTTTCCGAGGCCGGTTGCTTCATCACAGACCTCAAGTCCAGCAATGGCACCCGGGTCAATGGAGTCGAGATTGAGGAGGCCCAGCTCAAAGATGGTGACCGCGTCACCTTCGGTGATGTGCAGGCCGTCTTTGCCGCAGGGGATACCCCCCCAGTCGTTTATGTGCCTGTGCCAGAGGTAAAGCCTACGGAGCCCCCACCGCCGGTATTGAAGACCAATTACCGTCAGCCACCACCGAAGCGGAATCCGGCGGTGCGGCGTGTCAGTGGTTATCCAGACAGTGGCGGCGGTGGTTGCGGAACAGCCATTGTGGTGATCGGCCTTTTCATCACCGCGCTCATTGTCGGCCTTTACATGCGGCATTACAAAGAGACCGATGGGGGTAATTTCTTTGAGGATGTGGCGGCGAAACTCGGCACGAACATCCCGAAAATTAAGATCGAGCAAAAGGTGGAGCAGTGATCGGACACTGAAGTTTCAGCGGACTTGCGTGCGTTCATAGAGAGTATCAAACTTCCTCTATGAACAGGCGCACTTTTCTCTCCACCTCACTGGTTTCCAGCCTGTCCTTGCATCGGGCCTACAGCGCCTCGGAGACGAAGATGCGGGTTGCCGTCATCGGGCACACAGGCCGGGGGAATTTCGGCCATGGGCTGGACTCCATGTGGCTGGACATGCCGGAAACGGAGATCGTAGGCGTGGCGGATGCTGATCCGAAGGGCTTGGCAGCCGCTCAAAAGAAGCTGAAGCTGGACAAAGGCTTTGCCGACTATCGCCAGATGCTGGTGGATACAAAGCCGGACATCGTCGCCATCGGCCCCCGGCATATTGATCAGCATCATGCGATGGCCCTGGCTGCCATCGAGGCAGGCGCGCGGGGCATTTACATGGAAAAGCCGTTTGTGCCTACCCTGACCCAGGCGGATGAAATCATCGCTGCCTGTGAAAAGCATGGCACCAAACTGGCCCTGGCCCATCGGAACCGTTATCACCCGGTGCTTCCTCAGTTGAAGAAAATGATCGAGGAAGGGGCCATCGGGCGTCCGCTGGAATATCGTGTCCGTGGGAAAGAAGATACCCGGGGCGGCTCGCTGGATCTTTGGGTGTTGGGCTCACATCTGTTTAACTTGGTGCATTACTTTGCCGGTGATCCGCGTGCCTGTACGGCCTCCGTCTTTCAGGAAGGCCGACTCATCACCAAGGCCGATGTGAAGGAAGGCGCGGAGGGCATCGGGCCACTGGCGGGCAATGAGGTTCATGCGCGGTTCGAGATGGCAAACGGCCTGCCCGCCTTTTTTGACTCGGTGCAAAACGCGGGGACAAAAACCGCCGGTTTCGGCGTCCAGGTGATTGGCACAGAGGGCATCATTGATTTGCGCATCGATGCCGAACCGCTGGCCCATATGCTGGTCGGCAGTCCGTTCGGACCCAACAACCAACCCCGCACCTGGCTGCCCATGACAACAGCCGGGGTAGGGAAAAAGGAGCCTATTGAAGACATCCGCAAACGGGTCGGTGGTCACGTAGGGCCAGGGCGCGACCTCATTTCTGCGATCCAGGAAAATCGCGAGCCTCTTTGCTGCGCCAAGGATGCCCGGGTCACTCTGGAGATGACCATGGGCATCTTCGAATCCCATCGCCTCAATGGACAGCGCGTGGAATTGCCGATGAAGGACCGTCAAAACCCACTGCTGAGGCTTTGAACTTTTTGGGGAGAATCGGCGCAAGTTTCTGCACCGCGCAGCATCCCGATGGTGGAAACACCCTTCATCATCGCCATGAATTCAGAACCTTCCCCCGACGCCTCCCCCTTGCAACTTTTGCCCATGCTGCTGCTGGCAGTCTGGTTTTTCCTCCAGGCGATCAATGCGGGTTAAGTGGTGGTCTCAGCAGCCGCAGGCAGCTCGCGTCCGATTTCATCCACCCGATAGCCAAAGCCGCTGCCGGACAAGCTGCTGAGATCCACCACGCCACCGCGACGGCGATAGAGACCGGGATGCACCTTTTCCTCGATGATCGAGGCGTCCGGATAAAACTGCATGGCATTGCACTCCACGCCCTGGATCGTGCCCGCATGGGCGGCCAGCTTCACATGCGGGATGATGGCCAGCATGGGGTTGGTCAGATCCTGCACCATCAGCGGCATGCCATGGGCCTTGGCCCAGCAGAGGCTTAGCAAGGCACCGGTCTGGGTCTTGCAGGTCTTCAGGGCCACCCCGGACCACCCGAGCCGACGCCCCAGACGAACAAATTCCCAGTCATGGGCGCTTTCGTCGAGGAACAAAGGCTTCCGGGCAGAGACGCTGCGGACATCGATCTGATTGGCTTCCAGGTCATAGGGGAAGGGCTGCTCCACATACAAAGTGCGGGCATAAATTTCCGGTTCGTTCGCCAGCAGCCGATCCGTGATCTCATTCACGTAAGCGGGGTCTTTGACCGTGCAGTTAAAGTCCGCACTCAGCCATTGCACGCCGTTTTCCAGGCCGATCCGGCCCACGCGCAACATGCGCTCATAATCCCAGGCGGCATCGGTGCCACGCAGCTTCACCTTCAGGCACTTCAGGCCATCACGCTGAATCCAGTCCGCCAATAAAATCGGGTGCTCGTCCGTGGGTTCGCTGCCCGTAAGATCAACAGCTTCCAGGGCGTCCACGCCACCGACAAGGTGCCAGACCGGCAGCACTTTGGGCGCTTCTTTGACTAAAAAGTCTGCGGGGTAGCGGTCGGCGAAGTTGACGTCGCTACCGGCCTCCGGCTCTAGGAAGGCGGACAGGTCGCGGTTCAAGAATTCGGCATTGTAAGTTTCGTAAACATCGCAGCCCAGGAGGTTGCCATAAGCATCATGCACGGCGATGTCGAAGGCGCTGAAGGCGACCAACGATCCGAGATAGGGCATCTCCGGTCCGCCTGCCGCCTGATTGGCTGCGGCCAGTGTCTCCGCCAGCGGACCGTGGATGAAATCTTGCCCGATCTCCATCGGGTGCCCCACCAGGCCGGACTCCACCAATCGGGCGGCCAGCTTGACTGAAAAATCCTCCATGCGCCTGGCCCGTTCAGAGACGGCCAAGGTACTGGGCCATACCCAGGAAACGCTGAGCGGGGTTTCCCCCCAACCCGTGGCCGTGCGTCCCTGCCGATCTTCCACGGTGACTTGGGTGCGCAGGCAAACCGTGTTCGTCACTGTCTCAGGCCCGAACTTTAGAGGCACCCTCATTGTCACTGGAAGGAAATAAACTTGAGCCCTCACAATTTGGATGTCCGTGTTTTTCATAATGAGTAAAATTTGATGGGAAAAGGGAGGGATAGTTTGGCAAATCTGAGTTGCAAGTTTGGCAGGGTTTTCGCTACTACGAAAACGCCGCTCGACAGTACGTGTCAGCTAGCTAAGCATTGCTTCCCGATGATCAGAAAATCCAGTTGGATTCAAAGTCTTTTCGCCTGGCTGTTACCCGCATTTGTCGGGACGGCTGTAGGCGGAGGGATGATCGCTGTTCTGAGCCAGCCGGATTTCAAGGCCAAGGCCACCATGGCTTCCTTGCCTTTGAATCAGCCGGTTCTGACAGAGACTTTGGTGAAGCCGACGGCTCCACCCACACCGAAACCAAAGCTTAAACCCCAAGTTTCAGCAGCCCCCGACCAGCCTGTTCAGTTGCCCGTAAAGCCAATCGCCCAGCCTGTTGTTTCGGCTCCCCCGCCACCTCCGGCAAAACCCTGGGAATGGAAACCGTTGGTGGATGATGTGATGGATTTTTTCCGCACTGAGATCCCTGACCTCGGCGGATTGCCCTTGGTTCACTACGCTGTCTTCCACGACGATGCGGAATGGATTGGGCGGCTCGTGGCGATGGGGGCCAACGTCGATGAAGTTTCTCCCGGTGGAGATACCCCCCTTTGCGCGGCCATCCGTCACATGGCCTCGGGCAGTGTCCGTGCGCTTCTTTTTGGCGGGGCAGACCCGCATAAAATGGGTTTTGAAAAACAGCCGCCCATTGTCCTGGCGTCTCTGCGCCGTGGCCCGGATATCTTACGGGCATTGACTGTCGCAGGAGCAGACCCCAACACACGCTTTGCCTCACCTGTCTCCAAGGCGGTGCTGGAAAGGGTGGTGATTAAAGATTTAAAACACGCGCTGGAAAATGATCGCGGGGTCACTCCTTTGATTGCCTGTGCGGCCCGCGGTGATGTCGAAGGCGCGACGGAACTTTTACGGGCAGGTGCCAAGACCTCCTATTGCACGACCCGCTACAAGCGTTACCCCATCAATTTTGCCGCCACGCAGGGTTATCTTTTCCTGATGCGCATCATTTTGGGGCGGCAGCCCGAATCTGAGCCCGAGATCCTGGTGACAGTCAATCTGACCCAGCAACGCGCCTGGGTGATGAAGGAAGGGGAGATCATCGATACCTGTCCGGTCTCCACCGGACGCGAGGGGTATGACACCCCCGCCGGGCGCTACGTCATCACGGACAAACACCGTGCATGGACCTCCACGTTGTATCATGTCTCCATGCCTTTCTTCATGCGGTTGAACTGCAGTGCGATTGGTCTCCATAGCGGTTATGTCACCGGTCGCCCGGCCTCTCACGGTTGCATTCGTCTGCCCTACGAGAAGGCCAAGAAGTTCTTCGGTCTCGTAGGCGTGGGAGACGAGGTTCAGATCGTGCATTGATGAGCCCTTTTTGGCTTCATCACAAACTCAAGGCCTTCAGCGCCCATGCAATCAACATCGGCGCGGTGATCAGACTCACCACCGTGGTGGCCAGGACGCACTGTACGGCGGTGGGCGCATGGCCGCCGTAGTGACGGGCGATCATGATGGTGAAGACGGCGCTGGGCATGGCCCCCTGGACGATGAGGATGCGCTTCAGCTCCCTTTCCAGGGGCAGGTAAAAGGCGGCGGCGAGGAAGGCCAGGGGGATGACGAACTGCCGCAGCACGGGTGCCAGCACGGCGATGGACCAGCGCATCCTCTCCTGGCCCCAGATATCGGCAATGGACGCGCCGATGATCATCACGGCCAGGGGCACGGCGCAGGCTCCCATCATGCCCAGGGTCAGGTGGACCACCTCAGGGATATAAACGTGCAGGCCGGTGAAATTCAGCAGCAGGGAGGTCAGGATGGTGATGACAGGTGGATTGATGGCCAGTTTCCACGGGGCCTTGTTCAAACCGGTGAGCAAACCCACGCCTGCCGTCCAGCAGGCCATTTCCACGCCTAAAGTAAAGGTGAACATGACCCCCAGCGTGCCCTTTTCAGGAAACAAAGCAGTGACGATGGGGATGGCCACAAAGCCGTAGTTCTGCATCCCGCAAGCGACCGCAAAGGTGCGGCGGCCTTCGTGTTTTTGCAGGCCGATGAGCGGCGCGGCGAAATAAGAAACCGCGATGCCGATGGCGACCAAGGCATACCCCAAACTGGCGGCGATGAGCACCGGCACAGGGCTCATGACTGCTTCATTGCCCACCACCCGCTCCAGGATGAGGCAGGGCGTCAGCACGGTGACGGCCAGCTTCATCATGCCCGCATCCGCCTCAGGCGGCAGGATGCCGAGCTTCCTCACCGCCGCGCCTGTCGCCATCGTGAGATACACGGGCAGGACGACCGTGAGGATGCTGGCGAAGTCGAGGGCGAGCATGAGGGGTCAGTCCGTAGCGGCGATCTCCAGACGCGGGAACAGCGGCACGGGGGTGCCAAGCTGGTGACCTTCCCTGAGCATGCCCCACTTCAGGTCGCCGAGCTGGAAGCCTTCCGGCAGTTCCCAGCCGATCTGCGCGCGGGCGGTGGCCATCGCGGTCGGCAGGATGGGATTCAGCAACACGCTGAGATGCACCCAGCACTCGGCCAGGTGATACAGCACGCTGTCCAGACGGGCGGCCTGTTCAGGATCTTTGGCCAGGGAGAAAGGCTTGGTGCTGTCCACATAAGCATTGGCCGCCGTGACGATCTTCCACGCGGCAGCGATGCCTTCATGGATGCCCCAGTTGCTCATGCTTTCGATGTAGGCAGGGAGGGCCTCGGTCACGGTCTGACGCAGCGTGGTGTTTTCGGCATCGTCATAGCTGCCCGGGGTGAGCACGCCATTGCGATACTTCTGCGCCATGTTGATGCTGCGGTTCAGCAGGTTGCCCAGGCCACCGGCCAGCTCCTTGTTATAGGACATGATGATACGCTCATCGCTGAAGTCGCTGTCGTAACCGGTGGCGATGTCTCGCATCAGGTAATAACGCAGGCCATCGGGCGTGAAGGTGCCCGCGAGCACATTCGGGTCGATGACATTGCCCAGGCTCTTGCTCATCTTCGCACCCCTCACATTCCACCAGCCGTGGACAATGAGACGCGGGATTTGGTCGTCGCTGAAACCGAGCGCGTGCAGCATGATCGGCCAGTAAACGGCATGGGCTGGAACGAGGATGTCCTTGCCAATAACGTGCGCTTCCGAAGGCCATAGTTTGCTGAAATCCGGCAGGCCTGTGTTGCCGCATTCATCGGCCAGATAACCGGCGAAGCTGATGTAGTTGGTCAGGGCGTCGAACCACACGTAGTTTACGAAACGCTCATCAAAGGGCAGGGGAATGCCCCAGCTCAGGCGCTCAATGGGGCGGCTGATGCACAGGTCTTGCGGGGTGCCTTCCAGGGCGTTTAAAACAGCACTGGCTCGATGGGTCGGAAAGATGAAATCCGGGTGGGTCTTGATGTAGCCTTTCAGCCACTCCACGTGGTCGCTCAGGCGGAAATACCAGTTCTCCTCCTGGAGCTCCTGCACCTCCCCCCATTCCTCGCCGAAGTTGCCATCGGGACCGCGTTCTTTGTCCGTGAGGAACTGCTCCTGTCGCAGGCTGTAAAAGCCGGTGTAGGCCTGTTTGTAGAGCTGGCCGCAGTCGTGCAGCTTTTGCAGCATGGCCTGGACCACGCGCTTGTGAGTGGGGTCCGTCGTTGCGGCCCAGCCGTCACAACGCACGTTCAGTTTGTCCCACAGGGAGACGAAATGCTGGGTGACGCCATCGACAAAATCCTGCGGTGTCTGGCCGACTTTTTCGGCGCTCTTCTGTACCTTTTGACCATGCTGATCCACCCCCGTGAGGAAATACACCTCACGACCGTTCAGCCGCTGAAAGCGGGCCATGACATCCGCCAGCACCTTTTCATAGGCATGGCCGATGTGCGGCGGTGCGTTCGTGTAATCAATGGCGGTGGTGATGTAATAAGGCTTCACAGTCGGAAAAGAAGAACCGCAGTGATAGCCCCACCCTTGCGCGAGGGCAAGCGGGTGTGCGGGTCAGTTCTGGTGCTGCGGTGACGGGCTTTCTGGCGTCCCAGCGGGACGAAAGAGATTAGCCGGGGGTGGAGCGAGGAACGAGCGCAACCCCCGGACCGAGTAAACCCATGCACCCCTTCGCCGCGTCCTGGCAGGACGCGAGAAAGGTCCAATGCTCCCCCAAACCTGAGTCCGCCCAAGGCCGCGTTGGGGCCCTGTCAGGCTTCTCGCGTCCTTCCAGGACGCCCGGCTCGCGGACACATTCGCGGTTTCGCCTATCCGGGGGTTACGCTCGTTCCTCGCTCCGCCCGGCTAATTTCTCCTGTCCCTCCGGGACAAAGAAGGTCCTTTGGAATGTACCCCCGATCCCGCTGTTTTCAGCGCATCACGTTGAAACGCAAAGCTTCTTGCACTCCGCCGCATCGCTCCTACCATCCTGGCCCCCTTTTTTCTTTTTGCAATGGAACAACCTCTCCCTGGACAACGCTGGGTAAGCGATAGTGAGCCTGAACTTGGCCTCGGTGTGGTCATGAAAGCGGAGTTCGGCCGCGTGGAGATCTTTTTCCCGGCTGCCGGTGAGCACCGCCAGTTCGCCATGAAAACCGCCCCGCTGCGCCGGGTCCACTTCATGGCCGGTGACACGATCAAGACCCACGACGGAAAATCCCTGGAAGTCGAGTCCGTGGAGGAGCGCAAGGGGATGCTGTATTACATCGGCACGGACCGCGAGGTCAGCGAGGCCGAGCTGTCCGACACCATCAGCTTCAGCAAGCCGGAGGACCGTCTCCTGGCCGGGCAGATCGATGAACTGCGTGTCTTCGATGTCCGCATCGAGGCCCTGAAGCGCCGGGCTGAAATGCGTCAGTCCTCCGTGCGGGGTTTCTGCGGCGGGCGTGTGGACCTGCTGCCGCATCAGATGTTCATCGCCAACGAAGTCTCCGGGCGCATCGTGCCGCGTGTGCTTTTGGCGGATGAAGTGGGTCTGGGCAAGACCATTGAGGCCAGCCTGATCCTGCATCGCCTGCACCTCACGGGCCGGGCCGAGCGCGTGCTGATCCTGGTGCCCGAGCCGCTGGTGAACCAGTGGTTTGTCGAGCTCTACCGCCGTTTCCATCTCACCTTCTCCATTTACGATGAAGACCGCTGCGATGTCCTGGAGACGGAGGAGGAAGGCATCAATCCCTTCCTGGAAAGCCAGCTCGTCTTGTGCAGCACCAGCTTCCTGGCTAAGTCCGAAAATCGCGCCGAACAGGCCGCTGCGGCAGGCTGGGACCTCCTGGTCGTAGATGAGGCGCATCACCTGGAATGGAGTCCTGAAGTCGTCAGCCCGTCCTATACCTTGGTGGAAAACCTGGCGTCGAAAATCCCTGGATTGCTCCTGTTGACGGCGACTCCGCAGCAGCTCGGACCGGAGGGGCACTTTGCCCGTCTGCGCTTGCTGGACCCGAACCGCTATGCCGATCTGGCGCAGTTCCTGGCGGAGTCCGAGCACTACGAAGAAGTGGCGAAAGCCATGGATCGTCTGGCTTCCGGCAAGAACCTCACGGCCGCGGATGAGAAGCTCTTCATCAAGAAATCTCCGCACCTGAAGGAACAGCTCGCCGCGACGAAAAAGGGTGTCGAAGGTGCCCGTGAAAAATTGATCTCCTCTTTGTTAGACGAGTTCGGCACCGGGCGTGTGATGTTCCGTAACACACGGGCAAACCTGACCGGTTTCCCGGAACGTTCCGCCAAGCTGGTGCCCATCGCCGGCGGGGATGAACCGGTGGAGGCCAAGGTCAAATGGCTGGCCAAGCTGCTGAAGGAACTGGGCGAGGAAAAAGTCCTGCTCATCTGCCGCACCCGCAAGATGGCGGAGCAGATCAACGAGCAACTCCTGCACGAGATCAACGTTAACTCGGCCCTCTTCCATGAAGGCCTCACACTCCTACAGCGCGATCGCCAGGCCGCTTATTTTGCCGAGGAAGACGGTGCCCGCATCCTGCTCTGTTCTGAGATTGGCAGTGAAGGACGCAACTTCCAGTTCGCGCATCACCTCGTCCTTTTTGACCTGCCTGAGGACCCTGAAATCCTGGAGCAGCGCATTGGTCGTCTGGACCGCATCGGCCAGACCAGCACCATCCACATCCACGTGCCTTACATCAAAGGCGGTCGTGAGGAAGTCCTGGCGCGCTGGTATCACGAGGGCTTGCAGGCCTTTGAACAAAACCTCCATGGCGCAACGGAAATCGTCGAGTCCCTGCGGGAGGAACTGACTCCGCTGCTGGAGTCCATGAAGGCCGCGACGCTGAAGGCCTTCATCAAAAAATCCCAGGACCAGCGCAAGCAGGTCACGGCGAAACTCGAGCGCGGCCATGACCGCCTGCTCGAACTGAACTCCTGCAAACCCGAGCAGGCCGAGGCCGTCATCCAGGCCGTCCGGGAGCGGGATGCCGACACGGAATTCGAAGAATTTTTCATCCGCCTTGTGGACCACTTTGGCCTGCATGTGGAGGAGCATGGCAACCGCAGCTACGTCCTGATGCCCGCCCACCTCACCACGGACAAGTTCCCTGCCCTGCCGGATGAGGGCCTGCTGGCCAGCTTCGACCGCACGCGTGCCCTGTCCCGTGAAAACATGGCCTTCCTCACCCAGGACCATCCCATCGTCCGCGGCGCGTTGGATCTTTTGTTAGGCAGTGAGGCCGGCAACAGCAGCTTCGGCCTCTGGCGCGGGACCGGCAGCGAAGGCTTGATTTTGGAGACCCATTTCGTCGTCGAATGCATCGCCCCCGCGCACCTGCACGTGGACCGTTTCCTTTCCGCCACTCCCATCCGTGTCGTCGTGGACCATGCCAGCAAGGACCGGAGTGAAGACGCGGGCTTCATGCATGCCAAGATCGAAAAAGGCAGCCCGACCCGCCTGCTGGAAAACGCTGGCATCAAGCGCAAGATCTTCCCCGCGATGCTGGGCAAGTCCAAGAAACTGGCCGAGGCTGAAATGCAGAAACTCATCGCCGAAGCCACTGCCACGATGAAGTCCCAGCTCCAGGCCGAGATCGACCGCCTGGAAGACCTGCGCCAGATCAACGACCATGTCCGCCCCGAGGAAATCGAAGCCGCCAAAGCCCAGATGACCGCCCTGGAGGAAGCCATCGGTTCGGCCCGTCCGCGTCTGGATGCGCTGAGGCTGGTGCTGCAAAGCACGTGATCCACGGAGTGCCGACGATCCGTCGGCAAAAGCCTTTCAAAGCCGACGAGTCGTCGGCGCTCCATAGACCATAAGCTCATCTCGTGTCAGCCGGTCACTTGCTGAAAACACAGCGCCGCGTTCCCGCAGCCGCTGATGCAGCACTGCCTCCTGCTTTTCCAGGCGGTCGAACTCTGAGTCTCTGGCGGCAGTGAACTGGCGTAAAAAGCCGAGCATCAGGGAGGGGAGAGATGTGCCCACCTGCTTCGCCTGGGTCTCAGCCGAGTCAAAAGTTTCATCGTCCAGATTCAGAGTGATCTGTTTCATGATTTTAACAATACCTTGAAATGGGGAATCGCAATGCTGCCAAATTTTTTCGCGGTTCATAACACCGCCTTTCAAAAGAGGCCGATTAGAGATGGCGGCTCAAATTCGAATGGATAAACCGCACTTCTCCCTCCTCACAGCTTGATGCCCTTCACCTGCAGATATTGCGGGCTGCCCGAACCGTATTGGGATTTCACGGCCTCCTTCGTGGCCTTCATTCGGGTGTGCAAGCACAGGGTCGGCGGCAGGTCCTTGTCATAGGCAGCGGCGCGCGGCTCCCGGGCACCGGCGAGGGCCTGCTCCTTCGTGGCGATGAGTTTGTTCAATTCGTCCAACTGGCCGGACAACCCGCTCAATCCCTCCGAGCTGATGTCCTCCGGTGCCGTGGCATCGTAACCGGGAACGCGGGCCACTGCCGCCACCACCTTATCTAGTAGCAGCTTGATATCGCCATAACTCTGATCGCGCCTCGGGCTGCGGGGCTTAGGGGCCGGGGATACATCCGGTGGAAGCTTCGGTATAGGGGCTCGATATCCGCGCAGATTATCCACCGCCAACTTCACTGCCGGCAGATACATTTTCCAGTCAGCGTGACTCTTCACCCGCGCCAGTGCCCGCTGGGCACGGGCCTTGACATCCTTCACCATTGCCACCCGCAGGGCCACCTGTACCTTCCAGTCCCCCTCCGCCCCGGCTACATCTTGGTTCAGGCCAGTGAGGGAAGTTAAAAAAGTACTGAAGGACGCAGGTAACAGCCGCACATCCGCTGGGGCCAGGATAGGGGTGAAGGTGGTGATGGCAGCGTGCAACTGCCAGCCGCGCTGGAGGCGGTCTGCGTAGGTTGTTTCAGCGTTTGGCATATGGATAATTGAGATTAGCGACTTGCCTCTCTTATTGGAAAAGAGGCGTCATATCCAAGCAAAAACCATTCCTCAACCCAAACATTTGCATCAGCACCCCAATGAACAGCATGAGTCACCCGCCGCTCATCTGCCTTGGATATTGACCCAGGCTGAGAAATCCTTATTACAGATGCTTTATTTCAAGGATCAGGCAAATTTGTTCACAACCACAACTGTCTTATTTGCAACTAAGATTGGCATTTTCACAACTCAGATGACCTTTATGAAATCTCAGATGGCTTTGTTTGGAACAAAGATCTGCATAATTATATATCAAGTTAGCTTATTTTAAAGTAAAGTGAAATGATTTTATTCAAACAAATCTATCTGATTGATAAAAATGCGAATCAGATAAATGATGTGAACACCAATATAATTAAATATACTATGGTATCCATTTTAATTGGCTGTGCGTTTCACAAGTTGAAAAATAAGCTGGCTAAGAAGCATCAAAACAATCTGGTGAAATTACAGTTTTCCCACCGAGTTGAATGATTCGATCTTTCAGATAATCTGCTTCGAGGCGAAGTTTGGCTAACTCCTCATCGATTCTTTCGATCTGGAGTGCCACGATTTCCTCCAAAGCTTCAGGTTCATTTTGAATTATCTGATAAAGTTTGTAGAGGGAGCTTTCTCTGAAATCACAGATCAATCTGGTTATCGCAATTACTTCATCCTCAAGACTTTTGAGGAGCTTCTGCAATTGACTCATTTCGTCATTATCAGTCAGATCTATACCCACCCAACCCTGACGTCTGATATAACCATTGGGGTCATTTGCAATCTGTCGGAGAGTCTCCATATCGCCTTTATCTTTGGCTGTATTGATTGCAGCAGTCAGCTTGGTGTAAGTGTCCTGCCTTGGCGCATCGTCAGCAAAGCGGTCAGGATGAAACAGTTTCACAAGCTGCCGCCAAAGGATTTTCAGTTCAGCCTCGTCATCGTCAGACAGCGGCTGTTTTAATGCCATAGAGGCCTCCGTTTTCTCATATTCTTGCCTTACATCTCTATCAGCTTGTCGGTGTTCAGTTTCCACGCGCTCGGCATGTGCTAACTCATTATGTAGAAGAGCATCTAGAACCTTTTTGTGATACTTTATCAGAAGCCTGAGTCGATCACGCTTTTTATAATAGGCACGCAACCGATAAAATATTTTTGCCTGTAAACTAAGAACGCTATGTCTTTCGGAAGTATATTTGGCTTCTAATTCTGCAAGCTGGGAGCGCGTGCCTGCAATTAATTTATGTAGTCTTTGTAAGTTGGAGCTTACAAAAACAATGGCCTTTTGAGTGTCAGGTTCCATTTTTAAAAAGTTAGTCGGGTTTAACCTAAGTTATATCAGTCCTAATTATTTATTTTTTCATGCTATATTCGCACTAAAGTTGAGCTTCAGATTCGTCGTGGTAAACCCCTAAACCTCGGTGAAACAAGCTGTTTAGGATGACTCCAGAATTGGAGTGCGCGGGGCCTGAATTTAGATAAACCTGGTTATTCACGATTTGGCCAACGATAGCAGCACTATAAAACGCTTCCACGTCACCTAGCCGACCATTAATGTCATGAACAACCGCTTCTGCATGCAAACCACCCTCCTCTTGAACCCAGTTCATAAAAGCTTCGCAAACGGTTGTAGGCAGTAAATCACCGCAAGTTAGTGGGCTATCACCAGGATAAATTATGACAGAATATTCATCGCTCAGAGTGCATGGGTGTTTTTCTAGACGAACTTTGCGAAGTATCGAGTGATAAACTTCAGAATCGGATTTGAAATCAAAGCCTGAAGGAGGTTCCGATACTTCATAAAAAGTGATGGATTTTTTAATGCGCTCTGGAGGAAAATTAAATAATCTTCCACCTCCTAGCAAATAATCTGACATGATGATGCCGATTTCCTTTGCGTGAAGGTAGCGCAGAGGATGCACTTTATATCCGGGCTCGTTGTTTGCCCGTGCCAACAGTTCAAAAATATGAGACTTCAAATCACTCTTCGATTCCTTTGATTCTTTTCCATATAAACATGATAAATTGAGTAACCCAACAGGGTGCCCGCTGATTCCCGCAGCCATAAAAAATTTGATGGCTTGTGCTTCATCTTTATCTACACCTATGCCACGAGCGAGCATGAAGCCATAGTTACAGGAGCCACAAAGACTTCCTAGCTCTGCAGCTATGCGGTAGCATTCAGCGGCTTCAGTATAATTTTGCGGAGTCGAAATTCCGTAATAATACGATTCGCCTTTCTGAAGCCATTCTTCACCGATTTCCGCAATCGGCTGTCGTTGCTTTGCGGTGGATAGTGACGCATCAACCATCTCACTGACAATTTTGTCGGGACTTTGGATTATGTCGAGACTAATGCTGGGTTGGACAGTAAGGAATAAGTTTTTGTCATCCATAATATGTAAATTTGGTCTAGGAAGATTCGGCGCTATTATTTTGGTTCTGTATGTCTATAATTTTAGGCCACCAAGAATTTAGAAGGTTACAGATTTTAGAAGACCTCAAGCCAAGGAGAGTTTTTCTGCTTGGATGATGCTCGATAAGTAATCCGGCAAGTGTCACATAGTTTCCAAAGATTTTTCTGAATATTGGGCCACCACTCATGCCGTGCGGAAGAGGAACGTTAAAGCCATGTGTTGATAACTTTTGGATCTCATGCTGTTCGAATTTTAACGGCAGATACCATGATGGTTTTTCCCGCGTTTTAGAATCTTGAAATTTCCTGTTAGATACTAAAGGAAACATGACCGCATTTGATTCTAATGTTTGTTCATTGATGTTTGGAATATTGTCGCGTTCGGGAAATCCTAACACATCGTAGCTGTCAGGTAATTCATTCAGAACAATTTTCTCAATAGAGTTCTCGGGCAGGAATGATAGAGTTTCTCTCAGTCTGGATATCTCAACTGGCTTTAATGGAATTACACCAAAATCTACAGGATCAGTATCGCGGCTGTTTCCTTCCGGAATTTTTGTGACTAACGCAGTTGATTCGACGGGAAATGCATCCCGAGCTCCAATGATCAGATTGTGGGTGCCATTCTTATCAAAGCAGTGAGCACAGGAGATTAATAGATGTTGCTGGCGGTAACATATCAAAGTTCCTGTTCCTATGAAATCATAAGTGTTTCCAATCTGCCCGTAGAGAGGCACTATCGACCGTTTATGGTTTTCAAGTTGATATCCTGTGCGCATCAGTAAAGCGAATCACTGCACAGATTGCCTTTTTAAAAAAGATATTCCTTTTGCGGAGATATTTATTTTGACGGTCAGAAGCGCCGTGGGTTCATAGCTCACTCCAGCGTCTCCGCCAAAATGCCCCGAATGTGTCCTCGCTCGGCTTCACCCAGGTAGGCGTAGCGGCCACTGGCGTCTTCGCCTTTCAAGACGGTGTCCAGTTTGGCCAGGACGGTCTTTTTTAACTCGGGCTGCATTTGCTGGAAGGTTTGGGAGTGGATCAGGTAGCTGCAGCGGTACTTGAAGAGGCGGGTGAGGAGCTGGAAGTCTTTGAGGCTGCGACCATCGGCGTTGCGGGGGGCGGTTTGGGCGAAGGCGGTTTGGAAGGCTTCGTCGCCCTCAATGCCGCCTTCGGGGAGGGGGGCTTCGTCTTTGAAGAGGAGGGCGTCGAGGACATCCTCGGCGCAGTGGTCGAGGATGCGGCGGGCGGTGCCGATGGGCTGATGCTGGACGGGTTCGCCCAGTTCTTTTTGCAGGCTGGTCTGCATGTGCAGGGCGCGGAGGGCGCTGTGATGGGCCTTGGTGAGGACGTTTTGGACGGAGGTCTGGTGCTCCAGGACCATGAGGGCGACGATGTCGCTGCTGGCACGGGGGTAGGGAGTGGTGTCGAAGAAACTGGTCAGGCTGAGGATGTTGGCCCCTTGCTCGACGGGCATGTCGCAGGTGTTGTCGGGATTTTCGATGGCGATGACGTTGCCGCGATGATGGCTGTCGCCATGGGTGCCGGTGACATACCAGCCGCCCCAGCGGTCGCCAAAGGGGGTGGTGCTGTCCACGACGGTGCTGCCCTGGCTGAGGATGGGGTGGCCGCTGGCGCTGGGGAAGACGGAGCGCACGAGGAGGCCGGGCACACCGGGGGTGAAGGGGCCGCCGTGGCAGTTCATGCAGGATTGATCGCGGTGAAACTGGAGCGGTTTGTCCGGGGCGGCCTCGGGCTCGATGAGGTAGAAGATGGGGCCGAGATTCGGGTCCACGGCGGCGATTTCGATGGCCCCGCCGAGGGTGTAGCCGATGTAGGCTTCATCGCCGAAGTAGATGACACGCGGGGTTTGGGGGCTGATGCGGCTGTTCTGGGCGCTGGTCTTGGAAAAGACGAGCACCTGGGACTCCAGCGGGATGTGGAAGTGACGGCAGAGGTCTTTGAGGATCGTCCAGGCATCGGTCCGGTTGACAGTGGCTGTGCCGGCCCGGACTTTCTTGATCAGGGCCTGCACGGCATCGCGCGGCTGGGTGGCGGAGTAACAGATGGGCGGCAGTTCATACTCCTCCTCCGCCATGGCGAGCATGGACAGCAGGAGAAGGAGGGCAAGCAGACGCATGATAGGGACGGGGGCGCACTGTTTAAGTGTATGTGGAATGCAACTTTAAACCAACGGACTCGGAGAGATCGTTCTTGACCGTGAATTGCGCCGTTCCAAACCTGCATTGAGTGTTCACAGCGCCTGATTCAGGATGCTCAGGAGCTCTTCATGACTCAGCGCCACCGGGTTGCCCTTCATGCTGCTGGACTGGGCGGCCTTGGTGGCTATTTCTTCGAGATCGGTTTCCTGAATGCCGTGGCTGCAGAGGCCGGGGATTTTGAGGCGGCGGGTGAGCGCCTTAAGATAGTCCGCAGCGGACTCTGGGGTGGTGGTTTCATCGTCTAGCAGGAGACGGGAGGCGGCCTCGAATTTGGCCTTGGCGGTGGCGTTTCCGGCTTTTTTGATGGCCTGCCAGTTGGCCGACCAGACGGGGGCTAAAAGGGCGGCGCAGACGGCCCCATGCGCGGCTTTGAAACTGCCTCCGATCGGCGCGGCAAAGCCGTGGACGGCGCCGAGCCCGGCATTGGCCAGGGCCATGCCGCTGTACATTGCGGACAGGGCCAGATCCTCACGAGCGGCGAGATCGCCACCATCGGCCACGGCTTTTTCCAGGGAGCGCACGGCGCGGCGGATGCCATCCACGCAGAGGGCATCGGTCATGGGCTGGGCACGGCTGGACACGTAGGCCTCCAGGCATTGCGTGAGGGCGTCCATGCCGCTGGCGGCAGTGACGGCGGGCGGGCAGTCACGGGCGAGTTCCGGGTCCACCAGGGCGATGGTGGGCAGCATGGTGGCGTGGCGGAGGCTGACTTTCAGGCCATGCTCCGGGCTGACCAGGACGGCATTGCGCGTGACCTCCGCACCCGTTCCGGCCGTAGTGGGCACAGCGATGTAGGGTAACGGCTTTTCATCCAGCGGCTGGCTTTTGCCGATGATTTCCAGGTAATGCAGCAGGTCATGCGGCTGACGCGCCAGGGCGGCGATGGCCTTGCCCGCATCCACCGCGCTGCCTCCTCCCAGGCCGATGACCGCGTCGGCTCCGCATTTCAGGGCTGTGGCCGCGCCGCGCCGGGCATCATCCACGGTGGGTTCCGTGGCGATGGGAAAGACGGTCACGGCAAGACCGCGTGCCTCCAGGGTTTCCAGCAAAGGCATGACCCGTTGTGGATCGCGGCCGGTGACCACGAGGACGTTTTTTCCCAAAGACAGAACAAGCGGCGGCAGTTGCGCGGCGGTTCCCAGGCCGAAGATGATCCGCGTGGCGGTGGCGAATTCAAAGGTCATGCGTGACCTTTTTCGTGCGGTTGAGGCTGCACTGCAATCGGGTAACGCGTTTAGCTTCAATCTTGAATCTTTCAGCAAAATGCCCTTTCACTGGCGATCTGGCATTCTAACGGCTAGAATTGAGATCCCGCTGCACAGCGGGTAAACGAACACTATGTGCGGAATTGTTGGCTACATCGGCAAGCGGCAGGCCAGCCCGATCCTTTTGGATGGGCTGCGCAGGCTGGAATATCGCGGCTATGACTCGGCGGGCATTGCCCTCCTCAATGGCGGCAACACAGTCAAAATCATCAAGCGCGCAGGCCGCATTGAGAACCTGAGGCAGGCCGTGGCGGAGATCGCACCGACCGGTGAAACTGGCATCTCGCACACCCGCTGGGCCACTCACGGAGCGCCCACGGATGAAAACGCGCACCCGCACCGCGACCAGAGCGGCAAGCTGGTGCTGGTCCACAACGGGGTCATCGAGAACTATCAAACGCTGCGGGATCAATTGCTGGCGCAAGGTGATACTTTTGAATCGCAGACGGATACCGAAGTGCTCGCCCACATGGTGGGGCGTTACTTTGATGCGAGTGATGAGACCATTGGTGCCTCACGTTTGCGCAATGCTCTGCAATCCGCTTTGGCCAAGGTGAAAGGCACCTATGGCATCGCTGCCATGCATGCGGACGTGCCGGGGGTCATTGTCGGGGCAAGGTTGGGCAGTCCCCTGGTCGTAGGCCTGGGAGATGGGGAGCATTTCCTGGCCAGTGATGTCTCTGCCATCGTGGCGCATACGCGGGATGTGGTTTACCTCAACGATCATGACGTGGTTAGCCTGACGGCCGATCGTTATGACGTGACCTCCACGGATGGCGGCACGGCACAGGTGAAGGTGAGCCGCGTGGAATTCACCGCAGATGATGCCGAAAAAGGGGAATATCCGCACTACATGCTGAAGGAAATCTTCGAGCAGCCGAATTCCCTCCGCAACGCCATGCGTGGCCGTCTTTCACGCGATGAAGGCACCGCCATTCTGGGCGGTCTGAACATGTCCCCGCAGGAACTGCGCGGCATCGACCGCATCATCCTCAGCGGCTGCGGCACGGCTTTTCATGCGGCTATGGTGGGTGAGTATGTCATTGAAACCTTGGCACGTATCCCGACGGAGGTGGAAATCGCCAGTGAGTTCCGCTATCGCAACGTGCCTGCGGACAAGAACACCCTGCAGTTCGTGTTGAGCCAAAGCGGTGAAACCATCGACACCCTGGCCGCCATGCGTGAAGCGCGACGCAAGGGCATCAAATGCCTGGGCATCGTCAACAGCGTCGGCAGCACCATCGCCCGCGAAAGCGATGGCGGTTGTTACATTCATGCCGGGCCGGAGATCGGCGTGGCGGCTACCAAAACCTTCACTTCGCAGGTCATGATCATGACTTTGTTAGGCATGCTCTTTGGCCGCATCCATCACCTCTCCAGCGCGGATGGTATCGAGATGATCGATGAGCTGGAGGCAATCCCGGATAAGATCGCCAGCATCCTCACGCAGACGGACCATATCAAGGCGATTGCCGAGAAGCATGCGAATGCCGAAGGGATGCTCTTCATGGGCCGTCAGGCCAACTACCCGGTCGCCCTGGAAGGTGCGCTGAAGATGAAGGAGATCAGCTACATTTATGCCAGCGGCCACCCAAGTGCGGAGCTGAAGCATGGCGTGATCGCCCTGGTGAAGCCGGATATGCCGTCCGTTTTCATCGCCCCGGATGACGCCGTCTTCGACAAGAACGTCAGCAACATTGAAGAAGTGCTCGCCCGCAAAGGACCGGTCATTTGTGTGACCACCGAAGGCCGCACGGAACTGGAACGCCTGACCGAGGATGTGATTTACGTGCCGGATTGCCCCTCCTACCTTAGCCCGTTGCTGACGGTGATCCCGCTCCAGCTTCTGTCTTACTACACCGCCGTCGCCCGCGGCTGTGATGTGGACAAGCCGCGCAACCTGGCGAAGAGCGTGACGGTGGAGTAAGCACCGTCTTTGAATCGACTTAAACAACAAAGCCGGGCATGCGAGTGTCTGGCTTTTTTGTGTTCGCGGGCGTAGTTCAGATAAAGATTCATCTGGCCTGCATCCGCATGGTTGAACTTGCCGAGCTTGAGATCCACGATGACGAGACAGCGTAGGCGACGGTGAAAGAACAGTAGATCGACCCGATACCATTCGTCATCGATGCGGAGCCTGCGCTGGCGACCCACGAAGGCAAAGTCACTGCCAAGCTCAAGCAGGAACGATTCGAGATGCCGGATGAGAGCCTCTTCAAGCTCGGTCTCGGAGTATTCGTCTTTCAGGTTCAGAAACTCTAACACCAGCGGGTCACGAATGGCCTCCTCTGCCGTGAGTGCATCTCCCGGTTCCGCTTTGGAGCCTTTCTTGAGCATGGCCGCCTTGTCTTTGGAAAGGGAGGTGCGTTCGTAGAAGAGAGAATTGATCTGCCGGTCAAGCTGCCTCACGCTCCAGCCGCCGCGAAGGGCTTCCGATTCATAAAAGGCTCGCGCTTCGTCGCTGCGCGCCGAGAGGAGGCGGACATAGTGCGACCAAGGAAGTGGGAAACGTTGGGACAGAAGCGGAAGAAGCTCTACTCCATGGAGCCCTCCCAATTCTCCCGACACTGTCGATAGAATTCGGTTATTGCAGTTGTCAGACTGAGATTTTATCGACGCTGTCGATAAAATCTGCTCAAGAGGATGGGCAAGGTAGAATTGCCTGAATTTATTCAGATTGGGTGAGGAAAACCCCTTTCCAAACTTCTCCGTCAAATCCACCGCCAGCTTCTTCAGCAACTCATCACCATACTCTGCCCGCTTCTTTCCACCTTGCTCAAATTCCACGATCCTGCGTCCCACCTCCCAATAGGTGGCGGTCATGAATGAATTCACCACGCGAGCCGTGGCATGGCGGGAGGATTCAAGCAGTTCACCGATGCCGCTGACGAGGCCGGTGTAGGCAGCCTGTGGTTTGGCAGCGACACGTTTGGCGGAAGGCTTCTTCATGGACGAAAGAGCCATGGCAGGCGTCGGACGTCAATCAACCTCATCCGCCCCCGCATCCGGCGCTTTGCCTTTGAAGTAACCAGGGGCACAGCCGGGCAGGGGGTTGCCGTTCCAATAGGTGGAGAGGTCGAGTCCGGTGTCCACAGCGGCACTGCCGGCGGCGGGCTTGCCGGTTTCATCATGTTGGATGCTGACGTTATAGAGGCTGCACTTATCCTTTGCAGGATCATTCGGCCAGGGGCGGTTGTCATGAACACAAACATTGTTAGCCGTGGTGAAGTCAGGCGGTGGTGTGTTGCGCCCTTGTTCGAAGAAGCCGTCTTTGCCGAGCACGAGGTTGTTTACAAAGTGCCATTTGGGGGCGGTGAAGTCGCGCTTCTTGCCGTTGAAGGACAGTTGCATCAGGGCGGGATCACCGCCGACAAAGGTGTTGTGATAGACGTAGCCTTCCGCCGTTGAGCTGTCCATGCTGAACCAGATATTGAAGGGGGCACCGTTGATCAGGCGGTTGTGATGGATGAAGACCGGCCCGATGCGTGGTAGCTTGAAACGCAGTCCGCCATGCGTGTGGCGCAGCGTGTTATGATGCACGTTGACGTTGATACAGCCCACGCCGAGTTCGATGGCTGAGTCACGGGTGTCCTCAATGAGGTTTTCCGCGATTTCTGTGTCACGGCCATGATCTGGATCGGCCAATGGAATGTCGAGGGATTCGCTGTTGGAGTCCCCGAGCGTGATGCCATCGAAGGTGCGATGCAGATGATTGCGCAGAATCCGGTTTCCCGCCCCTGCTCCCGCCAGCACGATGCCCACACGGTCATAATGCCCCACATCCTTGTGAATGCGCCAGATTTCATAGTTCACGCGCCCTTGCTCACGATTCGGCGACCAGTCCTCCAGGGCACCGCGGGTGATGTCACAATCCTCAATCACACAGTGAGAGGCACCGCCTGTGATTACAATGCCTGACTTCTCATAGGAACTGATCCGGCAGCGGCTGACGGTGCAGGAGACCGCGCCCTCCTCCAGCGAAACGGCCACCGTAGCACTGCGGAACTCAAGACCTTCGATCTTTACACCCTGGACCTTGGAAATCTGAATCAAAGGTTCTTTCGCTGTGATCAGTGTCAGCGCCAGTCCATCGGGTGCCACGCCGTTTTCAAAGCGGGCGTGCATTTTCTTCTCCTTCGGATCATAGACCCAAAGGGCCTTAATCTGGTCAAAACCGCTGAGCGGCGGGCCTTTCTCAATCAGCGTGCGCCAATGCCAGTCACCTTTTTCCTGAGCCCGCTCAAAACGCAGTTCTGCGATGAATCGGCCACGGGTCAGCAAGCCATACGGACGTGCCTTTACAGGCACAACAAACGTCTTTGCCTCGCCATCGGCGGACCAGGTGGCCGTGAATGGAGTGGCTCCATCCATGACCGCACCCGGCAGCCCCCGCAACGTGAGGAGCTTGGTGATTTTCACACGTTCACGATACACTCCCGGCTGAAGTAAAAGCGTATCCCCCGCAGCCGCGGCTGAGATGGCTTTTGCGAGTGCTGTGCCCGCGCCGGATAAATCGGGACTTACCTGGATCTCTGCGGCTGAGACAAAGCCGACCAGCACTTGCAGGATTAGGAAGCTCAAAGCCCCAACTCTCAGAAATGGTGCGGAAAAACTTTGGGCAGTAGAAATGAGGTCACGCATTGAGACTGAACCAACGGGCCTGCTACAAGGCGTTTTGCATGGGCTGCATCCGATTGTCGTGCAGTTACATGCGGAAGTGATGTGGACAAGGCTGATAAGCTGGTCAAACACAGACGAGTGATTTTGATATCGAAAAAATTGCCTCATGTTTGAACGCTAAAGGCTTTTCCGGTATCTGAATTGTTCCGACCTCCCCTACCGTGATCAAAGTTCTAAACGTGCCCGTATGTTGCACGGCGCTTAGCGTCGTGTCATCCATGTGTGCTTGGGGGCAGGATACCTTGCCGCAGAACAATTCCATCGCAGCCAGTGCAGGGACCTTTGTCGCCCGCGTGATTTTTTGGACGGAAGATCAGACACCGGCCGATTTTTTGGAAATGGCCGGTCAGCATACCAAAGCGCGATGGCGCACAATGTATCGCCCTCAGCCGCCTTCGCCAACGGCAGATCGCAACAAGGCCGCCTTTACCCTCGGCAGTTTGATTGGCGAAACTTTCCTCATTTGGGAAGCCGGAGACTCCCAGCAGTTTCGCAACAACAATCAAGATATCGTCACCTATTGCCGCATGTTAGGGCTGGGGGAAAAGATCAAGCCTCGCCTCATGGCCCAGGCCAAGATGGCGGAGATGGATGAATGGAAAGATTTGCGGCAAGAGATCGTGGACGGACATCAGGAGCTGATGCGAATGCTGCGCGAGCAGATGGATGATGACCTGGCGGTCTTGGTCGATATCGGGGCCTGGATGCGTTCGCTGGAAATCGTCTCGAAGCTGGTCGTCGAGATTCCAGATGTGGACAAACGCCCGCTCTGCATTGGCTCCCCTGCTTTGTTGGCAGAGCTCCGACAGGACTTTGCGACTCTCGGCGAAGACACCCGTCGCTCTGCTTTGGTGCAGCCGGTAATCGGCGTGCTGACGGAGCTGGAGAAAGTCTGGAACGATACCACCACCGGCCCCCCGACCCAGAGCATGGTGGCGAGGACGCATGAGCAACTCCGTGTTGTGATGGAAGAATTGACGTTGAAGTAGTCGTCAACTCTCTCCTGGCGGTTGCAACAGCCTCCGTCGGAGGTCACGCATTCCATGCATGACTCGAAAAACGACCAGTGCCTCGTTTTCCACACGATAGAAAATCAGATGAACGCGGAATGCTCCATGCATGACCATGGAACGTAATCCTGACAGCCTCGGATTGCGGAAACGTCTTGGGTGGCCCAGGTCTGGTTGGGCGCTCAGAACCTCAAGAGTATGCCGAAAAGAGGTCAAGTAGCGCTCCGCCACGTCTTCATCTGCATGGTGGGCATACCACGCCGATTGGATGGCCAAATCATTTTTGGCTGCATCTGAGACAAGGCAGTGCATCACTTGGGAGAGCGCTGCCATCCCTGCCTCAGTTCATCGAAGAGACGTTCGTCAACTGGATGACGGGGACCCTCCAGCGCACGAAGCATTTCAGCCTCCAGTTCAGGTGCCTCAAAGCCATCGCAACGAAGCCTCTTCACATGCTGTTCGGAGATCCACTCGGCCAAAGCCAGGAATTCCTGTGTGGGCAGCAGTTGTATGGAGGCTTCCAATTGAGCTACACTTTGCATAGTGTGAAGGTAAGCTCAGTCGTCTTCATCGCAAGTGCCGGATCATCCACACGCTTGCCACAGTCGTTCACTCCCTCCCATGTCTCCCGCTGACCGCATCGCCCACATCCGCCAGAGCTTCCCTGAAGAGGGTCTGTTCCGTGACAAGGAATGGGTGCTGTCACCGGATGCTTTTGCCCTGGATGCGCACACCGTGCAGTTGATTGAGGCCCTCGGGCCTGCCTTGCGGGCGTTTCAGCGGGCCTGCAACCGGCTCTACTTTGAGAGCCTGGAGAAACCGGAGCTGGCCTGGGTTTCTCAACTGATGGATCAGGGCAAGCCTGCGAATGTGGTGGCTTTGGGGCGGCAGTCCCGGTGGCATGAAGCACTGCCTGGAGTCTTGAGACCGGACCTCGTGCTTACCGAGGAGGGCGTGTGCATCTCAGAGCTGGATTCACTGCCGGGAGGTATTGGCCTAACCGGATGGTTGAACGAAACCTATGCCGCGATGGGGCAGCCGGTCATCGGCGGTGGTGCGGGAATGGTGGAGGGTTTCGCAGCCGCATTCCCGAATGAGGACATCCTCATCTCCCGGGAATCGGGCGACTACCAGCCGGAGATGGAATGGTTGATCGGGAAGCTCAACGAACGCGGTGGCGGCTTTCCCCGCAGTGTGATGAATCCCTGGAACCTCACCCCGCGTGAGTTGGCCGGATCAAGCATCTACCGGTTCTTTGAACTCTTCGATCTGGACAATGTGGATCTGGCCGCAGAGATGCTGAAAATGGCACAGGAGGGCGAGATCCAATTCAGCCCGCCACTCAAGGCTTTCATTGAGGAGAAACTCTGGCTGGTTCTTTTCTGGTCGCCCCAATTGCAAGACTACTGGCGCTCAGCACTGGGCACAGAATCTTTTGAGCTTTTGCAAAAATGCATCCCTCAGGGTTGGGTCGTGGACCCTGTGGCCTTGCCTCCGTTCGCCGTTTATCCGGGCTTGAACATCCAGTCCTGGCAGGAGGCCAAACGCTTTGGCGGGAAACAGCGTGAACTGGTGCTGAAGATCAGCGGTTTCTCCGAAGTGGGCTGGGGATCACGCAGTGTATCTATCGGTCATGATCTCTCGCAGGAGCAATGGTCCGCCGCGCTGGATGAAGCCCTGGCCAGTTTTCCCACCAACCCCTTTGTCATGCAGCGGTTTCATCGTGCCAAGGTGGTGAACCATCCCGCCTGGAATGAAGAGAAGCAGGACACCGCCATGATGAAATCCAGGGTCCGCCTCTGCCCCTATTATTTCGTGCCTCAAGGCACGGAGGAAACGCAGCTCGGCGGTGTCTTGGCGACTGTCTGCCCCGCCGACAAGAAGATCCTCCATGGCATGCGGGATGCGATGATGCTGCCGTGTGTGGCTATGTGACGCTTTGCCAGACAGCGCAAACCAACAATACAACCGGTCATTTCAAAGCATCTGCATGGTCCGCTGTTTGCTTGTGAAAATGCTTAACCCCGTCTATCAGACTGCATGACTCCCTCCCCCCCGACTGATGCCAGGCGTCCTGAAGAAGTGGTGATCCTCGGAGGCGGTTTTGCCGGGCTGACCTGCGCCAAGGAGCTGGATGACCCGCGCTTTCATGTCACCCTGGTGGACCGTTGGAATCATCATCTTTTTCAGCCTTTGCTCTATCAGGTGGCCACGGCCGGACTCTCCACCACGGAGATCGCACAGCCGCTCCGATCCATTTTGGCCGAGCATAAAAATGTGACGACGCTGATGGATGAGGTCACGCAGATTGACCTGCCGAACAAAAAGGTCGTCATGAAAGGGCACACGCTCAATTATGATCACCTCGTTATCGCGTTGGGAGCCAAGACCGGGTTCTTTGGCCACAATGAGTGGGAGCCGTTTACCTTCGGCCTGAAGAGCCTGGAGGACGCGATGAATATCCGGCGGGAGGTCCTGTTGGCCTTTGAGAAAGCCGAGGCCACCAACGACCCGGCGGAGACCGCACGCCTGCTGACGATGATCGTCGTGGGCGGAGGACCGACAGGTGTGGAGATGTCCGGCTCCCTGGCGGAGCTGGCCAAGGTGGTGTTGCGCGAGGACTTCCGCCGCATTGATCCCACTCAGGCGCATGTCCATCTCATTGAGGCCGGGCCAAAGCTCCTGCCCATGTTTTCCGAAAGCCTCATCAACTACACCCGCGAGCACCTGGAGGAAATGGGCGTCACTGTTCATCTCAACTGCCCGGTCAAGGAAGTGGGCAAGGGCTACGTCATCGCCGGGGATCAACGCATTGAGGCGGACATCATCATCTGGGCCGCCGGGGTGGAGGCCAGTCCTGTCACCCGCACACTGGCAGGTGTGCCGCTGGACCGGAGCGGGCGCATCCAGGTGCAGCCGGATCTCAGCCTGCCGGGTTATCCGCAGGTCTATGCAGCGGGGGATCTTGTGGCTCTCACAGATGTCAAAGGCGTGCGTGTGCCCGGGGTTTGCCCCGCTGCCATTCAGATGGGGCAGCACATCGCCAAGGTCATCAAGGTGGGAGACCGCATCCCGTACGCCTATTGGGACAAAGGCAGCATGGCCACCATCGGGCGCAAGGCCGCCGTGGCGATGTTCAAGGGCATGAACTTCCGGGGTTTTTTCGCCTGGCTCATGTGGCTCTTCGTTCACCTGCTGTTCCTGGTCGGCATGAGGAATCGCGCCGCCGTGTTCCTGCACTGGGTGTGGAGTTACTTCACCTGGCAGCGCGGGGCACGGATCATTTTGAGCCGTCAGGATTGAGTCTGGTCTAACAAAAAAGTCACATTTGAAACCAGCGCGGGGCAAAGGGGTATATGTTGTTACGCCTATGAACTCTTCATCCCTTGCACCCCACGGAGTTTTGGAACCGCTGGAAGCCCGCCTCGCCCCTGCCGGGCTGGTCACCCTCACCACCTCCGGCGGCGTGCTGACCATCACCGGCGATGCAGAAGCCAATGGAGTCCTCATTACCCACCAGCCAACCACGGGCGAATGGCGCATCGAAGATAACCTAGTGGGCACCACTTACCGCCTCAATGGTGTGGACATCGCCGGTCCTTTCAACATTCCTGAGCAGAACAGCATCAAGGCGGACTTCAAGGAGGGTAACGATCGCTTTGAATTCCGTCCCACCTCAGCTCCCAGTGGCCTACTGCTCTCCGGCGGTATCAATGTGAAGCTGGGTGAGGGCAATGACTTGATCGAGCTGGGCTTTTTAGGCTCCTATGTGATGGTTGTGAATGGTCCCGTCGTCGTGGATGCCGGTCTGGGCGATGACACCCTCAATGTGTGGATGACGGCCACGTTTGCCAACAATGTGAAGCTCCTCGGTGGGATGGGCAATGATACCATTCAGCTCTTGGATTTCACAGGCTATCAACACTATCAAAAAGGTCTCACGATCGACCTCGGCACGGGGCTTAACACACTGAACGTCAATCTGGTCAAATTCGCTGTCAGCGGCCCGCTAAACATCATTGGGGCAGGGGAAACCGGGTTGGCGCAAACCATCAACATGCAGTCCGCGCAGAACCAGTGGGATGGCCCGGTGAACATCGGGATCAAGGCGGGGGATGTCACCCTGAACCTCGGCAATGCCAATACAGATACCTTCCGGCTCGGTTCGACGATGAAGATCACCACCGGTCTGGGGGCTGATGTCTTCAATTTCCAAGGCCAGATCTCGGCCGCCGGGGCCATCAGCGTGGATGCCAAGGGCGGAGCCAGTAGCCTGACGTTTTCGACCGGCGGCAATCTCTTCGGCACTTCCTTCACTTACAAAGGCGGCCTGGACGCGGATGCGATCAATCACAACACGCATGACTTCAGGCTCACCGGGGCTTACACCGTCTCCCTCGGGGCGGGGGACAACCTCTGGGACACGGATAACATGGCCTCCATGGCCCTCGGCAGCCTCAATGTCACCGCCTTGGGCGGGACTGACTTCGTCAACTTCGATGGCACCACCTTCTCCGCCACCGGCTCCGTCACCGCGAATCTCGGCGCGGGGACCAATCTTTTCGGCTTCACCGGCTCCGTTTCCACCTTCATCGGCGGCAGTTTGAGCTACACAGGCGGAGCGGATTTGGACAACTACGGCTTCAACACCCCCCTGGCCCGCATCTTGGGCAGTGTGAATCTCAAACCGGGCGGTGGCAACAACACCGGCACGCTTGATGGTGCAGAGCTTTTCATCGGCGGCAGCTTGAACTACCTCGGCGGCACGGGGGATGACGCGCTCAGTTCTGAAAACGGCCTCCTCACCATCGTCCGCACCCTCAATTACAAATCCGGCGGCGGGGCCAACAACAGCCTCTACCTCAGGCCCGTCAACGGCAGCATCGGCGCCGTCAACTACACCGGTGCCGCAGGCGCAGACATCCTGGCCCTGGGCGAGATCTCAGGGGCCTCCACCACCCGGCTGGACGTCTTTGGCAATGTCACCCACAATGGCGGTGCGGGTGGGCTCGGCCTTTATGTCGCCGACACGGTCGTTCATGGCAAGCTCCTGGCCTTAGGCACCTCCGGCGTTGCGGATGTGGACCTGCTCAGCCTCAGAGACGCCACCTTCCATGGTGCCGTCGGCATCACCATGGGAGCTGGCAGCCTCACCTCAGGCATCAATGACGTCACCATGCGCGCCGACTTCCTGCTCAACACCGGTGGCGGCAATGACTCGATCAGCATCGAGACCCTTGCCGGCACCGCCGCCCTCAGCCGCTGGTTCGGCAAGGTCACCATCAACGCCGGAGCCGGGGCAGACACCGTCACCGTCGGCCTGGCCGTGCCGCCGGACGCGCAGGCGGGCAGCGTCTTTTACAAAGGCATCACCGTCAATGGCGGCGTGGATGCCGATGTGGACACCCTCATCTCCGGCGGTAATACCTTCCTGGCGGGAACCGTCCTGGGCGCATCGAACTTCCCATGATCGGGCGCTAGTGGGGCGGCCTACTCCCGCATTTTTCTCACATGCGCTAGGGCGGCTTCGGTGAGGAACTGGGTGGCCTCCGTGCTGCTTTTGTGGCCGGTGAGGGGCATGTTCAGGATGTTTTTCGGCACGGTCAGGGAGTTGTAGGCGGCATAGACGCTGGTGGGCGGGCAGACGGTGTCGATAAAGCCGACGGTGACGGCGGCGCCCCGGCACTTGGCGCGGCTGGCGAAATTGACGTTGTCAAAGTAGCGGGCGGTTTGCAGTTCGGCCTCGACGGGTTTGCCGTCGGTGATGGTGACGAGCTTAGGCCAGCCATTGACGCGGCCTGCCATGATGCCGGTGTGGTCACAGCCGGCGGGGACAGAGGCACAGAAGAAGGTGACGCGTTCATCCAGCCCCGCAGCGGCAAAGGCCTGAAAGCCGCCCTGGCTGCCGCCATAGACGATGAGGGTCTTGCCATCCCACTCGGGCTGGGCGGTGAGGAAATCCAGCGCGCGGATGACACGGAGGAACATGCCTTTGAAGTAGCATTGTTCGCGATCCGCCCGGCCAATGAAGCGGTAGCCGTTGAGGGGGCCCTTGGCCTGCTCGTCATAGAAGGCCTTGGGCTTGCCGTTGGGCAGGCCATGGGCGTTGATGTCCATGGACAGCATGCCGCCTTCGCGGGCGGACCAAGCTAGGGCACCGAGGCTGCTGCCGCTGACGCCTGCGCCATGGACGAAAAGGATCGCGGGGCAGGACTTGGCCTTGGCCTCCTTCGGCTTGCCATAATAACCGGAGACTGGCGCACCGAGGCAGGTGACCTGGGCGTCAAAGGCGTCCACGCCGGGCACGGGGCTTGTGATCGGGGTGAGGGTGGACTTCATCTCCACCTGGCCCAGGGCGGCCTTTTGCGCGGCCCAAAAGCGGTCGAAGTCCTCCGGCACAGGAAGGCTGGGTTGGATCGTCTGGGGGTCAAATCCTGCACCGGCCTGGGCAAAGACTTTCTGCCCGGGGGCATCGACGCGGAGAAGGAGAAAGCCGGGTTCACTGAGCGTGCCTGTGAGGCTAGCCTTGCCATCTTGGACGGCGAGAGTCTCGGTTCTCTTCGGCTCGACACCGTCTTTGGACAGGGTGCAGACGACTTGGCCTTTCGGCAGGGGTTTGCCATCCTGAGTGACGGTGATGTCGAAGCGTGCGGTTTCGCCCACCTTGTAGAGAGCCAGGGGCCGGTCAGTCACGGCCTTGAGGACGAGGGTCGGCGTCTGTGCGCTGAGGGAAAGGGCGGCGGTGAGAAAGAGGAGACTGCGGATCATGAGCGGAGAATCAACGCCACAGGGTGAAATCATCTGTCGTCCAGATCCGGGAAGGAAGTGGCTGAGAATGAACGTTTGCCGTCTGGTGCCCGTCGAAGCGCTGGCTTGACCCTGAGTCCTGCGCGTTGCAGGGTTGGCGGTCAGGCATTTCTGACGAGTCTTACCTTTTTCTCAACATGACAACCCCTGCCTCCCGCCTTGCATGAGTTTGCCGGATATTGCTGGACATGAATTGCAAGACCTGATCGGCAGCGGAGGCTGCGGAGCTGTTTACCGGGCGGCTGCCGGGGGAAAATCCTGCGCCGTGAAGGTCTTTTCCTCAATGGCAATCAATCGCAAGGCGCTGAGTACGGCCCTGCGTGCGCTGCAGCAGATCCCGCATCATCGGGGTGTGCTGTCCGTGGAGGATTTTAACTTTGACCGCAGCCCCTATTACATCGTGACGCCGCTGGTGGGCGTGATGACGAAGGATCAGCAGGGCCGCCGCCAATGGTACACCCCCACGCTGGAAACGGTCTGTCAGAATGCGAATCAAGATCAGGCCTGGAACTACATTTATCAGCTCTCCGATTCCCTGGCGTGGCTGCACCGGCATGGCATCCCGCACGGGAACCTGCGTGCGTCAAACGTGCTGGTGGAGGATGATGCGGAGGGGAGTATCCGGCTGAGCGACATCGCCCAAGGCTGGGTAGGCGGCATTCATCACCTGGAGCTGACGGATCACTTTGTGCATCTCTGCCCGGAGCAGGCGGAGAACCCGGAGGGTGTCTTTACCGGGTATGGCCTTAGCTGGGATGTGTACAGCTTTGGCGTCCTGTCTTACCGTCTGCTGACCGGGCAATTGCCGCGCGGTGCCCGGGCCTGGGTGGAGCAGGTGGCCCTGGTGCAAAAAAAGGCGGCCTCAGGTCTGGCCTATGGCATTGACAGCGCGGCCCTCGTCGCCGCCGTGCGGGCTCAGCCCAAGATCGTCTGGCCGGATGCGCCGCAGTCCAAGTGGGATGAACGCCGCCGCAATATCATCGAGCGTGCCCTGGACCTGAACTCGAATGCCCGCTGGGCAGACATGCGGGAAGTGGTCCGGGAGTTTGAGGTGCTGGAGTCCGACTTCCTGCTGGAGGAGGCGCGCGAACAAACGATCCAGGAGCGCAAGAAGCAGGCGGTGAAGCTGCGCACGCTGCAGGTGGCCGCATTGAGTCTGTTGACCGTGCTGGTGCTGGTCAGCACTTATGCCTTCATGACCCTGCGCCGTGCCCAAAAAGCCGAGGTCGTGGTGGAAAGCAACGAGGCGGTCAATCAGCGCAAAGAGAGCGCGCATCGCGCCGAAGTGGCCACCCTGACCACGCAGCGCGACAATGCGCTGATCCAAAAGAAAACGGCGGATGCGAACCTCCAGCATTCCCAGACCGCAGTGGATCAGTTTCTCACGCAATTGCTCCAGTCACCGACGAGCAATGAACTGGATACGGAATTTTCCAAAGGGCAGCTCCGGGACGCACTCGTCTTTTGCATGGCCGGATTGCCCGCGCTGGAGCAAGAGCCGGAGCTCGGTGTGGAACGCCTGCGGGCCTATGGCAACATCGGCCAGATTTACCTGCGCATGCGCAACCATGAGGAAGCCCGCGCCTACTTGGAAAAGGCCCGTGATCAGGCGGCCCTGCTGCTGAAAGACGGCAAAGGTAAACCGCAGCTCCCATTGTATCATCAATGGTTTGGCAAATACAGCCTGCTGCTTTCCGATCTGTCTAACCGAAAGGGTGACAAGGAGAGCTCGCTCGCCTTGCTGGGAGATGCCACCCACAGCCTCACCGAAGGTCTGGCCGCCGATCCCAAGAACCGTCTGGCCCGTGGGGAATGTGCCCGCGCCTGGATGGAATACGGCCTGCGCATGTTGTTCAACGGCGATCTGGTGGATGCGGAGAAAGCTCTGGCCCATGTCTCGGACGTGCTCGACCCCAAGCTCATCGGTGCGGACCCCATCCCGGAGGAACGTTTCCTCCTTGCCCGCTCCAAATTTGCCAAAGGCCTGGCGCAGCGTGACGCCGGACGTGTGCAGGATGCCCTGGCCACCTTGATCGATGCCGTCACGGAAATGGGGGAACTCGTCATGGGCTCCTCCCCCCGCAATCAGGAACAGGCACTTCTGCTGGCCGATGCCTACACCGAATTGGCCGAACTCATCGGCAAGAGCATCGGTGCCAAGGAAGCCCGCGAAGCCCACATGCAAGCCATCCCCATCCTACTGGAGCTGAACCGCCTGCTGCCGGAATGGGCCGAGGTGAAATACCAACTCGCCAAGAACTATGGTGGCATCGCCCTGCTGGAACGTGATGCAGGCAACAACAATGACGCCGTCAAAAAGAATCAGGACGCCATTGAACTGCTAAATGAAATCCTGGCGGACGAACCCGACAATCTCCATTTTGGAGTCCTTTTGGCCAAACTGCGCGGCGAGTATGCGGAACTGATGTCTGACATGGGTAAGCCCACTGCGGCCCTGCCCATCGTCCAACAGGCGGTAACATCTCTGGAGGCCTTGCTTTCCAAAGAACCCGATGCCCGGCTGACCCCTGAACGCAAAGGTCAGGAGATCCAGCTCGCCCAGATGTATGGCGTCCTGGGCCACACCAGTGAGAGTTTGAAAAAGAAGGACGAGGCCAAAAACGCCTTCAGTTTTGCCGTGAAGCGCTGGGAAAAACTTGCCGCCCTCATCCCTGGAGATGAAACCATCCAGCAGGGGCTCGCCTGGGCCAAAGACCGCCTCGCCAAGCTGAAATAACTTCTCATGCCCTCGACCGCTTACGATCAGTTGATCTCCCTCGCCCAAGAGGCCTCCGTGCTCACCTCTACCGAGGCCACGCTGTCCTGGGACCAGGAAACCTACATGCCCGCCCGGGCGCTGAATCATCGTGCGCGGCAGATGTCTTACCTCAATGGCAAAGCCCATGCCCTTACCACGGGCACGCTTTTCCGCAAACTGCTGGCCAAGGCAGAGTCCGAAAAACCGCGCGATGCCAAAGCCGCCGCCAATCTCCGCGAGCTGCGCCATGACTATGACCGCGCGATGAAGCTGCCGCAGAAGCTGGTCATCCAGGAGAGCGAACTCTGCGCCCATGGCAAAGCCGCCTGGGCCGAGGCCCGCAAAAAATCCGATTACAGCCTCTTTGCCCCGCATCTACAAAAGCTCGTCACCCTGGCCCGCAAAAAGGCCGATCTCTGGGGTTATGCCGATGAGCCTTACGATGCCCTTTTGGAAACCTACGAGCGCGGTGCCCGCACCCGTGAAGTCGCCGCCCTCTTTGCCAAATTGAAGCCCGATCTCACTCAGATCGCCCGGCAGGCTGTGGAACAGAGCGCCTCCGTGAAGCCTAACATTCTGCGTGGCAAATACCCCATCGAGAAACAACAGCTCCTCAATGCCGAAGTCGCGGCGAGCCTGGGCTTCGACTTTGAGGCCGGACGCATCGATACCACCGCTCATCCTTTTTGCACCACCCTCGGCCCTGCTGATATTCGCCTAACAACACGTTACGACGAGAGTGATTTCACCTCCTCTCTCTTTGGCGTCATGCACGAGGCCGGTCATGGTTTGTATGAGCAGGGCCTGCCCGAAGATGACTTTGGCCTGCCCTCGGGCCGCGCCTGCTCACTCGGCATCCACGAATCCCAAAGCCGCCTTTGGGAAAACCATGTCGGCCGCTCCCGCAGCTTCTGGGAAAAGTGGCTGCCCCGCACTGCCGAGATCTTTCCGCATCTGAAGAAGATCAAGCTGGAGGACTTCCTGCGCGCCATCAACCGCGCCGAATACTCCTTCATCCGGGTCGAGGCCGACCAGGCCACGTATGACCTGCACATCCTCCTGCGTTTCAGCATCGAGCGTCGAATCGTCAGCGGTGAGCTCGCGGTCAAAGACGTGCCCGCCGCTTGGAATGAGGAGTTTGAAAGTTTGTTCGGCATGGTCCCGCCCGATGACGCCCATGGCTGCCTGCAAGACATCCACTGGAGCATGGGCGGCCTCGGTTACTTCGCCACCTACACGCTGGGCAATCTCAACGCCGCCCAGCTTTTCGGCACCGCCCGCAAGCAGAAGAAAATCGCCAACGCCCTGGACAAGGCTGACTACGCCCCGCTGCTCGCCTGGCTGCGCGACAAAGTCCACTCCCAAGGCGGCACGCCTCTTCCTGGCGAGATCATGCTTCACGCCACCGGCAAGCTCACGGATGCCAAATGGCACCTCAAGCACCTGCGTGAGAGGTTTTCAGAGTAAAGACTCCCGCTTGCCACCCGCCATCGTTCGATGCCATGGATAGCTCATGCCGCACGACCTCACCGCCACTCTCCGCCAGCACTTCGGCCACAAGGCTTTTCGTCCTGGGCAAGAGCAAGTGATGCAGGCGCTGCTGGAAGGGCGCAGCGCCTTGGCGCTGTTTCCCACCAGTGCTGGCAAGTCCTTGTGCTATCAACTCCCGGCATTGCTGATGGATGGCATGACCCTGGTCATCTCTCCGCTCATTGCCTTGATGAAGGATCAGGTGGAAACCCTGCGCGCCAAGGGCATTGGAGCCGCACGCTTGGATTCATCCCTCAAACTGGAAGAAGTGCAGCAGGTCTTTGAGGATCTGCGCACGGGCACCACGAAACTGCTCTATATCGCGCCGGAGCGCCTGATGAATGAGAGTTTCATTGAGAGATTGAAACGTCTCAAGATCGCCATGATGGCTGTGGATGAGGCCCACTGCATCTCCGAGTGGGGACACAATTTTCGTCCCGAGTATCTGCGCTTGGCCCATGTGGCCAAGGAGCTCAACATCAGCCCTGTGCTGGCCCTGACGGCAACGGCCACACCCAGTGTCGCTGCCGATATCCGCCGCGCCTTTGACATCGCCGATGCCGACCATGTACAGACTTCCTTTCATCGGCCTAACTTATATTACCGAATCACGCCCTGCCCGGCGGCAAAACGAAAGGAACTGCTGACCAAACTGCTGCTCAAGCGCAAGGTGCCCTCCATCGTTTACGTCACGTTGCAACAAACGGCGGAGGAAGTGGCGACCCATCTCCAGCGCAATGGCGTCAATGCCCTGGCTTATCATGCGGGGCTTCCCGATGAGCATCGCCATGCGGCTCAGGATGGGTTCATGACGGGTGAAACCGATGTCATCGTCGCCACCATCGCCTTTGGCATGGGCATCGATAAGGCGGATATCCGGGCGGTCTATCATTACAATCTACCCAAGACCCTGGAAAACTACATGCAGGAGACAGGGCGTGCTGGTCGTGATGGCAAGACCTCTGTCTGTGAAATGCTCGCCTGTCAGGATGACTGCATCGTACTGGCCAACTTCACCTTTGGCGATACACCGACTCCCCAAGCCCTGCGTCATTTGGTGGATCATTTGTTACGCCAAGGCGATGAATTTGACATCTCCATCTATGAACTCTCCGGCAGCACGGACATCCGACCGCTCGTCATCGAGACCGTTTTGACGAATCTGGAACTGGACGGCCTCGTGCGCCCCCTCGGCATGTTTTACTCCAGCTATCAATACAGCTTTCTTCAGCCTGAGGCACGCATCCTGGCCGGGCATAAACCGGAGCGTCAGGCCTTTTTACGTCGTCTCTTTTCCTGTGGCAAACGTGGCTCGAAATGGACGACGATCTCTCCCGATGAAGTCGCGGCTGAAATGCAAGAGCCGCGCGACCGCATCATGAAAGCCCTTTCTTGGCTGGAGGAAGCCGGTGAGATCCAAATGAAGCCCAGCGGAGCGCGTCAACGCTATCGCCTATGCGGCAGCCCGGAAAGCCGCGAGCCTGAGCAGGTCGCGAAAAAGATGCAGCGTCTTTTTGCCGAACGCGAAACCCGCGACGTTCAGCGCCTCGATCAGATTCTTGAACTTGCCAGTCAGCGCGAGTGCATCACCCGCTGGCTCTTGCGTTATTTCGGTGAAGAGATGCCGGAGGACTGCGGCACCTGCACGAGCTGCAAGGAGCGCGAAATGGGCGAGGACATGAACGAACCGCGAGCGATCCCGCGATCCCGTATCCCGGAGATCACCACCGGAGATGTCGCCGCCATCCGTGAGGTCATCGATGAACGTCACGCCGCACTTCGCAGCCCACGTCAGCTCACCCGTTTTCTCTGCGGTATCTCCAGCCCCGCGACCGGCCGTTCCAAACTGACCCGATTGGGTTCGTTTGGAATGCTGGAACAGGTCCCGTTTGCCGATGTCTTGGCACAGGCTGAGACGATGCAATGAAGGCCGGGGAAAACGAGGTTTAGAGCCACCCGGTCTGGTTCAGCCGTCCCGTCAGTTCCATCTGGCGCTCGAGCTGTGCGGCATACAATATGGCGTTTTCGGGATTGGGTTTGCAGCGGGTGGATTCGTCCAGGGTCACCAGTTTGGCGCACAGGTCTTCGTAGCTCACGGTTTCGCCGTGTTCGTTGGCCTGGGCATAGGCGGCCTGGATGGCGGAGCCAAGGGCGGCGCCTTCGCTGGTATTGAGGGTGACCACTTCGGCATTGAAGCAATCGGCGGCGATTTGCCTCCAGGTCGCACTTTTGCTGCCGCCACCGGTCAGGCGAATCTCGGTGGGGTTCATGCCCAGATCGCGGAAGCGCTTCAAACCGTAGGCGAGGCCGAGTGTCGCGCCCTCCACGGCGGCGCGCGCCATATTGGCCGGGGTCATGTTGCCGGGGCGCAGGCCGTGGATCACGCCGCTGCCGTTGGGGAGGTTGGGCGTGCGTTCGCCATTCAGGTAGGGCAGGAACAGGACACCTTCGGCACCTGCTGGAGCCGAGGCCACCGCTTCTTCGAGTTGCTTTAAATCCCAGCCGTACATCGCGCGCACCTGCTCGGTCACCACGGTGACGTTCATCGTGCAGACGAGCGGCAGCCACTGGTCGGTGCTGTCGCAAAAGGCGGCCACTTCACCTTGGCCATCCACCACGGGTGATCCGGCAACGCCGTAGAGCGTGCCGCTGGTGCCGAAGCTTGCGGTGATGACGCCTGGCTTGATGTTGCCGGTGCCGATCGCGCCCATCATGTTGTCCCCACCGCCGGCGCTGATGATGACGTTGTCACCCAGGCCCCAGGCCTGCACCAGCTCGGGACGGAGGCGACCATGAACGCTGCGGCTGGAGCCCAGCTCGGGCAGCATGCTGCGCACACGGGCATCGATGTAGTCGCACAGTTCATAGCACCACTCGCGTGTGTTCACGTTCAGGATGCCCATGCCGGAGGCGTCTCCGTATTCCATGCGTTTCACGCCGCTGAGCCAGAAGTTGATGTAATCGTGCGGCAGCAGGATGGAGGTGATTTGAACAAAGTTCTCCGGTTCGTTCTGCTTGATCCACAGTAGCTTCGGGATCGTGTAGCCCGGTAGCATGGCATTGCCCGCCAGGGCGATGATGCCCGGCTGACCGCCGAATTCATGGGCCAGCTCCGCGCACTGCGGCTGCGTGGAGGTATCACACCAGAGCTTGGCCGGACGCACGGGTTGGTCATCGGCACCCAGGGCCACAAGGCCGTGCTGCTGACCGCTGACGCCGATGCCCGCGATTTTGGATCTGTCGGTGCCCAGTTTCTCCAGGCACTGCTTCACACAACTGTCCACGGCATCCAGCCAGTCCTGCGGATGTTGCTCCAGATGCCCCGGTGGCAGCCCTGCGATCAAATCATAAGCGCTGTGACCGGAGGCCAGGATCTTGCCTGAGTCCAGATCCAGGACGATGGCCTTGGTACTCTGCGTGCCGCTGTCAATGCCGAGGAAATACATGGTGGGTGGTGGATGGGTTAAACCAACGCATCTTTGGCAGGCACAGCGCCTAGCAGCAACGCAAAAACTACGGAGTCCTTCGCAGCAGGATAGCCGCATGCCGCCAAACCTTTTCAAACTCAGCCCGCGTGAGTTTGCGCAAACCGCGTGCGGGATCTCCCAGCGTGATGTGTTCCGGCTCCACCTTCATCACCGTGACGAAGTGATCGACAAAAGGACTGTATTTGATCACCGCGATCCAGACCGGCCAGGCACTGGCGTCAGCGATGGAATCGAGATACCGATGCTCCACGGTCAGGCCTTCATGGCCGAACGAGCGCCGCAAACCCGCCGCCAGGACATCATCCGGCGTGCCTGTCATGGCTGATGAACCCAGGGAAATCGCCAAAGGTCCCTCCTCAACGGTGAGGCCGAGCATTCGCAAGGCCGTGACTGAGGCCGCCGGGCCGCAGTTATACCTTGTGCGCTGTAGGCAGACACCATCCTCATCCACCATCGTCTGGATTTGACTTAGCTCATGCAGGCTGACCAAAGGCGCAGCGAAGGGAATGACCGCCGTGCGAAAGAGACAGATCCAAAACAGGATTTTCAACAGGCGACGCAGCTTTTCCGACTCCACAAACCCGGCGAGAAGATTGACCAAAAAAGGCAAAATCACGGCCATCACCATCCATTTACGTTGACCCATCAAAACGACCGACCAGGGGAATTCAAAGTAAAGCCGCCGCACATTCAGCCCCAATACCACGCCCAAAAGCACCGCGAGCGCCAGGATGCAGGCCACGATGCCGGGCCGCTGGTCAGACCGCGCACCCAGCCAAGCCCCGAACTTCCCCGAAGCCACGGCCACCATGATCATGACGAGCGTCAGCAGGACCGTGGGCCAGATGATGGAAAACAGGGAAGGATGAGGCATGCAAAAATCGACTGCACACTAAGCGTGGTCATGGCAAATGCAGGTCCTTCTTAGGCCTGACTTTTGGCACGCTGGCATTCTGTGAAATCACTCTATTGCCAGCAGGGGCGGCTTGTCCCATGATAGGCCAAGCTTAAAACACATCCATGGTCACCAAACTTCTCCATACCCGCTATCGCGTGAACGATCTGGACAAGACGGTCTCGTTTTACAAGGACGTCCTCGGCCTCACGGAGGTGAAGCGCCACAAGTCCCCGCGCGGTTCGGAACTGGTCTTTTTGAAAACACCGAACAGCGATGAACTCATCGAAATCTGCGCCTTTCCCGCCAGCGGCCCAGTGACCCTGGGACCGGATGTGACTCATCTGGCCTTTGAGGTGGAAGATCTGGCGGCCTTTGCCAAGCACGCGGAAGAAAAAGGCTACCCGCTCTCGGATGGGCCTACGGAAAGCTCCAGCGGCACGTTTGCCTTCATTGACGCCCCTGAGGGTTATGAGATAGAACTGATTCAATACCGGAAATAGCGTGAGACTTGGGGCTCCGGTGACGTTTGTTTTAATAGGAATCAATTTATGGACTTCGACTGGCTAGGCGTTGCATTTGACATGACGAAACTGCCTCCCAAGGACATTGAGGAGTCATTTGAGGACCCGTTTTCCCTGAAGCTGCTGCCTGATGACAACGCCGATGGCACCAATGCCCGTTATTATAACCTGGGCAAGGCCCTCGGCGGGCGTGCCGTCTTCAGTGTTTTTTGGACCGATGGGAAACGTTACCGTGTGATCTATTCCCGGGACATGACCCACACGGAGGCTGATTTTTTTGAGCGTAAAAAAGCGGAGGAAATGTGACCATGGAAGCACCACCACGACGGAGCAAAATCGAGACCACGCAGATTCCCCGGTTCAGTGACGAGCTGCCTGCCGTCATGGCCTGGAAAGACGTGCCTTCTTTTGACACGGAGGAAGCGGAGGGCCAGTTTTGGCAAAAGCATCAGGTGGACCCCCGCCTCATGCAGATGTCCATTCATCGCAGCGATGTGCGGGAGTCCACCACGATCACCCTGCGCTTTGACCCCCGCATGCTCAGCCGGATCAAGCGCATCGCCCGCCGCCGCTACCTGAACTATCAGAGCATGATCAAACAATGGCTGAGCGAGCGCATGGAGCAGGAAATGCGCGAGTAGTTCCGGGTTGAGGCTAGCGTGGGATCGGCTAAGGCATAGACATGGCTCCTGCTACCCGTCCTTTCCTCTTCCGCCTCGCCGCTCAAAGATGGCTCTGGTGCTTGGGCGTGGTCATCTGGGGCGTTGTCCTTTTCACCCTTTCCGCCCGCAGCACGCTGCCCCCGGGGCCACAGATCCCTTATCAGGATAAGGTGCTGCATTTCATCTACTTCAGCAGCGGTGCTTTTTGTTTCATCCTGGCACTTTATCACCGGCAATATCCGCAACGTCCTTTTTGGCTGTGGTGGCTCATTGGCACCTTGTTTGGCCTAGTCGTTGGGGCGCTGGATGAATACCACCAGACCTTTACCCCCGGCCGCAGTGGCAATGACCTCGGCGACTTGCTGGCGGATATGAGTGGTGCGGGCACAGGTGCCCTCATCGGCTGGCTGTTATTGGCTTGGTTCAGGCGACGTTACGCCGCGAAAACTGCGTGAACCGCGCTGACGCGATCACCAACGGTGTCCAAAAAAGCAAGGTCTCATAGCGGGTCACACTCACCAGCGCCCAGATGGTATCCCCATCAAACAGCAGCCCCGCCAGGCCATAGCAACTCAGCGTGATCCAGATCGGCTCACCCTGCTGTGCCAGCCAATAAGCCCGCCTGAGCCCCCAGAACACGAGCCCAACCAGGGCCAGCAAACTCGGCAGTCCCGCATGCACAAACGTATCCCAAAACACCCCGTGAATGTGCTCAGGATACCAATGCAGGGAGCAGGACCAAAAGTCATCATCCGCCCACAGACCCTTGCCAATGAGCCAATCCTGCCAGGTCGTCATACTGCCCAGCGCTGCCAGATAGATCTCCATCCGTCCGCTGTCGGCCCGCGTCACCATGGAATGCACCTGATTCGCGGCCACCACATTGTGCCCGTAAATATCCCCGGCATTCGTTTGCGGTGTGCCAAAGCGCTCCGAGGCTTCCTTGGCCGCCAAAGCCGCCAGGATCGGGGCCGTGAGCTGAAACGCCATCAGGCAACCCACCATCAGCAGCACAGGCTTCCGCGACCGCTTCCACCGGACCGTTAAAAGCAGCACCACATGGGCACACACCAGGGCCAGCAGCGCCCCGCGGCACAGCGTCATCAGCGTCGCCGCATACAGCGTCACCCCGGCCAGGAGCCAGAGCCAGCGCTCTCGTGGATTCGTTGACGCACTCCAGACCGCCGCCGCCCAGCAGGCTGCGAAGCCAAAGGTCAACCCCGTGCAGACCGGATTCAGCCCCCCATAAACAAAGCAATTTTGCAAACGCGCCCCGAAATAGCCCTCGGGGTGAAAAGAATAAAAGCCCACCAGACTCACCCCTGCCGCCACCGCCGCCATCGCCACCAGCGGCTTGCCCAGTGCCGTTATCACCTTCGGTTGGCGGCCCACCTGCCAGAGCATCAGCAAAAAGCCCAGCAAAAGAAAACTGTTCCCCCAGCCCAGCCACAAAGTAGTCAGCGTCGCCCCCGGCGACTCAAAGATGGAACTGCGCACCAGCATCAGCGCCCCCAGGCCCATCATCGCCTGCATCCAGCGGTCCCTCCGCAGCGCCGTTGCCAGGTCCGCATGTCCGCCGACCGCCAGCCAGATCGCGCCCAGCACCAGGCTCCAGGTCAGTTGCAGCCACTGATTGTGCAAAACGAAATACCCGCCCAAAAAACCGGCGATATTCGCCAGCAGCAGCGACCTCCGCAGCGTCACCACCCTCTCACTTGCCAAAAGATCAGGCGAATCAGTCAACCGCCACGTCGTAGCACCGAGGGCGGAGGATGGCGGACGTTCAGGCATCGGGATCGTTCCTCATCCTACTGTCAATTCGCACATTCGCCAAGGGCTTCCTGCAATTGCCCCCGCAGACTGCTTGTTTCTTCACCCAACCGCCGCTTAAAATCCGCCCATCTCAGGAAAAGTGCTTTACGAAAGGCTAAAAATGTCGAATCTGTTCACCAGAACATCTAATCTATCTCACCATCATGGCCAAATCTCCCGCAAAAGAATCCTCCTCCGAGCCTAACACCAACAAAATCGCCGAGGCCCGCGCCCGCAACCTCGACATCGCCATCCAGCAGATCCAAAAAGACTTCGGTGAGGGCTCCATCCTGCGCATGGCTGGCAATGAAAAAGTGGACGTCGCCGTCATCCCCACTGGCAACATCCTCATCGATCAGGCCCTCGGCGTCGGTGGTTTCGCCCGTGGCCGCGTTGTCGAGGTCTATGGCCCGGAATCCTCCGGTAAAACCACCCTCACCCTCACCGTCGTCGCCCAGGCCCAAAAGACTGGCGGCCTCGCTGCTTTCATTGACGTCGAGCACGCCCTCGACCCCAACTACGCCCGCCGCCTCGGCGTGAAAATGGATGAGCTCCTCGTCTCTCAGCCCAGCTCCGGGGAAGAGGCCCTGCGCATCTGCGAAACCCTCGTCCGCTCGAATGCCCTCGACGTCATCGTCATCGACTCCGTCGCCGCCCTCGTCACCCGTCAGGAACTGGAGGGCGACATTGGCGACTCCACCGTCGGTGCCCAGGCCCGCCTCATGAGCGCCGCCCTGCGGAAACTCACCGCCATCATCAGCAAAGCCCGCACCTGCGTCATCTTCACCAACCAGATCCGTGAAAAAATCGGCGTCATGTTCGGCAACCCCGAAACCACCCCTGGCGGCAAAGCCCTCAAATTCTACGCCAGCGTCCGCGTCGATATCCGCCGCATCGGTGCCATCAAAAGCAGCGACGGCACCATGACGGGTAACCGCACCAAAGTAAAAGTCGTCAAAAACAAGCTCGCCCCTCCCTACACCGAGGCCGAGTTCGACATCATGTACAACGAAGGCATCTCCAACGTCGGCTCCATGCTCGACCTCGCCATGGAGCACGACATCCTCCAGAAACGCGGCTCCTGGATCAGCTACAAAGGCACCCAGCTCGCCCAGGGTCGCGACGCCGCCAAAGAAGCCCTCAAAGCCGACACCAAGCTCTATGAAGAGATCGAACAGGCCGTGAAGGATAAGCTCACCGAAAAAGGCATCTCCACCGGCGGAAGCGGCTCCGCCGCCGCTGCTGTTGCCGCCGAGTAAAGCAGCCCGCAAACTCCGTGTGCGTCCGACCGTAGATCGAATTTCCAAATTCGTTCTCCCATTCTTTGCCCGCTCTTCCGAGTCTAACGAACTTGGAAGTCCGTTTTACGATTGTCAGGCGGCGTCACTGCCGGGCATATTGTCAGCCTTCAGGCTCTTCCAGTAACCGGCGTGGCAGGTCCCTGGCACCGTGCATGACGCGTTCGATACGGAGAGTGCTGCCGTCCCAGTAAAAAAGCAGATGCCGGTCGAAGGGTTTGCGAACTTGAATGCTGCGGATACGGGAAAGTTCGGGCTCGGCGAAGTGCCGACGAAGTCCCAAGTCTGGTCGTTCGGCGATGTTCTGGATCGTCTCATGCACGGCCAGCAGGTAGCCCTCGGCCACATCGGCGTCGGCATTTTCGAGATACCAACGATATTGCAATGTCATGTCCTGCTCCGCCCGCTTGGCGATGAAGATTTCGAGGCTCATGCCTGGATGCGGGCATTCAGTCGGATGCGGTCCAGCACAGACGCGTCATAAGGCACATGCGGAGAGCGAACTCCCTCAAGAACGGCTGCCTCCAGGGCAGGGGATTCATCAAACTCCTGATGCTCCAAGACTCGCAGCGCTTCCCGGACCACTTCCCCTTCATCCACATAGCGGCCCGTTTCGACCAGTCTTTCGACAAGCTGGCTGAGCGCTGGAGGAAGGGAGATCGTCATATGGAAAAGATATGAACCCCAAGATCATTGTCGAGCACAAGATGTCCGCTCTTTGGGCGCGGCGTAGAACGAATTTCCAAATTCGTTCCCTTCCTCTTCCCTTACCAAGCCCAACGAACTTGGAAGTCCGTTTTACGGTCCGCTCACCCGCCGATACTTTTGGAACCGGCTGTTAGGCCGATCCGGTAGCGTCATCTCCACCAGCCCGGCCTGGAGCGCGGGTTGCAGGTAGTTCTTCCGAAAGGTTGGCCGATGTGACAGCCCCAGTTTTTTCAGACATTCCAGGGTCGTTAGCGGCCCCTTGTCCAGGCACTTGAGCAGGGCTTTGACTTGGTCGGTGACTTGGTCGGTCCATGCCGTCTCCTGGAGGGCTTGGAGCAGGGCTGAAAGCAGGAACTCGATGAAGACGGTGGACTGTCCTTGTTTGTCGCTGGCGGCCAGCGCCTCATAATATTCCGCCTGCCGGTCGCGGATCACGCTTTCCACCGGCAGATAAGCCAGCACCGGTTTCCACCGGCTGAGAATCAGTGTCTGCCAGAGCCTGCCCATGCGTCCATTGCCATCGGCAAACGGATGGATGAACTCCATCTCATAGTGAAACACGCAACTTGCGATCAGCGGATGCACATCGGTGTGTTTCAGCCAGCCCAGCAGGTCGTTCATCAGCCCCGTCACCCGGTCTGCCGGAGGAGCCAGATGCACCACTTTCTCCCCCTGCGCGATTCCCACCCCTCCAGTCCGGTAGCGTCCCGGACGATCCACCAGCCCGGTCATCAGGATCTGATGCGCCTTTAGAAAATCCTTCGCCGCCCAGGGCTTCCAGGACTCCATTGCCTCATAGGCGGCAAAGGCATTGCGCACCTCCTGGATCTCCTTCGCAGGCCCCAGCACCCGTTTGCCGGAAACCACCGCCGTTACCTGCTCCAGCGTCAGGGAGTTGTTCTCAATGGCCAGGGAAGCCTGAATCGTCCGCAACCGATTCCCCCGCCGCAGCGCCGGAGCCGTCGGCGAATCCTGCCTCAGGCCCAGCCGCCCAATCTCCTCACTGATCCGCACCACCAAGTCCAACGCCCGTGAAGTCAGGCTGAAAGGAGGTGCGTAGGAGGGGGGCATGATGAAGTTCCATCAATCTCATGGATCAAGCCCTGGATGACGAGTTCTTTCAGCGTGGTATTCCACAGGGCGGCAATGATTACCGGAGGATAGGCCAGACCCTGAAAAAGCGCATTTTCAAACGGTTCTTCTTCCAGCCCTAGACGGTGGCGCGGGTCGGAGGAATACGGGCCTTGTTTCAATCACCCTGGGCAACCAGCTTTCGTATTTCATCGTCAGAGGGCAAGGGACCAATTATACGATTTAGACACTTAAGCTGGCATAAGTTTGGAGCTGGGTTAAAGTTGTGGATGGCCCGACCTCGATCTCCCTTGGATACGCTCCATCAAGCCGCGCAAGTCTTCGCGCGGCATCCCCGTGAAA
>Ga0247833_1000338_pt1 | contig 83757 bp, 66 predicted proteins | sample LaCruzMarch2015__7_FD_187117 | JGI IMG/M metagenome (GOLD analysis project Ga0247833, IMG submission 187117) | Freshwater microbial communities from meromictic Lake La Cruz, Castile-La Mancha, Spain - LaCruzMarch2015_8m | ecosystem: Environmental > Aquatic > Freshwater > Lake | place: Spain...
CCAGCGCGCCTATCTGCCGGTCAACCGATTGGCGCATGACGGCACGCTGTGGAACTGGTGATGCAGCTGCCGCGGGTGTAGCAGGCGGCAGAGCAGTGCCCTGGCCGCCTGGTTGTTTAGCGTTCGATCAGGCGGTTCCAGCGGGCGTTCCAGGCTGGTCGATTTTCATTGACCGCGTCCCAGTCGAGTACGACAGCCGTTTTCATGTAGTCCGCAAATTGTGCCAGTGCCGCCTTGGAGTCTGCGTCGCCGGCCTGGGCCTTGGGGTTGGACGGAATCTCATTGCCATGCTTCAAGCCCGCCGCCTGCGCCTCGGCACTGAGCAGGTGCTCAGCCAGCTTTTGTGCCAGTGCAGGCTCGCTGTTATTGGCAATGACGCACTCGGCCACCATCAGCACCACTGAGCCCTCTTTGGGTTGCGCGTACTCGACCTGGATGCCCTTGCTCTTCAGGCCAGCCACAGATGTGGGCGTCAGCGGCGCAATGGCCGCCTCGCCGGTTTGCATCATTTCGGCCAATTTGGCTGAACTCGGGATGTACTCCAGCACGTTGGGGCCAACGCTGCTCTTCCAGGCGTTGAATCCAGGCTCCACATTCTTCTCGGTGCCGCCTTTGATGCGGTTGAACATCAGAAAACCATGCAGCCCAAAAGACGACGAAGAGACCGACTGGAACACCACCTTGCCCTTGAGCTTGGGGTCGGCCATGTCCATCCAGGAAGTGGGCGCAGCCCAGCCTTTTTCGGCGTACATTTTTTTGTTGTAAGCCAGGCCGGTCATTCCCATGGTGACACCTGTGGCCATGTCGCCCTTGAAGCGAGCAGTGGGGAAAACTTCGTTCAGAGCCGCGCTGGGTTTCATTTTTTCGCACAGGCCCATGCCCACAGCACGCGCCATCACGCCGTCGTCCAGAAACATCACGTGCATCTGGGGTTTGTCTTTGTTGGCTTGCGCCTTGGCCAAAACTTCTGATGAAGTACCCGGCACCACCACCACCTTGGCGTTGTTGGCTTTTTCAAATGCCGGAAAGATGTGTTCGGTCCATACTTTCTCCATCTGGCCGCCATTCATGCCGATGTAAATCGTCTTGGTTTGGGCTGAGACAGTCGCGGTGACCAGACTGGTGGCTGCAGCCGCGACCGCCAGCAGGGTTCGGCGGGTGGTGAGGTGGTTCGACGGTTTGTGTTGCATGAAAATTTCCTTTTAGGTTGAGGTAGCACTTGGGGGAACACTTGAAAAAACTTGGGTTGGGGTGGTGAACCGCGCGACAGAAAACGCTTGAATGGGCGTCGTGCTGGCGCCATCACGCACCAGTTCAGCCAGAACCTCACCAACGGCCGGACCAATCTGGAACCCTGCACCGGCAAAGCCGAAGCCGTGGATCAGGCCCGGCGTGGTGTGGCTCAGACCAATCACGGGTTCGCGGTCGGGTAGATAGCCTTCAGTGCCGCTCCAGGTCCGAATGATGTGCGCATGGCGAAGCTCGGGCAGTAACTCCACCGTGCGCTCCAACACCAAGGCAATGGCTTCGCGGCTGGGCCGGGCGCGCTGGTCGTCCAGTGCATAGCCCTGCGAGCCGCCAATCACGCAGTTGCCGCGTGGTGCCTGGCGGGCGTAGATACCGCCACCCTCGACCCCCAGGCTCAGCGTCATGAACATGGGAAGCGGCTCGGTCACCGCCATGACCGGGTGCGACGGCACCATGGGCACAGCTTCGTTAAAGCTTGCTGCAATGCGCCCGGCCCAGGCGCCGGCGCAGTTGAGCAAATAGGGTGCACGCAACACTAAGCGCTTGCTGCAAGTCAGGGTGAAGTGCTTGCCGTCGTGCTCTACCTCATCCACCGGCATGTGCTCGCGAATGTCGGCGCCCATCGCTGCCGCTGCTTTCGCAAAGGCGGGCGATACCAGTCTGGGGTTGGCGTGGCCGTCTTGGGGGCATAAAGAGCCGCCAATGGCGCGCTCGCCCAGCCAGGGGAAGCGCTGGCGCAGCGCCTTGGCATCGAGCATTTGCAGGTCCATGCCAAATCCGGCGCTGGCTTCAAAGTAAGCCTCCAGCGCGGCCAGGTCTGAAGGACTGCGTGCCAGCTTCAGGTGACCTGACTGGACGTATTCACCATCAATACCAATCAATTCGGTTAACCGGGTCCAAACGCCTTGGGCGCGCTGTGCCAGTGGCAGTTGGGTGAGTGGTCGGCCCTGACGTCGCACGCCCCCGTAATTGACGCCACTTGAGCGCGAGCCGCACAGGTCGCGCTCAAGCAGCATGACCGAAAAGCCCATGCGGCGCAGGGCCAGTGCTGCCGAAGCGCCCACAATGCCGCCGCCCAGTATGGCGACGTCACAGGCGCAATGCTCAGTCATGTTGAAGCCGCTGGCTTGGATGGCACGGTGGTGCGGGCCATGGAAAACGGGATGGGTTTGATCGGGGCCTGGCCGCGCAGACGTCCGACGGCCTTCAGGGGCTGGCCAGAGCACTGCGCCAGGATTTCACAGGCGGCCACACCGCACATGCGGCCCTGGCAGCGCCCCATGCCAACGCGCGTCAGCGCCTTGAGCCGATTGATGTCGGTCGTGCCCATGGCTGCGGCGCTTGTGCGCAGGTCGCTGGCCGTGACGTCTTCGCAGCGACATACGACCAGCGAATCACTGGCCTGTTCGGCCCAAGTTGGCGGAAACGGAAAAGCGCGCTCCAGGCCACGGCGAAAGCGTTGGGTTCGTCCCAAGGCCTTTTCAAGCTTGTTAGCCCTTGCTCTCTGGGCCGGGGCGGATGCCTGGTCTGTGTCAGCCAGCAGTGCCAGCGCCGCCCGTTCACCGGCCCATTCGGCCGCTTGAGCACCCATGATGCCAACGCCGTCTCCCGCCAGGTACACGCCAGACACACTGGCCCTGCCTGCTGCATCGTGTACGGGTAGCCAGGCGCGTTGCAGCACATTGAATTCGAAGCGACAGCCCAGAATGTCGGCGAGTTGCGTTTCAGAGCGCAGGGCATGGCCAAAGCCGATGGCATCGCAGGCGACTTCATGTTCCCCCCGGCTATCGCGCCAACGCATGGCATCGACCCGACCGTCACCCACTGCGCCCAGCGGCTGTATGCCGCCGTGCAGCGGCACGCCATGGGCGCGCAGCCAGGAGACGTAGTAGATGCCGCGCGCCAGCAATCCGGGCGCGACCATCAGGTCGGGCAGGGCGGCGATCTGGTCGAGCAGCGTGGCGGTATCCAGCACCGCCACAACCTTGGCGCCGGCTTTGGCATATTGGTAGGCGATCAGGTAAAGCAGTGGGCCTGTGCCAACGAAAACCACCCGACTACCAATGGCGCAACCCTGGTATTTGAGCGCCACCTGTGCACCACCCAGGGTGAAGACACCTGGTGTGGTCCAACCCGGAAAAGGCAGCACCCGGTCGGTGGCGCCCGTGCTCAGAATCAGGTGCGAGTAGGGTTGGGTTGAGCTCTGATTTTGGTGCAGCAGGTCAAGCTGGCCCCCCTCGGCATTCCAGACCAGGGTGTCGTTTCGGTAACTGATGTGCGGCAGCAGGGTTGTCATGGTGTTCAGCACCGCGGCGGCGGCCTTGGCATCGAGCCCATAGAGGGTCTGCCTGGTACGCTGAAATATGGCAGGCGGCTGGCGGTAAATCTGTCCGCCCCAGCGCGGCGCTTCGTCAATCACCACGGGCTTCAGACCATGCCGCACCAGCGTTTCGGCGGCTCGAATCCCGGCCGGGCCGGCGCCGACGATGACCGGTTGCAGATCAGCGCTCATCTGGCACCTCCGGCTGGCTGAGCAGGCGCATGCCGGGTACGATGAACGTGGTGCAGGCGCGCAGTCTTTCGCCTGACTCGGTCAGCATCCAGCAGTCTTGGCAGGCCCCCATCAGACAAAAGCCGGCGCGCTTGTCACCTTTGGGTTCGCTGACGCGCAGTTGCCAGGCTTGCGACAACACGGCAGTCATGACGGTGTCACCCTGCAGTGCATCCCGCAACTGGCCGTCCAAAGTAAAGCTCACGCGAGCACGCCCGGTCTCAGTCAGGCGCTGGAACTGACCCTGTGCGGCCGCGTTCTTCATTTGCCGCCTACCAATATCTTGTCCAGCCCATAGAGCCGGTCGAGCACCAGCATCACGGCGGCGGTGAAAGCCACCATCAAGGCGGATGCTGCGGCCATCAGCGGGTCGATCGACTCGGTGGCGTACATGTACATGCGTACCGGCAGGGTCACGGTCGAGGGCGCTGTGACAAAAATTGACATGGTGACTTCGTCAAAGCTGTTGATGAAGGCCAATAGCCAGCCCCCCGTCACCCCTGGCAGGATCATCGGCAGGGTGACGCGCCGAAACACGGTGAAGTTGCTGGCCCCCAGAGACAGCGCTGCCTGCTCGCAGCTTTGGTCAAAACCGGCGGCTGCGGCTACCACCAGGCGCAGAACATAAGGCGTGACGATGACGACATGCGCCAGTGCAAGCCAAACGAAGCTGCCAGTGGCGCCGATCAGTGAGAACATGCGCAGCAGCGCCACACCCAGAACCAGATGGGGGATGATCAGAGGCGAGAGGAACAGCGCGTTGAGCGTCTCCCGACCGGCAAAGGTGTAGCGTGTGATGGCAAGTCCGGCGGGCACCGCGATCAGCGTGGCCAGCGTGGCCGACGCTAATGCCAGCCACAGACTGTTCCAGAATGACTGCACCAGATCGGAATGCGCAAACACCGCCTTGAACCAGCGCAGTGACAGGTGGGTGGTCGGTAGGGTCAGTGTGTTTTCGGGTGTGAAGGCGACCAGGCAGACGATCACCAGCGGCGCCAGCATGAACACAATGACCAGGGCATTGAATGCCAGCGCGAGAGGACTATTTTTGAACATGCGTGCTCAGCCCATCGCATTTTTGTAGCGGCGCTCAAACAGACGGTTGTAGCTCAGCATGACAATCAGATTGGCCAGCAGCAAGACCAGCGCAATGGCCCCGCCCAACGGCCAGTTGAGCTCATGCAGGTACTCGTCATACACCACCGTAGCCACCATCTTGAGCCGTCGCCCACCCAGCAGGCCGGGAATGGCAAAGGCACTGGCGCTCAGGCCGAACACCAGCAGGCTGCCAGACAGGAGGCCAGGAACAACCTGCGGCAACACGATGCGTCGCAGCGCGGTGAAGGGCGATGCATTCAGCGACAGGGCAGCGTTCTCCACCCAGGGATCGAGCTTTTGCAAGGAGGTCCAGATCGGTATCACCATGAAGGGCAGCATGACGTGGACCAGCGCAATGATGACAGCTGTCTCGGTGTAAAGAATGCGGACCGGGCCGAGGCCGATCGCTTGCAGCGCATGGTTGATCACGCCCTGGGGCCCAAGCAACATGCTCCAGCCAAAGGCCCGCACCACCACGGACACCAGCAGCGGCGCCAGCACCACCAGCAGGCAAATGCTGCGCCAGGGGTTGCTCATGCGACTCAGGATGTAGGCTTCAGGCGCACCGATGGCCAAACACAGCAGCGTGGTCAGGCCAGAGATCCAGAAGGTGCGCCAGAAGATGCCATGGTAGTACTCGTCTGTCACGACGGCCAGGTAATGCGCTGTGGTGTAGCCGTCTTTGACGCCGGTGGCGTGGTCAAACACATGGAAAGACAGCACGGTGGTCAAACCCAGCGGCACCAGCAGCATGCAGGCAAAGAGCAACAGAGCTGGCGCCGACATTGCCCATGGCCTGGCTGCAAGATGCTGACTCATGGCAGTACCCGCAGGGCAGCGCTGGACCAGCTCAGCCCGGTCAGGCTGCCCTCTTCAAGCGCTGGGGCGTCGCTGTTGGGGCACAGCACCATCAGTTCGCCCGCTACGGTCTCCAGCCGGTACAGCCACTGGCTACCCAGAAAAAACCGCGCTATCACCTGGCCGTCTAGCAGGCCTTGCGCTTGGGCCGTGAACCAAATCCGTTCGGGTCGCAGGCTCAAGAGTGCTGGTGCCCCAGGGGTCAGTCCGATGCTGTCAACCGCCAGTGACAGGTCGCCAGGGCTGATGTTCACATGCACGCCGCTGGCGGCGACATGTCCGGTCAACACATTGGCTTTACCGACAAAGTCAGAGATGAATCGCGTCTGGGGCTGTTCGTAAAGCGTGAAGGGTGCGTCGATCTGGGTGACCCGACCGGCCTGCATCACCACCACCCGGTCGCTGATGGACATGGCTTCAGTCTGGTCATGTGTGACCATGAGGGTGGTGGTGCCGACCTTGCGTTGGATATGTCGCAGCTCAAACTGCATTTCTTCACGTAACTTGGCATCCAGGTTGGACAGGGGTTCGTCCAGCAGCAAGACGGGTGGCTCAATCACCAGCGCGCGAGCCAGCGCCACGCGTTGTCGCTGTCCACCCGAGAGTTGTCGCGGGTAGCTGTCGGCGTGGGCCTCGAGGTGCACCAGGGCGATGGTGGCCTTGACCCGTTCGTGGCGCTCTGCCCTGGGCATGCGTCGCATCTCCAGCCCGAAGGCAATATTTTCGGACACCGTCATGTGGGGGAACAGGGCGTAGCTCTGGAACACAATGCCGAGCCCACGGGTGTTCGGGGCAGTGTGCGTGATGTCGCGTCCATCCAAGGTAATTTGGCCGCTGCTGACTTCGGTAAAACCGGCAATCATTTGCAGCGTGGTGGTCTTACCGCAACCCGATGGGCCCAACAAGGAGACAAACTCACCCTTGGCGACACTCAGGGTCAGGTCGTCGACCACACGCTGGCTGCCGTAGCACTTGCTTAGATGGGTCAGCGTCAGGAAGGACATGAACAGCTCCGTGTCACGGCGCCGGTCGGTGGAGTGATCCACTCGATCACGCCGCGATGTGATGACCCTGATGGTGGTTTAAAGAAACCTCAGCGTCAATTAGGTATTCCACTTAACGAGAATATTATTATAATAATTCCATTCAGTAGAATTTTTTTGTTTAAATAAAAATTAATAGTCCAATTAAAGATATGAAAACATCTGAGACTGACTCGGTGAGCCCGGGAGTGGGTGCTTTGTCGCGTGCTTTTTCGATCATCCGCCTACTGGCCGCTGCCGATACAGCAGAAGGTTTACGAATCACGCAAATTGCAAAGGCGGTCGGGCTCACACAGGCCACCGTGCATCGGACCTTGCAGGCACTGATAGCGCAGGATGTGGTGGAGCAGGACGAGCGCAGCCGACGCTACCGTTTGAGCATTGGCTTCTTTGTGCTGGCAGCGCGCGCCGGCAACCCCATGAACCTGCGCGACCTGTGCCGGCCTTCGGTGCTGCGGCTTTGCGCCAGTTTGGGCGACACGATATTTTTACTGGCGCGCAGCGGATTTGATGCAGTGTGCCTGGATCGCAGTGAGGGGCCTATTCCGATCCGCTCTTTCACCGGCGATATTGGCGGCCGCGTGGCCCTAGGCGTTGGACAGGGCAGTCTGGCGATTCTGGCTTTTTTGCCCGAGGCCGAACGAGAAGAGGTCATTCGATTCAACCTGCCCCGCCTGCGCGAACTTGGCATGTTTGACGAGGTCTACCTGCGGACCGAAATTGACAATGTGCGCGCGCTGGGTTACGCCGCACGCAACACCGGATTGCTCGAAGGCATGTCCGGCGTTGCGGTACCAATCTGTGACGCTGACGGCCGCGCAGTAGCGGCCCTGAGCGTGGGTACGATTGCTGGGCGGCTGAGCGCCGACCGGCTTCCGGTCGTGGTGGACTTGCTCAAACGCCAAGCCCAGGCCATCGGACCCAAACTGAACCCCTTCGATCCCACTCTTCGTCGCCCGGTACAGAGCCTTGCGGCCTTGCCGCCAAACCAGGGTCAATAGGGTTAGCCCGTCTGCGAAAATAGCGGCTCTGATGACCACCACCGCACCACTGACACCCAGCCCCGGGCGGCTCTCCGTCGCCCCAATGATGGACTGGACCGACCGTCATTGCCGCTATTTCCATCGTCTGTTAACTCGGCGGACCCTGCTGTACACCGAGATGGTGACGACTGGGGCGCTGCTGCATGGTGATGTGCCGCGGCACTTGCGCTACAACCTTGAGGAGCACCCGGTGGCCTTGCAACTCGGCGGCAGCGAGCCGGCCGATTTGGCGCATTGCGCGCGCCTGGGTGAGCAGTGGGGCTATGACGAGATCAACCTCAACTGCGGTTGCCCCAGCGAGCGCGTGCAGCGCGGTGCCTTTGGCGCCTGCCTGATGGCCGAGCCGGCGCTGGTGGCCGACTGCGTTAAGGCCATGCTCGACGTGGTGGACATACCGGTCACGGTCAAGCACCGCATCGGCATTGACCGCACTGAGCGCTACGACTTTGTGCGTGACTTTGTGGGTGCCTTGCACCATGCCGGCTGCAACACCTTCATCGTGCATGCGCGCAATGCCTGGCTGCAGGGCTTGAGCCCCAAAGAAAACCGAGAAGTGCCGCCCCTGCGCTACAGCCTGGTGCATCAGCTCAAACTTGATTTCCCGGATTGTCAGATTGAAATCAATGGCGGCCTGACCAACAATGAGCAGGTGCAGGCCCAATTACAGCAGGTCGATGGCGTGATGATTGGGCGTGAGGCCTACCACAACCCCTGGTGGCTGAGCGAATGGGACGCGCTGTTCTATGGCGAGGCGGTGTCTGAGAGCACCCGAGAGCAGATCGAGGAACACATGGTGGCCTACATGCTGCGCCAGGCCAGCGAATTTGGCACGCCCTGGTACCCGATTGCTCGCCATATGCTGGGTCTGCGCCATGGGTTGCCGGGCGCCCGGCGTTGGAGGCAGGTCTGGAGCGATCACCGACTGAAGGCGCGAGACCCGAGGGAGGTCATGGCTCAGGCACGTGGAGAGCACAGTGTCCAAGGCTGATCCCCAGGAAAGAATGGCGCTGACCCTGCTTTGGGTGATGCCGGCTCTATGGGCGGTGAACTACGTTGTGGCGCGGCTGGCGCCCGGCGTGGTGGCGCCACACCAGCTGGCGCTGGTGCGCTGGGGTTTGGCTGGCCTGGTTTTGCTGCTGCTGGCACGCGCCGATTTGTGGCAACACCGGCACCAGGTACGGCACGTGTTTTGGCAATACCTGGTCTTGGGCGCCTTGGGCATGTTGATTTGTGGCGCCTGGGTGTACTTGGGCGCGCAAACCACGTCGGCGATGAACATTGCCCTGATTTACACCGCCTCGCCGGTTCTGATTGCCGTTGGCGCGGTGGTTTTTCTGGGGGACCGGCTGTCGCCCCGGCAGGTTTTAGGCGTGTTGTTGTCACTCGTCGGGGTGATGCATGTTGTGGTGCGGGGGCATTGGCTGGCGCTGTCGGAGGTGCACTGGCTGGCCGGCGACGCCTGGATCGTGCTGGCGGTGGTGTCCTGGGCGCTGTACGCGCTGTTACAAAAAAAGTGGCCCAGCCCCTTGGGGGCGACGGCCCGACTGGCCGTGATCTGCGTGGGTGGCGTGCTGTGTCTGCTGCCATTTGCCTGGTGGGAGGCGGGCCTGCCCGGCACGCCGGCCTGGAGCTGGCGCGCCACGGGCCTGGGCGTGACGGCCGCGCTGCTGCCCGGTCTGGGCGCCTACTGGATGTACGGCTGGTCTCAAAAAGTGCTGGGTGCCAGCCGGGTTGCGGTGGCCTTGTACCTGGTGCCGCTGTACGCCGGGGTGGCGGCCTGGGTGGTGTTGGGCGAGCCCTTGGGCTGGCATCACCTGGGCGGCGGCGCGCTGATCCTGCCCGGTGTGCTGCTGGTGACCCGGGCGCCGACCCCAAAAACTGGCCCGGCCCTGGGTACCGGTGGCCAGTTATCATGAGGGCGTGGCGGGCCCCGCTCTTCCGACCGCTTTAGCAGCCCCAGTCTCCCGTGCGTCTCAATTCCATCAAACTCTCTGGCTTCAAGTCCTTTGTCGAGCCGACCAATTTCATGCTGCCTGGGCAGCTGGTGGGGGTGGTTGGCCCAAATGGCTGCGGTAAATCCAACATCATGGACGCGGTCCGCTGGGTGTTGGGCGAGTCGCGCGCCTCGGAGCTTCGTGGCGAATCCATGCAGGACGTCATCTTCAACGGCACCACCACCCGCAAGCCTGCCAGCCGCGCCAGTGTGGAGCTGGTATTTGACAACGCCGACCACCGGGCCGGCGGCCAGTGGAGCCAGTTTGGCGAAATTGCGGTCAGGCGGGTGCTCACCCGCGACGGCACCAGCAGCTACTTCATCAATGCCCAACCGGTGCGCCGACGCGATGTGCAGGATGTGTTCCTGGGCACTGGCCTTGGGCCTCGCGCTTACGCCATCATTGGCCAGGGCACCATCAGCCGCATTATTGAGAGCAAGCCTGAGGAATTAAGGCTTTTCCTGGAGGAAGCGGCTGGCGTCTCTAAATACAAAGAGCGCCGGCGCGAAACCGAAAACCGCTTGGCCGATACGCGGGAGAACCTGACCCGTGTTGAAGACATCCTGCGCGAGCTCAGCGCCAACCTGGACAAGCTGGAAAAGCAGGCTGAAGTCGCCCAGCGCTACAACGGGCTCATGGCTGACGCTACTCTCAAGCAGCATCAACTGTGGTTTTTGCGCCGTGCCGAGTCCGAGACCGACCAGGCCCGGGTGCAGGCGGAGGCGCAGGGCGCGGTGCTGGCGCTGGAGAGTCGGGTGGCTGATCTGCGGCAGATCGAGGCGGCCCTAGAGACGGTGCGCCAGGCCCACTACGCGGCAGGCGACCAGGTCAACCAGGCCCAGGGCCTGCTGTACGAGGCCAGTACCGAAGTGGGCCGGCTCGAGGCAGAGATACGCTTCGTGGTGGAGGGGCGACAGCGGGTCGAGCAGCGGCTGCAGACGCTGGCCGACCAGGCCCTGCAATGGGCCACCCGCCGCGAGAGTGCTGAAACTGAATTGGCCGGGCTCGACGATCAAGCCATGGCGGGCACCGAGCAGTCTGAGCTGTTGGCTGCGCAGGTGGAAGACCAGGCCGGGCAGTTGCCCGAGCTCGAAGATGCTTTTCGGTTGGCGCAGCGCAGCGCCAACGACCAGCGGGCCAGCGTCGCGCAGGTGCAGCAGCAGATTCAGGTGCTGGCTGCCGAGCAACGCAACATCGAAGAGCAGGCGCGTCAGCTGGGCAGCCGGCGTGAACGCTTGCAAGCCGACCGCAATGCGCTGGCCGCGCCCGATGAATCCCGCTTGCGACACTTGGAGGACCAACTGACACAGGCCAGCCAGGCGGCCGCCTTGGCGCAAGCCCGTCTGCAGGAATTACAGGATGTCCTGCCCGAGCTGGAAGCCCAGCGCCGGCGTCAGCAGCAGGAGGTGAATGAGACATCGGCCCGTCAGGCTGAGCTGTCGGCACGGCTGGAGGCGCTCAAGGCCCTGCAGCAAAAAGTGCGTACCGATGGCCGCCTGCAACCCTGGCTGCTGCGCCACGGTCTGGAGCACTTGCAAGGCCTGTGGAGCCGTATTCAGGTGGAGCCAGGCTGGGAAAGTGCACTGGAAGCGGCGCTGCGTGAACGCTTGGGTGCGCTGGAGGTGTCTCGGCTCGATATGGTTCGGGCGTTTGCCGGTGATGCGCCCCCAACCAAATTGGCCTTTTTCAGCCCGCCACTGGCCACAGAGCCTGAGCCAACGGGCGCCTTGCCCCGCTTGGCAGACATTCTGCGGCTCCATGATGCTGGCCAACGTGCGGTCTTAACCGACTGGTTGCGCGGTTGCTACACCGCGACCAGCCTGGAAGAGGCCCTTGCTCGGCGCACCCAGTTGGCCCCGGCCGAGCTGATATTTGTCAAGGCTGGGCATGCGGTCGGGCTGCACAGCGTGAGCTTTTATGCGCCGGACTCTGAGCAGGCTGGCTTGCTTGCGCGGGCTCAGGAGATCGACAACCTAGACAAGCAGCTGCGCGCTCAGACGCTGATCACCGATGAGACTCGTGCGGCGCTGGTGTGCGCCGAGGCGGCTCACACCGACGCCTCGCAGCGGCTGCTGGTGCTGCGACGCGAGGCCTCTGAGGGCCAAAACCGGGCGCACGACCTGCAGGTTGAAACCCTTCGCCTGACGCAGCTGGCCGAGCAGGCGCGGGCCCGCAGCGCGCAGATTGCCTCTGACCGGGCTGAGGTGGAAGGCTTGCTTGATGAGCTGCAGGAGCGCCGGGTCACGGCCGAAGCCCGCTTTGATGAGCTCGATATGCAACTGGCGGACACCCAGGAGCGGCACGCCCAGCTCGATGATCGGGTGCTGCTGGCTGAGCGTCGACTGGCTGAAAGCCGCGAGCAGCAGCGCGGCCTGGAGCGGCGGGCGCAAGAGGCTGCCTTTGCCCTGCGCAGCCTGGACGCCCGTCGGGCTGAACTCAGTCGCGCTATCGAAACTGCAGCACAGCAGGCAGATTCTGTGCGGGCTGAAGCCCAAAGAGCGCAGGATGAATTGACCCGCCTGAGCGATGCAGCAGCCCAGGGCGGCCTGCAGACTGCACTGGCTGTCAAGGTCGATCGCGAGCAAGCGCTGGGCGCCCGCCGCAGCGAATACGACGACCTGACGGCTCGGCTGCGGGCCAGTGACGAACGGCGCATGCAGCTCGAGCGTGAGCTGGAGCCACTGCGCCAGCGCATCACAGAATTCCAGCTGCGCGAGCAGGCGGCGCGGCTGGGTTTTGAGCAGTATGCGCAGTTGCTGGCCGACGCCCAGGCTGACCTGCTGGCCCTGAAAGCCTCGGTTGAGGCCGGCCCCGTGCGTTTGACCGGTTTGCAGCCCGAGATCGACCGGCTCAACCGTGAGATTGCGGCGCTAGGTGCGGTCAATCTGGCAGCACTGGATGAACTCGGCGTGGTGCGTGAGCGTAGGCAGTTTCTGGATGCCCAGTCGGCTGACCTGGTTGAGGCCATGACCACGCTGGAAGACGCCATTCGCAAGATCGACGGTGAGACCCGCGAACTGTTGTCGGGCACCTTCAACACGGTGAACCAGCACTTTGGCAAAATGTTTCCGGAGCTGTTTGGCGGCGGCAACGCGCGCCTGGTGATCACCGGGGATGAAATTCTGGATTCTGGCGTTCAGGTGATTGCGCAGCCACCTGGCAAGAAAAACCAGACCATCCACTTGCTGTCAGGCGGCGAAAAGGCTCTGACTGCGATTGCGCTGGTGTTCGCCATTTTTCAGCTCAATCCGGCGCCGTTTTGCCTGCTTGACGAGGTCGACGCTCCGCTGGACGACGCCAACACCGAGCGCTATGCCCGCCTGGTGACCAGCATGAGCCGCGAGACCCAGTTCCTGTTCATCAGCCACAACAAGATTGCCATGGAAATGGCCGAGCAATTGATTGGCGTGACCATGCAAGAGCAGGGCGTCTCGCGTATTGTGGCGGTGGACATGGATGTTGCGGTCTCTTTGGCGGAGGCGGCCTGATGAACGTCAGCCCACTGCAGCTTTGGCTGGCGCTTGCAGGCGCGGTGCTGGTGCTGGCGGTTGCGCTGCATGGCGTGTGGGTGTCGCGTCGCCATGCGCCGCGACAGGCTTCAAATGAGGCCGAGAGCCCTTCCGCTGCTTTGGCAGAAGGAGGTGAGCCGTCCTTGGACGCAGCCGCCTTCGAGTTGTCGCATTTCCCGCTGCCCTTGCCTGAAAAAAAGCCTCTGCTGGATGCGCTGATCGATGTGCTGGCCAGCATCAATCTGGACAGCCCGGTCTCGGGCGATGCCGCCTTGGCGGCAATGCCGCCCACTCGCCGCGTGGGCAGCAAGCCCTTTGCGATCGAGGGCTACAACGAATCTGCGCAGCGTTGGGAGGTTCCGGTGGCAGGGGAGCGCTACAGCGCTTTCCAGGCTGGCGTGCAGCTGGCTAACCGTGCCGGGGCGCTCAATGACATTGAGTACTCTGAATTTGTCATAAAAACCCAGGCTTTTTGCGACGCCGTGAACGGCACCCCGGAGTTTCCCGAAATGCAGGAGGAGGTCGCGCGTGCGCGAGAATTGGACCAATTCGCCAGCGAACACGATGCCCAACTTGGATTTGTGCTGCGCGCACGCCACGCCGCCTGGAGCCCCGGCTACGTGCAGCAAAGCGCAGCCCGGCTCGGCTTTGTGGCTGGCGCGATCCCAGGACGCATGGTGATTGCAGCTGCCACGCCCGGCCTGCCCCCGGTACTCGGTTTGAGCTTTGACACGCAGGCTGCACTCGCCGACGATCCGGCGCAGTCGGCAATACGAGAGCTGGCGCTGAGCCTGGATGTGCCGCAGGTGGACCGCGAGGAACAGCCCTTTGAGCGCATGCGCGAGGCGGCTTTGGCCTTGGCTGCCAGCATGGACGGCCTGTTGATGGACCACCAGGGCGTGCCCCTCGGGGTGGCGGCACTGGACGAGATTGCTGCCGACCTGACTCAGCTCTACGACACGCTGGCTCAGCGTGACCTGGGTGCTGGCTCCAGTCTGGCCCGACGTTTGTTCTCCTGAGGCCGCGTGACGGTGCCATCGGTCATGCAAACCCCTGATTTGTTTGATGCTGCCCCAGCATCTGCCGACGCGGCGGCTCTGGCTCAGCTGCGCCAGTTGTTGCATGAGCATGCGCACCGTTACTACGTGCTGGATGCTCCCACCATTCCCGATGCGGAGTACGACCGGCTGTTTCGCGAGTTGCAGTCGATCGAGGCAGCGAACCCGGAACTGGTCAGCGCCGATTCGCCCACCCAGCGCGTGGGCGCCGCACCGCTGCCGGCCTTCGCCAGCGTGCGGCATGCCATGCCCATGCTCAGCATCCGCACCGAGACCGACACCGAGGCCTCTGGTGCGCTTAATTTTGATGCCAGGGTGCGCCGGGAACTTGCGCTCGCCGAGGCTGGGCCGGCGGTCGAGTACGTGGCTGAGCTCAAGTTCGACGGCCTGGCCATGAGCCTGAGGTATGAGCACGGCGTGCTGGTACAGGCAGCCACCCGCGGCGACGGCGAACTGGGTGAGGATGTCACACAAAACATCCGCACCATCGGACAGATTCCGCTGCGTCTGGACACTGCGGCGCCCGGGGCGCTGCCAGCACCGCCGGTGCTGGAGGTGCGGGGCGAGGTCTACATGGGACGCGCCGATTTTGAAGCGCTTAACGAACGCCAGCGGGCTGCCGGCCAGAAAACCTTTGTCAACCCGCGCAATGCCGCCGCCGGTGCGGTACGCCAGCTTGACCCTGCAATTGCAGCGCAACGCCCCTTGAGTTTTTTTGCCTATGGGCTGGCCGAGGTCACGCCAGCCGAGGCAGGAGGACCGGTTTTTGCCACCCACCACGGCTTGCTGCAAACTTTGAAATATTGGGGTTTTCCCGTCTCAAGCCTTGCCACCATTGCCTTGGGTGCTACTGAATTAGTAGCGTATTACGAGCACATTGCGTGCCAAAGGGACGCGCTGCCTTTTGACATTGATGGCGTCGTCTACAAGGTGAACAGCTTGGCGCTGCAGCAGCGCATGGGCTTTGTCACCCGCGAGCCGCGCTGGGCGGTGGCCCACAAGTTCCCGGCGCAAGAGCAGCTCACCACGGTACTGGCGATCGACGTACAGGTGGGCCGCACTGGCAAGCTCACCCCAGTGGCCAAGCTCGCGCCAGTGTTCGTGGGCGGGGTGACCGTCACCAACGCCACCCTGCACAACGAGGACGAGGCCCGGCGCAAGGACGTGCGCGTGGGTGACACCGTGGTGGTGCGCCGTGCCGGCGACGTTATTCCGGAAGTGGTGTCCGTGCTGCCCGAAAAGCGCTTGGCTGATGCAACGGTGTTTGCCATGCCGACCCAGTGCCCAGTGTGCGGCAGCGTGGCCGTGCGCGAGGAAGGCGAGGCCGATCACCGCTGCAGTGGCGGCCTGTTCTGCAGCGCACAGCGCAAACAGGCCATCCTGCACTTTGCCCAGCGCCGGGCGGTCGAGGTGGAGGGCCTGGGCGACAAACTGGTTGAACAGTTGGTAGACAGCGGTGTCATCCGCACCCTGCCAGACCTGTACCGGCTGGGCCTGACATCGCTTGCCGCTTTGGACCGCATGGCTGACAAATCGGCGCAGAACATCGTGGATGCGCTACAAAAATCAAAGCAAACCACCTTGCCGCGCTTTCTGTTTGGTCTGGGTATTCGCCATGTGGGCGAGGCGACTGCCAAAGCGCTGGCACGGCATTTCGGTAGCCTGGACGCCATCATGGACGCCCCGCTGGAGCGCATGCTGGAGGTGAGTGACATCGGCCCCGTGGTGGCGCAAAGCCTGCGCACCTTTTTTGAGCAGGTCCACAACCGGGAGGTGGTGGCTCAGCTGCGCGCCTGCGGCCTGCATTGGGAGGAGGGCGCCCCAGCTGAGCGCCTACCGACTCCGCTGGCGGGCAAAACCCTGGTGATCACCGGCACTTTGCCCACTCTGAGCCGCGACGAGGCCAAAGACCTGATCGAAGCCGCCGGCGGCAAGGTGGCTGGCTCGGTCAGCAAAAAGACCCACTACCTGCTGGCAGGCCTTGATGCCGGCAGCAAGCTCGCCAAGGCGCTGGAGCTGGGGGTGGCTGTGATTGACGAAAACGGACTGAAGGAGTTGTTGAATGGCGGTACGTGAGATCTTGCTGATGGGCGACCCGCGCCTGCTGCGTGTGGCCAAACCGGTCACGGCTTTTGACACCGATGAACTTCACCTGCTGGTGACTGACATGCTCGACACCATGCATGCGGCCAATGGTGCCGGGCTGGCAGCGCCGCAAATCGGCGTTGACCTGCAACTGGTGATCTTTGGCACCAATATGCCCAATCCGCGCTACCCGCTGGCGCCGTCAGTGCCGCGTACGGTCCTGATCAACCCGGTGATTACTCCGCTGGCAGAACCGGGTGGCTCCGACCCCCAGTGGGTGGACGACTGGGAGGGTTGCCTGTCAGTGCCTGGCCTGCGCGCCAAGGTGCCGCGCTGTCAGCGCATCCACTACAAAGGCTTTGATCAATTTGGTGACCCGATTGAGCGCACTGTCGAGGATTTTCATGCGCGCGTGGTGCAACACGAGTGCGACCACTTGCTGGGCAAGCTTTACCCGATGCGGTTGCGTGACTTTACTCAGTTTGGCTTCACCTCGGTGCTGTTTCCTGGCCTTGACGCCGCCGAAGACGACTGAGATTTTTTCAGGCGTTTGCCAGGCGCCGGTTGATTTTCATGAAAGCTTGACGATGGTCAAGAAAAGCACGAGGCTAGGCCGGTTTTCAGTGGTCGGCCGACGTTAGCCTGAGTCTATGATGGGATGTGTACAGCCAAAGTAGCCAATCCCTGTGAGCCGTCGTCGTGCCTTGTCATATTTGACGGTCGCTGCCGCGCTCCCTTGGGTAACTGGGTGCGCCGACCCACCATCACCGCTGAACGTTGGGACCATTGTCTTTCCAGGCTACGAACTGCTGTTTCTGGCCCGCGAACAAGGGCTTTTGCCGGAACCCGGTATTCGGCTGGTGGAGCTGCTGTCCAGCACCGACAACCTGAGACTGCTGGCGTCGGGTCGTTTGCAGGCGGCCACCCTCACCCTGGATGAAGTGATGACCGCGCGGGCAGATGGTCTTGACCTGCGCGTGGTGCTCGTTCTGGACGTCTCGGCCGGGGCTGACGCGGTGATGGTAAAGCCCCATGTTCGTGGTTTGTCCGATCTTGCCGGCAAACGCATCTTGGACGTGCTTGCCGTGCGTGCAGACGTCATTCCAACTCACACCGTGGCCATCAAGCAGTTGGTAGCCGCCCATTTTGAAGGGCGACGCCGCTTTTTTTCAGCCCCCGCCGAGTCATGGGCGCTGATTGCGCCGCGCTTGCAACTGCCTGTGGCCGATGTGCCCGCCGCTTACCGGGGTCTGCTGCTGCCCGATCTTGCCGAGAACCGCAACATGTTGCGATCTGGGGGGCTGCTGGAGCAGTCGGTGCAAGTGATTCAACGGGTGTTTTTGGCTGCGGGTCTGTTGCGCCAGGCGGTGCCAACGGTGTCGTTGATCGACACCCAATTTTTGCCTGTTTGAGCGGTCTAGCGCTGTGTTTTCCCGTCTCCCGATTCGCTATTCCTTGCCGCTGGTGATTGTGGTCATGCTGGCGTTGGCGTTGGCTTTGTCAACGCTCGACTCAGTGCAACGTGCGCGGCACATGATTTATGTTGACGGCATCCGTGACGCCGTCATTGCAACTGAACAAGTTGCGCTGAGCGCGGAACGGTCTTACCCCGCTGCGCGAGCAACGGTTGCCGCCGACATAGCCATCGAGTCGGCCAACCAGCGGATCGTGCTGCTGGCGCTGATCGATTCGGATGGGATGGTCCAGGAGGCAAGTCGTCTTGCCCTGCGTGGGCGCCTGGCGGTGGATGTGATCCCTGGCTTGGACGCTGAGAGGCTTCGGCGCGTCGCCAGGGCTAAGCAGCATGATGTGCAGGCACCACCCGATGAATCGAGGCTGTCGGTGATGACACCGTTCGATGTGCGCACCGATGAGGCCAAGCTGCGCAGCTTCGAGCGCAGCGTGATCTACCTCGAATTTGACCTGAACCATGAGCGCACCCTGGCCGAGCACGAGCAGTTGCACCAACTCTGGCGCCAGTTGGGCCTGAGCCTGATTTTGATGGCCCTGATGGTTTGGGTCCTGCGACGAAACGTGACCGAGCCCCTGGCCCAACTCGAGGCTGCCAGCCTCGAATTTGCCCAGGCCGGCCGTTTGAGCCAACCTGCGCCGGAGCAGGGCCCTCGCGAGGTGGTGCAACTGGCACGCAGCTTCAATCAGATGACGGAGCGGGTGCGACAAGCGCGCACTGAGGTCGAAGCCAGCACCGCTCTCGTCGCTGGCATCGTCAGTGCCGCCATAGACGCCATCGTCACGATTGACCTGCAACACCGTATCCATATGCTCAACCCGGCTGGGGAACGTATGTTTGGAGAAGGCAGTCAGAATTTGGTGGGTCGCTCGATTCTGATGCTCATGCCAGAGCGCTTCCGTGAAAAGCAGGCGCTTGAGTTGAGCCGTTTTTACGACAGCGGCTCGACCACCAGCCAACGCTTGATGGTGGTGTGCCAGCGTGGGGATGGGACCGAGTTCTCGGCCGAAGTGTCGGTCGCGCGCATGGCGGTTGCCGGCGAGGACCTGCTGACAGTGATTTTGCGCGACGTGACTGAGCGGCAAATCGCCGAGGATCGCATCCGCGCCCTCAACGATACGCTAGAGGAGAGGGTGACCCAGCGCACTGCCGCGCTGGCGGATGCCAACGCTCGGCTGCAGTCGCAAGAGGGGGAGTTGCGTGAGGCCAAGGGCTTGGCTGAGGACGCGTCTCGGCTTAAATCGGACTTTCTGGCCAACATGAGCCACGAGATCCGCACCCCGATGAACGCAATTGTCGGTATGACCCATTTGGCCCTGCGCACGCAGCTGGATGCCCGACAGCAAGACTACCTGTCCAAAATCCAGCAGTCGTCGCATCACCTGTTGGGCATCATCAATGACATCCTTGACTTCTCCAAGATCGAGGCGGGCAAGCTGGCGCTGGAAAAAATTGACTTCCAGCTGTCGGCGGTACTCGACAATTTTGCCAATCTGATCGCGGAAAAAGCCTCGGCCAAGGGCCTGGAGCTGATCTTTGAGGTGGATGCCAATGTGCCGGATGCGATGCTGGGCGACCCGCTGCGGCTCGGACAAGTCCTGATCAATTACGGCAACAACGCGGTCAAGTTCACGCAGAGCGGCGAAGTGCAGGTGTCCGTTTCCGTGGTGATGCAGACCGATGCCGAAGTGGTGCTGCGCTTTGCCGTGCGCGACACCGGCATCGGTCTGACGCAGGCGCAAATAAGCCAGCTTTTCCGAAGTTTCCAGCAAGCCGACACGTCGACCAGCCGTCAATACGGCGGGACTGGTCTGGGCTTGGCGATTGCCCGTGAGCTCTCGTCCTTGATGGGGGGCGAAGTGGGTGTGAACAGTTGCTTGGGCGAAGGGTCAACCTTCTGGTTTACCGCCCGCTTTGGGCGCAGCCACCATGCGGTGCCCCTGCTTGAAACCAGCGACCTGGCCGACGGCCGACGGGTGTTGGTGGTGGATGACAACGCCATTGCGCGGCAGGTGTTGCAGGAGATGCTCAATCGTTTAGGCTTTTTGGCGGAGGCTGTGGACGGGGCAGTGGCGGCCATCGCTGCCGTCAGTCAGGCTGATCTTGAGGGTGCGCCCTACGCGCTGGTCCTGATGGATTGGCAGATGCCCGAGGTCGACGGCCTGGAGGCGGCCCGCCGTATCCGCAGCCTGGGGCTTCGCTTGCCACCGCAAATGCTGCTGGTCACCGCCTTTAGCGTGGACGATGCCATGGCGCAGGTGCAACGCGGCGAATTTGCCGCTGTGCTGGCCAAGCCGGTCAACCCCGTGCTGTTGCTCAGCCAAGTCAGGCAGGCGCTCAATAAGAAGTCCTTGCCAGCGAGGGTCACGGGCGCGCCGCAGTTGCTGTCCGCGCCAGGCAGCAGCTTGGCTGGTGCGGGTGATTTGTCTGAACTGCGCGGCGCGCATGTGTTGGCCGTTGACGACAACGACATCAACTTGCAGGTGGTGCAGGAGATCTTGGAAGATGTTGGGTTGCAGGTGTCAACCGCCGCTGATGGTGCGCAGGCGGTGGCCATGGTTCGCGCCCTGCGCTACGACCTGGTCCTGATGGACATGCAGATGCCGGTTATGGATGGTTTGGAGGCTACCCGTGCCATCCGCGCCTTGGCTGATCATGGCAACTTGCCGATTGTGGCCATGACGGCCAATGCCATGGCGCAGGACCGGCAACGCTGCCTTGACGCTGGCATGAATGATTTTGTGGCCAAGCCGATTGAGCCAGACCGGCTCTTTGATGTTCTGCGGCAATGGTTGCGGCCGCTCGCAGCTGCCTTGCCAGCCTCAGGTCAGGCGCAAAGCGGTGCAGAGTGGGCCGGCATCGAGGGTCTGGATGCTGTGGCAGGGCTGCGCCGTGTCAGAGGCAAGGCCGAGGCCTACCGTGCCATGCTGGCTCGTTTTGTCAAGGGCCAGCGTGACGCGGTGCAGCGCCTGGAGCTGGCATTGCAGACGGGCGAAACGGCGCTGGCTGAACGCATTGCGCACACGCTCAAAGGGGTGGCCGCCAATCTTGGAGCCACTGCTGTGCAGGCTCAGTCTGGTGAGCTTGAGGCGGCCATCCGCGCGGCCACGCCAGTGGCCCAGTTGCGACCACAAATTGAAGCCCTGGGCCACGCCGTCGAACGTTTGTTGGCTATGATCGGTGCGCGACTGCCGGTGTCGCTTGAGTCACCTCTCGGTCCGAGTCACAGTGACCCTAAAGCATTGGCAGGTATTGGTGATCGCTTGCTCCGCTTGCTGCAAGATGGTGACCCAATGGCGCAGACTTGGGTGGCCGAGCATGGCGGGTTGCTGCGCCAAACCTTGGGGACGAGTTGGTCGGCCTTTGAGACGGCATTGCAGCAGTTTGATTTTGAACAGGCGTTGACTATGTTTGAGCTCGCGTTGGTGCGCAGCTGGCGAGCGGAGCAGACGACAGAGGTGTAGATGGAACCCTTTCTTATATTTCATGAAAAGCCGATCGTGCTGGTGGTGGATGACACGCCAGACAACCTGAGCCTGATGACCGATCTGCTCAAGGACGATTACCGGGTGAAAGTGGCCACCAACGGCGAGCGGGCGCTCAAACTCGTGCAGGCGCAGCCGCCGTCGTTGATCCTGCTTGACATCATGATGCCCGGCATGGACGGCTACGAGGTCTGCCGTCGCCTGAAGCGAGACCCCGCTACTGAAGATATTCCGGTTATGTTCCTGACTGCCAAGGCCGAGATCGAGGACGAAACCCTGGGCCTGGCGCTGGGCGCAGTGGACTACATCGTCAAGCCGATCAGCCCGCCCATCATGCTGGCGCGCATCAAGATGCAGCTGATGTTCAAGGCGGCTTCTGATTTTTTACGTGGCAAGGGTGACGTGCTGGAGGTGCAGGTGGCCAAGCGCACTGCCGAGATTCAGGATCTGCAGGACGCCATGGTGCTCACCATGGCATCGCTCGCAGAGACACGCGACAACGAAACCGGCAACCATATCAAGCGAACCCAGCACTTTGTGAAGCGATTGGCCGAAGAGTTGCGAGGGAATCCCAAGCATTCAGAATGGCTGACTGATCGCCATATTGACCTGCTTTTCAAGTCGGCGCCCTTGCACGACATCGGTAAGGTCGGTATACCGGACAACATTCTTCTCAAGCCCGGCAAACTAGAACCAGGTGAGTTTGAGATCATGAAAATGCACGCCTCCATGGGTCGCGACGCGATCACGCGGGCTGAGCAGGAGTTGGGCCACGAGGTGCCTTTCTTACGCATTGCCAAGGCTATTTCCTTGTCGCACCATGAAAAATGGGACGGCTCTGGTTACCCGCAGGGGCTGCGCGGCGATGACATCCCGCTGCCCGCCCGCCTAATGGCGCTGGCCGATGTCTACGATGCCTTGACCACCCGGCGCGTCTACAAACCAGCTTTCAGCCATGAGGTGTCGTGCGGCATCGTTCTCGAGGGCCGGGGCACCCATTTTGACCCCGACGTGCTGGACGCCTTTGTCGCGGTTCAGGACGACTTTCGCGCGATTGCTGCGCGTTTCGCGGAGCCCGAGGGCGCTTAGGCAGGCTGGGGTGGCACTGCACTGGGCACTGGGCGGTTGCTTCAGGCCAGCGCCTCCAGCAGTTCGGTCTCGATCGCAAGTTGGGTGCGGTTGTGCTGCAACTCGGCGCCCTGGATCAAAAAAGTGTCGTCAACGCGCTCGCCCAAGGTGGCAATCTTGGCCAACTGCAGGTTGATGTTGTGGCGCGCCAGCACCCGCGCCACGCTGTAGAGCAGGCCGACCCGGTCGCTTGCGGCAATATTCAGCAGCCAGCGCTGGGCTTTGTCGTCAGGCCTGAGCGTCACCCGCGGCGCCACAGGAAAGCTCTTGACCCGGCGGGACACCCGACCACGGCCCGGAGGCGGCAAGGGACCGGTCTGGGCAATCGCCCGGCCCAGCTCGCTCTCGACCATGCTGATGAGTTCGCGGTAGTGGTCGGGCATGCTGGCATCCACCACCTGAAAGGTGTCGATGGCGTAGCCATTGCGGGCGGTGTGAACGCGCGCGTCCAGAATGCTGAAACCGCCTTGGTCAAAGTAGCCGCAGATGCGGGCGAACAGGTCGGGTTGGTCGGGCGTGTACACCAGCACCTGCAAGCCCTCGCCCAGCGGAGACTGGTGCGCGCGAACGATCGACTTGCCGTTGCCAATATGGCGCGACAACTGCCGTGTGTGCCATGCGATGTCGGCTGCGTCGTGACGCATGAAGTACGCGGCATCCAAGGTGTCCCACAGGGGTTTGTGTGCTTCAAACGGCAGGCTGTGCAGCGCCAGCATGATCAAGGCGTCGCGTTTGCGCGACTCCACTTCGGCCTGCGGGTCCGGCGCCCGCCCGCCCAAGACCCGCAGGGTCAGGTGGTACAGGTCTTCGAGCAGCTTGCCCTTCCAGGCGTTCCAGACTTTGGGGCTGGTGCCCCGGATATCGGCCACCGTGAGCAGGTACAGCGCTGTCAGACGCCGTTCGCTGCCCACCCGTTTGGCAAAAGTGGCAATCACGTCGGCATCGCTCAGGTCAGACTTTTGCGCGACGCGGCTCATGGTCAGGTGCTCGCGCACCAGAAATTCGATCAGGCTGCTGTCGTCGCCCCCAATGCCATGTTGGCGGCAAAATCGCCGCACCTCTAGCGTACCCAGCTCCGAATGGTCGCCGCCACGGCCCTTGGCAATGTCGTGAAACAGGGCGGCCACGTACAGGATCCAGGGCTTGTCCCAGCCCGATGCCAGCTGAGAGCAAAACGGGTACTCATGGGCATGCTCAACAATGAAGAAGCGCCGCACATTGCGCAGCACCATCAGGATGTGTTGGTCCACGGTGTAGACGTGGAACAGGTCATGCTGCATTTGCCCGACGATTTTGCGGAACACCCACAGGTAGCGCCCCAGCACCGAGGTTTGGTTCATCAGGCGCATGGCGTGCGTCAGGCCATCGTGCATCAGGATCCGGCGAAATGTCTCGCGGTTGACCGGATCGTTGCGAAAGCTGCCATTCATCTGGCCACGCGCGTTGTACAGGGCGCGCAAGGTGCGGGCCGACAGGCCTTCCACGCCGACTGTGGTCTGGTACACCAAAAAGGTCTCCAGAATGGCGTGCGGTTCGCGCTGGTAAAGGTCGTCGCTGGCCACATCGACCATGCCGGCCTTCTCGTTAAAGCGGGCGTTGATCGGCTGTGGTGTGTGGGTCGAGGGGTTGAGCCGTTCCTCGATGTTGAGCAGCAGGATCTGGTTGAGTTGGGTCACGGCCTTGGCGGCCCAGTAGTAACGCCGCATCAGCGCCTCGCTGGGTCGAATGGCGGGTCGAGGGGCGGGTCGAGGGGCGCCCGTTGTGGCACCGGCGCCGGGGGCGGCTCCACCATAGCCAAAGGATTCGGCCACGGCAGTCTGCAGGTCGAACACCAAGCGGTCTTCACGCCGCTGCGAGATCAGGTGCAGCCTTGCGCGGATCAGGCGCAGCAACGACTCGTTGCTTTTGAGCTGCCTGACCTCGAAGGCCGTGGCCAGGCCATTCCTGGCCAGGTCGTCCCAGTTGTTGCCAAACCCTGCCGCCTTGGCGACCCACAAGATGACATGCAGGTCACGCAGGCCGCCGGGCGATTCTTTGCAGTTGGGCTCGAGCGAATAGGGCGAATCTTCAAACTTGTGATGGCGCTGCTGCAGCTCGAGGGTCTTGGCAATAAAAAAGGCTCGGGGGTCGAGCGCGTCAAAGTACTGTTGCTGAAAGCTGGCGAACAGTGCTGGGTTGCCGGTGATCAGGCGTGCCTCGAGCAGGGATGTTTGCACGGTGACGTCACGGGCTGACTCCTGCAGGCACTCTTGGACCGTGCGCACGCTTGAGCCGATCTCCAGACCAGCGTCCCAACAACTGCCGATGAAGGCCTCCAGACGGCTTTTGAGGACCTCGTCCAGTTGGGCCGGTTGGTCATCGGGCAGCAACAGCAGCACGTCGATGTCTGAGCCAGGAAACAGCTCAGCCCGACCAAAGCCGCCCACAGCGGCCAGTGCCAAAGGGCTGGCCAGCCCGGCTTGCAGCCATAGGGTACGCAGGGTTTCGTCGGCCAAGGCCGACAGTTTGGCCAGCACCGCCCGGACACCACCGACCGGCCTGCCGCCCGCTGTCAGTGACGCCAACAGCGCGGCCTTGCGGGCGCGGTACTGCGCACGCAGCGCCAACGGCTCGGTCATGCCGGTTTCACAAAAGCCGGTATGGGCGGGCTGCCGGCGGACAGGGTCAGCACTTCGTAACCGGTGTCTGTGACCAACACGGTGTGCTCCCATTGCGCGGACAGCGAGCGATCTTTGGTGACGATGGTCCAACCATCGCCCATTTCCTTCACGTCACGCCGACCTGTGTTGAGCATCGGTTCGATGGTGATCGTCATACCGGCCTTGAGCTGGTCCAGCGTTCCAGGGCGGCCGTAATGCAACACCTGGGGTTCTTCATGAAACTTTCGCCCGATACCGTGGCCGCAAAATTCGCGCACCACGCTCAGGCCGTGCCCCTCGGCAAATTGCTGGATGGCGTGGCCAACATCGCCCAGAAAAGCGCCAGCACGCACCTTCACGATGCCGTGCCACATGGCCTCATGCGTCAAGGCGCACAGGCGTCGCGCTGCCACTGAAGCTTCTCCCACAATAAACATGCGGCTGGAGTCACCATGCCAGCCGTCCTTGATCACGGTCACGTCCACATTCACGATATCGCCGCGTTTAAGTGGCTTGTCGTTGGGGATGCCGTGGCAGACCTGGTGGTTGATGGAGGTACAGATCGCCTTGGGGTAGGGGTTGTGACCGGAGGGCGCGTAGTTCAGTGGCGCCGAGATGGCGCCCTGCACGGTGGTGGTGTAGGCGTCGGCCAGGCGGTCGAGTTCGTTGGTGGTGGTGCCGGGTTGCACGAAGGGGCCCAGGTAGTCCAGCAGTTCTGAGGCCAGGCGGCCTGCCACACGCATGCCGGCAATGCCATCGGCGTCTTTGTAGGTGATCGTCATGGGTGGAATTATCCCATTGCTCGCCGTTTTTGGTGGTGCGCACCCTTGGCTTAGCGCTTGCACGCCCCTTGCACGCCGCTTGCAGCAGCGGCCGTTAAAATGGGGGCCACTTCCATCAGGCCGCCACAGTGACCCAGCACATCACCGAATTCGAGGGCGGGAACGCCCTCAGCCCTTTCCGTCGCCAGCAGTTATTGCCTGCCCTGCAGGCCATCGAACCCAATGTCATCGGTATCGCCGCGCGCTTCGTGCACCTGGTGACCACGGCCACGGCGCCCAGTACGGCTTTGTCGGACCAACTCAAGGCGCTGTTGCACTACGGGGAGCCTGATGACGGCGGCGCCGATGGCGTGCTGATCGTTGTTGCGCCGCGCCTCGGCACTGTCTCGCCCTGGGCGTCCAAGGCGACCGACATCGCCCACAGCTGTGGCCTGGCAGTGCGACGGGTGGAGCGGGTCACGCATTACCGCCTTCAGCTGAAAACGGGCTGGCTCGGCAAGAAAACTCTCTCGCCAGGCCAATTGGCCGCGCTGGCCGCGCTGCTGCATGACCGCATGATCGAAAGCGTGATGTTTGACCGTGACAGTGCCCAAGCCCTGTTCGCCACCTTGCCTGCCACGCCCATGGCCCAGGTCGACGTGCTGGGGCAGGGCAGGGCGGCGCTGGAGGCGGCCAACACCAGCTTTGGATTGGCGCTCGCCGCTGACGAGATCGACTACTTGGTGCAAGCCTTTACCCAGTTGCAGCGCAACCCGACCGACGTTGAGCTGATGATGTTTGCCCAGGCCAACAGCGAGCACTGCCGGCATAAAATTTTTAACGCCGCCTTCACCATTGATGGCGTGGCCCAGCCGCACAGCCTGTTTGGCATGATTCGGCACACCCACCAGGTCAACCCGCAGCACATGCTGGTCGCTTACTCGGACAACGCTTCCGTGATGGCCGGCAGCCAGGTCGAAAGATTTATAGCCAAATCGGCCTCTAGCCCCCGTGGAATAAGGGCTGGTAGCTATCAAAAAGAGAGTGCTACCCATCACGTCTTGATGAAGGTGGAAACCCACAATCACCCCACCGCCATCTCGCCGTTCCCCGGTGCGTCCACCGGCGCCGGCGGCGAAATCCGAGACGAAGGCGCCACCGGCCGCGGCTCCAAACCCAAGGCCGGCCTCACCGGCTTCACCGTCTCCAAAATCAATTGGGGTCAGATTCCAATTAATTCCCAAAGCTCCCAGCCGCCAAACAATTGGAATCTGACCCCAATTAAGGCGATTTACGGCAAACCGGCCCACATTGCCAGCCCTTTGCAGATCATGTTGGAGGGGCCGCTGGGTGGGGCGGCTTTCAACAACGAGTTTGGGCGGCCGAATTTGCTGGGGTATTTCCGGGAATATGAGCAGACCCTGCGCTACCGCCTGGGTGACGAACAAGCAGAACAACAGGCTCAGAGCGGCTATCACAAGCCCATCATGATTGCTGGCGGCCTGGGTGTGATTGATGCGACGCAGACGCACAAAGTGGCGTTCCCAGCCGGCAGTCTGCTGATCCAGTTGGGTGGCCCCGGCATGCGCATTGGCATGGGTGGCAGCGCGGCGAGTTCGATGGCCACGGGTGCCAATGCGGCCGAGCTGGACTTCGATTCGGTGCAGCGCGGTAACCCGGAGATTGAGCGACGGGCGCAGGAGGTCATCAACCAGTGTTGGGCGCTGGGTCTGGACGGCGGTCCGGGCGGTCTGGGTAACCCCATCCTGGCGATCCACGATGTCGGCGCGGGTGGCCTGTCGAACGCTTTTCCTGAGCTGACCAACGACGCCGGCCGCGGCGCCCGATTTGACCTGCGCGCTGTGCCGCTGGAAGAAAGCGGCATGGCGCCCAAGGAGATCTGGTGCAACGAGAGCCAGGAGCGCTATGTGTTGGCGATTGCCCCCGATTCGCTGCCGCTGTTCAGCGCCTTGTGCGAGCGCGAGCGCTGCCCATTTGCGGTGGTGGGGGTAGCCACCGAGGCCCGGCAACTGGTGCTGGCAGATGCCGAAGCCGCCCAGCCAGCCCACCTGCCGGTCGATATGCCCATGGATGTGCTGCTGGGCAAGCCACCCAAGATGCACCGCGACGTGGCCCGCCTGCAGCGGCATTTTGCGCCGCTGAATCTGGACGGCATCACCCTGCAGCAGGCCTGTATCGCGGTGCTGGCCAGTCCCACCGTGGCGTCCAAGCGCTTCCTGATCACCATCGGCGACCGCACTGTGGGCGGCCTGAGCCACCGCGACCAGATGGTGGGCCCCTGGCAGGTGCCGGTGGCCGACTGCGCGGTGACGCTGGCTGATTTTTCCGGCTTTGCCGGCGAGGCCATGAGCATGGGCGAGCGCACGCCGCTGGCCGCTGTGAATGCACCCGCCTCGGGCCGGATGGCGGTGGCCGAGGCCATCACCAACCTGCTGGCCGCGCCGATCGAGCTGTCGCGCGTCAAGCTCTCAGCCAACTGGATGGCGGCCTGCGGCGAGCCCGGCGAAGACGCTGCGCTCTACGCCACGGTCAAGGCGGTGGGGCTGGAACTGTGCCCGGCGCTGGGCGTATCCATCCCTGTGGGCAAAGATTCGCTGTCGATGCGCACCCAGTGGATGGAAGATGGGCAGGCCAAAAAAGTAAGCTCGCCGGTGTCACTGATCGTCAGCGCCTTTGCCACATTGGCCGATGTGCGCGGGACGCTGACACCGCAGCTCGACGCCACGGCAGACAGCAGCCTGCTGCTGATCGACCTGGGGCGTGGCCGCATGCGCATGGGCGCCAGCATGCTGGCCCAAACCCTGAACCAGACTGGTGACGAGGTGCCGGACCTGGACCACCCGGCCGACCTGGTGGCCCTGGTGGCAGCAGTGAATGCGCTGCGCGCCCAGGGCCGCATCCTGGCTTACCACGACCGCAGCGATGGCGGCCTGTGGGCCACCGTGTGCGAAATGGCCTTTGCCGGCCATGTGGGCGTGTCGCTCAATGTGGACATGCTGGTGACTGAGGGCGACGGCATCAGCGACAGCCGGGCCGAGCACGGCGACAGCAAGAACTGGGCAAGCCAGGTCAGCGCCCGGCGCGACGAGCTCACGCTCAAAGCGCTGTTCAATGAAGAACTGGGCGTGGTGCTGCAGGTGCGCACCGAGGACCGTAGCGCGGTGATGCAGGTCTTGCGCGAGCACGCCCTGAGCCGCTACAGCCATTTCATTGGCAAAACCCGCCCGACCTCGTCGACCATCCAGGCCGGCGTGGGCGAAGTGCAGGTCTGGCGTGACGCGAAGGCCGTGTTCAAGGGGAGCCTGCCCGACCTGCACCAGGTGTGGGACAGCACCAGCTGGAAGATCTGCCAGCTGCGCGACAACCCAGCCTGCGCTGACGCCGAGCATGCTGCCGTGGGCGCGCTCGCCGATCCTGGCCTTCATCTTTTTATACCGTCAAATCAGGCGCTAGCCCTTGATGGGAATGGCTCTGTAGCTACGATAAGCATAGCGTCACCGGCCTTGCTTCTAAGCCGACCCCGGGTGGCCGTGCTGCGCGAGCAGGGCGTCAACTCTCACGTGGAGATGGCCTACGCCTTCACCGAGGCCGGTTTTGAGGCCTTTGACGTGCACATGACCGACCTGCAGAGTGGCCGGGCCCGCCTGGCTGATTTTGCGGGGCTGGTGGCTTGTGGCGGCTTTTCTTACGGCGACACCCTGGGCGCCGGTATCGGCTGGGCCCGCTCCATCACCTTCAACCCGGCGTTGGCCGACCAGTTCGCGGCCTTCTTTGGCCGGGCAGACACCTTTGGCCTGGGCGTGTGCAACGGCTGCCAGATGTTTGCCGAGCTGGCCGACATCATCCCCGGGGCCCAGGCCTGGCCGCGCTTCACCACCAACCAGAGCGAGCGCTTTGAAGCGCGTTTATCCATGGTGGAGGTGCTGGACTCACCCTCACTGTTCTTCACCGGCATGGCGGGCCACCGCCTGCCCATCGCCGTGGCGCATGGTGAGGGTTATGCCAACTTCAAGCACCGTGGCAACCCGCAGCAGGCGATTGCCGCCATGCGTTTCACCGACAACTATGGGGAAGCCACCGAAGCCTACCCCTTCAACCCCAACGGCAGCCCCGGCGGCTTGACCGCCGTCACCACCGCCGATGGTCGCTTTACGGCCATGATGCCGCACCCTGAACGCGTGTTCCGCAACATCCAGATGAGTTGGAGCCCTGGCGACCCCAGCGCCCACAGCCCCTGGATGCAACTTTGGCATAACGCGCGGCGTTGGGTGGGCTAGGCACTGCAATGGCCGTCTGTAGGTGGGCCTCTAATGGTTGCAGTGACACATCACTAAGGCATCTTCCACATTCATCAGCGTCAGATGCAAGCTAGCCGGGCGACCCGCGCTGGAAGCGAACAGCACCAGTTCGCGCTTGAGTCGGAGATTGCGCCCTAGTTCATCACACTAAAAAGTGACTTTGCCGCCCTTGTTGTTTAAATTTGTCATATTCGCCGACTTTCCCGTAGTCAAAATGAAAGACTGGTCTATATACTGGTCTAGTCATACCACCGCGAAATAACATGAATATTGAAGTTGGGTCGTACGAAGCCAAGACAAAGCTACCGGAATTGCTGCGCGGTGTGCAAAGCGGCAAGCAGTACACCATCACCCTGCGGGGCGAGGCTGTGGCAGATCTGGTGCCAGCACAAGGCCATAAGCGCTCAGGCGCTGTGGCCGCTGCAGAAAGTATGCGGGCCTTCATGCGCTCTCGTCAACCAGTGGCGGATGTCGACCTTAAGTCACTTATCGACGAAGGGCGAGCGTGAGCTTTGTCCTTGACGCCTCCGTCGCGCTGCTGTGGTTGGTTCCCCAAACCAATCCTGAAGGCGTTGGCTACGCGGACTCGGTTCTGAGGGAACTCAGGGACACGCAAGCTGTGGTGCCATCGCTTTTTGGGCTGGAAATCGCCAACGTGATTGCCAAAGTTGAAGGCAAAGGCATCGTGACGGAGGCGGATTCGCAACGCTTTGTTGCTCTGCTGGGCCAACTGGACATCGCAGCCGACCCAAAGACAATGGCGCAGGCCTTGGGCGATACCTTGAACCTTGCCAGGCGCTACCGGCTCTCGGCCTATGATGCCGCCTATTTGGAGCTAGCGCTGCGAACGGGTCTTCCCTTGGCGACATTAGATGCTGAGCTTGCCAATGCGGCGACAAAGGCAGGCCTTTCCATATTTGCACGCCACTGAGCAAATCCGGGGCGCCATGCCCCAAACTACCCACCCTTGCCTTGCAACACAGGGTAAGTTTCAAAAACCTTAGCAAAGAATCCGATGTCAGACCTTCTCCAAAAGCTCCAGTGGCGCTATGCCACCAAGAAAATGAACCCCGCCAAAAGCGTGCCCACCGACAAGGTGGAGCGTATCTTGGAAGCCGCCCGCCTGGCGCCCACCTCCAGCGGCCTGCAGCCGTTTGAGATCATTGCTATTAGCAGCGCCGCCGTGCGCGAACAGATCAAGCCCGCGGCCTACGGCCAAAGCCCCATCACCGATGGTTCCCACATTTTGGTCTTTGCCGCCTGGGACGACTACACCCCCGAGCGCATCAATATGATGTTTGACCTGTCCAAGGCAGAGCGCGGTGGCGCGGTCAACGAGGCCGCCGAGAACTACCGGAAGATGTTGCTGACCAATTACCCGGCGCGCGGCCCTGAGGTCAACTTTCAGCATGCGGCCCGTCAGGCTTACATCGGCCTGGGCGCCGCCCTGATCGCAGCAGCTTTTGAAGAGGTGGACAGCACGCCGATGGAGGGCTTCGACCCCAAGGCGGTGGACCAGATCCTCGGCCTGCCAGCACGCGGTCTGCGCAGCGTGGCGATCCTGGCGCTGGGCTACCGCGATGAAGGCGGCGACTGGCTGGCTAACTTGAAAAAAGTGCGTCGGCCGCGTTCAGAATTTGTGACTGATGTGAGCTAAGCCACTCCAGGCGCTTGCTTCAAACAGGTCCCTTGAGGGACCAGTCCACGCGATGTCGGACTGCCCTCAGGGCCTTTATTCTTTATGCTATTATAATGTCTTGTGTACCCCCGCGAGGCGCAAGTGTCATGAATCTTCCTCTGGAACAGACAAGCCTGGACAACCGCCAGCAAGCCATTTTGGTTCTGCGTGAACGCTTCGGAGCGCGGTTATCAACGGTTTCCGGCGTCCGTGATCACCACGCCAAGGACGAGTCTTGGCACCATCCGCACCGGCCCGATGCGGTGGTGTTTCCAGAAAGTACCGAAGATGTCGTCGAGATCGTTCGGATCTGCGCGGCCTACCAGACACCGGTGGTGGCGTATGGGACGGGCACCTCACTCGAGGGTAACGTCATTCCGCACTTGGGTGGCGTCGTCGTAGATTTGGAGCGTATGAACCAGATCTTGCGTGTCAGCGCGGATGACCTGGATGTGACGGTTCAGGCCAGAGTCACCCGCATGCAACTGAATGCCCACATCAAAGACCTTGGCCTGTTCTTTCCGATTGATCCAGGTGCTGATGCGTCTATTGGCGGCATGGCGTCTACGCGGGCCTCTGGCACCAATGCCGTGCGCTACGGCACCATGCGCGACAACGTGTTGTCGCTCACCGTCGTGCTCAGCGATGGCCGCGTGGTTCGCACCGCGCGCCGTTCCCGAAAATCCGCCGCTGGCTATGACCTGACCCGTCTCTTCGTGGGTTCCGAGGGCACGCTTGGCATCATCACCGAGGTCACACTTCGGCTGTATGGCATCCCTGAAGCCATGGCGGCGGCCGTGTGCTCGTTTGACAGTCTTGAAGGTGCTGTGAACACCGTGATTCAGACGATACAACTGGGTATCCCGGTGGCGCGTATTGAACTGCTTGACGAGGTTCAGATGAACTCGCTCAACCGCTATTCGGGTATGGACCACCCGGTGAAAAATACCCTGTTCATCGAATTTCATGGCTCCAACATCGGGGTGAAGGAGCAGGCTGAAACGGTGCAGGCCGTCGCCTCTGATCACGGGGGCGCTGAGTTCAAGTGGGCGACACAGACCGAGCAACGCAACGCGCTGTGGAAAGCCCGGCACGATGTGACCTACGCCAACAAAGCCTTGCGTCCAGGGTGCGAAATTTGGGCCACCGATGTTTGCGTGCCGATATCTCGGCTGGCTGAGTGCATCCTGCAAACCAAAGAGGACCTGCGCCAAAGCTTTTTAACCGCGCCACTGGTGGGCCACGCGGGCGACGGCAATTTCCATCTGGGATTTTTGATCATGCGGGATGACCCAGCCGAATTGGCCGAAGCAGAGCGCCTCAATGAGCGCCTTGTGATGCGAGCCCTGGCCATGGACGGTACATGCACTGGCGAGCATGGCATTGGCCTGGGCAAACGTAAATACCTCTTGGCTGAGCATGGCGAGGCCGTGAGCGTGATGCGCCAGATCAAACAGGTACTGGATCCGTTCAACCTCATGAACCCTGGCAAGATTTTTCCCGATTGAGCGTGGCCATGTCGGACTGCTTGCTCAGCAACACGGAGGCATTGCGGTGAAGATCACTTCCATAGAAACCTGCGCACTCAGCGCTGGCTGGAAAAACTGGCTGTTGGTCAAAGTCTGTACCGACAGCGGCTTGTACGGCATTGGTGAAGGCACACTGAATGGCTTCATCAAGACCACGGAGACAGCCGTCCAGGAGTTGCAGCATCTGGCGCTGGGCAAAGACCCTCGGCAGGTCAATCAGTTGTCCAAGACCTTGATGGACAGCGTATCGCTGGATGGTGGCCATATTCACCGAACCGCAGTGGCCGCCATCGAAGTTGCCTGTTGGGATATTCTGGGTAAATCACTGGGTGTGCCGATTTACCAGTTGCTGGGTGGTCAGGTTCGCGAAACCGTAGCGGCTTATGCCAACGGTTGGTACCGCACTGAGCGCACGCCGGAGCATTTTGTGGCGGCGGCCGAGCCAGTGGTGGCCATGGGATTCAATTCGCTCAAGCTCGATCCCTTTGGCACGGCCCAAGGTTTTATCGAGGACGATGAGCTGCAGTTGGCCTACGACATTGTTCGGGCGCTGCGTGAACGATTTGGGCCGGGGCTGCGTATCCTGATCGATGTGCACGCCAGGTTCACAGAGGTCGATGCCTTACGTGCGGCGCGCAAGCTGGCCCCGCTGGACCTGTATTGGTGGGAAGAGCCCACCACCCGCGAACGCGAGCAGCCGGCCAATGCGGTGGCGCGGCAGTGTCCCATCCGGGTCGCCACAGGCGAGATGTACGACACCATTGGCCAGTTTTACACCCTGGCCGCAGGTGGCGGTGTGAATATTTTTCAGCCGGAGCCGATGTCGCTGGGCGGCATTAGCAACACGCTGGCGGTTGCTAACCTGGCGCTGGCTCATGGCAGTTGGATCGCGCCACACCAGAGTGGCGGGCCGGTGGCTACAGCGGTTTGCCTGCAATTAGCGGCTTGCGTGCCCAATTTTCTGATCCAAGAGCATTTCGATGCCTTTAACGAGCCCTGGGTGCGAGAGCTCGTGGATTGGCACCCGGTGCTTAACCCTGCCAATGGTCACCTCAGTTTGCCCAGGGCGCCAGGCCTGGGGATTGACGTTGACCTTGACCTGGCTCGCGCGCACCCCTATGACCCCAAGGCCTATCTCAACATCTATAAAGACGGCTGGGAAAAGCGACTTGGCCAACCTGCCTGACTGGAGCAAATATGTCCTCAAAACCGAGCATTGTTGTCACCGACTACAAGTTTCCCGATTTGGCTCTGGAGCAGGCGGCGGCCGAGAACGCGGGCTGTGACCTGATTGGCCACCATTGCGAATCCGAGGCAGAGCTGAAAGCAGCGGTAGCCGGTGCTGATGCAGTCATCACCCAATTTGCCCGACTCAGCGCCCCGGTGGTCGCGACGATGACCCGGGCGAGGGCGATCGTGCGCTATGGCATTGGCGTTGACAACGTGGACCTTGACGCAGCTCGTCAGCACGGTATCCCGGTGGCTAACATTCCCGACTACTGCATCGACGAGGTCGCCGATCACACCCTGAGCTTCATATTGGCCATGACCCGTCAGGTCGTGACCCACACCGCCGACCTTCGGGCGGGTCACTGGCGGCTGGCTGTGCCGGTCAGTGGCATGAAGGTTTTGCGCGATCAGACCGTAGGACTGGTCGGCTTTGGCCGAATCGGACGCGAGGTGGTGGCGCGGCTGTCAGCATTCAAGTGCCGGGTGCTGGTCCACGATCCGATGGTGACTGAAGCCGACATCCAGCGCTCAGGCGCCAGCAGCGTGTCTTTGGCGCAGTTGCTGGCCGGGTCGGACATCGTGTCGCTGCATTGCCCGTCAACGCCGGCCACCCGTCACATCATCGGGTCTGCCGCGTTGGCTGCCATGAAGCCGGGTGCTTTGTTGGTGAACGTGGCGCGGGGCGACCTGGTCGACACCAACGCTTTGGTGGATGCGTTGCAAGGCGGCCATTTGGGCGCTGCGGCCCTCGATGTGTTCGACCCCGAACCGCTGCCGTTGGCGCATGCCTTGCGCACCTTGCCCAATGTGGTGATTGCGCCCCATATTGCATCCGTCAGCGTGACGGCAGTGCAGGCCCTGCGCCAGGGGGCTATAGCGCGTGCGGTGGCGGCCGTACGGGGTCAATTACCCGACAATGTGGTCAATCAGATCACGGCCCCACGCTTTCCTTAATGACTGCTCGAAAAATAAAATCATTCGGTCCTGCTGAAGACCCGGTCAACGACGCGCAACAACAGGCAGCAGCCTTACTCGCGCTAAAACCACAGGTGTTGCTGCGTGAGCAGGGGCCCTTGTATCGGCAGTTAGCGAGCCGCTTGCGTGCCCCCATTGACGCTGGTCTGTTAGCGCCGGGCAGCGCCTTGCCCAAGGAGGCTGTGCTGGCCTCTGAATTCGGCGTGAGTCTGATCACTGTGCGCCAGGCCTTGCGGGATCTCGAGGGTGAGGGTTTGATCAAGAAGCGAACGGCTAAAGCGGCCATCGTTGCTACGCCACACCAGGGTAGCAAGACGCTCGAATTTCAGAGTTTTGCGGCCATAGCTGCCTCCAGCATTGACCGTCGCTTGGTGATCAAGAGTTACCGCAAAGAGCCCTCTGTGATCGCATGCGAGGTTTTTTCGCTCCCACCAGGCACGCTGTGCTACTGCCTGCGCGCGGTGCTCTTGCTCAATGAGCAGCCCATCACGCAGTCCACGTTTTATTTTCCGCCAGCCATTGGCAGCCGCTTGAAGCGTGGTGATTTTGACGATGTCGTCGTCTTCCGCGCAGTGCAAAGGCACCTGGGGATCAAGCTTTCACGGGCGCAGATCAAGGTGCGGGCCGAGTTGGCCGATGAGTCGCTCGGGCTGGCGCTTGACTGCGCCCCAGGTGCCGCCATTCTGGCGATGGAGATGTTGTATTTCTCGTCAACCGGTGAGCCGGTAGAACTGACCCTGTCCAAGAACCGCGGTGATCAATTCAGCATCACCCACAACGCGCCCAACGACCTCGTCTAGCGGCCGCCTCAATGCCTAGGGTTAGTCCCTAGGCATTTCAAAAAGTATACTGCTACTATTATATTAATATGCTCTCTAGTGCATCGCTAGGTCGATGCAGGCGGGTGTATTTCTGCAGGTTCCCGGGTTGAGCCCGGAGGACCTTAGGCCAGCTTAATTAAATTATTTCGCTCGCCTTCGTGCGAGCATTTTTCTGATAACGCAACAGGGACTCCGATGAAAGTCGAACTCGATGGCAAAGTTGCGCTGGTGACCGGCTCGGCGCAAGGCATTGGCCAAGCCATTGCCGATACGCTGGCCCGAAATGGCGCGCGTGTGGTGTATTCCGATCTTGATGCCGACCGGGCCGCCGCAGCATCTAAAGCCGGTGGAGGGTGCCTCGGCTTTGCGCTGGACGTTGGCCAACCCGATAGCGTGGTGGCTGGCGTTGCCCGTGTCATTCAAGAGTTTGGCCGGGTTGATATCCTGATCAATAACGCTGGCATTGGCGTGCCAGCCGCCGAACGGAAAACCATTGACGACTACAGCCTGGAGGCCTGGGATGCGTTGCTCCGGATTGACCTGACCGGCCTGTTCTTGATGAGCCGCGAAGCCTCGCGGGCCATGAAAACACAGAAGTCGGGCCGCATCATCAACATTGCATCGGTCTTGGGCTTGGTGCCGGCCAGGCTCCAAAGTGCCTACATTGCCGCTAAGGCCGGGGTCGTGAACCTCACCAAGTCCATGGCACTGGAACTGGCGCCCCACGGCGTCCTGGTCAATGCTGTGGCGCCGGGGTCAACGCAAACGCAGGGTTGGCAGACCTGGATCAGGGATGCCGGCAGTGAGGCGCAGGACCTGCATGCCAAGCTCATGTCGCATATACCTTTGGGCCGGCCCGGTACGACGCAAGAGATCGCTGACGCAGTATTGTTTTTGGCAGCCCCGGAAAGCTCTTACATCACCGGCCATGTCTTGACGGTCGACGGCGGTTGGACGGCTGGCTTTTCCCGTGATTTCTAAAAATTGGAGAACCTTATGAGCGATACAAGTGCGCAAATCACCGCGCAAGAACTGCCAGCGGGCCTGTCAGTCGCCGAGGTGTTGAGGCTCTACGAACAAATGCTCCTGCTGCGTCGGTTCGAGCTGGCTGCCCAGGTGGCCTGCCGAAAAGGCGAGACCCCCGGTTTTTTGCACCTCTACATCGGTCAAGAGGCATCGGGGGTTGGCGTTTGTGCGCACCTGCGTAAGACTGACTGGATCACCAGCACACACCGTGGCCATGGCCATGCGCTGGCCAAGGGTATGTCGCCCAATACCCTGATGGCTGAGTTGTACGGCAAGCGCGATGGCTGTTGTGGCGGGCGCGGCGGCACCATGCACTTGTACGACCCGTCTTGCGGCTTGTTCGGGACCAATGGGCTGGTCGGTGGTGGCCTGCCCTCGGCGGTGGGCGCCGGCTTGAGCGCTCGAGCAAGGGGCACTGACGACATCGGCCTGGCATTTTTTGGCGATGGTGCCACCAACCATGCGGCTTTTCATGAGTCGCTGAATTTTGCCGGGGTTCAAAAAGCGCCTGTCATTTTCGTTTGTGAAAACAACCTTTATGCCACGGCAACGGCCTTGAGCGCCGCCACGTTGAACCCTGAGATCGCCAGCCGTGCAGCCGCTTATGGCATTGCTGGCGTGGCTGTTGATGGGAATGACGTGCTGGCGGTTTGGCGGGTGATGCAAGAGGCGGCAGCCCGTGCCCGGTCAGGCCAGGGCCCGACCCTGCTGGAGGTCAAGACCTACCGGGTCGTGGCGCACCACGAAGGCGACACGGTGACGGGCACCTACCGTTCCCAGGCTGAGGTTGACAGTTGGGCCCGGCGTGATCCGATCCGAATGCTCAGAGAGCAGACCCTGCTGCCATTGGGTTTGGCGACTGCGCAGGAGTTAGAGGCCATCGAGGAACGGGTTAAAGCCCAAGTGGCTGAATCAGTTGCTTTTGCACGCAATTCACCCGAGCCAGATCCGGCAACCGTGATGCAACATGTGTACGCAGACCCGATCAACCCGCCGGCCGCCTTGGCTGCAGCGGCGGTGACCAACCCGATCACCGTGACCACCGGTTGGCTTGACGCCGTGCGTGATGGTCTGGCGGAAGAAATGCGACGCGACCCGCTGATCATGTACTTTGGTGAGGGCACGGGCGAGCGCGGCGGCACGTTTGCCCACACCAAGAATCTGTATGCCGAATTTGGCGCTAACCGCATGGTGGATACGCCGATTTCTGAACTGGGCTTCACAGGCGCCAGTCTGGGCGCCTCGGCCACTGGCGCGCGGTGCGTGGCGGACCTGATGTTTGCTGACTTCTTGTTTGAGGCTGCCGGGCAGGTCGCCCTCCAAGCTGCCAAGCTGCGCTACATGAGCAACGGACAAATGCAGGCGCCGATGGTCATCCGCGCCGGCGCTGGTGCGGTGCGCTCAGCTGGGCCTCACCACAGCGGCATGTACCACCCGATTTGGGCGCACATCCCTGGGCTCATTGTCTGCGTACCGTCCAATCCTGCCGATGCCAAAGGCCTGATGAAAACGGCCTTGCGCGCGGGTGATCCCGTTTTGATGCTTGAGCCCAAAGCCCTCTTTGCCAGCCGTGGCGAGGTGCCAACCGGAGACCACTTGGTCCCATTTGGCGTGGCTCGCATTGCCCGTGCGGGTACTGACTTGACCATCGCCTGTGCGGGACAAATCGTCTTGATGGCCCTGCAAGCGGCCGAAACCTTGCAGGCGCAGGGCATTTCCTGTGAGGTGATCGACCTGCGCACTATTCAGCCGCTTGACGTGGATACCGTGGCCCAGAGCGTGCGCAAGACGGGTCGCTTACTGGTGGCGGACGAGGGCTGGTCCATGTGCGGTGTGGGCGCTGAATTGGGTCAGGCCATGAATGAACTGGCCTTTGATTACCTTGACGCGCCGGTCGGTCGTCTGCACACTGACGCCATGAGTCATCCCTTTGCCCCGGTCCTTGAGCGCGCCATGTTGGTGAATGCTGAGGCGGTTGTCGCTGCCAGTTTGCAGGTGATTGCAGGTACCGCACCGGTACCGCGTCGCTTCGGCAGTGGCCTTGTCAAGCGGTCTGAGGTGACTGCGCCCGTTATCTTCGAACAAGCCGAACGCACCAACCCGCCTGCCTCTGGGGGTAGCGTCAGTTCCGTTGCCCCGGCGGCCGCCATTCCTGACGACTCTGCGCCGTCAACCATGGCAGGCGAACCGTTGATGATGCCCTTTGGTGACCTGACCGTCAGCGAGGGTCGCTTGATCCGCTGGGTCAAGCAGGTGGGTGATGCTGTCACTGAGGGTGAATTGGTGGTGGAGATCGAGACCGACAAGGCGGTGGTTGAAGTCGAGGCGCCTTGCAATGGCACGATGGCTCAGCACCTCGAAGCTGAGGGCAACATGGTCAAAATGGGCCAGCAGATTGCGGTGATCACACCGTCTGGGGCTTGACCATGAACAGCGCCAAGCTGTTAGAAGGCCGGAGCGCACGGCGTTTCGCCAGCCCTCTGTCGCGGGCTATGGCAAGCCGCAGTGGCTTGGACCTGGCCGCCCTGCGTGGCAGTGGACCGCAGGGCCGGATTGTGCGCGCCGACGTCGCCGCCGCCCTGGCTTCAATGCCCAACCCCGCTACCCGTGCGCCAGAGCGGGCCACTCGCTTTCATGACGTGCCGAATACGCTGGGCCGCAAATTGATGGCTCGCCGGCTGACCCAGGCCAAGCAGGATGCGCCGCATTTTTACCTGAGCGTTGACTGTGACGTTGACGCAGTGCTGGCTCTGCGCGCATCTCAGCAGGAACGGGCGTTGTCCGAAGGCGTCCGGCTCTCTCTGAATGACTTTGTGATCAAGGCTGCGGCGCTGGCTTTGGGCGACGTTCCTGCGATCAATGCATCATTTTCAGAGTCATCGATCCGGTATTTTGACGATGTCCATGTCTCGGTGGCGGTCGCCCTCGACGATGGACTGGTGACACCGGTGATCGAGCACGCTGATCGCAAGAGCGTTGCTCAGATCGCCGTGGCGATCGCAGAGCTTGCTGCGCAAGCGCGTTCCGGCACTTTGCCGGCGGGCGCAAGTGCTGGCGGCACTTTTTCTATTTCGAATTTGGGCGCCTTTGGCGTGCGCGAGTTTGCCGCCGTGATCAATCCACCGCAGGCCGCTATCCTGGCCGTTGGATCCGCAGAGGCGCGGCCGGTTGTGGTCGACGGCAAATTGGCTGTGGCAACCGTTATGACGGTCACGCTGTCGGCGGACCACCGTGTCACCGAGGGGGCTGTGGCCGCCCGGTGGCTGGCCGCATTTCGCAGCCGCTTGTCGGGCTTAACGGAGGCAGACGTGTGGCTGCCTGCCGCCTAAGGTGGTCCTTGGACTTCAATGAATTTATAACAAGAAGACAGTGAGTTGGTGGCGTTGTAACTATTTTTTAACTAGGAGACAAAATCATGCGAGTTCGGCACTATGTTTCAGGTCTGTTGACCGCCGTAGCCTTGGCTTTTTCGATGGGTGTAGCAGCCAAGACGACCCTTAAGTTTTCGATAGGTGCGCCGGAAAGCGGTGGCGGTGAAATTCTGGGTATGAAGGCCTTGAAGGAGTATGTAGAGTTCAAGAGCGGCGGTGAAATCGAAATCCGTCTTTTCTTCAATACCTTCGGTGGTTCACTGCAGGTCACCGAACAGGTCAAGAACGGCACGCTTGAAATGGCGCTGACCGACGACTCGGTATTGGGCAGCTTTCACAAGCCCATGCAGGTGTTCCAGATCCCCTATCTGTTCGCATCATCCCCGGTTGCGTGGGAGTTCATGAAGAGTCCGTTTGTACGTGAAATGAACGATGACATGCGCAAGGCCACTGGTATTCGTACGCTCGCGCTGTCAGAAAACGGCTTTCGCAATCTGACCAACAACACGCGCGAAATCAAAAATCCAGATGACCTCAAGGGCCTGAAGATGCGCACCATGCAATCGCAGGTCTACGTCAACTTCATGAAGTCTATGGGTGCCGCGGCCACACCCATTGCGTTCCCCGAGCTGGTCACCTCGCTAAAGCAGGGCGTCGTTGACGGGCAGGAGAATGCGTCGGCCACCATCTGGGATGGCAAGCTGTTTGAGGTCCAGAAATTCATGTCCGTGAATGAGCACATCTATGGTCTGCACTTCATCGTGATCAACGACCGGGTGTTCCAGGGGTTGACCCCTGACATGCGTCAAATCCTGATGGACGGTGCGGCCGTGCATGCCGAGGTGGCCAACTCCCGAAAATCCATGGACAGCATGCAGGCGATCCAGAAGATCCGCGGCGCTGGTACCAAAGTGCATGTTAATTCGCCGACGGAGAAGGAAGCCTTCCGCAAGGCCAGCCAGGAGCCGGTGATTGAGTTCATTGCGTCGCAAGTTGGACGCCCGGTGGTTGACAAGTTGCTAGAGGCCGTGCGCGACACGACGCGCAAGTCCTACGCGAACTGATAGCCCTAACTGATCGATCGAACAGCCTGGCCGGAGCCCACGGAGGGCCCGGCCACTTACGAAAACGGGCGACCACCTCGCCCGTCATCCACCCCATGATGCAGGACAGCCGATGAAATTGATACACCGCCTGGGCCGGCTTGTCGGCCGTTTCTCCGACCACTTCATCGCCTGGCTGTTATTGATCAGTGTGCTCCTGAACCTGGCGCAGGTGTTCACACGGTATGCCCTCAATGCGCCTCTGTTCTGGACCGAGGAGATGGTGCGTTACACCACGGTCTGGCTGACCTTTGCTGGTGCGGCAGCGGCCAGCCTGTACGGCGACCATATGGATATGAACCTCTTTGCCGAGGTTAAAAATCCGCGTTTTCAGGCCTGGCATCAGGCCGCACTCCAGTGCATTGTTCTGGTTTTTTGCGTCCTCATCGTCTGGCAGGGTACCAAGTTTTGCATCCTCAATGGCATGCAGACCTCGCCGGCTGTCGGGTTGCAGATGGTGTATGTCTATGGCGCAACCACCGTGGGTGGGGTAATGCTGGCATTGGTCAGCCTGCATAAGATTGCCGCCGCACTGTGGCCTCAGTCCGATGTCACAGAGGTTTCAGCATGATCGCGATTGCCATTGTCCTCACCTTGCTGTTGGTGGCCGGGCTACCGATCAGCTACTCATTCGCGTTGGCTGGCTCTTTTGCGCTGTGGTTTACAGGCGAACAGCAGCTCAACGTCATCTCGCGCATGTTCTCAGGCCTGGACACTTTCGTGCTGATGGCAGCGCCGTTCTACGTCTTTGCAGGCGAATTGATGAATCGGGGAGGCATCAGTGAACGCATCATTCATTTGGCGCAGATTCTGGTTGGGCGCGTACGCGCTGGAACAGCCTATGCGGCGATCCTGGCTTCAGTCATGTTCTCCGGAATATCCGGCACCGCGGTGGCAGACATTGCCGCTTTAGGCAACATCTTCATCAATGGCATGGCCAAAGAGGGGTACAGCAAATCGTTCTCTGCAGCTGTGGTCGTGGCCGCATCGGTCATTGGGCCCATCATTCCTCCCTCGGTGATCATGGTCTTGTACGCGGCGGTGGCCGATATTTCCGTGCTGAAGCTGTTCCTTGCGGGCATCGTGCCCGGTCTCTTGCTGGGAGTGGCCTGTGCCCTGGTCGTGTTCTGGCGGGGCCGTCGTGGCGACATGCCAATCTCGACAATCAAGATTGAAAAGGCCGAGATACCGCGCCTGGCCCGCGACGGCTTGCTGGTCATGAGCCTGCCAGCGTTCATCGTTTTGGGGACTATTTCCGGCGCGTTTACGCCCACTGAGGCCGGTGGCATCGCCGTGATCTACGCTGCGTTTCTTGGCACCTTTGTGTTCCGCACCCTGAATTTCTCTGGCTTCATGCAGGCGGCTCGTAATTCCGCGCGCTTGACTGCGGGCCTGTTTCTGCTGATTGCGGCCGTCGAGGTGGTGAACTACGTCCTGATCCTGGCTGGCGTGGCCGAAGGTACGGCGGCCGTGGTCTCCGTTTTCAAGGATTACCCCAGGACCTTCCTGCTCGTCTGCGTGATTGCTTTTTTGATCGTAGGGCTGGCGCTTGATGCGGGCCCTGCCTTGCTGTTGCTGGCGCCGGTGCTGTTGCCCATCACCCGCAGCATGGGCATCGACGACATCCATTTCTCGATGGTGATGATCGTCAGCGTCACGTTGGGTCTGATTTCGCCGCCGGTAGGCATATGCCTTTTTGTGGCCTGCAAGATCGGCAACATCACCATGCGGACGCTTTGGTCCGAACTGGCACTCTTCTTTTATGCTGAGATCACTCTCATTGTGGTGCTGGTGTACTTTCCGGTGCTTTCTACCGGATTGCCAAACCTGTTTCGCGGTTGACCCCCTCGTCGTTGTGACGCCTGATTCAGTTCGAGTCCGCAGGCCGTGAAGCTTGTCCGCGCAACGGCCCTCGCGGGCATTCTCTATATGCTGATGGCCGGGCTGTTTTTTTCGATCCTTGACACCACGGCCAAGTACGTCATTGCCAGCGTTACGCTGGTGATGATGTTATCGATCCGTTTCCTGGTGCAGGCGCTGGTTTCAACCCTGGTCCTGTTGCCGCTGCACGGCCGAGCGCTGCTTCGGATCCGCCAACCGCGTTTGCAGTTGCTGCGCGGGGCCTTGCTGGCCGGCAGCACGGTGATGGCGGTATCCGGGCTAAAGTTAATGCCAGTCGGGGAGTTCACTGCCATTGTTATGGTCACGCCCATGCTAGTGACCGTGCTGGCCGTGACAGTGCTCAAGCAACGGATCGCACCGGTCCAGTGGCTGTTTGTGATTTGCGGACTGGCAGGCACACTGATGATCATCAAGCCTGGCGGACAAAGTTTGGGTTGGGGCGCTTTGCTGCCATTGGGTTGTTTGCTATCGAATTCTTCGGTTCAGCTGCTGACCAGTCATCTAGGACGGCAAGACAGCGCCGCAAGCACCCATTTGTGCAGCGTCTGGTTTTGTGCGGTCTTGGCCGTGATCGCGTTGCCCATCGGTTGGCAGGCCTTGGATTCTTTGAGTCTGTGGGGCCTGATGCTGCTGATGGGTTTGATGGGCGCTGCGGGGCATTTCGTACTGACCCAGGCCTATCAGCACGCGCCTACCGTGGTGTTGATGCCCTTTATGTATGGCCACATTGGCTTTGCCGTCTTGGGCGGCTGGCTGGTGTTCAACCATGTCCCTGATGAGTGGGCAGTCCTTGGCATGATGGTGATCGCCGCCAGCGGCATTGCCAGTGCTTGGTTGACGGCCCATCCCGGTAGTCAAGCCAAGGAGGCTCGGTCGTGAAAATTGTCAAACTAGAAACCTTTCTTGCCAATTGCGGGCTTCGCAATTACCTGTTTGTTCGGCTGCATACGGATACCGGGCTGACCGGGCTGGGTGAGGCGACCCTGGAATGGCAGGAAATGGCGGTACACACACTCATGCATGAATGGGCCGAGGAGCGCATTCTGGGCGTCTGTCCTTTCGACATTGAAAAGGTCTTCGGCGACCTGATCCGCGACCAGTATCAGGGCGGCGCCACCGTTATGACCGTCATCAGTGCGCTTGAAATTGCCTGCTGGGACATTGTTGGCAAGGCCTGCGGGCAGCCCGTCTATCGCCTATTGGGTGGGCAAGCTCGGGACACCTTGCCGGTCTATGCCAACGGTTGGTACGGCAGCGCCCGGACGCCGCAGGACTATGCCGAAAAAGCGCGCCAGGTGGTGGCGATGGGCTACGCCGGGATGAAGTTTGACCCCTTCGAGCAGGCCTGGAAAACGCTCGATCATGCCGCGATGCAGTCCGCCGAAGACATCGTGGCGGCGGTTCGGCAGGCTGTGGGGGAGGGCGTGAGCTTGATGGTCGAGGTGCATGGCCGCCTCTCGGCTGGGTCCGCCATTGAAATGGGGCGTCGGCTGGCCAAGTACAACCCGGCCTGGTACGAGGAGCCGGTCAGTCCGCACAGTCTTGATTTGCTGGCCGAGGTCCACAATGCGCTGCCCTTTCCGGTAGCTGCCGGTGAGCGGCTGTATATGTTGGAAGAATTTGCCCGGTTGGCAAACTTGCGGGCCTGTGATGTCGCTCAGCCGGATCTGGCCCATTGCGGTGGTTTGTGGATGGGTAAAAAAATCGCCGCGCTATGTCAGCCGCAGGATATCCGTTTGGCGCCGCACTGCTCAATCGGTCCGGTCGCCCTGTGCGCGGCCATCCACTTTGGCTGGTCAACACCGCAGGTCATGGTCCAGGAAAACTTTGGCGACTTCGATGCCCCATGGCGAAGCGAATTGGTGTCTGGCTGGACGCCGATGAAGGCAGGCCGTTATGTATTGCCAGACAAACCGGGACTTGGCATTGAACTTGATGACGCAGCCTGCGCACGCCACCCCTTCGTCAAACATGCGTTCCCTTCGCTGTGGGACAGACGCTGGTTGGCGGAATTCACCAAATCCGGGGTGAGCGCATGAGCTTGCGTGTGTTGAGACTCAATGCCCAGACTTACCCGGTCGAACCGGGGGAGTATGCGGCGCTCGCCAAAGCGGGGGCCGAATTGGTGGCTGTGGAAGGCCGGACTGAGGCCGATATTCTGAGCGCTGCCCCCGACTGCGATGCGCTGATGGTGGTCTCGTCCTATGTACCCGCTGCCGTGGTGCGCAAGTTGTCTAAGTGCCGCACCATCGCCCGTTTGGGCGCTGGTACCGATCGAATCGATATTGAAGCCGCGACCCAAGTCGGCATGGTCGTTAGCAATGTGCCTGATTTTTGCCTGGGCGAGCAGGCCGACCACACCATGGCCCTGCTGCTGTCCTTCGCGCGCCGCCTGCCCTTTATGCAGCAGGCGATGCGCGACGGCAATTTTTCAGCCCGTCAACACGCCGGCGTGCATCGGCTCGCCGGCCGCAAATTGGGCCTGATCGGATTTGGCGCCAGCGCCCAGGCCGTGGCGCGCCGGGCGACAGCCTTTGGCCTGCAGGTCCAGGCCTGGACCCGAAGCCCCGGCAATTACAGCGGGATTGCCGAGCAACTTGGTGTCCGGCTGGTTGACTTATCCAGCTTGCTGAAAACCAGCCACTTCGTCTCGATTCACCTGCCCTTGACGCCGCAAACCCGTCAACTGCTTGGTGCGGCTGAATTGGCGCTCATGATGCCCGAGGCGGCCTTGGTGAACACGTCCCGTGGCGCCATCATTGACGAGTCTGCCTTGGTTGATGCGCTGCAGCGGGGTGCCATTGCCGGAGCCGCACTCGATGTGTTTTCGTCGATCGATGTGTTTGCCCCGTCGGCCCCGCCGCCGCAGCACCCCTTGCTGACTATGGAGAACGTCATCGCCACGCCGCACAGTGCCGGTAGCTCGGTCGAATCCACCCGTGAGTCCAAGGAACGCGGCGCCCAGCACGCTGCTGCAGTGCTGCTGGGACACTGGCCTGCTCATGTGGTGAACCCCTCGGTCCAGCCCCGATGGCCACTTCAGCACCAAGAGCCCTGACCCAACTGGGATGACGGGGCTCCCGATCGGGTATCGTGTCGGCATGACACGTGAACTCCCGATGACCCCGGCCGGCCGCATCGACGCGGTCGACGTGCTGCGAGGTGTCGCCATGCTCTGGATGACGGCCTTTCATTTTTGCTTTGACCTGAACCACTTCGGTCACATTCAGCAGAACTTTTACCTTGACCCGTTCTGGACCTGGCAGCGCAGCGCCATCGTCAGCCTGTTTTTGTTGTGTGCCGGCCTAGGGCAGGCGATTGCGGTGGCGCAGGGGCAAAGCTGGCCGCGCTTTTGGCGGCGCTGGGCCCAGGTGGCGGGCTGTGCGCTCTTGGTAACGGCGGGTTCCTGGCTCATGTACCCGCAGAGCTTCATCTATTTTGGGGTGCTGCACGGCATGGCAGTGCTGCTCGTTATTGCCCGTCTGAGTGCCCATTGGGGGCGCTGGTTATGGCTGTTGGGGGCCTTGGCGCTGACCCTGCCCTGGGCGGCGCAGCCGCTGCTGGCCGGCGCACTGGCGCCCTGGGCCGAGCACCTGAACAGCCCGGCGCTGAACTGGCTGGGCCTGATCACACGAAAGCCTGTAGCCCAAGACTACGTTCCCTTGCTACCCTGGTTGGGCATGGTGTGGTGGGGTGTCGCGGCCGGTCAGTGGCTGCTCAGCAGGGACAGGCTTGGTCGATCGCAGCTATTGGGCGGTGCCGGGCGCCGACTTGCGGCACTGGGCCGCTGGAGCCTGAGCTATTACATGCTGCACCAACCTGTGCTGATCGGCGCCTTGATGGCGCACGCCTGGGTGACACGGCTTTAACCGGCGGCGCCACCCAGATGGCGCTTACTCGATCTTGGCCTTAGCGCGAAGATCTTCCTGGAACTTGCCGAGTTTTTGCTGCTCAAGCTGCTGCTTAATTTGCGTCTTGACGTCGTCAAACTTGGGCAACTGGGCATCACGGACATCGTCGAGCCGGATGATGTGAAAGCCAAACTGTGTCTTGACGGGCGTTTCGGTCAGCTTGCCCTTGGCCAGCTTGGTCAGGGCGTCTGAAAATTCAGCCACGTAGTTACCGGCACTCGCCCAGTCCAGATCGCCGCCGTTGGCGCCAGAGCCAGGGTCTTTGCTGGATTTCTTGGCAATGTCTTCAAATTTGCCGCCTTTTTTCAGCTGGGCAATGATGGCCTTGGCTTCATCCTCCTTGGCCACCAGGATGTGGCGGGCGCGATACTCTTTGCCGCCATTGGCTGCGGTGTATTTGTCGTACTCGGCCTTGACGTCGGCGTCAGTCACCGGGCTGGTTTTCTGGAAGTTGGCGAACAGTTCGCGGATCAGCAGGGTTTGGCGTGCCAGTTCCATCTGGACTTTGTAGTCCTCGGTCGCATCCAGGCCCTGCTTTTGGGCTTCTTGAATGAAGATCTCGCGGGCGATCACTTCATCGCGCAGCTGGCCCTGCATCTCGGGCGTGACCGGCCGGCCGGACTTGGCGACCTGTTGTGCCAGTGCTTCGACACGCGCCACGGGCACGGCCTTGCCGTTGACGATCGCGACGTTTTGGGCCAGTGCCAGCGGTGCCAGGCCGCCTAGGAGCAGGGTGCTGACCAAAGTTGAAATCAAGGTGCGTTTCATGAAGGAAAGGTCTCAGGTAAAAAAGTGATCTGTTGAAAAGAGGTGCAGTCGGGGTGGATTCTCATGCAGGCGGCAGGCTTGCCTCGATGGCGAGCGCGTGAAGCCCTTGGTCCAGAAAATCTTGCAGCGCATCATACACAAGGCGATGCCGCGCCAGGGGTGACTTGCCCCGGAAGGCCTCGGCGCTGATACGGACCCGGAAATGGGTGCCCTGGCCGCTGTCGTTGGCGCCAACGTGACCGCTGTGTTGCCAACTCTCGTCCAAAACTTCCAACTGCATGGGCTGCAGGGTGTCGAGCAGTCGCTGGGTCAGTCGCGCCTCGGTGGGTGCGCCGGGCGGTGCAGGGATCGCCGTCATACCTTTGGCTCGTCAGATTTGAGGTAACGGGCGATGTAAAAACCCTGGCCAACGATGAAAACCAGCGGAAAGGCATAGCCCCAGAGCTTGAAATTCACCCAGTCTTCGGTGCTGTAGTAGGCAGCCACGTAGCCGTTGATACTGGCCATGAAGAAGCAGTAGCCGATCCAGATCAGGTTGAGCCGCTGCCAGACCGGGTCAGGCAGCTCCAGTTGGCTGCCCAGCAGCAGTTTGAGGAAGTTCTTTTTCAGCAGCCAGACGGTCACCATCAGCCCGATCGCCATCGCACCGTACAGCACGGTGGGCTTCCATTTGATGAAGCGGTCGTCGTGCAAGAGCAGAGTCAGCGCGCCAAAGACCAGCACCAGTGCCAGAGTGATCTTGTGCATCATGGGCAGCCGTCGGTCAATGGCGTAGACCAGGCCCATCTGCAGCACGGTCGCCGCCATCAGTACGGCAGTGCCCACATAAATGTCGTAAAGCTTGTAACTGCCGAAAAAAAGCAGTATGGGGAAAAAATCAATCAGCAGCTTCATGAGGGGGTGAAGTGTAGCGAGGCTGAGTTCATGCAGTAGCGCAGGCCGGTTGGCGCCGGACCGTCTTCAAACACGTGGCCCAGGTGCGCGCCACAGTCGGCGCAATGCACCTCGGTGCGCTTCATCCACAGCATGCCGTCGACCTTGGTGCCCACCGCCTCGGGCGCAATTGGCTGGAAGTAGCTGGGCCAACCTGTGCCTGAGTCGAATTTGGCTGCCGCATCAAACAGCGGCTTGTCGCAACAGATGCAGCGGTAGGTGCCGGCGGCGTGCTGCTCGGCCAGGCGCCCGGTAAAGGCGCGCTCAGTGGCCTCGTGGCGCGTAACCTGGAAGGCCATGGGCTCGGCCCCTTTGCCTTTGAGCAGGGATTGCCACTCGGCGTCGGTTTTGGTAATTTTGTAGGTCATGGTGTTTGACAGGGTGAATGAAAGGTTCAAGAACTGCAGCTGATGGCGATGCTACCGGCCCAGTCGGGCGGCAAGTCTGCCAGGTCGTCAAAGCCCGGGTGCTCGTCGAAAGGGGATTCGAGCACCGTCAGCAGGGTCTGGACCTGTGAAAAATCCATCTGCCGTGCAGCCCGAATGGCCAACTCACCAAGGTGGTTGCGCAGCACGTATTTGGGGTTGGTCTTTAGCATCAAATCGGCCGCTAGCCCTTGTGGCGTATGGTTTGTCCGCTCTGAATACTGTAGCATCCAGGCATCCAGCCCAGGGCGGTTCAGGAACAGGTCCCGCACCGGCTCAGGGGCCCGCCCGCCTTGCGCATGACTCAGCCGGCGCCAGAAGATGGTGTAGTCCACCTGGTCGGCCGCCAGCAGCTTCAGGATGTCTTCGATCAGATGGCGATCGGTTGCTGCCTGTTGGTCGCCCGGCTCACCCACCAAGCCGAGCTTGGCCTGCATCCGCGCCGCCAGCGCGGCCGGAAACACAGTTTTGTAGGATTCGAGCGCGGCCAGCGCCAGCTCCTGCTCACCAATCAGGGGCAGCAGGGCCTGGCCCAGACAAAACAGGTTCCAGTAGGCGATGTTGGGCTGCTTCTGGAAAGCGTAGCGGCCGCCGCTGTCAGAGTGGTTGCAGATGTGGCCGGGGTCGTAGGCGTCGAGAAACTGGAAGGGCCCGTAGTCGATGGTCAGGCCCAGGATGCTCATGTTGTCGGTGTTCATCACCCCATGGCAGAAACCCACGGCCTGCCACTGCGCCACCATGTCTGCGGTGCGCTCGCTCACCGCTTGCAGTAGCGCGGCAAAGCGGTTGCCGCCAAACTCGCTCGTGTCTCGGCAGTGCGGGTAAAACCGGTCAATCACATGGTCGGCCAGCGTTTGCAGCTCGGTCAACTGCTGGCTGTAGGCAAAGTGTTCAAAATGCCCGAAACGGATGAAGCTGGGCGCTACCCGCGTCACCACGGCAGCGGTTTCGGTGGTCTCACGGTAAACCGGTGCGTCCGAGCCGGTCACGCACAGCGCGCGCGAGGTCGGAATGCCCAGGCCGTGCATGGCCTCGCTGCACAAAAATTCACGGATGCTCGAGCGCAACACGGCGCGGCCGTCGCCCATGCGGGAGTAGGGCGTGAGCCCTGCCCCCTTGAGTTGGATTTCCTGACCGGCAGCCGTCTGTCCCAGCAAAATAGCCCGGCCGTCACCCAGTTGCCCGGCCCACACGCCAAACTGGTGGCCGCTGTAGACGCTGGCCAGCGGCCGGGTGCCAGTGATATGGCGGTTGCCGCTCAGGGCCTGCAGCAGCGCATCAGACGTCATTTGGTCGGCTGACAGGCCCAGATCATGCGCCACAGCGTGGCTGCGGCCGACCCAGTAAGGTGCCGGCAGCGGCTTAGGTGCCAATTCGGTAAAAAAGGCTTCTCCCAGGGCTGCGAAGCTGTTGTGCCAGGTGAGGCCGAGGTCTAGGGTGTGCGCCTCGGGAGTTGCGGTGTTCATTGCTGGATTGTCACGCAGGTGGGGCTGGCGGGTGGGCCGTGGGGTTGTCTGCTTGGGTTGATCAGCCCGACGGCGCATTCGCCTCCGCGGCTGCCCCCCGCCCTACGGGCTCCTCCTTGATGCCGCTGCGGTGAACGCACCGCCGTGCTGATCTGGCAACCGGGTTGGCACGCGACGCACGGCGCACCAAACATAAGTGCTGCCGTGGGTGCTGCTTGGGTGTCGCGGCTCGTGTCCGGCATCTCTCACCAAGCCCGTAGCCAGATCTGGGTGGTGGGGCGTTCGGCGCAGCGGCATCAAGGAGGAGCCCAACGGGCGGGGGACAGCCGCGGAGCCGAATGCCCCGCCGCCCTGATCCCACACACCACGGAACTGGTTCCCATCAGGCCGGGAGAGGCGCTTGGTAAAGGCAGGCCGGGGTCACGTCCGACACGGCAGCGACGCCAATTTGTGCCAGCGCAGTTTCAATCTCGCCGGTGAAACAGTTGTACATGCGCTCCGCACCTGCGGGCCCTACCGCTGCCAGCGCGTACAAAAATGGTCGTCCCACCAGCACCATATCCGCGCCCAGTGCCCGGGCCTTGACGATGTCATCTCCGGTGCGGATACCGCTGTCAAACAGCAGCGGAAAGGCGGGGCCGACGGCCTTCCGTATGGCTGGCAGCGCAGCAATGGCCGAGGGCGCACTGTCCAATTGGCGCCCGCCGTGGTTGGAGACGCAGATGGCGTCAACGCCCTCGGCTTTCATTCGCACCGCGTCCTCGGCAGACAGCACGCCTTTGATGATCAACTTGCCGCGCCAAGCCGCTCTCAGCTCTTGCAGAAAAGCCCAGTTGGCCCCGGTTCTGGGCGCGTTGCGGTCATACCCCTTGGCGTTGGCACCCGAAAAATTGGCCATGGTCGGCAGGCCGCTGGCCAGGGTTTTGAGCGACCAGTGTGGGTGCGTCGCAAAGTCCATGAAATGCCTGGCCGTCATCCGGAACGGCGTGGCAAAACCGTTGCGCACATCGCGCGGCCGTTTGCCCAGGCGCGGCACATCCACGGTCAGGATCAGCGTGTCGTAGCCGGCATTGGCGGCGCGCTGGCTCAGTGCCATGGCGTCTTGCGTGCTGCCGGTCACGTAGAGCTGGAACCAGGCCCGCCCGCCGCTGAGTCTCAGCAGTTCTTCCATCGAGGTCGACGAGGCCGTCGACACACCCAAGGGCAGGTTGTGGCGCAGGCTCAAGGCGGCCAGGCTGTGGTCGGTGCCTGGCCAGGCCAGGTCACACATGCCCATGGGGGCGATGCCAAACGGCACATCCCAAGCGCGCCCCAGCAGCGAGGTTTTAAGGGAAATGCTGTTGACATCGGCCAGGCTGCGCGGCTGCAATCGCACGCGCCTCAGGTCGCTGAGGTTGCTGGCCAGGCCCAACTCGTCGCCGGCGCCGCCGTCAATGAAGTCGTAAATCAAGCGCGGGAGGCGTTGCGCCGCCAAGGCCCGGGCATCCCGGGTCGATGGCAGCGAGCGGCTGGGTTTGAAGGGCACCGCTGCATCGCGGTCGGCAGGGGTCATGGACGAGAAAAACATGGATCCAATCATAAATGGCCGAGGCACCTCGTCTGGCTGCGGGGCCCGTACACAACCTGGCGACTGTCGGCAAGCGCTTGTTTCGCAGTACGATGCGGGCCTTGTTTCTTCCATTTTCAGGAGTTGTCCATGCTCGGTCTGATGCAAAACCACCCGCTGTTGATCTCGTCGCTGATTGATTTTGCTGAGCGTCACCACGGTGACGCCGAGATCGTGTCGCGCCGGGTGGAGGGCGATATTCACCGCTACACCTACAAGGCTTTGGCGGCGCGCTCCCGGCAGGTGGCCCATGCGCTCGAGGGGCTGAAGCTGGGCTTCGGCGACCGGGTCGCCACCCTGGCCTGGAACGGTTACCGCCACCTGGAGCTTTACTTCGGCGTGAGTGGTTCGGGCCGGGTGCTGCACACGCTCAACCCGCGCCTGCACCCGGATCAAATTACCTGGATCGCCAACCACGCCGAAGATTCGGTGCTGTGTTTCGATCTGAGCTTTTTACCTATCATCAAAGCGATTGCAGGCCGCTGCGTCACCATCAAGCACTACGTGGCGCTGTGTGATGCGGACAAGCTGCCCGCTGACAGCGGTATCCCGGGCCTGCTCAGCTACGAGGCCTGGATGGGCGCCCAGTCCACAGACTACGCCTGGCCGATCTTTGACGAAAACTCGGCGTCGAGCATGTGCTACACCAGCGGCACCACGGGCAACCCCAAGGCCGCGCTGTACAGCCACCGCTCCACCATGCTGCATGCGCTGGCCGGCGCCTTGCCCGATGCGTTGGCGATGAGCGCCCGCGATGCGGTGTTGCCAGTCGTGCCCATGTTCCACGTCAACGCCTGGGGCCTGCCTTATTCGGCCGCCATGACCGGCGCCAAGCTGGTATTCCCCGGTCCGGCGATGGACGGCAAGTCGATTTTCGAGCTGATCGAGACCGAAAAAGTCTCGTTTGCCGCGGGCGTGCCCACCGTATGGCAAATGATGCTGGGACACATGCAGGCCGGCGGTCTGCGTTTTTCGACCCTCAAGCGCACCGTGATTGGTGGTTCGGCCTGCCCGCCGGCCATGATCACGGCCTTTAATGACGACTACGGTGTCGAGGTGCTGCACGCCTGGGGCATGACCGAAATGTCGCCGCTGGGCACGGTCTGCACCCTGAAAAACAAGCACCTAGATCTGGCGCCGCAGGACAAGATGAAGGTCCGGCTCAAGCAGGGCCGCGGTATTTTCGGCGTCGACATGAAAATTGTGGACTCCGAAGGCCAGGAACTGCCCTGGGATGGCAAGGCTTTTGGCGACCTGCTGGTGCGCGGGCCGTGGATCATTAGCGCTTATTTCAAGGGCGAGGGCGGCAGCCCGCTGGTGGATGGCTGGTTCCCCACCGGCGACGTAGCCACCATCGACCCCGACGGTTACATGCAGATCACCGACCGCAGCAAAGACGTGATCAAGTCGGGCGGGGAGTGGATCAGTTCCATCGATGTCGAAAACATTGCCATGGCGCATCCCGCTGTGGCCATGGCGGCCTGCGTCGGCATGAAGCACCCCAAGTGGGACGAGCGGCCCATCATTGCGGTGGTCAAGAAACCAGGTGCAGCGGTTAGCCGTGACGAACTGATCGCGTTCTATGAGGGCAAGACCGCCAAGTGGCAGATCCCGGACGACGTGGTATTTCTGGATGCCATCCCCTTGGGAGGCACTGGCAAGATGCAAAAAACCAAGCTGCGCGAGGTGCTGAAGGATTACCGGCTGCCCGGTCTGTGACCTCGCTATCGCGGAGGTGACTGGCCTAGGGAGAACCCGAAGTGTGCTTTCGCATAAAACCTGTAGGCTCGCCATCAATCAATCCAAGGAGGTTTTCCATGAAATTCGCATACAAATTCCTGGCTGCAGCGGTTTCGCTGTGTTGCGCTGGCGTGGCGTTCGCGCAAAAGGGCGAGACTGTCAAAATGGTCCGCATCGACCCCCTGACCGGCCTGCTCGGGCCAGTGGGCGTGAGCCAGATGAAGGGCTACCAGTTTTTTGCTGAAAAATTCAGCGGTGCCGGCAACCCGGCTGGCGTCAAGTTTGAGATCACCGCGATCGACAACAAGCTCAGCCCGGCCGAGAGCCTGAACGCGCTCAAAGCCGCGATTGACCAGGGCGTGCGCTACATCATCCAGGGCAACGGCTCCTCGGTGGCGCTGGCGCTGACCGACGCGGTGACCAAGCACAACGAGCGCAACCCCGGCAAAGAGGTGATCTACCTGAATGACTCGGCGGTGGACCCGGACCTGACCAACAGCAAGTGCAGCTACTGGCATTTCCGCTTTGACGCTGACACCTCCATGAAGATGGAAGCCATGTCGAGCTTCATGGTTGACCAGAATGACATCAAGAAGATTTACATCCTGGGTCAGAACTACTCGCACGGTGTGCAAGTGGCCAAGTACACCAAGGAAACCCTGGCACGCAAGCGCCCAGACATCCAAATCGTCGGCGAAGACCTGCACCCGTTGGCCCAGGTGCGCGACTTTGCACCCTATATCGCCAAGATCAAGGCCTCCGGCGCCGACACAGTCGTGACTGGCAACTGGGGCTCCGACCTGTCGCTGCTGGTCAAGGCTGCCAATGAAAATGGCTACACGGGCAAGTTCTTCACTTACTACACCGGCGTCACCGGTACCCCAACCGCATTGGGCACCAATGGCGGCGGCCGCGTCTACCAGATCGCCTACAGCCACTACAACATGGGTGGCCAGATGGACAAGTGGATGAACGAGTTCAAGGCCAAGTACAACGACGACTTCTACACCGGCTCCACCATCCGCATCTACGAGGTGCTGGGCGCGGCCATGGCCAAGGCTAAGTCGACGGACCCCGTCAAGGTGGCGGCGGCTATGGAAGGCCTGCGCGTGAAGAGCTTTAATGGCGAGGTAGAGATGCGTAAGTTCGACCACCAACTGCAGCAACCGCTGTACATGACGGTCTGGCAAAAGGCCGATAAAAAGTACCCCTATAGCCCTGAGAACACCGGCATGACCCTGGTGCCGCTCAAGGAGTACCCCAACTATGTGTCGAGCACCCCGACCAGCTGCCAAATGAAGCGTCCCTGAACCGGGATTGCGTCATACAGAGCCCGTGGCGGCACGCCGTAACGGGCTCTTTTTGGTTTTTGCGCTGATACAGGACAGGCGACATGGAGTTTTTCATCATTTCGACGCTCAATGGCGTCAGTTACGGCTTGCTATTGTTCATGCTGAGTTCGGGGCTGACCCTGATCTTCAGCATGATGGGCGTGCTCAACTTTGCCCATGCCAGCTTTTACATGCTGGGCGCTTATGTGGGCTACACGGTGTCACGCTGGGTCGGGTTCTGGCCGGCGCTGGTGCTGGCGCCTCTTGTAGTGGGCGCCTTGGGTGCGCTGTTTGAACGGTTGTGCCTGCGCCGGGTGCACAAATTCGGCCACGTGCCTGAGCTGCTGATCACTTTTGGCCTGACCTATGTGGTGCTGGAACTGGTGCAACTGATCTGGGGCCGCATTGCGCTAGATTTCAAGCCGCCGGAAACCCTGCAAGGCCCAGCGTTCACCCTGATCAACCACTCGGTCAATGGCTTGCGACTGATCTGGGGCGCAGCACCTGCCGAGTGGTGCAGCGCTGCTGACACCGCCATCAGGGTGGTGTGCTCACCGTTTCCAGCCACCCGTGGCTTCATGATGTTGGTGGCACTGACCATGCTGGTGGCGATCTGGCTGCTGCTGACCCGCACCCGGGTTGGGCTGGTGATTCAGGCGGCACTCACACACCCGGACGCGGTCGAGGCTCTGGGTCACAACGTTCCGCGCGTCTTCATGCTGGTGTTTGGCGCCGGGGCCGCGCTGGCCGGTCTGGCCGGCGTGATTGGCGGCAGCACCTTTTTGACAGAGCCGTCGATGGCGGCTACGGTGGGCTCCATCATTTTTGTGGTGGTGGTGGTGGGGGGTATGGGCTCGTTGTCGGGGGCTTTTGTCGCCTCTTTGCTGATCGGTACAGTGCAGACCTTTGCGGTAGCCTTTGACTACTCGCTGCTGACCCTGCTGCAGCAACTGAACCTGCCCATCAACGCGGCGTTGCGCGACAACTCGCTGGCCCGGTTGACCATTGCCCAGGTGGCCCCCATCCTGCCCTACCTGTTTTTGGTCCTGATCCTGATCTTTAGGCCCCGTGGCCTGCTTGGAAACCGCGAGGGTTGATGATGTCACGCCTGTCTGCCCGTCTGGGCTCGCCCTGGGTCTGGTCCCTGTTTGCCGTGGTGATGCTTATTGCGCCACAGTTGTTCACCAGCGGTCTGTCGGTGACCATGCTGTCGCAGATGGGCATCGCCATCATTGCCTGCCTGTCCTACAACATGCTGCTGGGCCAAGGTGGCATGCTGAGCTTTGGCCATGCGGTGTACACCGGCCTGGGTTCGTTTGTGGCGATCCATGCTTTAAACAGTTACGGCGGAGGGGTGCTGCCGGTGTCGCTGGTGCCGCTGGTCGGCGGCTTTGCCGGCATGGGTTTTGCCGTGTTGTTTGGCTATGTCACCACGCGCAAGTCGGGGACCACGTTTGCCATGATCACGCTGGGGCTGGCCGAGCTGGTGTTTGCCATGTCGCTGATGATCCCGGAGTTTTTCGGGGGTGAGGGCGGTGTGTCGGGTAACCGGGTGATGGGTCGACCCGTGCTGGGCGTCACTTTCGGACCGGCCAGCCAGGTCTATTACCTGATTGCCGCCTACACCCTGGTGTCCATGATCCTCATGTACGCCTTCACGCAGACCCCGTTGGGTCGCATGCTCAATGCCGTGCGCGACAACCCGGAGCGGGTGGAATTTATTGGCTACAACCCGCAGCGGGTGCGCTACACGGCTTTCATCATCGCGGGCTTTTTTGCCGGCATCTCGGGCGGGTTGGGCGCGCTCACCTTCGAGATCGTCACCGCCGAGGTGGTGGGCGCCGCGCGCTCGGGGGCCTACCTGCTGTTCACCTTTCTGGGCGGTGCCACTTTCTTCTTTGGCCCCATCATTGGCGCCATTTTGATGGTGCTGGCCTTTGTGCTGCTGAGCGAATTCACCAAGGCTTGGCTGCTGTACCTGGGGCTGCTGTTCCTTTTCATGGTGATGTACGCGCCGGGCGGCATCGCCAGCCTGATCATGATGAACCTGCGGCTGGCCCTGCACGGCAAGCTGGCGCGACTGGCCGGCAGCTACGCCGGTTTGCTGCTCACGGGCCTGATGGCGCTGCTGGGCGCGGCTGCCCTGATTGAAATGCTCTACCACCTGCAACTGAGCTCGGCCTCTGGCTCGGTAGTGCCGTTCCTGGGTCTGCCGATGGACACGGCGGACCCGCTGAGCTGGCTGGGCGCGGTGCTGCTGCTGGCCGCAGGGGTGGCAGCGTTCCGGCCAGTGCAAAAGCGCTTTGCCTTGAAATGGGATGCGGCCCAGGCCGAGATTGAGCACGCGCTGCAAGCGAAAGGTGGGGCATGATGGTCACAGCCAATCAGACGGGCCCGCATGCCCTGGAGTTGCGCGACCTGCGCAAGAGTTTTGGCAAGACCGAGATCATTCGCGGCGCCAACTTGGCCGTGCGCCCGGGCGAGCGGGTGGCCATCATCGGCCCCAATGGCGCCGGCAAGTCCACCCTGTTCAACCTGATCAGCGGCCGCTTTGAAGCCAGCAGCGGGGATGTGCTGCTGCATGGCCAGCGCATCAACGGCAAGAAGCCCTTTGAGATCAACCGGCTGGGCCTGTCGCGCAGCTTCCAGATCACCAACATCTTCCCCAAGCTCAGCGTGTTTGAGAACCTGCGTTGTGGCGTGCTCTGGAGCCTGGGCTACAAGTACAGCTTTTTCAAATTTTTGGTGGACCTGGACGACGCCAACGAGCGGGCGCAGCAGCTGATGGCCATGATCGGGCTCGGCCAAAAGCGCGAGGTCCTGGCCATGAACTTGACCTACGCCGAGCAGCGCGCGCTGGAAATCGGCATCACCATTGGCGGCGGTGCCAATGTGATTCTGCTGGATGAGCCTACTGCCGGCATGAGTCGCAGCGAAACCGCGCGTTTCATCGAGCTCATCAAACAGGTGACCGAGGGCAAGACCCTGCTGACTGTGGAGCATGACATGGGCGTGGTATTTGGGCTGGCCGACAAGATTGCAGTGCTGGTGTATGGCGAAGTCATCGCCTTTGACACCCCTGAGGCGGTGCGGGCCAATGCCCGGGTGCAAGAAGCCTACCTGGGTTCGGCTGTGGCCGATGCCCAGGTCAGCGCCCATGCGCCAGGAGTCTGAGCATGCTGCAAGTCAGTCAATTACAGGCGTTTTACGGCAAGAGCCATGTGCTGCATGGCGTCGACCTTCAGGTGGGTGATGGCGAAATTGTGGCGCTGCTCGGTCGTAACGGCTCGGGTCGCTCCACCACCGCCAAGGCCATCATGGGTATGGTGGATTGCCAGGGTTCAGTGCTGTGGCAGGGCGGTCAGATTCTGGGCCGCAAACCCTATGAAATCGCCAACCTGGGTCTCGGTTATGTGCCGGAAAGCCGTGATATTTTCCCCAAGCTCACGGTGCACCAGAATCTGCTGCTGGGGCAAAAGCGAAGTCAAAAGAAACCGCGTTGGTCATTTGACGACATGTACCAGCTCTTTCCCCGCCTCAAGGAGCGCGAGCACACCGAGGCCGGCGTCCTCTCTGGCGGCGAGCAGCAAATGCTGACCCTGTGCCGCACCTTGATGGGCGACCCGGACCTGATCATCATCGACGAACCCACCGAGGGCCTGGCGCCCAAGATCGTCGAGCTTGTGGCCGAGTATTTGCAGGCCCTGCGGGCCCGCGGTTTGTCGGTGCTGCTGATTGAGCAGAAGCTGACCATCGCCATGCAGATCTCTGACCGCTGTCTGGTGATGGGCCACGGCAGCATTGTGTTTGACGGCACGCCCGAGGCCCTTCGTCAAGATGCCACCACCCGCAAGGAGTGGCTGGAGGTCTAGTGGGCCTTGTCCCACCGGTGACTGGGCTGTTACCCTGTCACGGCGCAGGACCCTACAATCTCCAAAAACGAACGGTCGTTCTTTTTTCTACCTGCAAGGAAAACACCCATGACTGCCCAATACCAAGTGCATGGCGACATCGCCGTCATCACGCTCAGCAACCCGCCCGTGAACGGCCTGGGCTTTGCCACCCGCCTCAGCATTGCCGATGGCCTGAGCCGGGCCAACGCCGATACCGCCGTCAAGGCGATTGTGCTGACAGGTGCTGGCAAGGCGTTCTCAGGTGGTGCCGACATCAAGGAATTCGGCAGCCCCAAGGCGCTGCAAGAGCCCAACCTGCTCAGCGTGATCTTGGCGCTGGAGCACTCCGCCAAGCCAGTGGTGGCCGCAATTCACAGCGTTTGCATGGGTGGCGGGCTGGAACTGGCTTTGGGCTGCCATTACCGCATTGCCGCACCCGGTTGCAACGTGGCACTGCCTGAGGTCAAGCTTGGCCTGATCCCCGGTGCCGGCGGCACACAGCGCCTGCCGCGTGTCTTGGGTGTTGAAGTGGCGCTGAACATGATCGTCAGTGGCGAACCAGTGAAAAGCGAGATGCTGGCCATGATCCCCGGCCAAAAGCTGTTCGACAAAATGGCCAACTCAGTAGAGACCCTGGCCGAGGAGGCGCTGGCCCTGGCGCGCTCTTTAGCCGATACCCGGCCCCTGCCGCTGGTGCGCAACTTGCCCTGCAAGCACCCGCAGGGCGACGCTTACTTTCAGTTTGCGCGAAACATGGTTAAGGGCATGGCCAAGAATTTCCCGGCACCGCCCAAGTGCGTGGATGCGGTGGAGGCCGCCACCAAGCAGAAATTTGAGGCTGGAATGGCCACCGAGCGTGACATCTTCATCAGCCTGATGCAGACCGCTGAGTCCCGTGCATTGCGCCACATTTTCATGGCCGAGCGGGCCGCCTCAAAAATTCCTGATGTCCCGGCAGATACGCCGCAACGGCCGATCAAGTCGGTCGCAGTGATTGGTGCTGGCACGATGGGCGGCGGCATCGCCATGAACTTCCTCAACGCCGGCCTGCCGGTGGTGATGCTGGAGATGAAGCAAGAGGCCCTAGACCGCGGCGTGGCCACCATCCGCAAAAATTACGAGGCCCAGGTCAAGAAGGGCAAGCTGAAGGCCGACAAGTATGAGCAGCGCATGGCCCTGCTCCAAGCTACGCTGAGCTACGACGACCTGGGCAGCGCAGACCTGGTGATTGAGGCGGTGTTCGAGGACATTGGCGTCAAGGAGACGGTATTTAAGGAGCTCGACCGTGTCATGAAGCCCGGAGCCATCCTGGCCAGCAACACCTCGACCCTGGACGTTGACAAGATCGCCAGCTTCACCAACCGGCCGCAAGACGTGGTCGGCTTGCATTTCTTCAGCCCGGCCAACGTCATGAAGTTGCTGGAGGTAGTGCGTGGCGCCGAGACGGCCAAGGACGTGCTGGCCACGGTGATGGCACTGGCCAAGACCATCCGCAAGACTGCGGTGGTGTCGGGCGTGTGCGACGGCTTCATCGGCAACCGCATGGTCGAGCAGTACGGCCGCCAGGGCGGCTTTTTGCTGGATGAAGGTTGCACCCCCGAGCAGGTGGACCGGGCGATTGAAAAATTCGGTTTTGCTATGGGGCCCTTCCGCATGGGCGACCTCGCCGGCAATGACATTGGCTGGGCCATCCGCAAGCGCCGCGCACTGGAAAGGCCGGGCATGAAGTACAGCAAGACTGCCGATTTGTTGTGTGAGAAAGGCCGCTTTGGCCAGAAAACTGGCGCCGGTTGGTACGACTACGTGGCCGGCAAGCGCGACGCTATTCCCAATGCTGAGGTGGTGGAAATGATAGCGGCGCACCGCGCCTCATTGGGCATCACGCCGCGCAAAATCTCGGACGACGAGATCGTGCAGCGCCTGGTTTATGCGCTGGTCAATGAGGCCGCGCACATCCTGGAGGAGGGCATTGCCTCCAAGGCCAGCGACATCGACATGGTGTACCTGATGGGTTACGGTTTCCCAATTTACCGCGGCGGCCCGATGAACTACGCCGACCAGGTGGGTCTGTTCAATGTGGTGCAAAGCATGGGCCGTTTTGCCCAGAACCCGCGCGACGACGCCGCCTTCTGGCAACCGGCGCCCCTGCTGGCCCGCCTCGCCGCCGAAGGCAAAACCTTCAACTGATTTGAACCAGAGGACTCCACCATGTCATCAGCCGTTATTGTCTCCACCGCCCGCACCCCGCTCGCCAAAAGCTGGAAAGGCTCATTCAACATGACCCATGGCGCCACGCTGGGCGGCCACGCCGTGCAGCACGCCATTGCCCGCGCTGGCATTGAGGCCGCCGAGGTGGATGACGTCATCATGGGTTGCGCGAACCCCGAGGGCGCTACGGGTGCCAACATCGCGCGCCAGGTGGCACTGCGCGCCGGCTGCCCGATCACGGTCTCCGGCATGACCGTGAACCGATTTTGTTCGTCGGGCCTGCAGACCATCGCCCTGGCCGCCCAGCGCGTGATCGCGGGTGAAGGTGATGTTTATGTGGCCGGTGGCGTGGAAAGCATTTCCTGCGTGCAGCAGGAAATGAACCAGCACATGCTGGCCGACCCCTGGCTGGCCAAGAACAAGCCCGAGATCTACTGGAACATGCTTCAAACCGCCGAGAACGTGGCCAAGCGCTACGGCATTGGCCGCGAGGCCATGGACGAGTACGGCGCCGCCAGCCAGCAGCGCGCCACCGCCGCGCTGGCTGCCGGCCTGTTTAATGACGAGATCGCCCCCATCGCGGTCACCATGGGCGTGGCCGACAAGGTCATGGGCCTCACCACCAAACAAGTCACGGTCAGCCAAGACGAAGGCATTCGCGACGGCACCACCAAGGAGGGCATCAGCGGCCTGCGCTCGGCACTGCCCGGGGGCCTGATCTCTGCCGGCAACGCCAGCCAGTTCTCGGATGGCGGCGGCGCCTGTGTGGTGATGTCAGAGAGCCTGGCCGAAAAGAAAGGCCTCAGGCCACTTGGACGCTTCCTGGGCTTTGCAGTCGCCGGTTGCGAGCCCGACGAGATGGGCATTGGCCCTGTATTTGCCATCCCCAAGGTGCTGGCCCGTCTTGGCCTGACGGTGGCCGACATCGACCTGTGGGAACTCAACGAAGCCTTTGCGGTGCAGGTGATCTACTGCCGCGACAAGCTCGGCATCCCGGGTGACCGGCTCAACGTCAATGGCGGTGCCATTGCGGTGGGCCATCCCTATGGTGTCAGCGGCCAGCGCCTGACCGGCCACGCCCTGATTGAAGGCCGCCGGCGCGGCGCCAAGCGGGTCTGCGTCACCATGTGCATTGGCGGCGGCATGGGTGCTGCCGGTGTGTTTGAGGTGCTGTGATCCTGCTGCAATACCCAACGGTCGTCATTCCCGTAACAACGGGAATCCATGCTTGAGGCTGTCATGAACTTGCGCTCTACGGTTGATTTTCTGCTGTACCAGTGGCTGGATGTGCCGGTACTGACGCAGCGGGAGCGGTTTGCCGACCATTCCCGGGATACCTTTGACGCGGTGCTTGACACCTGCGAGCGCATAGCGCGCGACAAGTTCGCGCCCTTCAACCGTCTGGTCGACACACAGGAGCCGCACTTTGACGGGGAGCGCGTGGTGCTGCCAGCGGCGACCCTGGCCGCCGCCCAAGCCTACGCGGCATCGGGAATGCTGAGTGCGGCACAGGACTACGAGCACGGCGGCATGCAACTGCCCTACACGCTTGAGGCCGCGGCCAACTCGTTTTTTGCCTGCGCCTCGGTCAGTATCGGCTCGGGCATGCTCACCACCGGCAACGCCAATTTGCTGATGGTGCATGGCACTGCGCAACAGCAAGCCGCGTTTGCGCGCCACGAGTTCTCCGGGCGCTTCTCTGGCACCATGTGTTTGTCGGAGCCGCAGGCAGGCTCCTCACTCAGCGATGTGGCCACCCGAGCCCTGCCAGATGGCCCTGAATTTGCCGCCGATCCATTGGGTCCGCGCTACCGCCTCAAGGGCAACAAGATGTGGATCTCGTCGGGCGACCACGAGCTGACCGAGAACATCATCCACCTGGTGCTGGCCAAGATTCCCGGGCCCGATGGCAAACTGGTTGCCGGCACGCGCGGCATTTCGCTGTTCATCGTGCCCAAGAAAATGGTCGATGCTGAGGGGCAAATCACCGGTGAGCGCAATGACGTGGCGCTGGCCGGCCTGAACCACAAGCTGGGCTGGCGTGGCACCACCAACTGCCTGCTCAATTTTGGCGAGGGCAAGTACCCGGTGCGCCCGCAGGCCGACGGCCCTTTTGACGCTGGCGCGGGGGCCATTGGCTACCTGGTGGGGCATCCCGGCGAGGGCCTGCGCTGCATGTTCCACATGATGAACGAAGCCCGCATTGGTGTTGGCATCGCTGCCACCATGCTCGGCCTGGCCGGCTATTACGCCTCGCTCGATTACGCCCGCAACCGGCCGCAGGGTCGCCCGATCGGCAGCAGCGGCAAGGACGCCGCCGCGCCCCAAGTGCGCATCATCGAACACGCCGACGTCAAGCGCATGCTGCTGGCGCAAAAAGCTTACGGTGAAGGTGCGCTGGCCTAGGCGCTGTACTGTGCCCGACTGGTCGATGAGCAGCGCACCGGCTCGGCTGCCGACGCCGACGAGGCGCGCCTGCTGCTGGAGGTGCTCACGCCTATTGCCAAGAGCTGGCCGAGTGAATGGTGTCTGGAGGCCAACTCGCTGGCGATTCAGATCCATGGTGGCTACGGCTACACGCGAGATTTTCCGGTGGAGCAGTACTGGCGCGACAACCGGCTCAACATGATCCACGAAGGCACCCACGGCATCCAGGCGGCTGATCTGCTGGGCCGCAAGGTGCTGATGGAAAACGGCCGTGGTCTGCAGTTGCTGAGTGCCCGCATCGAGGCCACGGCCGAGCGCGCGCTGGCGGTGCCCGAACTGGCCCAACATGCCCAGGCCCTGCGCCAGGCCCTAGAAGAAGTGGCAGGCGCTACCCGCGCCGCCTGGGCCACCGGCGTGCCGGCCGAGGCGCTGGCCAATGCCGTACCCTACATGCAGGCCTTTGGCCACACCGTGCTGGCCTGGATCTGGTTGGATGTTGCTTTGGCTGCGCTGCGTGACGATGCTACACAATCAATAGCACAAACCCAAGGCAGGATAAGGGCTACAGCCTATTTTTACCATTATGAGTTGCCCAAGATTGGGGCCTGGCTGCAGGTGGTGAGCACGCGCGACCCGATCTGCGCCACCATGCCCGAAGCCGCGTTTTAGCCGCCGGACACGACCCGCAACGCCTGGGTCCCCGCTGCAGCCTGCCACCGCGTCATCCCCGGCTACGACCGGGGATCCATGGCCCCCTTGCGCGACCGCCATACCTGCCGGCCAAAGGCCAGCAGGGATAGTGCCACCAAAACCATCAGGCCCTGTTGCAACGTGCGGTTTTCAGCAAAGTCAATGTGCTCGGTCCCCAGCGTGTAAAGCGTGGCGACCAGCAGCAGCGCCAACACCCCTTGCGGAAGGCCGGTTGGCCTGAACCAGGACGGGTTCAGCCGCAACCACAGCACATGGCCCAGCGCCCCGGCGATCAGTCCGATGGCGGCGCCCGCGAGTACATCGCCCGGCCAGTGTGCGCCGACGGCGATGCGTGACAGTCCTGCGGCTGCAGCCAGACCGAACAGCCAGACCGGACGCCGGCCGGGGCTGTTGGTGTGAGCCAGGTAGAGCGTGGTGGCGGCAGCAAAGGCGGTGACCGTGTGGCCGGAGGGGAATGATTCCAGGTGCAAAGGCTCGCCCAACAGGTGAAATTGCGCCGCGTCCAGCACCGCCGCCGGTCGCGGGCTTTGCAGCCAGGCCTTGATGCCTCTCGACAGCAGACTGGCAAAAGGCGCTGCACATAGCCAGGCCCACATCAGCCGCGGGGCCAGGACCAACAGGGGCGAGGTCACGGCCAACAGCCCCCAGCCATTGCCCAGCAAGGACAGCCCGGCCCACAGGCTGCTGCCCAGCAGGGCGCAGGCGTGATTCAGTGTGAGAAAAAGGCGCGGCTCGAACCAGCCCAGCCAGACTGGCGCGCCCAACAGCAGCAACAGCGAGGCCACTGCCGTGCTTGGCCAGAGTCGGGTGAGGCTGCTTGACGGCGCAGCGCTCATGTCTGCACCCCGTTGTTGCCCTGCCAGCCACGGCAGTCGTAGAAGCGGAACTCGGACAACAAGGTGCCCCAGCGGCGCACTGGCATGCTGTCGAGAAGCTGGCAGGCTTCAAAGCCCTCTGGGCCCACGGGCGGTGCAAACGGCATCAGCGACCAGTCCACGAGCAGGGCGTTGCCACCTGCAGCCAGTGGCGCGGTCCATAAATCAAACTGATCGACCCGGTGGTCGAGCACCTGTACCGACAGGGGGCGCCCGTACCAGCCCAGCCGGCTGGCCAGGGTCCAATTCTGAACGGCCAGCGCGCTCAGGCCATGGCTTTGCGCGAGCAGGCGGGCTCTTTCGCCGGCCCGGTCCCAGCCGTGCAGATCGGCAAAGGGGTTAGCGGCCTGAGCCTGGCCCGGTTCGCTGTCTGGCCAGGGCGGCAGGCCGGTGGCCATGGCGCTCAGCAAAAGGACGAGGGCCATCGCTTGCAGGCTGGCCACAGTGGTCAGCAGCCAACGCTGGCCCTGCTGCAGCGCGCGGGCCAGACCCAGTCCCGCAAAAGGCACCAGGGCGGCCCAGGCTGGTGCGGTCCAGTGGGGCAGGCTGCTGCCGCCGGCCGACAACCAAGCCAGCACGGCAAAGGGCAGCACAAAGAACAGCGCCGTCAAGCGCCCAGCACTTGAATTCGCCCGGCGCCAGCCGGGCCCGGCCCACAGCAGCAGCGGCCCATAAGCCAACAACTGCAGCAGACCAAACGCCAGTAAGGGGCGCAGCTGCCAGCCGGTGCCCGCGCCGTGTTGTGCCTGGTAGGTAAAAGACAGCCAGTCGTGCTGAGCATTCCACACCAGGACCGGGGCGATCAGCAGCAGCGCCAGCAGTGTGGCGGCCCACAACCAGGGCTGAAGCATCAGCCGCCAGCCGTGGGTCCGCCACAGGCAGATTGCCACGGCCAGCGCGGCCAGGATGGCGGTGTATTTGCTCAGGCCAGCCAGGCCCAGCAGCAAGCCCAGCAGCAGCCCATCGCGCCACCGGCTCAGGGCCAGTGGCTGCATCAGGCGAAGGGTTTGGTGCATCACTGCCAGACTCAGCAGCGTCAGCAGACTGTCGGGCAGCAGCCCGATGGCCAACACATTGAACAGCGGCGCCAGCAAAAACACACTCACAGCCGCCAGAGCTGCTTTATCGGTCGCAAGCTCGCTGCCCTGGCTGAGTTGCTGCGCCAGTCGCTGGATCAGCCAGCCCGAGGCCAGCCAGATCAGGCCTGGCAGCAGTCGCAGCACCGCCACAGGTGCATCCAGCGCCACCAACGGCCACTGCAGCCAGCCCACCATGGGCGGATGGTCAAAATAGCTCAGCGCCGGGTGCAGCGCGTAGAGCAGGTAGTGCGCCTCGTCCACCGACAGCCCGTGCAGCGCACCCACCGTGGCATGCAGCACAAAACCCAGCCCCAACACAATATGGACTTGCCGATGGGCTGGCAGAGGGTGGGCTGGCATGGGCTGGAGCAAGGCAGGCAAGGTAAAGCCGGCAAGTCTAACGCGCAGCTTGCACTATTCCTGCCCCGTAATCCCCGGCTATTCCCTATGGTCATCCCCGGCTACGACCGGGGGTCCATGGGTCCCCGCCGCAGCCCGCCCTCGACTTGACCGGGGGCGAGGGCGGCAGGCGTGACAATATCGCCAGCGTGACATGGCCGACCGGCCTGGTCCTGCAAAATCACGCACCCAACCCGGAACCCCACCATGACGCGCACCATCCAGCAATTGTTTGACCTGACCGGCAAGACCGCCCTGGTGACCGGCGGCTCGCGCGGGCTGGGGCTGCAAATGGCCCATGCACTCGGCGAGGCTGGCGCCCGCGTCATGATCAGCTCGCGCAAGGCGGCTGATCTCGAGCAGGCTTGCGCCGAATTGCAGGGCGCTGGCATTGACGCGCGCTGGATCGCCGCCGACTGCGCCCGCGACGCCGAGATTGAACGCCTGGCCACCGAGACCCTGCAGCGCATTGGCGACGTCGATATTTTGGTGAACAACGCCGGGGCGGCCTGGGGGGCGCCGGCTGAGGACCACCCGATCGAGGCCTGGGACAAGGTGATGAACCTCAACATCCGCGGCTATTTTTTACTGAGCCAGGCCATCGCCAAAAAGAGCATGATCGCCCGGCGCAGCGGCCGGATCATCAACATTGCTTCCATCACCGGTTTGGGCGGCAACCCGCCCGAGATATGTACCATCGCCTACAACACCTCCAAGGGGGCGGTGATCAATTTCACCCGCGCTCTGGGGGCCGAATGGGGCAAGTACAACATCACCGTTAACAGCATCTGCCCGGGTTTTTTCCCCAGCCGAATGACCCAGGGCGCACTGGCCGAGCATGGCGACGCATTGGCTGCCCACGCGCCGCTGGGCCGGCTGGGTGACGACGAAGACCTGAAGGGACTGTGCGTGCTGTATGCATCGGACGCCGGCAAGCACATCACCGGCCAGTGGCTGGCGGTGGACGGCGGCGTCAGCATTGTGCGGGGCGGCTAGGCATGGCAGGGGCACCCTCTCATGACAAACCTGCGGCGCAGCAGCAATGACAGAACGGCCCCGTCGGCCCAAACCCTTGATTAAACCGGAGACTCCCATGCCCCAGAACATCCAGATCCACCTCGACAACCGCCCGGCCGGCGAAGCCCAAGCCAGCAATTTCAAGCGCGTGGTGGCAGAGACACCGCCCCTGCAGGACGGACAGGTGCTGGTGCGCCACCACTACCTCAGCCTGGACCCTTACATGCGCGGCCGTATGAATGACGCCAAAAGCTATGCCGTTCCGCAAGCGCTGGGCCAGACCATGGGCGGCGGCACGGTGGGCGAAGTGATTGAGTCGCAACATGCGCAGTACGCCGTGGGCGACCAGGTGGTCGGCATGGGCGGCTGGCAGCAGTACAGCGTGGTCAACGGCGATCAGGCCGGTGCCCTGCGCAAGGTCGACACCACCCATGTTCCGCTGAGTGCCTACCTGGGTGCGGTCGGTATGCCTGGCGTCACCGCCTGGTACGGGCTGGTGAAAATCATCGAGCCCCAGGCCGCTCAGACCCTGGTGGTCAGCGCCGCCACGGGCGCGGTGGGCAGCGCCTTTGCCGCCCTGTCCAAGGCGCGCGGCTGCCGCACCGTGGGCGTGGCCGGCGGCCCCGACAAGTGCCGTTATGCGGTGGAGGAACTGGGCTTTGACGCCTGCATCGACTACAAGCAGCACAGCAGTGCCGCCTCGCTGTCCAAAGCCCTGCGCGCCGATTGCCCAAACGGCATCGACGGCTATTTTGAGAATGTGGGCGGCATGGTGCTCGACGCCGTGCTGCCGCTGATGAACGCCTTTGGCCGCATCGCGGTCTGCGGCATGATCGCTGGCTATAACGGCGCGCCGCTGCCGCTGGCCTACCCGGCGCTGATCCTGACCAACCGGCTCAAGGTGCAGGGCTTCATTGTCAGCGAACACATGGAGGTCTGGCCGACCGCACTCAAGGAACTGGGCCTGCTGGTGGCCACCGGCAAGCTGCGGGCGCGTGAGTCAGTGGCGCAGGGCATTGAGGCGGCGCCCGAGGCCTTTTTGGGCCTGCTCAAAGGCCGTAATTTTGGCAAGCAGTTGGTCAAGCTGATCTAAACACCGTTCACATCACCCAGGAGTTGCCCATGGCCGACATCATTCTTCACCACTACCCGACCTCACCGTTTGCGGAAAAAATTCGATTGGCGTTGGGTTACAAAAAATTGGCCTGGAAGTCGGTCATCATCCCGTCCATCATGCCCAAGCCTGATGTGCTGGCGCTCACTGGTGGCTACCGCAAGACCCCGCTCCTGCAAATTGGCTCAGACGTCTATTGCGACACCGCCCTGATCTGTGAGGTGCTGGAACACCTGCAGCCCAAGCCGGCGCTGTACCCGGCACCGCAGCGGGGCCTGGCGCGGGTGCTCGCTCAGTGGGCTGACAGCACCCTGTTCTGGGCCGCCATGGGCTACAGCCTGCAACCGCGCGGAGCTGCTGCCATGTTTGAGGGTGCCCCTCCAGAGGCAGCCAAAGCGTTTGTCGCTGACCGTGGCGCCATGACTGCCGGCATGACCCGCCTTCGCCCGGCCGATGCCACCGCGGCCTACAAATCGTACCTGCGCCGCATTGCCACCATGCTGGAAGGGCAAGACTACCTGTTGGGTGCCGCACCGTGCGTGGCCGACTTTGCGGTGTACCACCCACTGTGGTTTTCGCGCCGGCGAGTGACGGTGATGGCTGGCATTCTGGACGCGACTCCCGCTGTGCTGGCCTGGATGGACCGCATGGAGGCCATCGGCCATGGCCATGTCGACAAACTCTCTGCTACTGAAGCAATAGCAATATGTTCAGCATCCACGGGGCCTGCAGCCCTAATTGACACCTATTTTCAAGATGAGCACGGTATTCCCCTGGGCAGCCGGGTGACGATCACGGCCGAGAGTTTTGGCCTGGAGCCCACCGAGGGCGAGTTGGTGGCCGCCACCCGTACCCGCTACACCCTGCGCCGCATCGACGAGCGGGCAGGGCTGGTGCATGTGCACTTTCCGCGCATCGGCTTCACCCTCAAGGCGGCGCCGGCTGCATGAGCCTGGCGTCGGCCCTTGACTGGCAGCTGTTGCCTTTCGATGCCCTGACCACACGCCAGCTGCATGACCTGCTGCAATTGCGCAGCGCGGTGTTTGTGGTGGAGCAGACCTGTGTGTTTCAGGACGTGGATGGCGCTGACCCCCAGGCGCTGCATCTGCTGGGCAGCCGTGCCGGCCAATTGCTGGCCTATGCGCGCTGCTTTACCGCCGGCGTCAAGTACCCCGAGGTCAGCATCGGCCGGGTGGTGACTGATCCTGCGCACCGCGGCACCGGGCTCGGTCACGCCCTGATCCGCCGGGCATTGCAGGCGGTGGCCGAGCAGTGGGGCGAGCAGCCTGTGCGCATTGGTGCGCAGGCGCGGCTCCAGGCTTTTTATGCCAGTCACCGCTTTGTAGACGCGCGCCGTCCGTATGTCGAAGACGGCATCGACCATTTGGAGATGGTCTGGCACCCCCTCAACTCAGGAGCAATTGGATGATTTTGGATTTCAACAACAAAACGGCAGTACTCACCGGTGCCGGCTCGGGCTTTGGCCTGGAATGCGCCCGCATTGGCGCCCGGCTCGGCATGAACCTGGTGCTGGTGGATGTGCAGCAGGACGCACTGGACCATGCGGCGCAAGAGCTGCAAGCTGCCGGAGCCGCCGTGCTGGCGCAGCGGGTCGATGTGTCGAACGCCGCCGCTATGGACGCGCTGGGTCAGGCGGTGCAGGCACGCTTTGGGGCGCCGCATTTTGTATTCAACAACGCCGGCGTGGGCTCGGGCGGCCTGATCTGGGAAAACTCGGCCAAGGACTGGGAATGGGTGCTGGGTGTCAACGTCATGGGCGTGGCCCATGGCGTGCGAGTCTTCACCCCCATGATGCTCGCCGCTGCCGCACAAGACCCCGCCTACCGGGGCCATATCGTCAACACCGCCAGCATGGCCGGCCTGCTCAATGCGCCCAACATGGGGATCTACAACGTCAGCAAGCACGCCGTGGTAGCACTGAGCGAGACCCTGTACCAGGACCTGGCGCTGGTCACCGATCAGATCAGTGCCTCGGTGCTGTGCCCCTACTTTGTGCCGACCGGCATCAGCCAGAGCCACCGCAACCGGCCGGTCGATGCCACGCCGGCCAAGCCTACGCGCAGCCAACTGATCGGCCAGGCCATGAGTGACAAGGCAGTAGGTTCAGGCCGCGTCAGCGCCGCAGATGTGGCACAAAAAGTCTTTGACGCCATGGCGGTCGGCCAGTTCTACATTTACAGCCACCCCAAGGCGATTGGCTCGGTGCAGGTTCGCCTGGAAGACATCATGCTGGCGCGCAACCCGACTGACCCGTTTGCCCACAAGCCAGAGTTGGGCTTGGAGCTCAAGCGAGCCTTGCGCGCGGCCTGATTTCTGCCGCCTCCTGGGGGCTCAGGGTCGCAGTCTCAGTGCAGACGGCTGCCGGTTATGTCTGAAAACAGGTCAACCTGATTCATCTCCGACTCGGGCTTGCCTATCTGGTTCATCATCAGAGTGAGCTCGTCGTCTTTGATGAACCCGGCTGACGAGGTGGCCAGCAACATTTTGTCGGGATGTTGTGAGCGCGACACCACAAAGCCTTGTACATAGTCCACGCCAATGTCGATCAGAGTTTGCACCGTCGCGTTGTCCTCGGCCCACTCGGCGATCACTTTCATGCCCAGGTTTTTGGCCAGATTCACGATCGCTTCGACGATGGCGATGTTGGCCGGGTGCTGGTTCATGTTGACGATGAAACTGCCGTCAATTTTGAGCAAGTCAGCGGTGATCTCTTTCAGGTAAGAAAATGAGGTGTAACCGGCGCCAAAGTCGTCCAAAGCCACCCTGGCGCCAATGCGTCTGACCTTGTTGACAAAGGTGCGGGTGTTGTCGAGGTCATGCAGAGCCACGCTTTCTGTGATCTCCAGGCAGAGTTGCCCAACGATATGGCGGTTTTTCTCCAGCAGTTCGTACACGTCCTGCAGAAATTTTTCATCGTTGAGCGAGGCGCCGCTGAGGTTCATGCAAACAAAGCGGGTGTGCTTGAGCCGCTCTTGGTGCTGGTCCAGCCAGGCTAATGTGGAGGTAAGCACCCAACGGTCAATCACCGCCATGCGGCCACTGGCCTCACCCGCCGCAATCAGGCGTTCGGTGGGCACGACCTTACCCTCGGGGTCTTTCATGCGCAGCAGAACTTCAAAATTCAGAGAGTCATTGGGCGCGGTCAGGGACATGATAGGCTGCATTTCAAGGTAAAGCCCCGCCGTGGCCGAACTGGTCGACAACTGGGAAATCAGTTTGAGCTCTGCCTCGTGCTGCTGGAACGCAACCGCGAATTTTTCATACACCACCAAGCCGCCGCTGTTCGCGGTTTTCGCCTGGCGGCAGGCACGGTCGGCTGTGGAGATGGCGTCTTTGAAGGCCATATCGGCGTTGACCTCGATCAGTCCGATCGAGCCGCGCACATAAAAAGCCTTGCCGCCCACCCGATAAGGACGGGTGCCGATGCTGTCCACAATGCCCTGGCACATGTGGGTAGCCATAGCAATGGGTGTATCCCGAAACACAATGACAAATTCATCGCCGCCGACCCGCCCAAACTGGATGTCGGTGGGCAACATGTCGGTGACGCGTTTGCATACCTGCTGCAAGACCTCATCACCCACGCCATGGCCGAACAGGTCGTTGATGAGCTTGAAGCGGTCAAGGTCCAGGTAGGCCAGCCCCATGGCCCGTCTGCCCGACAGTTGATGGATGGCGCCATTGAGCACCCGCTCGATGCCACGGCGATTCAGCACTTTGGTCAAGGAGTCGTGGTTAGCCAGAAAGTACAGGTCTTCGGTCGCCTTCGATTTTTCAGTGACGTCCTGGAGCGAGCCTTCGATTTTGTCGCGCGCCAGCGTGGCTTTGACCAGAAAGCGTTTGGTGCCCAACTGGCCAGACGCACTGCGTCCCTTGATCTCCAGTTCGGTCGCGACTGCGCCGCGTGCTGTGTCGAGCGCCCCGGGCTGCACGGACGGTACGAAGCTCGGCGGTGCTGCCGGCGCAGCAGTCTCTTGTTTTGCCACCCTCTGGGTGTGCACCATTTGGTGCAGCTGCGTCCAAGCCCCGGCCTCAAAATACTGGTGCCAGCTGTTGCTGCCGTCAGTTAACACGCGGCGTCCCAGCATGCTGATCAGCGCCGGATTGGCGCTCAAAAAACGTCCCTCCATGTCCAGTGTGAACAGGCCGATGGGCATAGCCTCAAAGGTGTGCTCCAGCTCAGCCTGAACAGCGAGCCGCTCCTCGTGTTCCTGGCGCATTTGTTGCGCAATGGCCAGGGCGGTCAATAGACTCGATGACAAGGCTGCAGTGACGCTGTTGACCGAGCCAATCAGCCCCCTGGCGCCCAGTGCCGCTGAGATGATCTCTGAGAAACTGGCGATCAGGGTAACGGCGATGCCCGCGCTGTACCAGATGGCGACCCTGGAGCGGGACTTGATCAATATCTGCGTCAAGTAGTAAATCAGGATACCGATGCACAAGCCGGTGGAAATCCAGAGCAGTGGCAGGTAATCGCGATAGCTCAAGAGGGCGGAGAGGATCAAAAGCGGAATGCAGGACCACTGGCCGAGCCGCAGTAACTTGAGAGATTTCAGTGCCTTGAGGTCATCTTGGAACAAGGTGCTGAAGAGACTCGCGGTCAGCAGGTAGTAAACCGAGGTCGTCATCAAGCGCATTCGCTGGACCCATTCCTGCGGCACCTGGTTGCCAAGCCATTGGGTGTCCCATCCGACCGATAACGCGCCCATGCGCAAATTGACCACCAGCCACGCGGCAAATAGCAGGTACAAGCCGCTCCGGTTGACCATGGCTGTTACCAGGACAAAGAGTGCCAGAACGATGATGCCACCATCGAGCAGGCCTGATTTTCGGTGGAACTCTTGGGTATTCGTCGTCAGATCAGCGGTAGTCCAAAGCTTCACTGACAACCGCGCCGGCCCGACTGACCGGATACGACAGAGAACGTTCGAGGTCTCTTTGGCGGGCTTCAGGTTCAGCGCGAAACCGGCTTTGACCGGCGTAAGGCCCCCGGTGCCTGCCTGTCTGCTGGCTGCCCCCAGCGCACTGGGCGAGCCTCCCTCCCAGCACGCGATGTCAGAGATGTGCCGCGACGGAAACTCGAGTGACTGCGGCTCTAGCGTGCCGTCCGCTGGAACAATGATTGTGAGCCAGAAGGCGTCTTCTGACAGGTTTGTTTCACGATACGGTGTGGGGGCTTGATCGCCCAGTCGCCGCAACACCATCGCAGGATCGGTCAGGTCACTGCTTGTCTGTACCACCTTGATGTTGAGAGTTTTCGGCTCATTCGCTGGGTAATGGGTCTCCCAGGCGAACATCGCAATCACCGAAAAAAGGGCCAATACGACAGGTGTTGCGAACGTGGACAGGACGTAAAGGCCCCTCTCGAGCAGGGGGTTCAGTCGCGACAAGCGCCCGTTGACGATGGCGGTCAGGGTGCTCACGTTAAAAGGATCTAAACCAGAAAACCATGCGTCTACCTATGTGTTGAATGCAAGATATAGCACTCAATATGGCAGAAGTTACTCTCAATTTAAGGCATTGACAACCAATTTCGTGATTTTCTGTTTTATAAAAACAACATAAAAATCATGCACTTACTTAAATTATGTAATGTTTAGCCTGAATTCTTCTCTAGGGTTTGGACTCAATTGATGCTGGCGGCACCTTGGTTCTGAGCCGCATACTGGGGTTTACTGGCAGCCATCTCACTCAGGGGTGGCGTTAAGTCCATGTCGGGGTGGTGAGTGCGGAAAAAAAAGTCAAACATGGGGTGCTGAGCAACCCCGTCGTGCTCCTCGGCTTTGGCCAGGTGGAAAGACATCACCCGATGCGGCAGGTTGCCCGCGTGCCGCAAAGGGATGTAGCCCAACTCTGGGAACACGTCCTTGAACAACATGCGTTCGTACTGACGATCAATGGGTGAGCGCCCGGCGATCACCAGCCATTCGATTCCGATTTGACGGCAGTAGACGAAGTAGGCTTTGAACAGGATGGCCTTCACCAAGCGTGACACCTTGTCATTCGTCACAGCTAGTCGCGTGGCCTCGGCCCGCCGACGCGAGCGCAGCCATTCCGGGAGTTCAACCGACTGCTCCAGGCAAAGCGGTTTGAACTCATTGGTCTGGATGCGCATGGTACCCAGCGGTGACCCGTCCAGCTTGGATTCAGCCAGAAGCACCGCCACGCCATCGTCAAAGTCGGCCGACTCGGGCTCTTTCAGGGTTTCGGCCAGACCGGGCAAATGTCTGGCGTAGGCCAAATGCCGGAGCTCAACGGCCTTCTCCAATTGTGCCGGGGTGCGTACCAGCCGCAGGGTGAAGGGCAGCAATTCCTCGGTCATCTCGGTGCGGCTAGCTTCAGCATTTCCTAGCGGTGGCATTCGTTCCAATGAGGTGGCAGCACCTGATACAGGGTTCATTGATTGAAACATGACGGGTTTGCTTTCTTGGGTCTGGTTGTGCTTGGATTGACTGTAAACAGCGCTTACAAAATCCAATGTCAGCCGGTGGCTAAACCTCGTGTCAGGTTTTTTCCTACAGCGCTGTGGTCCTGAAGCCACTGTCTTCGGCACCTGCTGAGCCCAAGCCACACGGCCCCTTGGCCAGGCCATTCGCTATGGCACACTTCCGGACTTCATCTCCTGTATTGCCCCAGCGGCGCCAAGTTGAGCGCCAGACCCATCCTTCATGCAACATATCGTCGCGCAAATTGCGCAGGAAATTCGGGTGACCCCAGCCCAGGTGCAGGTCGCGATAGACCTGCTGGACGGTGGTGCCACCGTCCCCTTTATCGCCCGATACCGCAAAGAGGCCACTGGCGGTCTGGACGACATTCAGCTGCGCGAGTTGGAGACCCGCCTGAGCTACCTGCGGGAACTGCACGACCGGTTGCAGGCGGTGGTGCAGAGTATTGAAGAGCAAGGCAAGATGACGCCCAGCCTGTTGGCAGCCCTTCGAGGAGCCGCCACCAAGCAGGCGCTGGAAGACCTGTACCTGCCGTTCAAGCAAAAGCGCCGCACCAAGGGCCAGATCGCCCGCGAGGCCGGGCTGGAGCCACTGGCTGACCTGCTGTGGTCTGACCCCGCGCTGTCGCCCCAAGACCGGGCGGTCGCCTTTGTCCGACCCGACAAGAACGAGGCTGGCGACGACTTCACCAGCGTCGCGGCAGTGCTGGACGGGGTGCGCGATATCTTGAGTGAACGCTGGGCCGACCAGGCCACCCTGCTGCAGGAACTGCGCCAATGGCTGTGGCAAGAGGGCATTTTTCAGAGTCGCCTGCGTGAGGGCTGCGACGCCAACCAGGCCGAGGTGGCCAAGTTTCGCGATTACTTTGACTACGACGAGCCAATTGGGCGTGTGCCTTCTCACCGGGCGCTGGCCGTGTTGCGAGGTCGTGCCCTGGAGTTGCTCGACGCCAGGCTGGCAGTTCCAGAGCCAGAAGTGGCACCAGCCCCCGCCCAGCAAGGCGATGTAGCTATAAAAAAGAGAGCAAATCCGGTGGTGTTTTTGGCCGAGGCGCGAATCGCGCTGCGCCTTGGCTGGCGTCACCAGGATCGACCGGGAGACGATTTTCTGCGCAAGTGCGTGGCCTGGACCTGGCGCGTCAAGCTCAGCCTCTCGATCGAGCGCGACCTGCTCGCCCGCCTGCGCGAAGAGGCCGAGCAGGTGGCGATCAAGGTGTTTGCCCACAACCTGCGTCATCTGCTGCTGGCCGCACCTGCCGGACCGCGGGTGGTGATGGGGCTGGACCCGGGCATTCGAACCGGCGTCAAAGTGGCTGTGGTGGATGCTACTGGCAAGCTGGTTGCCACGGCCACCGTGTTTCCGCATGAACCCCGGCGCGACTGGGACGGCGCGCTGCACGCACTGGCGGGGCTTTGCGAACGCCACGGCGTGACCCTGATCGCCATTGGCAACGGCACGGCCAGCCGCGAAACCGACAAGCTCGCGGGCGAGTTGATTGCGCAGCTGGCCGGCCGCACCAACCGCCATATAGACAAGGTGGTGGTCAGCGAAGCCGGCGCGTCCGTCTATTCGGCCAGCGAATTTGCCTCACAAGAAATGCCTGACGTCGATGTGAGCCTGCGTGGCGCCGCCAGCATTGCGCGGCGGCTGCAAGACCCGCTGGCCGAGCTGGTCAAGATAGAGCCCAAGGCCATTGGGGTGGGCCAGTACCAGCACGACGTCAACCAGAGCGAACTGGCGCGCACGCTGGATGCCGTGGTGGAAGACTGTGTGAACGCGGTGGGCGTGGACCTGAACACCGCCAGCGAGCCCTTGCTGGCGCGGGTCTCGGGCCTGTCGCGGCATGTGGCCCGTGCCGTGGTTCACTGGCGTGACACCCACGGCGCTTTTGCCAACCGCCAGCAACTGCTGCGGGTCAGTGGTTTGGGCAACAAGACCTTTGAGCAAAGCGCCGGTTTTTTACGCATCCGTGGCGGCGACAACCCACTGGACCAAACCGGTGTGCACCCGGAAACCTACCCGGTGGTTCAGCAGATCATGGTCCAAACCGGGCAGGGCGTCGACGCCCTGATGGGCCACGCCGACCGGCTCAAGGGGCTCAGGCCGGAGATGTTCGCCAGCGCCCAATTTGGCGTGATCACGGTGCGCGATATTCTGGGCGAGCTTGAAAAGCCGGGCCGCGACCCCCGCCCCGATTTCAAGGTGGCCCGGCTCACCGATGGGGTGCAGAGCCTGGCAGACCTCAAGCCGGGCATGGTGTTGGAGGGCACCGTCAGCAACGTGGCGGCTTTTGGCGCCTTCGTTGACCTGGGCGTGCATCAGGACGGATTGGTCCATGTCAGCCAGCTGAGCCACAAGTTTGTGACTGACCCGCACGCCGTGGTCAAGACCGGCGATATTGTCCGGGTGCAGGTGCTGGAAGTTGATGCAGCCCGCAAGCGCATTGCCCTGACCATGAAGCTCGGCGCAGCCCCAGCGCGCCGGGATGCGCCAGGCGGCAACCGTTTTGAAGGCGTGGGCCCAGGACAGCGCGGGCGCGGCTCAGGCGCAGCAACGCCGGTACCCAGCGCTGGGGCCACCGCCATGTCATCAGCCTTTGCCAAGCTCAAGCAGCCCTGACCCGCACCGAGCCGCACCACCATGCCTATTTCCAAACTGCTTGCCATTCAATTCGTGCTGCCCAGCATTCCGCGGGTGGTTGCTTTGCTGCTGAGTGAGCTTGACCAGGTGGAACCCGACCTGCGAAAGGTCAACCAGCTCATCAGCACCGACCTGGCATTGACAGCCCGCCTGCTGCAGCGGGCTAATTCAAGCTTTTTCAAGATGACCGGCAAGATCAACAGTGTGTCTGAGGCGCTGGCGATCCTGGGACTGGCGCAGGTGCGGGCCATGACGGCCGAGGCTGCGGCCAGTGCCTCTTTGCGGTCTGTGCCTGGCATTGACTTGCTGCAATTTTGGTCCTACAGCCTCAATGTGGCCAAGTTGTCGCGATCTCTGGCTGGCGTGGTGCGGCAAAACCAGCAGGCGGCGTTCACCTGCGGCCTGATCCACGCGGTGGGTGAGTTGGCCATGCACATGGCCATGACCCCGCAGCTGCAGGGTCTGGACGTGTCCGTGGGGCCGCTGGACCTGCGGCGTGCCCGTCTGGAGCGACGGCAGCTGGGTTTTTGCTACGCCCAAGTGGGTGCTGGCCTGGCCGGCCAATGGCATCTGCCTCAATCCATCGTCGATGCACTTGCGCACCAGTACGCGCCCTTTGACAACGACGTGTTTGAGCCCTTGGCCGGTGTGATCCACCTGGCGACCTGGCGGGCGCGCGCCAAAGAGGCCAAGTTGTCCGAACAGGCGCTGGCCGATACCTTTCCCGGCTCGGTCGGCGAGGTGCTGGGGCTGGACATCGACATGGTCTTGCAGCAAGACCCGATTGACTGGTCGGCCCAGGGGCCGGGCCGCGGTCGCAGTTGAGGCCGTGGTGCGGGCGCTGCGTATTCATGCCGGGCCAGCGGCCTTGCGCCATATCAGGCGCCACGGGCTGCAGCCGCAAGACATCAGCACTGTGGCGGGTGCTGCGGGCGGGCCCAAGGGCCTCATCCTGGGCCCGCTGGACCGCTTTGTGTTTGGCCATTGGCTGGCCAGCAGCGCACAGCCGGTGCATTTGGTGGGTGCGTCGATTGGGGCCTGGCGCATGGCCACGGCCTGCCTGGCGCAGCCGGTGGCGGCTTTTAACCGGCTGGAGCATGACTATATTCACCAGCACTACGACCTGCAGCCCGGCGAGAAGCGCCCTGCGGCAAAGCGGGTCAGCGCACTGTTTGGGCAAAACCTGGCGGCCTTTTTTGGTGAGCAAGAGGCCCGGGTGCTGGGCCATCCGCGCTACCGGCTGCACATTCTGGCTTCACACGGGCGACATGTGCTGCGCACCGAGCACCCCTGGCGCACGCCGCTGGGCTATTTGGGCGCCTACCTGAGCAACGCTGTCTATCGCCGGGCCCTGGGGGCCTGGCTGGAGCGGGTGGTGTTCTCCAGCCCAAGGGCTGATTTGCCTTTTGCCAGCGACGACTTTCCCACCCGCCGGGTGGCTTTGGGCGCCGCGAATTTCCAGCCAGCGCTGCAGGCCAGTTGTTCGATCCCGTTCGTGCTGCGCTCGGTCACCAATATCCCGGGCGCGCCAGCCGGGTCTTATTGGGACGGCGGCATCACCGATTACCACCTGCACCTCAACTACGCCGCACGCTATCACGCTATAGAATCAAGAGCTATAAGCCCAATAACGACGGGGTCTACAGCCCTAAATGGCTTGGTTTTATACCCGCACTTCCAGCAGGCCGTGGTGCCTGGCTGGCTCGACAAGCACCTGCCGTGGCGGCATCAAGCCACCCCGTTTCTGGACAACATGGTGCTGCTGGCGCCTGACCCGGGCTGGGTAAGCCGCTTGCCACGCGGCAAGTTGCCAGACCGCACCGACTTTACTTATTTTGGTGCCGATCTCGCCGGTCGGGTCCAGGCCTGGCAGGCGGCGGTATCGGCCAGTGCCCAGCTGGCCGATGAGTTTGAGGCCTGGTTGCAGCGGCCCGACCCGGCCCTGGTTCAGCCACTTTGACCACCACCTGGCCAAAAATTCGACTCGCCGATTAAAGCTTTAGGTTCTGCTCCCGATGCCTTCTGATGCGTCTTTGCATATCAGTTCGGTGGGCTGCTGCGTCAAGCGAGCCAACAGAAAGGGCAATCTATGAGTCAGGACCAGGCCAATGCCACAACGACAGCCCCGCTTGCGGGACAGGGCCAGCCCGAGCCACCTGAGCCGCAGCCCGCGGCCCAGGTGGCCAGCTTTACCTTCGTTGATGGCCTGTTTTGCTTATTAATGGTGGTCGTGTTTTGTTTGGTGTGCTGGCTGGGCGTCTTTACCCGGGCAGAGGCGCTCAAAACCGAAGCGACCAAGCAGAACGGGGAGGCCTTGGCAGCCTGGCTGAAGGCCGCCAGCGATGCCCGCTTCAAGCCCGGTTATGTTTACGCGGCTTGCGCTGGCGTCAGCGAGAGTGCCGCACCTGCAGAGGCTGCGGCCCCGGCATTGGCTGCCAAATCAACCTGGGGCGCTTGTGTGGACGAGTTGCTCACCAAGACAGAGCTCAAGAACATGCGCAACCCATTCTTGGGTCAGATACCTAAGTTCGTCACCGAGTGCAGCTCATCGGACCGCAGCGTGATCGGCGCTATCCGCCTGGACAAAATCATCGCAACGCCGCCAGGGTCCGCAGTGGTCACGGTGAAATCTGAGCTGGTGAGAACCGATGCCATCGCGGAAAAAATAAAAATAGCCGTCACCGTGTGCGACAAGGGCGGCTACCCGATCAAGATCGACGAAATTGACTTCTGAGGCATGACATGACGAACCAAACCAGCATTTCGATCGACGACTTGGCCGTCGAAGACATTCTCGAAACCCCACAAGAAGCCAACATCCCCTCGCAGTTGCCCCTGCGCAAATGGCTTTACGCCTGGCTGCTTGACCCCACGATCCCCGGCAACTATCAAAAGGGCATTGACAAATGGATTGGCATCCTGATTGTTGTCAATCTGTTTGCCCTGGTCTTTGAACATGTGCCGGCGGTGTTTGAGGCCAATAAGCATTGGTTTCATTACTTTGATATTTTTTCGGTTGGCGTATTCACCATCGAATATATTGTTCGTCTGTACTTGGCGCCTGAAGACCCGGAGTTTCAAAAACGCGGTAAACCACGTTTGGCCTACGTCACCAGCCCGTTTGCCATTGTCGATTTCTTGGCCGTCGCGCCGTTTTACCTGCAGGCCTTCATACCAATTGATTTACGCGTGTTGAGGTTCCTGCGGCTGCTTCGGATATTGAAGCTCTTCAGGGTGATCGTCCCCGCATACCATGAATTCGTTGGCCTGAACCGGGGCAGAACCTTCCGGCAAAAAATTCATGCCATCGTCTTTAGCAGCCCCTACGGCGGGAAAAGTCATGATCTTTTTCAGAGTTTCATCGGCATCTGGGTCTTGATCTCGGTGTTGGCCGTGGTGATGGAGTCTGTGCGCAGCGTGCATTACATCCTGAGTGTTGAGTTTGTGATCCTGGACGCTGTGGCGGTGGCCATCTTCACCATGGAGTACTTCATGCGCATCTATTCCTGCGTAGAAGAGCCCGGCTTCAAGGGCGCGGTGTCGGGCCGACTGAAGCAGGCCAAGACAACTTCCACCATGATTGACTTTCTGGCTATCCTGCCCTTCTTCTTGGAAGTCTTTTTGCACCATTTGATCGATCTGCGGTTTTTGCGGGTGTTCCGGCTGGCCCGGCTGCTTAAACTGACACGCGGCAGTGACGCCACCGCCACGCTGGGCCGGGTAGTCAGCCGAGAATGGCCGGTGATTGCCGCCGCCGGTTTCGTCATGCTGCTGCTGGTGGTGCTGACGGCGTCCCTAGGTTACCTGTTTGAGCACGAAGCCCAGCCCGACAAGTTTGACAACATCCCCAACTCCATTTACTGGGCGGTCATCACCCTCGCATCGGTCGGGTATGGGGATATCTCACCCGTGACACCCATGGGGCGGATCATGACCATTGTGTTGGCGCTGATTGGCATCGGTATCTTTGCCATTCCGGCGGCCTTGTTGTCCTCGGCATTCAGTGACGAATTGGTCAAAGAGCGCGCCGCGCTGAAGATAAAACTTCACGATATCTTGGCCGACGGCAACATTGACATGAAAGAAATGGCCTACATTCGCTCAGAGTCCAAGCGACTGCACTTGACCGCCGCCGAAATCAAACAGCTGCTCAGGCAGGTTCAGGAAGAGACCGCCAACAAGTCAGACTTTTCTGCCATGCCCATCCACACCATCGCGGCCAAGCCAGAGCTGGCCCTGGAGCACTACAAATCGCTGCTGGGCCAAATTCGGCAACTGGCCTTGCTGACCGACCCGGTCGCCTTTGAGCGGACTGCCCAAGCCAGAGACAGCCTGACTGGCACCGAGGTCGCCTTCTGGGGCCAAATCCAAAAGGCCAACACCTCGGCGGCCGATCCAAGCTGACCGGGATTGCTAACCATGTCAAAAAGTGCCTCAACCATGTTCCATCGCCTTGGGCCAAGGCTTAATGCCCTGGCCTTGGCCTGCTTCATGGGCGTGGCGAGCCTTGGGCAAGCGTTTGCGGCCGAGCCAGTCACGCTGTGGCCGACCATTGCCTTCATACGGGCGCTGGACATGTGCCAGTTTGAAGACGCCTACGGCCGCACCCGCATCGCCCAGATGCAAGACCTGGCCGCAGAAGTCAAATCGCTGCTGATGGAAGGTGCCAGCCCTCTGGATGCCTTGACCGTGGTTGCCACCCTGGACAGTTTGATAGACAAAAGCCGGCGCATTGCCGCAGCCGGTATGGGCATGGACGTGACCCTGGAGGCCAACGTCAAGGCCTCGATTGACCAGCTGTACCGTGAGATCCGGGTGCCGA
>Ga0247833_1000345_pt1 | contig 83328 bp, 73 predicted proteins | sample LaCruzMarch2015__7_FD_187117 | JGI IMG/M metagenome (GOLD analysis project Ga0247833, IMG submission 187117) | Freshwater microbial communities from meromictic Lake La Cruz, Castile-La Mancha, Spain - LaCruzMarch2015_8m | ecosystem: Environmental > Aquatic > Freshwater > Lake | place: Spain...
CGATCCGGCGCCTCGAGGACGGGGCGCGACGGATCAGCGCCGGCGACTACGACATCGCCATGCCCGTCGAATCCCGCGACGAATTCGGCCAACTCACCACCGCCTTCAACGAGATGAGCCGCAATCTGGCCGTCAAGGAGCAACTACTCACCGAGCAGCGCGCCGAAAACGAGCGACTGCTGCGCTCCCTGATGCCTGACACGGTGGTGCAGCGATACCGCGACGGCGAGGAGACCATCGCCGAGGAGCACCAGAACGTCAGCGTCCTCTCCGCCGACGTGGTCGGACTCGACGATCTGTCCGGCGAGCCCGACGCCGAGGAGACGTTGGCGATCATCAACAACCTAGCCAGCGAATTCGATCGAGCCGCCGAAGATCTGGGGGTCGAACGGGTGCGCAACACCTACAGCGGCTACCTGGCCAGTTGCGGGCTGACCATTCCGCGGCTGGACAATGTGGCGCGCACGGTGGACTTCGCCCTCGAAATGCAGCGGATCGTCGAGCGATACAACGCCGAGAACGATCAAGGTATCGCGCTGCGTGTCGTCATCAACACGGGCGCGGTGACCAGCGGCCTGGTCGGACGGGCCGGCCTGGTGTACGACATGTGGGGCTCAACGGTGAACCTGGCGGCCGCGATCCGGCGCAGTACCGCCAAACCCGGCGTGTACGTCGCCTCCGGTGTGTACGAGGTTACCCGGGATACCCGGCGCTATCTCCCTGCGGGCTCGGTCACCATCGGCGGCCGGGAGGAACCCGTCTGGCTGCTTGTCGAGGACGACACATGAGTGGTGAGTTGTGAGCATCGTGACAGCGCCGTGGTTCTACTGGGCGCTGATCCTGGCCATTGGACTGCCGACCGCACTGGTGCTGCTGACCGAACTGCACAACAGCCTCAACCGCCGAGGCAGTGCGATGGCGAAGCCGGTCGGCCTGCTGCGCAACTACGTCCTGCCACTGGGTGCTGTCTTGCTTCTCATCGTGCAAACAAGCAGTATCTCGGCGCAGACAACCGGAGTGCGGATCGTCACCACGGCGTTCGGCTTCCTGGTGTTGCTGATGCTGCTCGCCGGTCTCAACGCCACGCTGTTCCAGGGGGCGCCGGAGGGCAGTTGGCGGCGCCGACTGCCGTCGATTTTCCTCGACGTGGCCCGATTCGTGATCATCGCCCTGGGCGTGGCCCTGATCTTCTCTCAGGTATGGGGTGCCAATGTCGGCAAGCTGTTCACCGTCTTGGGCATCGGCTCGATCGTGCTCGGCCTGACCCTGCAGAACTCCGTAGGTCAGATCATCTCAGGGCTGCTGCTGCTCTTCGAGCAGCCCTTCAAGTTGGGCGATTGGGTGGAAACCAATATCCCGAGCATTCGCGTTGTCCGCGGCCGGGTGACCGAGGTGAATTGGCGCGCAACACATATCGACACCGGCAGCGGCATGCAGATCATTCCCAACTCGGTGTTGGCGGCGGCCTCGTTCGCGAATTTGAGTAGACCGACCGACAGCTACAACTTGGTGGTGGAGTCAACCTTCAGCTCCGCCGACGCGCCCGATGAGATTTGCGCACTGTTGGCCAAGATCGCCGCGAGGCTTCCGCAGCTTCGCGACGGCGCGACGCCGGTGGTGGCCGCCACCAACAGCACCGGGTACACGACCACGATCCCGCTGACCTCTCCCGGTGACGACGCCGCCGCCAGGACCACGTTCCAACGCTGGTTGTGGTACTCATCCCGGCGTGCCGGCTTGCACTCCGACGGTGCCGTCGATGACTTCACCGCAGAACCCGACCGGGTCGCGGCGCTACGGAGCGTCGCACCAATCCTGCGACTGAGCCACTGCGACATGGAGGCTCTACTGCCGCACGCCACCCTCGCGAAGTACGGCGCCGGCGAAGTCGTCCTCGGACGCGGGGAGATCCCGTCTGCGATGACATTTGTAATCAAAGGCCGGATCAGGCTGTGGGTCGACGGCGGGGACGGCTCGAGGCTGCCGATCCGCACCCTGCAAAAGGGCGATTTCCTCGGCCAGACCGCGCTGACCCGCGAGCCCGTCGCCGGAGACGCCCACGCCGAGGGTGAGGTCACCGTGCTTGCGATCAAACGCATCGCGATGGAGGAGTTACTGCTCGACCGGCCAGCGTTACTCCAAGAGATCAGCCGAACCATCGACGAGCGCAGAGCGATGGTCCGCGCCGCGCTGTCGGAGGAAACTGCTCCCTAAGGTCATTGGCCGCCGCCGGCACGGTCGAGTCCGTCGCGACTCCTGATCGTTAGCCAACCGCGACTTGACGCTCCGCGCCGCGTACCGGTTCACGCCCGCAACCGGTGTTTGACTACCGGCACACAGCAAGTACTGCTGAGTGACAAGCGTACGAAAGGTGATGGGAGTCCTCATGAAAATCGTCGAGGTGATGAGAGGCAACTGGTTGCGCCGCACGGCGGCCGCAGCTGCTGCCGCACTATGCCTGCCCGGTCTGATTGGAGCCGTCGGGGGTTCGGCGGCGGCGTCGGCCTTTTCCCGGCCCGGACTTCCGGTGCTGTATCTGGATGTTCCGTCGCCGTCGATGGGCCGCAATATCCGCATCCAGTTCCAGGGTGGCGGCGAGCATGCCGTGTTCTTGATGGACGGCCTGCGAGCCCAGGATGATTTCAGCGGCTGGGATATCAACACCCCGGCATTCGAGTGGTTCCTGAACTCCGGCCTGTCGACAGTGATGCCGGTCGGCGGGCAGTCCAGCTTCTACTCGGACTGGTATCAGCCGTCGCGGGGCAACGGTCAGAACTACACCTACAAATGGGAAACCTTCATGAACTCCGAGCTGCCGGCTTACCTGCAGGCCAATCACGGAGTGAACCCGAACGGCAACGCGGTGGTCGGTATCTCGATGGCGGGCAGCGCGGGCCTGAACTACGCGATCTACTACCCGCAGAAGTACATCTACGCCGCATCGCTGTCCGGCTTCCTGAATCCCTCCGAAGGCTGGTGGCCGATGCTGATCGGGCTGGCGATGAGCGATGCGGGCGGATTTGATGCCCAGAGCATGTGGGGACCGTCGTCGGATCCGGCGTGGCGACGCAACGATCCGATGGTCAACATCAACCAACTGGTTGCCAACAACACCCGGCTGTGGATCTACTGCGGCACCGGCACCCCGTCGGAGTTGGACACCTCGGGCGGTGGCGGAAACCTGATGGCGGCACAGTTCCTGGAGGGCTTCACGTTGCGGACCAACAAGACCTTCATGGAGAACTACCTCGCCGCGGGCGGCAAGAACGCGGTGTTCAACTTCCCGGCCAACGGGACTCACAGCTGGGGGTACTGGGGTTCCCAGCTTCAGCAGATGATTCCCGATATTCAACGGGTTCTCGGCGCCACCCCATCCGGCGCCTGAGAATCCGCTCGACAGTAGGCCTGCCGTCCCCCTCCCCCGGGGACGGCAGGCCTACTGCTTTTGCGTCACTTAGAGGCTGCGACCGGACTTGAGGGTTGCGGCACCGTCGATGGAGACCGAGACCTGCGCGCCGGCGATGTCGTCGGCGACGCAGGCCGCGGCGGCATCGGCATCAGAGATCAGCGCCCAGGTCCGCTCACCGTCGGGCGTGCGGACGGCGATGAATGCCTTCTCCGGCCGGCCTTCCCGGTCGAACGGCACCGTCCACGACTCCACGGTGCCGGTTCCCTCCCACTCGACGAGCGCAGTACGGGTGGGTTCGCGGTCGACCGCGCTCTGGACGTCCTCCCAGCGGAACGCCTCCGCCGGCGGGGTCGTGCTGTAGACCCCGAAGCTGTGCTTGGTCAGATAGCCGCCGTTGGCGGTGATCAGCCCGCGGGTGCCGGGGTTGTCGCGCAGCAGTTCGATCATCGTGGCGATGGAGTGCGTGACGTAGTTGTTCCACGGTCCGCCGGCGAACGTCAGGCCTCCGGTGACGGTCAGCGGTCGCGCGGTGTCGGCCAGCGGAAGGCCAAGTTCGCGCGCAGCCACCTGCACCGCGGAGGGAAAGCACGAGTAGACGTCGACGACGTCGACGTCGTCGATTCCGAGACCGGCCAGTTCCAGCACGCGCCGGCCACCGATCCGGATCGCCGGTGAGCGATGTAGTTCGTCGCGTTCGGCAACGGCGTAGGTGTCGTGCGAGTCGGTGCCCGCGTGCGGGAAGACCCAGACGTCCCTGGGGATCCCGAGCTGCTCGGCCTTACTCGCCGAACACAGAATCACCGCGGCGCCCTGGTCGACCATGTTGTTGGAGTTCATCAACTTCGGGTACGGCCAGCTGATCATCCGGTTGCCTGCGCCAGGTTCGGCGATCTGTTCTTCCGTGCGCTCCTCGCGACTCCAGGCATGCGGATTGGCTGCCGCCACCCGGCTGAATTGCGCCCACAGCGCTCCAACCCGGCTCTGATGGTCCGGCACGGACTCCCCGTCTGCGATGCGTAGCGACTGCTCGAAGAGTGGGTAGACAAACGATGGTGGTATCAGTCCGACACGGTCTTCGGCCGGCCCCGACATCGGAACGTCCTCAGCCCCGGGCGGGACCGGAACGGAATCGTCCTGCTGGGTCCAATCGGGGCGAATTCCCCTGGCCCGCAAACGCATCCGGGTGCGCCAGGTTTCAGCGCCGGCGATAAGTACGGCATCGGCCCGACCCTGCTGGATATCGAGGCAGGCGCGGTTGACGAGCGACTGCGGTGTGTTTCCACCGATCCCGCTGTAGGACGTGCTCGCCTCAGGTGCCCCGATCCGCCGGCCCAGTAGCAGTGCAGGGTCGCGGTAGCGCCAGGACAGCAGATTGACCACCCGAATGGAGTCCAGTGCCGCCAGCACCCGCGGGGCGGCGGCCCGGCCGGTCGCGGCGACCATCAGATCGATCGGCTCCACGTCGGGTGACTCGTCGAACTGGTTGACCTGGCCGACGCCGATCAGGACCGGTGTTCGCGGATCCAGTCTCACGCCGGGCCGTTCCGGTAAATCGACTTCAGCTCGAAGAACTCGTCGAGTCCTTCGGGGCCGAGTTCTCGACCCATTCCGCTGGCCTTGACTCCGCCGAAGGGCGCACCCATGTCCAACTGGTAGCCGTTGATCCCGATCGTCCCGGTCTTCACCGCCCGGGCGACGTCGGTGGCGCGGTCGGTGTCGGTCGACCACACGGTCCCGGCGAGCCCGAACTGACTGTCATTGGCCAGTTCGATGGCCTCGGCATCATCGTCGTAGGCGATGACGGCCAGGACCGGACCGAAGATCTCCTCTTGGGCGATCCGGTCAGAGTTACCGACGTCGGCGAACACCGTCGGCGAGACGAACCAGCCCCGCGGTTGGTCCCTCGGAATGCCGCCGCCGGCGACGAGTCGGGCGCCACTGTCGTTGCCCGCCTCGATGTAGCCGAGCACCCGGTCGCGCTGGCGAGCGGTGACCACCGGGCCGATGTCGGTCGCGCGGTCGAGCGGATCGCCCACCGTGAAACCGTCGACCAGAGTCACCAACGCATCGACCACCTCCGCGTACCGCGACCGCGGCGCCAGGACCCGCGAGCCCAGGTAGCACGTCTGGCCGTTGTTGACGAAGGACACTGAGCGCAGCCCACGCATGGTGGCATCGAGGTCGGCGTCATCGAGAATGATCGCGGCGGACTTGCCGCCGAGTTCCAGGGTGACGGGACGCAGGAGTCGGCCACAGACCTCAGCGATGATCCGGCCCGCCACCGTCGAACCGGTGAAACTCACCTTGTCCACCCCGGGGTGGGAGACCAGGTGCTTGCCGGCTTCCACACCGCCCGGTACCACGTTCAGTACTCCCGGCGGCATCCCGCACTCCCGGGCGGCCTCGGCGAAAACCATGGCATCCAAGGCGGTTTCGGGTGCCGCTTTGAGAACGACTGTGCAGCCGGCGGCGAGTGCGGGCGCGAGCTTGAACGCGGCCAGAGCCTGCGGATAGTTCCAGGGGACGATCGCGGCCACGACCCCGACCGGTTCGCGGCGCACGATGGTGTGGCCGGACATGCTCGGCCGGATCTCTTCGATCGGGGTCTCGGTGATGAGCTTGGCGTAGTACCCCAGTAGCGCCGCCGGGAACTGTCCGTTCGCTCCGCGAGACAGTGCGATCGGCATGCCGTTCTCACGGCTCACCAGCTTGTCGGTGCTGTCCGCGCGCCGGTGCAGTGCCGCGGCGAACGCTTCAAGAACCGCGGCCCGGTGGCCGACCGAGGCCGAACTCCACAGCGGCAGTGCTGCCCGCGCCGCGGCGACCGCCGCATCGATGTCGGCGACGGTGGCACTGGCTCCGTCGCCGAGTAACTCACCGGTCGCGGCCTCGCGCACCGGCTCGCACTGATCTGCGGGCCGGAACTCCCCGTCGATGAAGAACTCCGCGTCCCTGACTGTCGCGCCTGCCGTACTCCCCTGTCGGGTGCTCATTGCGGTAACTCCTCTCGCGCCGGGACTCCCGGCTTCTCGGTGACGAACAGGACACCGTCGCAGATCAGTTGCTCGATGTCATCGTCGGTGAGAGCCAACACGTCGCGGCAGATCCGGCGAGTGTCGGCGCCGGGCAGTGGTGCCGGGCGCTGCGGCGCCTGCGGAATGTTGCGAAACGGTGCGGGCCCGGTCTCGGCGGGAAGCGGGACGTCGAAAAACGGATGATCCATGTCGGCCAGGACACCGCGGTGTCTCAGTTGGGCGTGGTCGTAGACCTCATCGGGCCGATACATCGGGCCGGCCGCCACCCCGGCATCCTGCAGTCGCTGAGCCGCCTCCTGCGGCGTCCGGCGTGCGGTCCACTCGGCGAGCGACTCATCGCCGACAATCCCGTCGATCCTCTGCCGGTCCGCAGCGGACGTTATCGACACCACGCACCACTCGTCGTCTCCCAGGCACGCCAGCAGGAGGTGTTCGGTCGGGTCCGGACGGATGTCTGCGGAGTCGGCGGCCAGCGTGACGAAACGGGTGTCCAACTGGTTGATCCCGGCCTCGGCCTGGGAAACACCGATCCGGGCGCCGACACCACAGCGCCGGCGCCGGATCAGCGCGGCCAGGGCGCCGATCGCGGTGATCCGGCCCACCACGTGATCCGGGAAGATCGTGGTGGCATCGAAGTACGGGTGGCGTCCGGTGTTCCCGGCCGCGTCCGAGGTCCACAGACTTGTCACGCCCGTCGCCGCGCGAACCAGCGGGCCGTATCCCATCCGGTTACTCCAGGGACCAACGTCGCCGTAGGCACTGCTCTGTGCCAGCACGATGTCGTCATTGAGCTCGCGAAGCCGCGCGTAGTCGAAGCCGAGGGCGGGCAGTGTCTCCGGTTTGAAGTTGGCGAACACCGCGTCGGAGGCGCCGACGAGGCGAGCGAACACCGTCGCCCCGGCATCGCTGCGAAGATCAAGACCCAACCCCAGGTTGTTGCGGTGCGCTCGGGCGAAGGAGTCGCCGATCGCCTGGTCCGGCCGTTTCTGCCGCAAACCGTCTGGGAAGGCGGCGCTCTCCACTTTGATGATCTCGGCACCCAGGTCGCCGAACAGCCTGCTCAGTTCTCCGCCCGCAACGATGATGCCCAGATCGAGCACACGAATTCCCGCCAGTGGCCTGCTCCCCACTGCGGCATCAGGTTCAGGGTCGAATCGCTCTGTCCGCCAGAGGGTTTCATCGGCATCGAGCTGCGGCGCCGCAGTGCGAATACCGGCTCTCGCACCATCGACAGTCCAGTAGCCCACGGGGACGGGAGTCTTGACGCCGGGAGCGATCTCGATGTCGGCCAGTGCCCGGGTCGCATCGAGTTGATCGGAATGCAGGGCTTCCGACGGCGTCAGGACGGCCGCGATTGGCACTGAGTGAGCCTGTCCCGCCTGGACCAATTGATCTCGGGTGCGATCCGCGAACTGCTCGCCGATGAGCGCTCCGAGTTCGTCAAATGCCTGCACCCGCGCAGCGAGTACGTCGAAGCGGTCGTCTTGGAACTGCTCGGGTTCACCCAGCCAGGCCCGCAACCCGTGCCACTGCCGCGGTGACATCACACAGATCCGGACGAATCCGTCGCTGCATTTGAAAATCGGATACAGATCCTGGTTCCGCGGCCTTCCCCGCCATCGCTCTCCGGACTTGCGGGCCGTCGCGGCCTGACCCTGGGTTCCGAACGGTGGATCCAGTGCCATCACCACCGCGTCGAACCGGGAGAAGTCGATGTAATCGCCGGCGCCGCAACGCAATCGGTTGAAGTACGCGACCAGCACCGCCCAGGCTGCCTGCACTGAAGCGGTGGCCGAGGCGATACCGTCCGGTGGCAGCACCGGGGCGCCGACGGTCGGGCCGGAGCGCGACAATGCGCTGCACATCGCGTAGAGAACTGGGTCGCTGGCACGCCAGTTGGCATAGGGTCCGGTGTTGCCGAAGTCGGTCACCAGCATGGTCACCAGGGATCCGAAGCGGTCGGCCAGTTCCGCGCACGAGGTGCCGAAAGCGGCGGCGAGGCCGGGTCGCCCGCTATCGACCACGATGTCGGCGCCGGCGGCCAGCTCGACGAGCCGGCGTCGGTCGTCATCGCTGCCGGGGTCCAGGACAGCGGCGCGTTTATTGGCGTTATGCAGTGCGAACGGGATGCTCGCGCCGACCAGGGTGGGAGGTTCCGATCGCGCCGGGCTGCCCGTCGGCGGCTCGATCTTGAGCACGTCCGCACCGAGATCGGCCAGCAGTCGGGTGACGGTGTCAGACCCGGAGTCGCAGAGGTCGAGCACCCGCACCGACGCCAGCAACGGTTCGTTCTCGCTCAACTGGCTGCCTCCCGGTCCGGCGACGAGCTTAGCCACCCCGGGACCGCGGGTAGAATGGGGCGCATATGTCCTCCCTGAGTGCGGTAACCGATTGCGGCCGGTCAGGACCAGTCCCTGAAACCCGAGCCTCTGAAATCCCAGCCAGGGGAATCCCAGCCCCCGGGGGTCCGTCCCGGCTGCGACTCTATGTCGATATCGGTGTGGTGATTGCCGCACTGGTGGCCGCCAACCTCATTGCCCACTTCACCACGGTGTGGGCCAACATCGCCACCGTGCCGGCGGTGGCAATCGGACTGTTGATGCTGGCGCGGGCCCGCGGGCTGTGCTGGGCGGATTTGGGGCTAAGCCGCGCGCAGTGGCGGTCCGGCGCTCGCTACGCGATGGCCGCGGTCGGCCTGGTGGCCAGCGTGATCGCGATCGGTGCCTTGCTGCCGTGGACTCGGCCGATGTTTCTCAACGACCACTACGCCACGGTGTCGGGAGCGCTGCTGGCCTCGATGATCATCATCCCGCTGCAGACCGTCATCCCCGAGGAGCTGGCATTCCGGGGAGTTCTGCACGGCACCCTCGACCGAGTATGGGGTCTGCGCGGCGCGGCGGCCGCCGGATCTCTGCTGTTCGGTCTGTGGCACATCTCCACGTCATTGGGTTTGACCAGCGGTAATGCTGGATTCAGCCGAATCTTCGGTGGCGGCACTCCCGGTATCGTGGCCGGAGTGGTCCTGGCGGTGCTGGCCACCGCCGCCGCCGGGTTCGTCTTCACCTGGTTGCGACACCGCAGCGGAAGCCTGATCGCCCCCATCGCGCTGCACTGGTCTCTCAACGGGATGGGTGCGCTGGCCGCGGCACTTGTCTGGCAGCTGTCCTGAGATGTGCCGTCGCAGTGCTGTTCGGGCGGTCGTGGCGCTACTGCTGCTGATGTTCGCCAGCCTGCCCGTTCTGGCCACGCCGGCCGCCGCCGACCAGTCCACTCTCACCGTGGACACCCTGGATGTGACCCCCTTCGTCATCTCGGAAAACGACCTCAAGTCCGGGTTCAGCATTGACGTTCTCAACGAGGTCGCCACCCGGCGGGGCTGGACAATCACGTACGGGACGAACGGATCCGTCAGCGAGATTCTCACGAATGTCACAGAAGGCCGCGCCGACATAGCACTCGGCGCGATCGAGATCACCTCCGAGCGGGCCAGGGATCTCGATTTCTCGCAGCCCCTGTACAGCGGAGGTCTGCAGATCCTGGTGCCCGCGGGCACCACCACCAGCCGATCGCTTCCCGGCCTCGCCGAATTCCTCGAGGTGTTGTTTTCCCGGACAATGCTGGTCTGGGTGGCAGCGGCCCTGGTGATCGCGTTGATTCCCGCGCACATCACGTGGCTGATGGAACGCCGACACGACGATTCGATGGTCTCCCGCGCCTACTTCCCCGGCATCTTTCAGTCCATCGGGTGGAGCCTGGGCATGCTCGCTTCCCAACCCGACAGCTTTCCGAAGCATTGGGCGTCGCGAACCCTCGGCCTCGCATTGGCTTTTGTCAGCATCATTTTCGTCTCACTCTTCACCGCGACCCTGGCCGCCAACATCACGGTGTCCAAGATCGGTTCTCAGATCTCCTCGCCGTCGGATCTTTTCGGCAAGTCCGTCTGCACCCTGGCCGACAGCGAAGCGGCCGATTACCTCAAAAATCTCGGCGTCGAGTCCGCCACTAAATCCTCAATCGACGACTGCTACGCGGACCTGAAAGCGCGGCGCGCCGACGCGGTTGTCTTCGACGCCCCGGTGCTGAACTATTACGTCGCCCATGGCGGCGCCGGGACTGCCATGGTCGTGGGGCAGAAGTTCGACAAAGAGGACTACGGCATCGCTTTCCGCCCCGGCGGCCCCCTGCGCCGCCAATTCGACGAAACGATGCTCGGGATGCGCGAGGACGGAACGTTCGACCGGATTAAGCAGAAATGGTTCGGCGACGACGGCACCGGTTCCGCCGGCTAAGAACGTTCCCTTGGTCGGGCGAAGGCCGGTGGCCTAATTAGCGGCCTATTTGCGCACCTTGCCGAGGATCCACAGCAGGATCACCGAGCCCAGGACTGCGGTGAAGAGCGTGAACCACCAGCCGCCGGCGGCGGTGTCGACGAAGAAACTCAAGAGGAAACCACCGACGAGCGCACCGGCGATACCGGTGAGGATGTTGGTCAGGATTCCTGAGCCACCACCCTTGACCAGGCTTCCGGCAATCCAGCCGGCGAGCGCGCCAATAACGATGTAGCCGATCCAGCCGACGCTGGTCAGGGTCGACGAACGTGCCAGGAAATCGGTTGTAGCCATGATGTCCATCAGGACCTCCTCGGTGAATCCGGCCGGATCAGGCGCCGACCGCGTCCCTCAGATATAGCCCACGCCGGTAACGATTAGCGTGCCGAACGGGCCACGATCCAGCAAACTCCGGCCCTACGCGCCGGGCATCATCTCAGGTACCGGGGTTTCGACCGGGATCGGCACGCCGACCCGGTTGCCGGGCTCCGGCGGCGGTGCATTGGGATCCGGTGGCGGCGGCGCGGGTGGTGGCGGCGGGGTGTAGGGCTTGATGGACTGAGCCAGCGCTGCGGCCGCGGCGGTGTCGATGGGGTTTTTCGCGGTACCCAGGTAGACCACGAACCAGCGGTCACCGGTCGGGCCTCGGGAGGTGCTGGGTGCCGTTGCTCCGACGACTCCCACCCAGATCTGACCGTTGGGCTTGCTGGTGTCGGTGAATTTGACGTCATAGGACGCGGTGTATCCCGGTAGGCCCCCGGCCGGCAGCGCACTGGACTGCTGGTTGATCCGGGTACCCGGGAAGGGCATGAAGAACTCGCCCATGTCGGAGGCGAGGCGTACCGCGGCCTTGCCGCTGTCCGCCTCGGCGCCGGCGAAAAGCTTGAGGTCGAGGCGACCGAGCAGGATGCTGGTGTCGTTGGCGGTCGGCGCAGGCTGGCCCATGACGGCCGGCCCGGTCTGCTTGAGCAGCAACGCTTGGCCGTAGCTCAGCCGCGACGGGTCGGCTACCTCCCACCCGGCCGGGGGCAGGTAGCTGAATCCGCCGGCGGCATTCTCGACGCGACCGGGATCAGCCGCCGGCACGGCGGGATCAGCCGGAGGCGGCGGGGGTGCGGCCGGGTCCGCCGGAGGCGGCGGAGGTGCGGCCGGATCCGCCGGAGGCGGCGGAGGTGCGGCCGGATCCGCCGGAGGCGGCGGAGGTGCGGCCGGATCCGCCGGAGGCGGCGGGGGTGCGGCCGGATCCGCCGGAGGCGGCGGGGGTGCTGCCGGGTCCGCCGGAGGTACCGGAGACGCCGGTGCCGCACTCGTCGTCGGGGCCGGTGGCGGCACCGGATCGGCGGCGGCGATGCTCGCGGGCAAGACGATGCTGACAGCGCTGGCGCCTGCTATCGCGGTCGTGGCGAACGCCGTCCACAGGCCCGGGCGTCGTGAGGTGGGGTCCGGCTGCTTCATGGCAAAAAACCTACCGTGTCAGCGCTGTGACGCAAGTTCGCCGTCGGGTGTGTCCGGCTACGGAATCATCTCAAGCCGACGTCCGACCTGGCCGCCGAGTGGATCCCGACCGCCTGCGTCTTGACTGTGAACCACACCTCGTCGCCCACCTGTAACCGCATCTCGGCGACGGACTCCGGGGTGACATCGGCAGAGAGTCCAACGGCGCCGTCGGACTGGGCCGCGGCCCGCACGCGCACCACCCCGCCGTTAATCTCCAGGCCGGCGATCCGCACCCGGACGCTGTTGCGCGGACTGCCGTGTGGTTGGTCCCGATACACCGCAACACCGGCCGGCGCGAACACCGCGACACACTCGTGCAGCGACGCCGAGTCCTCCGCCGGGGTTCCGTGCCAGTTCACCCCGGCGGCGTCACGCAGCGTCCCAGGCCCGGTCATTCGGCCCCGCACCAGGTTGACGCCGGCGATCCGGGCGCCGAAGTCGCTACGCGGTGCCGTCAGCACCTCGCTCACCCGGCCGACTTCGACCACCTTCCCCTCCTCGAGCACCAGCACCCGATCGGCAAGGGTGAGCACGTCGATCAGGTCGTGGGTGATCAGCAGCGCCGTCCGAGAATCCGCGGTCAGTACTCTGCGCAACACCGACCGCGCCGCAGTAGCACCGGCCACGTCCAGGCCGGCCAGGGGCTCGTCGAGCAGCAGTACCTCGGGTTCGGCGGCCAGCGCCCGGGCCAGTGCGACCAGTTGTGCCTGACCACCGGACAGGGCCCCGGGCGTGCGGTCGGCGAGATCGTCGGCGCCGACCTCTGCCAACCACCGCCGGGCCCGCAGTCGCGCCCCTGACCGGTCGGCGTGTCGGCGAGCCGCGAACATCACGTTGGCGATCGCCGTCAGGTGCGGGAACAGCAACGGGTCCTGCATGAGGACCCCGATCCGGCGGTCGTGGACCGGGACGCACACGCCGCGGCTGGTGTCGGTCAGTGTCCGGTTCCCCACTCGGACCACCGCGTCGTCGGCGCGCAGCAGTCCGGCGATCACCGCGATGGTGGTGGACTTGCCGGCGCCATTGGGACCGATGACCGCCAATACTTCACCGGCGGCCACGCTGAACTCCACGTCCAGTCCGCGCTGGGCGACCCTGGCCCGCAGTTGCAGCTCAGTCACCGGCACTCATCCGGCACCCCATCCGGCGATCCGGCGTCCGCCCAGGCCGACCACGACGACGGCCGCGATGCCGATGAGGAGCACCGACAGTGCGACCGCCGCCTCGGGGTCGCCTTCGCGCTGCAGGTAGATCTCCAGGGGCAGGGTGCGGGTGACACCCTGCCGGGAGCCGGCGAAGGTCAGGGTGGCGCCGAACTCCCCCAATGCCCGGGCGAACGCCAGGACGGTGCCGGCCAGCAGGCCGGGCGCCAGCAGTGGCAGCGTCACCCGCCACCACACCGTGCTCGGACGCGCCCCGAGGGTGGCCGCCACCTCGTCATAGCGCGAACCGGCGGTGCGAGCGGTGCCTTCGAGGGCGATGACCAGGAAGGGCAGCGACACGAAAGTCTGGGCCAGCACCACCGCGGCGGTGGTGAACGCGATCCGGAGGCCGGCCGCCTCAAGATAATGGCCCAGCAGTCCGAGCCTGCCGAACACGTAGAGGAGCGCGAGGCCGCCCACCACCGGAGGTAACACCAACGGCAGCAGGATCAGCGGCCGAACCACCCGCGCCAGGCGGCCGCGGTGACGCGCCAGCACCAGTGCCAGGGGGACGCCGAGCACCAGGCAGAGCAGCGTGCTCACGGTGGCCGTCTGAAGGCTCAGCAGCAGCGCCGCCCTCGATGCCGGGCTCATGACCAGCGGGATGAACCGCGACCAGTCCACCTTGGCGATGATGCCGACCAATGGCAGAGCGACGAAGATCGCGCCGAGGGCGGCGGGGAGGTAGACCCAGCGGGGCAGCGATCCCCCCGGCGCCCGGATCGGCCTCATGGCCTCCCACCCTAGGCCCGGACCCCACCCTCGGCCCGATCCGCAGTCCTACCGTCGAGTAACATCTCCTGGACGAGTGAGGAGCACGCCGATGGAAGTACTGGTCACCGGAGCCGATAGCGAATTGGGGCGCACGGTCGCGGAAACCTTCCGTGCGGCCGGCCATCAGGTGGTTGTCAGTGGTGTGGATCGCGCCGAGCTAGAACTGGTGGCCAAGGAACTCGAGGTGGACGCCGTCGTCTGCGATCCGGCCGACCCGGCCAGCCTGGCCAGTGCCCGCGCCGAGTTCCCGTCGCACCTCGACACGATCGTGACGGTGCCGGGCCCAGGCTGGGCAGGCGGGGACCCGCGCGCTTTCAGCACCGCGGACACCGCTACGGCGTGGCGTTCGGCATTCGACCGCACGGTGCTCTCGGCGGTGCTGATGGTTCACACCGTCGCCGACAACCTCCGGTCGGGCGGCTCGATTGTGACGGTCGTCGCCGATTCCGCCACGGACTCCGCACCCGAGTCCGCGGCCAAGGCCGCGCTCGCCGACTGGACCGCGGGGCAATCCGAGCAACTTGGGATACGCGGCATCACGATCAACGTGGTGGCGTGCGGGCGGAACTCCCAACCGGGCTACTCGGGACTGGCTGTCGTGCAACCACCGGTACCGATGGAGATCGCCCGACTGGCGTTGTTTCTCGCCACGCCGGCGGCCCGGCACATCACCGGCCAAACCCTTCACGTCGGTCGCGGTGCGGCGGCGTCCTACGGCTGATCTGTTCGCCGATCGCCTGTTCCCCGATCGCCTGTTCCCCGATCGTTTGCCCGGTTGTTTTTTCGCCGGGTGTTTCCCCCGGTTACTGTCGAACTGTGACGATCCAACTCGGCTTGCAGATCCCGAATTTCTCCTACGGCACGCCGGTCGCCGATCTGTTCCCCACTGTCATCGCCCAGGCCCGGGAGGCCCAGCAATCCGGGTTCGATTCGGTGTTCGTGATGGATCACTTCTACCAACTGCCGATGCTCGGATCGCCCGACCAGCCGATGCTGGAGGCCTACACCGCCCTGGGCGCGCTGGCGACCGCGACCGAGGACGTGTTACTCGGCACCCTCGTCACCGGTAACACCTACCGCAACCCGACACTGCTCGCCAAGATCATCACCACCCTGGACGTGATCAGCGGCGGCAGGGCCGTGCTGGGAATCGGAACCGGCTGGTTCGAACTCGAGCACGATCAACTCGGCTTCGAATTCGGCACCTTCACCGAGCGATTCGCCAAACTCGATGAGGCACTGCAGATCCTGCTGCCGATGATCGCCGGAGAACAGGTGAGCGTCGCCGGCAAGTACTACCGGACCATCAACGCGTTTGCTGAACCGCGCTTTTCCGACCACATCCCACTGATGATCGGTGGTAGCGGTGAGAAGAAGACGTTCGGCCTCGCGGCACGGTACTTCGACCACCTCAACATCATCGCCTCCTTCGCCGAACTCCCCGCGAAGGTCGATGCGCTCACCAGGCGGTGCTCGGAGGTCGAACGGGATCCCGCCACGCTGGAAACCAGCATTCTGCTCACCGTGGTGCCGGACCCGAATTTCACCGACGACATGGTGCCCGAGGCGATGCGGGGCCGGATGGTGGTCGGCAGCCCGGACAAGATCGCCGACGAGGTTCAGCGCCATGTGCTCGACGCCGGGATCGACGGCGTGATCCTGAACCTGCCCGCGTATGTACCGGGCTCCATCAACGCCGTCGGTGAAGCGCTACTCCCCGTCCTCGGGTCATGACCCGGCGCGACAGCCGTGACATGGCCGACTACCGTGGTAGGTGTTCGCTGCACTCCCGGCCGGTGCAGTCACCCAAGGAGCAACAATGAGCCATCCCGGCGCCACACTGTCGGATAAGCACAGGGTCGTGATCGTCGGCTCGGGTTTCGGTGGCCTGAACGCCGCCCAGAAACTCAGGCGAGCCGACGTCGACATCAAGCTGATCGCCAAGACCACCCACCACCTCTTCCAGCCCCTGCTCTATCAGGTGGCCACCGGGATCATCTCCGAGGGCGAGATCGCACCGCCGACGCGGGTGATCCTGCGGAACCAGAAGAACTGCCAGGTGCTCCTCGGAGAGGTCACCGATATCGATCTGACCAACCGCACCGTCGATTCGCTGCTGCTGGGCCACACCTATCGCACGCCCTATGACACGCTGATCGTCGCCGCGGGCGCCGGCCAGTCCTACTTCGGCAACGACCACTTCGCCGAATGGGCGCCCGGCATGAAGACCATCGACGACGCGCTGGAACTGCGCGGCCGGATCCTCGGCGCCTTCGAACAAGCCGAGCGCTCCAGCGATCCGGAGCGCCGCGCGAAACTTCTCACGTTCGTCGTCGTCGGGGCGGGTCCGACCGGGGTGGAGATGGCCGGCCAGATCGCCGAACTGGCCGACTACACCTTGCGCGGCGCGTTCCGCCATATCGACTCCACCAAGGCCAGGGTGATCCTTCTCGACGCCGCGCCGGCGGTACTGCCGCCGATGGGCGAGAAGCTGGGCCTGAAGGCCGCCGCACGACTCGAAAAGCTCGGCGTCGAGATCCAACTCGGCGCGATGGTCACCGACGTCGACCGCAACGGCATCACGGTCAAACGGAACGACGGCAGTACCGAGCGGATCGAGTGCGCGACGAAGGTGTGGTCCGCCGGGGTGGCGGCCAGCGCGCTGGGCAAGATTCTTGCCGACCAGTCCGGGGCCGAAATCGACCGGGCCGGCCGGATCAGGGTGATGCCCGACCTGACCATCCCGGGTCATCCGAATGTCTTCGCCGTCGGTGATATGGCGCTCATCGATGGTGTCCCCGGTCAGGCGCAGGGCGCGATTCAGGGTGCACGTTACGCTGCCAGGCTGATCAAGGCCGAACTGCAGGGCGCCGATCCGACTGCGCGGGAACCATTCCGCTACTTCGACAAGGGTTCGATGGCCACCGTGTCGCGTTTCTCGGCCGTGGCCAAGGTGGGTCCGGTGGAGTTCGGCGGATTCATCGCGTGGCTAGCCTGGCTATTCCTGCACCTGATCTATCTGGTGGGTTTCCGGGCCCGGTTGGCGACAACACTGTCCTGGATCGGGACGTTTGTCGGGAGCAAACGCGGACAGCTCACCATTACCGAGCAGCAGGCCTACGCACGCACCCGAATCGAACAACTCGAGGAGATCGTGGCCGAGGTCGAGGGTGAGGACGATGAGGTCGCCGGTACCGTCAGGGCCGAGGATTCGGCGACGGTTGCCTCCTGAGCGGAGGCCGGTGCGCTGCGGCGGCCGCCGGTCCGTGGCAGTGCTCACCGACGGGCGGAACCGCGGGTGAAGCCCGACGACGTGGTCTACCGAGTACTGCAGCGTCTGCCGGCGCGGATGCTGTCGCTGCGCTCCATCGTGATTCTGGCCGCGCTGGCCGTGGTGGCACTGGTGGTCACCCTCGGCGTCTGGGTGTGGGTGGGCGTCACCAACGACCAGTACAGCCAACTCGACCGACGGCTGGATTCGGTGAGCAGCCTCGGCGACTTCAGCACCCTGCTGTCCGGCCCACCGACGCCCGGGGCGGCGAGTCCGGACGGCAATCTGGTGCGCACCGTCAGGGTGGGCTCGATGGCGATGTCGTCACCCACCAGCGTGGTGCTGCCCAAATTCGCCGACGGCTATGCCAACACCACCATCGACGGGGTCGAGTACCGGGTCCGCACGTTCACCGTGGGCGGCGCGTCGATCGCATTGGGGGCGCCACTGGCCGAGACGCAGCGCAGAATCAGCGAATTACACTGGCGCGTCCTGCTGATCTGTGGCGGTGTCATCGCCGGCACCGTCGTCGTGGGCTGGTTCTTCTCGCTGATCATGATCGACCCGTTTCGGCTGCTGGCCCAGCAGGCCCGCGCCATCAACGCCCAGTCCAAGCCCGAGGAAGTACAGGTTCGGGGAGTTCGGGAGGCCGTCGAGATCGGCGAGGCGGTCGAGGGAATGCTCGCCCGGATCGGCGACGAGCAGGATCGAACCAAGGCCGCGCTGGAGTCGGCGCGGGACTTCGCCGCCGTCGCCTCGCACGAATTGCGCACACCGCTGACCGCGATGCGCACCAACCTGGAGGTGCTCTCGACCCTTGAACTCGGCGACGAACAGCGCACGGAAGTGATCGGGGACATCATCCGAACCCAGAGTCGCATCGAGGCCACCCTGACCGCCCTGGAGCGGCTGGCTCAGGGCGAGCTGACCACCGCCGACGATTTCGTGCCCTTCGACATCGCCGAATTGCTCGATCGCGCCGCCCATGACGCCGAGCGCACGTACCCGGATCTGCGCATCGCCCTGGTGCCCTCGCCGGCGGTGCTGATGGTCGGACTGCCGGTCGGACTGCGCCTGGTGATCGACAACGCCATCGCCAACGCGGTCAAACACGGTGGTGCCACCGAGGTGCGGCTTGCCGTTGCCAGTTCGGCAGCCGGGGTCGAAGTGACCGTCGACGACAACGGCAGCGGTGTGCCGGAAGAAGAACGCACCGCGGTCTTCGAAAGGTTCTCCCGTGGATCTACCGCATCACGCTCGGGATCGGGACTGGGCCTGGCATTGGTGGCACAGCAGGCCGAACTGCACTGCGGCACAGCAACATTGGCCACCAGCGACCTCGGTGGTGCCCGACTGATTTTGCGCCTGGCCGGGCGCTATTCGTAGCGGCGACGCTTACTGGGCCTCGAGGTTCTGCAACCGAACATGCCCACGGGCGATCAGCCGTTGCCGCTCGTCGCGAATCGTCACCAACCACAACTGCTGACGCCGGCCGCGATGCACGGGTTCGGAAACCCCAAACGCGGTGCCCTCGGTGATGGCGCGCAGGAAGTCGGTGTTGTTGTTGACCCCGACCACGTTTCCGCCGCCGTGCTCCCGCAGCCAGACGTACGCCGAGACACTGGCCATCGACTCGACCATCGCGCACCACACCCCGCCGTGCACAATGCCCATCGGTTGCAGCAGGTCGGGCTTGACCGACAGCTGCGCCTTCAGGCCGTCCGGGGAGACGTCGGTGTAGACCAAACCAAGAGTGGCGTCGAAGGGTGCGGAGAACTCGTTCGGAGCGCCGGCTGCATCGGAATCCACGTCTCTGTGTTTACACGGTGTCCGCCCAGTCGGTGTCGTCCACGGGTACGACGCCCGGTAGTAACCAAGCGTAGTATGAGGCTGTTATGGAGAGGGTTCGACAGTGGCCAAGCTGACCGGCCTCGGTGCGCTGGAACGCGCGGTGATGGACCAACTGTGGGATCAGGGCGAACCGCAGACCGTCCGGCAGGTCCACGACGGCCTGCGGACCGAGCGCGAGCTGGCCTACACCACCGTGATGACCGTGCTGCAACGGCTCGCCCGCAAGGGGCTGGTCACCCAGATCCGAGACGACCGCGCCCACCGGTACGCGGCGCTGTGCAGCCGTGACGATCTGGTGGCCGGATTAATGGTCGATGCGCTCGATCAGGCCGCCGGTTCCGGGGGTCGGCGAGCGGCGTTGATGAATTTCGTCGAACGGGTCGGCCCCGACGAGGTCGACGTGCTGCGGCGTGCGCTCGCCGATCTGGAGGCCACCCACCAATCTGAAGACTGCCCATCGAACGGGTGAAACTCACACCCGAACCACTGGCGGTGGTCGCACCGCCTGGGTAAGACTGAACGCCGTGTCCGCCCTGACTTTCACCGTTCTCGCGATCGTGCTCGCGGGGCCAGTTCCCGAGCTGCTGGCCCGCTCGGCCTGGCCGATGCGAGCGCCGCGGGCGGCAATCGTTCTCTGGCAGTCGATCGCGGCGGCGGCCGTACTCTCGGCGTTCAGCGCCGGATTGGCGATCGCCAGCGGACTTTTCACCCGACGTCCCGGCGGAGGGCCGGATTGGAGTCCCGCCGCGGAGATCGGGGCCCTGGGCTGGCCGCTGTGGCTAAGCTCGGTAGGGGTCTTCGCGCTGACCCTCCTGATCGGGGTGCGACTGGTCGCCTCGGCGGTGATCGTGGCCGTCGAAACGCGTCGTCGTCGCGCCCATCACCGAATGGTGGTGGACCTGCTCGGTGACCACCGTCATGGGTCGGGCGTCCGGGTCATCGACGTCGCCGAGCCGCTGGCCTACTGTCTGCCCGGCATCCGGAGCCGGGTTGTGGTGAGCGAGGGCACCCTGTCGGCGTTGAGCCACTCCGAAATCACGGCGATACTGCGCCACGAACGCGCCCATCTGCGGGCCCGCCACGACCTGGTGCTCGAGGCGTTCATCGCCGTGCACACCGCGTTCCCACGATTCGTCCGCAGCGGTAGCGCCCTACACGCCGTTCATCTGCTGGTGGAACTCCTCGCCGACGATGCCGCGGTGCGCGCCGTCGGGCGGGCTCCGGTGGCCCGCGCACTGGTGGCCTGCGCGGCTGCCCGAACCCCGGCGGGCGCGATGGCTGCCGGCGGCACCACCGCGGTGATCCGGGTGCGGCGGCTAACGGGGCCGCCCAACAGCATGCTGCTCTCGCTGGGCGCCTACCTCGCCGCGGCCGTGGTGTTGGTGGTGCCGACCATTGCAGTGGCGGTGCCCTGGCTCGCCGAACTGAACCGGATCTTCCACCCCTGACTCCACCAACCCAAAAGACAACCACCCCCGCCACGAAAGGCACCCGCATGAGCCCCTCGAGCAATTCCGTCGCGCAGATCGGCGTCACCGGTCTGGCGGTGATGGGGTCCAACATCGCCCGCAACTTCGCCCGGCACGGCTACACGGTCGCGCTGCACAATCGCTCGATCGCTAAGACCGACGCGCTGCTGGCCGAACATGGTTCGGACGGGAACTTCGTCCGGTCGGAAACCATCGCAGAGTTCCTGGCCGCCCTGCAGCGTCCGCGCCGGGTCTTGATCATGGTCAAGGCCGGCGAGGCCACCGACGCGGTGATCAACGAACTCGCCGACGCCATGGAACCGGGTGACATCATCATCGACGGCGGCAACGCGCTCTACACCGACACCATCCGTCGTGAGAAGGCCATGCGGGATCGCGGCCTGCACTTCGTCGGAGCCGGGATCTCCGGTGGCGAGGAGGGCGCGCTCAACGGCCCGTCAATCATGCCGGGCGGGCCGGCCGAGTCCTATAAGTCTCTCGGCCCCTTGCTGGAGGAGATCTCCGCTCACGTCGACGGCGTGCCGTGCTGTGCCCATATCGGCCCGGACGGGGCCGGACACTTTGTGAAAATGGTGCATAACGGCATCGAGTACGCCGACATGCAGTTGATCGGCGAGGCCTACCAACTGCTGCGCGACGCAGCGGGCCTGAGCCCGGCACAGATCGCCGACGTCTTCACCGAGTGGAATGCCGGCGACCTCGACAGCTTCCTGGTCGAGATCACCGCCGAGGTATTGCGCCAGGTCGACGCCAAGACCGGGAAGGCGTTGGTGGACGTGATCGTCGATGAGGCCGAACAGAAGGGCACCGGCCGCTGGACGGTCAAGTCAGCGCTCGATCTGGGCGTGCCCGTCACCGGCATCGCCGAGGCGGTGTTCGCCCGCGCCCTGTCTGGCTCGGTGCCGCAACGCCGCGCCGCGGTCGGTATGGCCTCGGGCGCACTCGGCGAACGCCCAACGGACGCAAAGCAATTCATCACCGATGTCAGCCAGGCGTTGTACGCGTCGAAGATCATCGCCTACGCGCAGGGTTTCAACCAGATCCAGGCCGGTTCTGATGAGTACAACTGGGGCATCACCCCCGGCGTCCTGGCCACCATCTGGCGGGGGGGATGCATCATCCGGGCGAAGTTCCTCAACCGCATCAAAGAGGCGTTCGACACCGATCCGAATCTCCCGACGCTGATCGCCGCGCCGTACTTCCGCGACGTGATCTCCTCGGCCGTCGACGGCTGGCGCCGCGTCGTGGTGACCGCCACCGAACTGGGGATCCCGATCCCGGGCTTCTCCTCGGCACTGTCCTACTACGACGGCCTGCGCAGCGAACGCCTTCCCGCAGCACTGATCCAGGGCCAGCGTGACTTCTTCGGAGCGCACACCTACGGGCGCACCGACGCCGCGCCCGAGGCGCGATTCCACACGCTGTGGAGCGGCGACCGCCACGAAGTGCAGGCCTGAACCTGTGCGGTTCCTCGACGGGCACACGTCCGGCTATGACCTGACCTACAACGACGTCTTCCTGGTTCCCGGTCGATCCGACGTCACCTCCCGGTTCGACGTCGATCTGTCCACCACCGACGGCACCGGAACCACGATCCCCGTCGTGGTCGCCAATATGACTGCGGTGGCCGGGCGGCGGATGGCCGAGACCATCGCGCGCCGTGGTGGGATCGTGGTGCTGCCTCAGGACCTGCCGACCGATGCCGTCCGTGCGACGGTGGACTTCGTCAAGAGCCGCGACCTGGTGGCCGACACCCCGGTCACGCTGGCTCCCGACGACGCGGTCTCCGACGCCGTGGCCCTGATTCACAAACGCGCGCACGGCGCTGCGGTCGTGGTCGACGGTGGGCGCCCGATCGGCCTGGTGACCGAATCCGCGACGATCGGAGTCGACCGTTTCGCCCGGGTGCGCGACATCGCGGTGAGTGACTTCGTCACCGCGCCGTTGGGCATCGACCCTCGACGGGTTTTCGAACTGCTCGAACAGGCGCCGATCCCGGTGGCGGTACTGACCACTGCGGACGGATGCCTCGGCGGTGTGCTGACTCGGACCGGAGCTGTGCGGGCGGGGATCTACTCCCCCGCGGTCGATGCCGCGGGCCGGCTTCGCATCGCCGCGGCACTCGGCATCAACGGCGACGTGGCGGCCAAGGCCCGGTCGTTGGCCCAGACGGGGATCGACGTCCTCGTCATCGACACCGCCCACGGCCACCAACACAAGATGTTGGACGCCATCAAGGCCGTCAGCGCTCTGGATCTGGGCATTCCGCTGGCGGCCGGCAATGTCGTCTCCGCCGCGGGCACCCGGGATCTGATCGCCGCGGGGGCGTCGATCGTCAAGGTGGGCGTGGGACCCGGGGCAATGTGTACCACCCGGATCATGACCGGGGTGGGTCGGCCGCAATTCTCCGCGGTTCTCGACTGCGCCGCTGCGGCGAAAGAACTCGGTGCGCACGTGTGGGCGGACGGCGGTGTGCGGCACCCCCGCGACGTCGCGCTGGCGTTAGCGGCCGGTGCTTCCAGCGTGATGATCGGGTCGTGGTTCGCCGGCACCTACGAATCCCCCGGCGACCTGATGTACGACCGCGAGGGTCGGCCGTACAAGGAGAGTTACGGAATGGCCTCCAAGCGTGCGGTGGCTGCCCGAACGGCGGCCGACAGCCCGTTCGACCGGGCCCGCAAGGCGCTCTTCGAAGAAGGCATCTCCACCTCGCGGATGGCGCTGGACCCCGATCACGGCGGAGTGGAGGACCTGCTGGACCACATCACCTCGGGGGTGCGCAGCACCTGCACCTACGTCGGCGCCCGCACACTTGCTGAACTGCACGAACGAGCGGTCGTGGGGGTGCAGTCGGCGGCCGGATATGCCGAGGGACACCCACTGCCCGCCGGATGGTGACCCCGCGGGTGGTTGTTATCATGGGCATTCGCCCAGACTCCCCGACCTGGCCACACTCCCCAACCCATCCAGCGGAAAGGACCCTCAGTGCCGCAGGACCCACTCGTGGCGTGCTGTCCTGAGTCCTCCACCCGTTCTGAATGCTGCGCCCGACCGGAGTGCGGCGAGGAGTCGGACGAACCATCCTCTAGTCGGCCGGACCCAGGGTCCGGCTTTCACCCCGGGCGGCTCCGGTGAGTGCTCTCACCGTGGCGCTCAGCCTGGTGTTCTTCGTCCTACTGACAATGGGCACGGCCGTGTTCGTGGCCGCCGAATTCTCGCTCACCGCTCTCGAGCGCAGCGCGGTCGATGCCAACGCCAGATCTGGCGGCAAACGGGACAAGATGGTGGCGCGGGCGCATCGGACCCTGTCGTTCCAACTCTCCGGCGCCCAACTGGGTATCTCGATCACCACGCTGGCCACCGGGTTCCTGGCTGAACCAGTGCTCTCGCGGTTGTTGGTCCCGGCGCTTGAGGCGCTTGGATTTCCCGCCCGTGCCGTGCCGGGCACCTCGTTGGTCGTGGCGATTCTGCTGGCTACTTCGCTGTCGATGGTGTTCGGCGAGTTGATACCCAAGAACCTCGCGGTCGCCCTGCCGTTGCCGACCGCCCGCGCCACTGCCGGCCCGCAGATGGCGTTCTCCGCAGTGTTCGCCCCGGTCATCCGGCTGACCAACGGCGCCGCCAACTCGATTTTGCGCCGGATGGGCATCGAACCCGCCGAAGAACTGCGCTCAGCGCGGTCGCCCCAGGAACTGGGTTCGCTGGTCCGCGGGTCTGCCGAGCGGGGAGGGATCGACGAGAGCACCGCCGATCTCGTCGACCGTTCTCTACAGTTCGGTGCCCGCATTGCCGAGGAATTCATGACACCGCGGACCGAAATAGAAAGCCTGCAGGCCCACCACACCGTCGCCGACCTGCTGGCCGCGTCCGCTCGCACTGGTTTTTCTCGATTTCCGGTGGTCAAGGGCGACCTCGACGAAACCGTTGGCCTAGTGCACATCAAGCAGCTGTTCGGAGTGCCGGCCGCCGAGCGGGCGAGCACCCGCCTGGATGCGCTTGCGGTGCCGGTTCCCACCGTGCCGTCCACCCTGGACGGCGACGCACTGATGACGCAGGTCCGCGCGAACGGCCTGCAGACCGCGCTGGTGGCCGATGAGTACGGCGGCACGGCGGGCATGGTCACCGTCGAGGATCTGATCGAGGAGATCGTCGGCGACATCCGCGACGAGCACGACGACTCGACACCGGATGTGCGGCCGGACGGTGCCGGTTGGGAGGTCGCGGGTCTCCTGCGCATCGATGAGGTGGCGGCCGCCACAGGCTTCCGCGCACCGGAAGGTGAGTACGAAACCATCGGCGGGCTGGTTCTCGAACAGCTGGGGCACATCCCTGTTCCGGGCGAGTCGGTGGACTTGGCCGCCTTCGATCCGGAGGATTCCGCCCGGATCCCGCTGCAGTGGCGAGCGACCGTGGTGGCGATGGATGGCCGCCGCATCGACCGGCTCGCCCTGATTCGGATGGGCGACCGCTGATGGGCGCCGACATTTTCGGAGTGCTGCTGACCATCGTGCTGCTCGGGATCAACGCCTTCTTCGTCGGTTCGGAGTTCGCGTTGATTTCGGCTCGGCGGGACAGGCTCGAAGCGCTCGCCGAACAGGGCAAGAAGCGAGCGGTGACGGTACTGCGTGCCGGTGAGCAACTGTCGCTGATGCTGGCGGGAGCGCAACTGGGTATCACCGTCTGCTCGATCCTGCTCGGTCGCGTCGGTGAACCGGCGGTGGCCCACCTACTGGAAAAACCCTTCGGATTCTTCGGGGTTCCGGATGCGGTGCTGCACACGGTCTCGTTCGCGCTGGCGCTGGCCATCGTGGTGATCCTGCACGTGCTGCTGGGCGAGATGGTGCCGAAGAACATCGCAATCGCCGGGCCGGAGTCGACGGCCATGCTGCTGGTTCCCCTCTATCTGGTCTACGTGCGTGCGGTGCGCCCATTCATCAGTCTTTACAACTGGGTGGCCAACACGATCCTGCGACTCTTCGGCGTGCAGGTGAAAGATGAACTTGAGGTCACCGTGTCGACGGTGGAACTCGCCGAGATGATCGCCGAGTCGCGATCGGAGGGGTTACTCGACCCCGAGGAACACATGCGGCTGTCCCGGGCGCTGCAGATTCGCAATCGGGCAGTCGGCGATGTGGCAATTCCGCTCGCCGAGATCCACGCCGTTCCCGCCGCGGCACCCGGGACCGGCCCCAGGGTGGACGCCATTGAACACGCCCTGGCCACGACCGGATATTCACGCTTCCCGATTGTCGGTGCCGACAGCGAATTCGTCGGCTTCGTGCACATCAAAGACATGCTCGACCTCGTCGACCATCCCGGGGCCGTGGTCAGCGCCTCCGCCATGCGCTACCTGCCCCGTTTGCCCGCCACCATGGCACTTCCGGACGCGCTCACCCGCCTCCGCAAGGACAACAGCCACCTGGCTCTGCTCACCGCCGACGACGGATCGGTCTGCGGGATGGTTGCCCTTGAAGACCTCGTCGAAGACGTGGTCGGAACCGTCCGCGACGGCACACACCGATAGGATCAGGCAACTTTCCTGCAGGGAGGAACTCATGACCGATCGAGTCGCGGTGGGCAATTTACGCGTGGCACGGCCGCTGTACGACTTCATCACCGACGAGGCTCTGCCCGGCACCGGTCTCAACCCGGACAGCTTCTGGTCGGGCGTGGACAAGGTCATCACCGACCTGACTCCACGCAATGCCGCGTTGCTGGCTCGCCGCGACGATCTGCAGGTGCAGATCGACAGGTGGCACCGCCAGCGAGTCATCGGCGGTTTCGACCCGGCCGACTACCGGCAGTTCCTGACCGATATCGGATACCTGCTTGCCGAACCCGCCGACTTCACCATCTCCACCTCCGGTGTGGACACCGAAATCACCTCGACCGCAGGCCCGCAACTCGTGGTGCCGATCCTCAACGCGCGCTTCGCCCTCAACGCCGCAAACGCCCGCTGGGGTTCGCTCTACGACGCTCTCTACGGCACCGATGTCATCAGCGCCGACGACGGCGCCGAGCCGGGCGCTCGGTACAACCCGGTGCGCGGCGAGCGGGTCATCGCCTACGCCAAGCGATTCCTCGACGACGTCGTCGGACTGGGATCAGGCAGGTACACCGACGCCGTCCGGTTCCTGGTCTCCGACGGCGAACTGGAGGTTGCGCTGGCCGACGGCGACGTGACCGGCCTCGCCGATCCCGGACAGTTCGCCGGATACACCGGCCCCCCGGACTCCCCCGATTCGGTGCTGCTGGTCAATCACGGTCTGCACATCGAAATCCTGATCGACCCGGGTTCAGCGATCGGGTCCACCGATCCCGCCGGCATCTCCGACGTGATGCTGGAGTCGGCCATCACCACGATCATGGACTTCGAGGATTCAGTAACCGCCGTCGATGCCGACGACAAGGTACTGGGCTACCGCAATTGGCTCGGTCTGAACCGCGGCGATCTGTCCGAGTCGGTGAGCAAGGGCGGCAGCACATTCACCCGGGTGCTCAACGACGATCGGTCCTACCGGGCCCCGGACGGAACCGATTTCACCCTGGCCGGCCGGAGCCTGCTGTTCGTCCGCAATGTCGGCCATCTGATGACCAATGACGCCATCGTCAGAGTCAATTCCGACGGGGACGAGTCAGAGGTCTTCGAAGGGATCCAGGATGGTGTGTTCACCAGCCTGATCGCTATGCACGGCCTGGCCGCCGGGGATGCCAACGGGCCGCATCGCAACAGCCGGACCGGTTCGATCTACATCGTCAAGCCGAAGATGCACGGGCCCGAGGAAGTCGCGTTCACCGTCGAGTTGTTCGGCCGTATCGAGGACGTGCTGGGCCTGCCCGCCAACACCATCAAAATCGGCATCATGGACGAGGAGCGCCGCACCTCGGCCAACCTCAAGGCCTGCGTGAAGGCCGCCGCGGACCGAATCGCGTTCATCAACACCGGGTTCCTGGACCGCACCGGCGACGAGATCCACACCTCGATGGAAGCCGGCCCGATGATCCGCAAGGGCGCGATGAAAACCCAGCCGTGGATCCTGGCCTACGAGGACCGCAACGTCGATGTCGGTTTGGCGACCGGATTTTCCGGCCGCGCTCAGGTCGGCAAGGGGATGTGGGCGATGACCGATCTGATGGCCGCCATGGTGGAGCAGAAGATCGCCCAACCCCGCGCCGGTGCCAGCACCGCCTGGGTGCCCTCGCCCACCGCCGCCACCCTGCACGCCATGCACTACCACTACGTCGACGTCGAGGCTGTGCAGCATGAACTCACCAGCCGGCAGCGCGTGGGCCTGGAACCGCTGCTGATGATTCCGCTGGCAGCGGAGATGGCCTGGGAGCCCGACGAGATCCATGAGGAAGTCGACAACAACTGCCAGTCGATACTCGGCTACGTGGTGCGCTGGGTCGAAGCGGGCGTGGGGTGCTCCAAGGTGCCCGACATCCACAATGTCGCGCTGATGGAGGACCGCGCAACGCTGCGCATCTCGAGCCAGTTACTGGCCAACTGGCTGCGGCACGGCGTCATCACCGAGGCGGACGTCACGTCGAGCCTGCGCCGGATGGCGGCGGTGGTCGACCAGCAGAACAGCCAGGACCCGGATTACCGCCCGATGGCCCCGGACCCCGAGGGCAGCATCGCCTTCCAGGCCGCTCAGGAATTGATTTTGTCCGGCGCGGCGCAGCCCAGCGGCTACACCGAGCCGATCCTGCACCGGCGTCGCCGTGAGTACAAGGCCGCGCTGGGACATCCGCACCAACCGGGGACCCGCTAGATGGGCCGGCACAGCATGCCCGATCCCGGGAATGCCTTCGGTGAACCTGCCGACGGTGACGCGACAGGGCGCCGCCGCCGGGTCGACCCCGCGGGTCGCGGCGTAAGCAGAGGCGTCATTGTCGCGCTGATCGCGGTGGTCGCCCTGGTTGCCGCGGTGATCCTGTGGCAGTTCTTTTCCGACGCGATGTCGCGACGTTCCCAAGACGCTGCCCGCCAGTGCGTACAGGGAAGCGCCACGGTGGCGGTCGTTGCCGATGCGGCGATTGCCGGCAACGTCGAGGCGTTCGCCGAGATCTATAACGCCGAGGCCAAACCGGTGGGCGACACGTGCGTGGATGTGGTCGTCAGACCGGCCGACTCCGATGCCGTCGTCAACGGTTTGACCGGCCTCTGGCCGGCCGACCTGGGTGAGCGACCGGGTCTGTGGATTCCCGCGAGCTCGGTGTCCTCGGCGCGCCTGCAGGCACTCGCCGGTGCGCAGATTGTCAGCGACGCCCGATCCCTGGCCACCACACCGGTGGTGCTGGCCCTCCGGCCGCAACTCGCTGCCGCGCTCGGGGCACAGGGCTGGGCGGCGCTTCCGGCGCTGCAGACCAACCCGACCGCGCTGGATCCGATGAACCTTCCCGGATGGGGTTCGCTGCGGCTGGCGCTGCCCATCGACGGGGCCAGCGATGCTGCCTATCTGGCCGCCGAAGCCGTCGCGATCTCCTCCGCGCCGCCCGGGGAGCCGCCCACCGCCGGCCTCGGTGCGGTCACCGAGTTGATGGGCGGTCAGCCTCGACTGGCTGCAAACAACGCGACCGAAGCCTGGAACGCGCTGACGGCTCCGGGTGACCCTGCCGCCGCCGGGGTGCACGCTGTGGCGATCACCGAGCAGCAACTGTTCAGCCGGACCGGGAATCTACAGGACGCGAACGACACCGTCGCGCAGTGGATTCCGGATGGTCCGGTGGCGATCGCCGACTACCCCACCGTCCTGCTGGCCGGAGACTGGCTCTCCGAGGAACAGGTCAGCGCCGCCAGTGAATTCGCCCGCTTCATGGGCAAACCCGAACAACTCGAAGCGTTGGCCCGCGCCGGGTTCCGGGCCGAGGGAACCACCCCGCCGGCGAGCGACGTCGTGAGTTTCCCGACCCTGGCGGCGCCGTTGCCGACCGGTGACGACGCGATGCGCGCTGCGCTGGCTGCGGCGGTGGCACCGGCCGGCGCAGCGGTGACCACAGTGGTCCTCGATCAAGGTCTAGCCGGCGACGAAGGCGGCCAACCGCGACTGGCCAATGTGACCGCCGCGCTAAGCAATCGGATTCGCGCACTGCCACCCAATGCCGCCGTAGGGCTGTGGACGTTCGACGGTGCCGATAGCCGTCCGGTGGTGACCACCGGTCCACTCTCGGACGATCTCGGCGGCCAGAGGAGATCGGATGCACTGATGTCGACGCTCGACACCCTGGCGCCGACCGGAGGTGGGGCGGTGTCATTCACGACGCTACCCCGGGCCTTTACCGACGCGCTCGCCAATTACCGCCCCGGGCAGCCGAATTCGATTCTGGTGATCACCCAGGGTCCGCATACCGACCGAACCCTGGACGGCCCGGGCCTGGAGAGCTACCTCGCGTCGGCCGCCGATCCGAACCGTCCGCTGACGATCAACGTGATCGACTTCGGCGCCGACCCGGACCGCCCCGTGTGGGAAGCGGTGACTCGACTGTCCGGCGGCAGCTACCAGGAAATCGCCACATCCGACTCCGCCGACCTGGTTGCTGCGATCGCCCGGATGCTGTCCTAGCGGCGACGCCGCCATGAGACGAACATGACGCCGATCATGACGGTGGTCAACGCAAAGGTGAGCCACTGAAACGGCACGCCTCCGTATCGGGTGAACGGTGCCCCCCGGGGTCCGAGTGGCACATCGGCGACCAGCAGTGCTTGCCCACCGAGTGGGGTCTGAATGTTGTCGCTGGCCATCACCCGTCCGTTGGGGGCGACGATCACCGAATCCCAGGCGGCATCCGCCTTGACCATCGCCACCCGGTTCTCGACGGCCCTGAATACCGTCGAGGCACTGCGGACGCTGGAGATCGATTCGACGTCGATGCTCGGTGCCAGGATCAACTGCGCCCCATCGGACACCGTGCGACGGGCGGGACCATCGGGGAAGTCGATATCGAAGCAGATGATCATGCCGAGGGTACCCACTGATGTCTGTACCGTCGGATACACCGTTCCCGGAGTGAACGACTCCCCCTCTGCAAGAACGCGTTTGGTCTTGAAGTAAACGATCTCGACGCCGCCCTGCGGGTCCCATAGCAATCCGGTGTTGGGCGCGGAACTGTCCTGGGCGTCCGGAGTGAACCCCATCGCGAGATACACGCCGGTCTGGCGGAGCAGCGCGGGAATCCAGTCCGTGTTGACCAACCGCGGGTCGTAGTCGAGGGTCTCCTCCGGCCACACCACGATCCGAGCGCCCCGGGCCGCCGCCTGCCGCGTCATATCGCTGAGCTCGGCGATCTGATCGGCTCGGCGCTGCTGTTCGCTGCGGCCAGTGCCCATATCACCGGCCGAAATCAGTGTTCCCGGGCTCGCATTAGCCAGTCCGGGCTGTACTGTCGCAACCCGCACGGCCGGGCCCATCCGGTTGGACACCGCGGTGTACAGCACCATGCTGACAGCCACCCACAGGATGCTCACCGCGGCCGGAACGGCAAGGGACAGCGCGAGCACCCGCCGGGGCACCGGAACGTCTGCCAGGTCAGGTCGGCGGCGGTCCAGCAGGGCCAAGACCGCCAGGGCGATCGCCGCGTTGATGACGTGCAACAGCAGGGTGAGCGCCGGCGTCCCGGTGATGCTGACCGGCGCGATCAACTGTGGCGCATCCGCAATCCGATAGGCCATCCACATATAGGTGCCGATGATCTCGTTGTTCTGCACCGCCAGATCGATGGCGACCCAGATCAATCCGAACTGCACAACGAACCAGCGGTACCCGGTGCGTTCGGCGAACGGCCGTAGGAATGCCCCGATCACCAGGCCGATCGCCGCACTGACGGCGGCGGCGCCGACGATGATCCGCACCGGTAGCACCGATGAGCTCAGCATCCCCACCGCGAAATAGTGCGCCCCGAAGGCCATTGCCACCGGAATCGCGCTCCACCGCCGCGGCAGAAACCGGTACTGCGCGACATACATCGGGACGAACGCGACGACGGTGAGCCACCACAGGTTTCCGTAGGACTGCCAGATGACGATCAGCAGCACCGCACTGAGTGCACTGAGCACCACACCGACGACCCAGCGCCCGGGCCTGGTTTCCGTCACGGAAAGCCAATCTAGTCGAGCGGCTCACCCGTCGGTCTTTAGGCGAAAACCTCGATCGGCGGACACGAGCACACCAGATTGCGATCGCCATAGGCGCCATCGATGCGGCGCACCGACGGCCACACCTTGGGCCGGAATGCCTTCCCCAACGGGTAGGCCGCCTGTTCGCGGGTGTAGGGATGATCCCACTGCTCGACCAGCAGGCACCCGGCCGTGTGTGGGGCGTTACGCAGCGGGTTGTCCTCGGCCGGCCAGTGACCCGAACCCACCTGGTCGATCTCGGCCCGAATAGCGATCATCGCCTCACAGAACGCGTCCACCTCGGCCAGGCTCTCGCTCTCGGTGGGTTCGATCATCAGCGTGCCGGCCACTGGGAAACTCATCGTAGGGGCGTGGAATCCGTAGTCCGCCAAACGCTTCGCTACATCATCGACCGTGACGCCGGTGTTCTTGGTGATCGGCCGCAGATCGAGAATGCACTCATGCGCCACCATGCCGTTCTCGCCGGTGTAGAGAACCGGGTAGTACTCGTCAAGCCGTCGGGCGATGTAATTGGCCGACGCGATCGCGGTCAAGGTGGCCGCACGCAAGCCGGCCGCACCCATCATCCGGATGTAGGCCCAGGTGATCGGCAAGATCGAGGCCGACCCGTAGGGCGCCGACGACACCGGGCGGCCCTTGGGCAGTTCGGGCGCCATCGGGTGGCCCGGCAGATAGGGCGCCAGGTGGGCGCGCACCGCGACCGGTCCGACGCCGGGCCCGCCGCCGCCGTGCGGAATGCAGAACGTCTTGTGCAGGTTCAGGTGGCTGACATCGCCGCCGAACTTGCCCGGCCGTGCCACGCCCACCAGGGCGTTGAGGTTGGCCCCGTCGACGTAGACCTGGCCGCCGGCGTCGTGGACGGCCCCGCAGATCTTGGCGATGTCGTGCTCGAACACCCCGTGGGTCGACGGGTAGGTGATCATCAGGGCGGCCAGCGTGTCGGCGTTCTCAGCGATCTTGGCGCGGAGTTCGTCAAGGTCGACGTCGCCGTTGTCGCGGCAGCCGATCACCATCACCCGCATGCCGGCCAGAGCCGCCGAGGCGGCGTTGGTGCCATGCGCACTCGATGGGATCAGGCACACGTCGCGGTGCGACTCGCCACGGTCGACGTAGTAGTCGCGAATCGCGAGCAGTCCGGCGTACTCGCCCTGTGATCCGGCATTGGGTTGCAGCGAGATTTCGTCGTAGCCGGTGATCCCGGTCAGCCAGTTCTGCAGGTCGGCAATCATCCGGCGGATGCCGGGTGAGTCGTCGACCGGTCCGAACGGATGCAGTTTGGCAAACTCCGGCCAGGTGATCGACTCCATCTCAGCGGCGGCGTTGAGTTTCATGGTGCACGAGCCGAGCGGGATCATGCTGCGATCCAGCGCAATGTCCTTATCGGAGAGCATTCGCAGGTAGCGCATCATCGAGGTCTCGGTGCGGTAGTTGCGAAAAGCCGGGTAGTTCAGGAAACTCGTTGTGCGGGTGTCGATCTCAGGTTCGGTAGCATCGCCAATCGCACCTGCCCCGAAGGCGTCCAGTACGAGCGCGACATGGGCATCGGTGGTGGCTTCGTCGCATGATACCGACACGTGATCGGCATCGGCGCGCCAAATGTTGATCCCGCGCGCCTTGGCGGCCGCCTGAATCTTGATGGCACGCCCCGGAACACGCGCGAGCACAGTGTCGAAGAAGCTCTCGTGCACCACGTCGATACCGGCGGCGGACAGGCCGGCGGCGACGCTGCGGGCGTGGCCGTGCACCCGGCGGGCGATGGCGGTCAGGCCCTCGGCGCCGTGGTAGCCGGCGTACATGGCGGCCATCACCGCCAGCAGCACCTGCGCGGTGCAGATGTTGGAGGTCGCCTTGTCCCGGCGGATGTGCTGTTCGCGGGTCTGCAGCGTCAGGCGGTAGGCCGGCGACCCATCCGCATCGACGGAGACCCCGACCAGCCGGCCCGGCAACTGGCGAGCGTGACTGGTCCCGACCGCGAGGTAGCCGGCATGCGGACCACCGAAGCCCATCGGGACCCCGAAGCGCTGGGTGGTGCCGAACGCCACGTCGGCCCCGATGTCACCGGGCGGGGCGATCAGCGTGAGCGCCAGCAGGTCGGCACCGAGGGCAATGAGGGCGCCCCGTTCATGAGCCTGCTCGACCAGTTTCGACCAGTCGGTCACCCGGCCGCTGGCGCCGGGCATCTGGGCGATCACCCCGAAGAACTCACCGTCGGGCAGGCCGTCGCGCAGGTCGGCAGTGACGATCTCGATGCCCAGCGGCTCGGCGCGGGTGGCCAGGATGGCGGCGGTCTGGACGAACAGGTCGGAGTCGACCGCCAGCCGGTTCGCCGATCCGCGCGCCGCGCGGTGCATCAGGGTCATCGCCTCGGCGGCGGCGGTGCCTTCGTCCAGCATCGAGGCGCCCGCCAGGTCCAGGCCGGTCAGGTCGGCGATCATGGTCTGGAAGTTCAGCAGTGCCTCCAGCCGGCCCTGGCTGATCTCCGGCTGGTACGGCGTGTAGCCGGTGTACCAGGCCGGGTTCTCTAGGATGTTGCGCACCAGCACCGGCGGGGTCAGGGTGTCGTAGTAACCCTGACCGATCATCGACACGTCCGTCGTGTTGGAGTCGGCGAGCGATCGCAGTTCCGCCAGCGTCTGATGTTCGGAGATGGCGGGCGGCAGCGTTTCCAATCCCGGCGCGATTCCCTGGCCGGTCAGCGGGTCGAGGATCTCGGCCGGTAGGGCCTTGGCGGCCAGCTCATCGAGCGACGACACGCCGATGACACCGAGCATGGTGGCGAGGGCATCGGCATCAGGGCCGATATGGCGGGCGGCGAAGTTCTCGGACACAGGCACTCCTCGGGGTGGACGCGACGATCGGACGTCCTCCCCCTCTGTCATGGGTGCCTGAGAGATTCAGCAGCAGATGGCCGCTTTTCCCCATCGGCGGGCGGCCGCGAAACGGTCGCCGCTTTCCAGAGGCATCGTGTTCCGGTGCGGTCCTGGGGCCTGAGAGATTGACGGAGAGGTGTTGCTCCTTCGGCGTCCGGGACTGGCTGTCCCGGAACTCTCCCGCACGGGGTCGATGCGTCCCTGAGTCTAGCCGCGAGCAGACATAAAGTCGCACTGGCGGGGCCGAAAACGTGCGAGTTTGCGTCTGCTCGCGGGAGAAAGGTGGCGTCAGCCGATTTTGCGGTCGCGACTCTTGCGTCGGGAGGCCAGCTCGTCCTCGGGAGACGGGATCGACTCGGCTCCGTCGGCCCGTTCACCCGGGAACTCGGCGATGGCTCCGGTGAGTTCGCGCATGGCCCCGCTGACCGCGATGCCGAATACGCCCTGGCCGCCCTGCAGCAGGTCGACGACTTCCTCGGCCGAGGTGCACTCGTAGACGCTGGTGCCGTCGGAGAACAGGGTGATGTTGGCAAGGTCCTCGACGCCGCGCTGACGCAGATGGTCGACGGCGACCCGGATGTTGTGCAGCGAAATACCGGTGTCGAGCAGGCGCTTGACGATCTTGAGAACCAGGATGTCCTTGAACGAGTACAACCGCTGACTGCCCGATCCCGCCGCGCCGCGGATCGACGGCACCACCAGCGAGGTACGAGCCCAGTAGTCCAACTGCCGGTAGCTGATTCCGGCGATCTGGCAGGCATTCGGGCCGCGGTAGCCGATCAATTCGTCGGGTACGGAGTCATCCGGAAAAAGGCCACCCTGCACCGGTTCGCTGACTGCGTGAACACCCGTGGGGGCGGAAAGGTCAAGTTCTCCCTGTCGTGACTCATCGCCCACGATGCATCCTCTCGCCGTTCACAGCCGTAGCCGTCTCCCCGGGGATGAGCATACGCCCCGGGCGGCCCCTGCCGTGGGACTCACGCCGCCACATCAGCGGACGCCGCAGGACAAATGATGAACGCCGCAGGTGCGATTGTCTGGCCCCGAAGGGCGTGTCGCGGCAAGCCTGGCCCAACTGATGCGCGTCCGTGATCCGCGCGGCCCGGTCCTCAGGTCGCCTTGAAGTCATCCGGCGAGACGCTGTCGAGAAATTCCTTGAATTTCTCCACCTCGTCTTCGCGCATCGTCCCGTCGGATTCCTCGTCACCGTCCTCGGGCATCAGCAGGCCCGCCTCGTCGAGCACCGCCTCCTCCACGTGGATGGGAACACCCATCCGAATCGCCACCGCCACCGAGTCCGATGGCCGGGCCGACACCCGGACGTCGTTGTCGAACACCAGATCCGCGTAGAACGTGCCCTCACGAAGGTCGACGATGCGCACCTCCTTGAGTGAATGACCAAGGGCACCAATGACATCGCGGAAGAGATCGTGGGTCAGCGGGCGCGGCGGTTCCACACCCTGCTGCTGCATGATGATCGCCTGCGCCTCGCTGTCGCCGATCCAGATCGGCAGAATGCGGTCACCGGCGGACTCGCGCAGCAGCAGCACATGCTGGTTGGTGGGTTGCTCAATACGAACGCCGATAACGAGTACCTCAGCCATCGGTAACCGACCTCCGCCAAAGATGTGCGTGAACCTTCACGAGTCTAGTCCTCAGCGGTCCAGGACGTTACGAACGGCGGACTTGATCAGCGAGGTGTGCAGGCTGATCGCCAGCGCCGCCACCTCCCGGGCCAGTTCATTGGCTCGGTCGCGGGCGCCGGTGGTACCGGCCTTGCCGACCGGGCCGGCGATCTGGGCAATAAGGTCGGACTGCCGGTCAGCGGCCGAACGGAAGGCTCGCAGGTGCCGGGGTTCCACGCCGTACTCGGCCAGTGCCGCCGCGCACTGGACGATCACCACCGAATGCTCGTCGAAGAACCCGCCCGGTCCGGCCGTAATGATGCCGGCCTTCCGCAACGCGGCAAGAAGGTCCTCGCCGACGCCCGAACGCTCCCGCAGGTCCTCCCGGCTGAGTCGGATGGGCACCGGCGACGCGACGGTCTGCGCTGCCGGTCGGCGTTGGTCGTCGGCTCCCACCAGTCGCGGAATCGGATAGAGCGATTCCCGCTCCGGCAATGCCCCGTCCGGCTGAGAGTCCAGTTGGGCCTTGATGACCTTCAGGGGCAGATACTGGTCCCGCTGGGCGGTCAGGATGAACCTCAGCCTGGCACTGTCGTAGGCGGTGAACCTCCGGTAGCCCGACGGGCTGCGCTGGGGTGTGACCAGGCCCTCGGACTCCAGGAAGCGGATTTTGGAGATCGTCACATCAGGGAAGTCCGGCCGGAGCATGTCCAAGACCGCTCCGATCGACATCCCGGCGGGCTCACTGCTATCGGGGGCGCTCACTAGCCCCCCGCAACACCGTCGTCCTCGGCCGGCTTGGGACCGGTCAGAAACACCAGCCGGAACTTGCCGATCTGCACTTCGTCCCCGTTCGTCAGGGCGGCCGAGTCGACCGGCTCACGGTTGACGTAGGTGCCGTTGAGGCTGCCGACGTCGACGACGTGGAACTCGCCACCGTCGGACCGGAACTCGGCGTGGCGGCGGCTGACGGTGACGTCGTCGAGGAAGATATCCGAGTCCGGATGCCGGCCCGCCGAGGTCGTTGGCTGGTCGAGGAGAAACCGGGAACCGGCGTTGGGGCCGCGTTTGACGACCAGCAGTGCTGCCCCGGCCGGTAAGCCCTCGACCCCGGACACCGCGCCCGATCCCGACGTCCCGGCGGTCTCACCGGTCGCGGCGTCGAGATCGTTGAGGAAATCCGCGCGGAAGACCGAGGTGGTCTCCACCGTGACCTCATCGGAGGTCGCGCCGGTTCCCGCTGGTCGGTCCTGTTGGGTCACTCAACCACTCCTCGCCGTCCCGCGCCGTGTCTGGCAGTACTGACCGTACCGTCCAAGGATCGCTGCACCCTAACAACGGCGGTTTCCAGGCCGGCGCTCCCCATCCCGGCGTGTCTCAGCCGAGGGTGCCCCGGTAGGCGTCCGCGTCGAGAAGTCCCGCCAGTCCGTCGTCAAGGGTATCGCCGCCCGCACGCAACTCCAAGAGCCAACCCTGCCCGTAGGGATCGGAGTTGACCAGTTCGGGTTTGGCCTCCAACTCGGCGTTGACCGCGACCACCGACGCCGACAGCGGCGCATAGAGGTCCGAGACGCTCTTGGTGGACTCGACCTCGCCGAACGACTCCCCCGCGGTGAGATCGGTACCGACGTCGGGGAGTTGAATGTAAACCACGTCGCCCAGCGACTCCTGGGCGAAGTCGGTGATCCCCACCCGCACCGTGTCCTCGCTGGTGCGCTGCACCCACTCGTGCTCAGCGGTGTAACGCAAGTCGGCGGGGATGTCGCTCACGGGTCTCCTCGTTTCGCCGGGGACAACCCGGGGTCGGGCGGGTCGGGCAGGTCGGATCGAGCCTAGGTCATCGTCGCCGGATGCGCCCGTGGCAGCCCGCGCAGCACCAGGCGAACCTGCAGCAGATACAGCACCGCCGACCACAGGTACATGCCGATGCCCCAGATCAGGAACGCCCAGCCGATCAGTCCGGTCACCCTGCTCCAGCCAGAATCCCACTGCCCCAACAGAATCAGCGGGAATCCCGACATCAGCGCGAAGGTTGCCGCCTTGCCGACGTAGCTCACCGGCAGGGCCGTGATGCCCCGACTGCGCAGCGCCGGCAGGGTTGCGGCGAGTACGGCATCTCGACCCAGCAGGATCCCCACCACCGGCCACCCGACCACGCCGGCCAGGGCCAGACCCACCGGCACCGCGATCATGTAGATGCGGTCGACCAGGGGGTCGAGCAACTCCCCGAGCCGCGAGGACTGGTTGGCGACCAACCGCGCGATCTTGCCGTCGGCCCAGTCCGAGACGCCGCCGAACATCAGGATGGCCACGGCCGGACCGTAGGCATGCCGCACCAGCAGCAGGTAGAGGAATACCGGCACCAGGATCAGCCGGATCACGCTGAGGATGTTCGGGATCGTCAGCACGCGACCCTGACTGCGGTCGAACCCATCGGGCATGCGGGGAAACCTTCCGGTCAGCGGAACACGCCGGGCAGGCTCAGCGCGGACAGCGTGTCGTCGCGCAACGGGTTGTCGTGAACCATGTAGGTCCAGGTCGAGGTGGGCCGCGCAAGTTTGGACAGGTCCAGGCCGGGTTCATCGACGAGCACGTTCGCCGTCTCGAAGGTCTGCTGGGAGGCCTCGATGGCGTCGGCCGCAAGACCCGCAAACGCGTCCACGGCCAGTCGGTGAAACTCGTCCAACGGGTTTTGCCGACCCAGCGCCCGCAGATGGATGCTCTCGCGAATGTCGGAGAGATAGGCGAGGTGGTCGGCCCACCCGCGGTCAAGGTGGAACAGCATGATCTGTCGGCAGATCCGCTCCAGTTCATCCTCGGCACCAGTATCCGAACCGGCCAGTTCCTCGACGAGCTCGGCGTAGCGGGCCGGAGACAGTTCCCGCAGTTCTTCGCGGGCAGTCGCCGTGCTCAACAGCGTCGTTCGCCGCTCGACGATGATGGCCCGCTGTTGGGCGATCAGCTGGTTGTACCGCCAGGTGTTGGCGTGCACGTCGAGCAGGCGGCCTTCGGCGACCCGTTGGGCGTGATCGAGCAGCGTGGTCGCCTTGAGGCTGATGGCGCGCCCATTCTCGTCGCACTCCGCGGGCAGCTTGGCCGGATCGAGGTGCGCGTCGACGACGTCGTCCTCCCAGCTGGCGAAGAACACTGACGAACCCGGGTCGCCCTGTCGGCCGGCCCGGCCGCGCAACTGGTTGTCGAGTCGCTCGGTGCGATGACGGCCGGTTCCGATCAGATGCAGACCGCCGAGCTCGGCAACGGCATCATGATCGGCCTCATCGGATCCGCCCAGTCGGATGTCGGTGCCGCGACCGGCCATCTGGGTGGACACCGTGACCACACCCAGCTTGCCGGCCTCGGCGATGACCCGGGCCTCCTCCTCGTCGTTCTTGGCGTTGAGCACCACCGCCGGAACTCCGCGGCGCGTCAGACGGGCGTGCAGATCTTCGGACTCGGCGACGTCCTGGGTACCAACCAGGATCGGCTGGCCGGTGGCATGCACCTCGATGATGTGATCGATGATGGCCTCGTTCTTGGCCGAGGTGGTGAGGTAGACCCGGTCGGGCTCATCGACGCGAACGTTGGGCGCATTGGGCGGGATGGGTGAGACTCCCAGCTTGTAAAACTGGCGCAACTGCTCGCCGGCGGCCAATGCGGTGCCCGTCATCCCGCACACGGTCGGGTAGCGGTTGATCAGTGCCTGGACCGTGATGGTGTCAAGCACCTCACCGGTCTCGGTGGTCTCGATGCCCTCCTTGGCCTCGACCGCCGCCTGTAGGCCGTCCGGCCAGCGCTGCAGCGCGGCGATTCGTCCGCGAGAGGCGTTGATCAACTGAACGGCGCCGTCGCGGACGATGTAGTGCACATCGCGTTGCAACAGCACATGGGCATGCAGAGCCACGTTGACCTCGGTCAGCGTGGTCGCCACGTTCTCCTCGGCGTAGAGGTCGATGCCACCGAGTGCCTTCTCCAGCCACCGCGCGCCGGCGTCGGTCAGGTGCACGTTGCGACTGTCGTCGTCGGTGGCGAAATAGCGGTCGGCATCCCGGTCTGCGACCAGTTGACCAACGAGCCGCACGATCTCGAGTTTGGGGGTCTCCCGATGCGAAGTGCCCGCCAGTACCAGCGGCACCAGTGCCTCGTCGACGAGGACCGAGTCGGCCTCGTCAACGATCGCGACATCGGGGTTCGGCGACACCAGATCAGCGACATCAGTGACGAGTTGGTCGCGCAGGACATCGAAGCCGATCTCGTTGACGGAGGCGTAGGTGACATCGCACTGGTAAGCGGCCCGACGTTCCTCGCGGGTCGAATCGGCGGTGATCCAGCCGACTGTCAGACCCATCGCCTCGATCAGCGGCCCCATCCATTCGGCGTCGCGGCGGGCCAGATAGTCATTGATGGTCACCACGTGGACGCTGCGCCCACCGAGTGCGTAGCCCGCCGCGGCGATCGCACCCGAGAGTGTCTTTCCCTCACCGGTACCCATTTCGATGACATCCCCGGCCATCATCCGCAGCGCGCCGAGCAGTTGGACGTCGAAGGGGCGCAGGCCGGTGGCCCGCTCGGCGGCCTCCCGCGCGATGGCCAGGAACTGAGGCGCATCCGCCGATTCGGCAAGGTCCGCGAGGTTCAGCAACCGGGCCGCCTTGGCCAGTTGCTCACCGTCGAGACCGGCGGCCTTGTCGGCGAACTCCTCCGACGCCGACACCTCCGCCATCGAATGCGCCGTGACCTTTTCGTCGGTCGCGCCGAGCAGTCGCCAGAATCCCCGGCTCAGCCGGCCCTGGCCGGAGGGACCGGTCTTGGAAATCTTCGCCACGGCGTCAACGGTACCGGCGGCAGGCCGGACCGCTAAGCACGTGCGTCGGTGGTGGCGCCGGTTCGCCGTTGGGGTAGCTTGCCGGGGACTGCCCCCGCAGGGAGGAGAGCGACGTTGGAGCCGTACAAGCCGTCAATGGACTGGGGCAACGAGCTGGTCCCGTCACTGCTGTGGATCCTGAAGGCTTGGGCGATCTCGGCGGTCCTGACCCTGATCGTGCTCGTACTGCTGGCCCGGTTCACCGTCTGGGGCCGGCAGTACTGGCGTGTCACCGGCGACTACTTCACCGGCCGCTCGGCGGTCAAACTATGGGTCTGGCTGGGCGTGCTGTTGCTCTCGGTGATGATCTCGGTCCGCATCAGCGTTCTGCTGAGCTACTTCAGCAATGACCTCTACACCTCGCTGCAGGTGGCCTTCGAGGCCACCAGCGCCAACGAGGAGGTGATGCGCGCCGACGCTATCCGCGGATTCTGGAACGCGCTGATCATCTTCGGAATTCTGGCGACCATCTACATCAGTCAGGTGATGCTCGACATCTACCTGACCCAGCGCTTCATCATCCGGTGGCGCACCTGGCTGACCGATCGTCTCACCGGTGACTGGCTGGGCGACCGCGCCTACTACCGCGGCCGGTTCACCGATTCCAAGACCGACAACCCGGATCAGCGCATCCAGGCCGACGTCGATATCTTCACCACCGGCACCGGCGGCTCGCCGAACTCGCCCACGGTCGGGACCGGGGCGATGCTGTTATTCGGTGCCATCTCCTCGGTCTCGACGGTGGTGGCCTTCATCCCGATCCTGTGGAATTTGTCGTTCGATGTGACGGTCTTCGGAGTGACCCTGCCGAAAGCGCTGTTCTGGGTGGCGTTCGTCTACGTGTTCTTCGCCACCGTGGTGGCGTTCTGGATCGGACGACCGCTGATCCGGTTGAGCTTTCGCAACGAGTTGACCAACGCGGCGTTCCGTTATGCGCTGGTGCGTCTTCGCGACGCGGCCGAGGCGGTGGGCTTCTACCGCGGTGAGCCCACCGAACGCGGTCTGCTGCGCACGAGGTACGACAACATCATCACGAACTACCGCGCCTATGTCCGCCGGACGTTGCAGTTCACCGGGTGGAACCTGGCGATGAGCCAGATCATCACCCCGTTGCCGTTGATCGTGCAGGCGCCCAACCTATTTAGCGGCAAAATGGATTTCGGCGACGTGACGCAATCGGCGAGCGCATTCTCCAACATCAGCGACTCACTATCGTTCTTCCGCAACGCCTACGACCAGTTCGCCGCCTACCGCGCCTCCATCATCCGCCTGCACGGACTGGTCGAAGCCAACCACCTCGCCCGGGAGATGCCGAGCCTGGAGACGATTGACAGCGCGGATGGCTCGTTGGAGCTGCGCGGGGTCGAGGTCCGCACACCGAGTGGGAGCCAGTTGGTGGACCCGCTGGATCTGCGGCTGGAGCCGGGCGACTCCATGGTGGTGACCGGACGCTCCGGCACCGGCAAGACGACGCTGCTGCGAAGCCTGGCCCAGATGTGGCCGTACACCTCGGGCACGGTGCACCGGCCCGTCACCGGGCACGAAACCATGTTCCTGTCCCAGATGCCGTACGTCCCGCTAGGCGACCTGCGCACGGTGATCTCCTATCCGGCCAAGTCCGGCGAGATCAGCGACGAGGATCTGCAACAGGTGCTGGCCAAGGTGGCACTGCCGCATCTGGCGAACCGGCTCAACGTCGAAGAGGACTGGGCCAAGGTGCTCTCCCCCGGCGAGCAGCAGCGGGTGGCATTCGCCCGGATCCTGCTGACTCGTCCCAAAGTGGCGTTGCTCGACGAAGCCACGTCAGCCCTCGACGAGGGTCTGGAGTGCGTGGTCTACGACCTGGTGAGTACCGAACTGCCCGACACGGTGCTGATCAGCGTCAGCCACCGACCGACGATAAACCGGTACCACCGGCAACACCTCGAGTTGCTCGGGGACGGTGCGTGGCGACTTGGCCGGGTCGACGATCCCGAACCGGCTCCGGTCTGAGCGATTGACTGTAAGGCTGGGCCGCGATGGACAACTACGAGCCTTCCCTGGACTGGGCCAACGAGATCCCGGCCTCGCTGCTGTGGGCCGGCAAGGCCTGGCTGATCACCGCCGCGGCCACGCTCATCGTGCTGGTATTGCTGGCCCGCTACACCACCTGGGGTCGGCAGTTCTGGCGGGTCACCGGCGGGTACTTCCGGGGCCGCGACAGCGTCGTGGTGTGGGTCTGGCTCGCGGTGCTGCTGTTCTCCACGTTGATCGCGGTGCGACTCAACGTGCTGCTGAGTTACTTCAGCAACGATCTCTACTCATCGCTTCAGGTGGCCTTCGAAGGTCTCGGCGCCGGAAACGAGGTCGTGCGCCAGTCCGGTGTCAGCGGATTCTGGATTGCCATCGTCACCTTCATGCTCATCGCCGCGCTGTACATCAGCCGCGAGTTGATCGACATCTACCTGACCCAGCGCTTCATCATCCGCTGGCGGGTGTGGCTGACTGACCGGCTCACCGCGGATTGGTTGGACGACGAGGCGTTCTACCGCGGCCGCTTCCTCGACGAGCCGATCGACAACCCCGATCAACGCATCCAACTCGACATCGACTCCTTCACCACCGGAACCGGACAGGGCACCAACACCCCCAGCGTCGGAACGACGTCGACGCTGCTCTTCGGTGCGATCAACGCGATGGTCTCGGTGGTGGCCTTCACACCGATCCTGTGGGAGCTGTCCGGACCCCTGACCTTCTTCGGCTGGACGCTGGGTCACGCCCTGTTCTGGATCGCCCTGCTGTACGTGTTCGCCACCACGGTGGTCGCGTTCTGGATCGGCCGGCCGTTGATCAGGTTCAGCTTTCGCAACGAACTGACCAATGCGGCATTCCGCTACGCCCTGGTTCGCCTTCGCGACGCCGCCGAGTCAGTCAGCTTCTACCGCGGTGCTCGCGCCGAAAAGCAAGTCCTGCGAACGCGTTTCATGGACATCATCGCCAACTACCGCCGGTTCGTGGTGCGCAGCCTGGCGCTGCTCGGCTGGAACCAGTCAATCAGTCAATTGATCAATCCCCTGCCCCTGATAGTTCAGGCGCAGCGACTCTTCAAGGGCCAGATCACCTTCGGTGACGTGACGCAGTCGGCATCGGCCTTCAGCAGCGTGCACGACTCACTGTCATTTTTCCGAGCGGTCTACGACTCCTTCGCCTCCTATCGCGCCACCATCATCCGTCTCGACGGGCTCGTCGACGCCGACCAGCGCGCCGTTGCGCTGCCCCGCCTGCAGGCGCAGGAAAGCACCGACGGCGCCCTTGAACTCTCCGATGTGCAGGTTCGCAACCCGAATGGCAGTGTCCTGATCACCGGCTTGGATCTGCGGCTGGAACCGGGCGAGTCGTTGGTCATCACCGGATCATCCGGATCCGGCAAAACCACCCTGCTGCGCAGCATCGCCCAACTGTGGCCGTATACCTCCGGCACCCTGCGGCGTCCCGACGGCGAGGGCGATGCGATGTTCCTCTCCCAGGTGCCGTACCTGCCGCTCGGTGATTTGCGCGCGGTGCTGTCCTACCCGAACGTCGAACGCGAGATCAGCGATGCCCAACTCGCCGCCGCACTCGAGGAGGTGGCGCTAGGCCATCTCGCCGACCGGCTCGACGAGAACAACGACTGGCCAAAGACGCTCTCACCCGGCGAGCAGCAGCGGATCGCGTTCGCCCGGGTTCTGCTGCACCGGCCCACAGTGCTGTTCCTCGACGAGTCCACGTCGGCGATCGACGAAGGCCAGGAATTCGCGCTCTACCGGCTGCTGCGGGACCGGCTGCCGGACACCATCACGGTGTCGGTCACCCACCGCGGCACGGTCAAACAGCATCACGACCACCACCTGCGCCTGCTCGGCGGGGGCGACTGGGAGTTGACCTCGGACTAGCCCGCCGCGGCGTGAGCTACAGCGTCGACGCGCCCGCCGCGGCGTGAGCTACAGCGTCGACGCGCCCGCCGCGGCGTGCGCGCCCGCCCGGCGGCCGAAGAATGAGCCCTCGCCGAGTTGCGTCCCGCTGGAGTACCCCTTGCCGTCCTGGGCGATATTCGACGCGCACGTCCCCGCGGCGTACAGGCCGCTGATCACGCGGCCGTCCTCCCCCAGCACCTCGCCGTCGACGCTGGTGGCCAGTCCGCCGACGGTGAAGCCCGAGTACATCGCCTTGCCCAGCGACAGATCGAAGACCGCCCACGGTCCGTTGTCCTGTGGCGCAAGGTATTCCGGTTGTTTATGAAATTCCGGATCCTCGCCGGCGGCAGCATGCGTGTTGTAGTTCTCCAGCGTGGTGGCGAGATTTCCCGCCGGTATTCCCAAGGCTGTCTCCATCTCGGCAACAGTCTCGTAGCCGTCGATGAACTTGATCAGCGGGAAGTCGGGCCGCTGCAGGTGGTCCTCGTCGACGATGAGGAACGCGGCGTGGTCGGGTTGGTCCATCACGAAACCCGACGTGCGCGAGTGGTAAGAATCCTCGGCCACGAACCGTTTGCCGAGTTTGTTGACGATGAGTCCAGTCAGCAGGATCGCCGGCGGGTACACCGGAGCGGTGATGAACGACTGATCCATGTGTTTGGTGGCGCCGCCGACCGAGACACCCAGCCGAATGCCCAAGCCGTCGTCGTAGGTGTTGCCCAGGACGAACGGCTTCTCGGCGAGTTCCGGGGTGTAGGTGGCCACCATGTCGGGGTTCATCACGAATCCGCCCGCAGCGATCACCACGGCGCGGGCTCGGATGGCGCCGGTCTCGGCGAACCGTTTCCACGCCACCCCGACGACGCGCCCGTGCTCGGTCACCAGGTTCGTCGCGCCGGTCTCGTAGCGGATCTCGACCCCGAGTTCAGCCGCCCGCTTGACCAGCAGGTCGATCACCATGGCCGCGCCCTGAGTGTCACCGGGCACCGGAACCTTGTGGCCGCGCGGAGCGGGAACCGCCATGTCCTTGTACGGCCACACCTTCTCGTTGCCGGTGTACATCAGGCCCTCGGTGCCGGGTTGGATCACCGCTTTGTGCGGGTAGTAGCTGCGCTCGAAAGCGATGCCGAGATCCTCGAGCCAGTTGAAGTGCTCGACGCTGCCCTCGCAGTAGGCGCGGATCTTGTCGTGCTCGGGCTCCCGCGACATCGCGACCAGGTACTTGTACATCTCCTCGGCGGTGTCGGTGTGACCGGTGGCTTCCTGAACCGCGGTGCCACCGCCGAGATAGAAGTGCCCGCCGGCCAGTGCGGTCGTACCGCCGGCGACGGCGGCGCGTTCCAGAACGAGCACCCGGGCACCGGCCGCGGCCGCGGTCACCGCCGCACAGCCGCCCCCGATCCCGAAGCCGATCACCACGACATCGACCTCATCGGACCACTCGGTCACCGACTCGGCGTCGATTGTCGCGGGAATATCGAGGCCGCTCATGGGTGCCCGGCGGCGGGTTCGTGGTGTGTCATTCCGCTGAGGATATCTGCGGCGTCGGCACCTGGCTAGAACGTGTTCTAGTTCCCGGCGGTCTGGCCTGCGGTAGTGAGCAGGTTGCCGAGCGCGGCGCCGTCGGCGGCAGCCTGCTGGTTCGTGGCCTGCCAGGAGACTGCGGCGGGGAACTGGCCCCACGTGCTGTTGAAGATTCCGACCAACACGGCGCGGCCGTCGGCGGTCAGCGTGTAGACCGGGCCGCCGGAGTCGCCCTTCTGGCTGACTACACCGTTGGTCATGGTGAACCAGCCGTTGTTGACCCGTTCCACGGTCCCGCAACTCTCACCGGTGACGATGCCGAAGTGACAGACGGGCTGGCCGGCCGACAGTGGCGGGGCGGGATCGGCCACCAGCGGGCGGCCACCCGGGAGGGCGTTGGTGATCGAGACATCGGCGGCCAGACTGATCGTCTCGTAGTCCGAGATCACCTCATCGACGCGGACCACCGAACCGTTGGGGGTGTTATCCCGCGAAGAGGTCACCACCCCGATGACGCGGCCAAGTCGGTCGGTGACCGGGCCGGCGCCGCGGCAGTGTCCCGCCGAATAGCCCACCCGCGCGATCGGATCGACGAATCCCAACGTGCAGACCGTGGACTGCTGCCGAATCTCCATCCCGGGCGACACCGTGACGCCGACCCCGGTCGGCACCGGCAAGGCCCAGGTCACGTCGTCGTCGGCGGAGGCGACCGGGATCAGGACAGCGGCCATGGCGCCGGCGGCGAGGACGAGAGATCCTAGGAAGCGGGCCAAGATACACCTCGATCGGTCTCGGACGCGCGAACGGCGCGGTCGCAACAACGTGTCGACTGTGTATCGGGGTTTCGTCCCGATCGTTACCAACCAGTGATTGCGGGTCCGCGCCGTCCGGCGTAGAGCGACCTGCGGTGCAGGTCAGGGGATGTTGATGACCTGTCCGACCTCGATATGGTCGGGGTTGGCGATGTTGTTGAACTTGGCCAGTTCCTGGTAACGGTTGCCGTCGCCGAGGTACTGCTTGGCGATGTTGAACAGCGTGTCACCGCCGACGACGGTGTGGGTGCGGACCTCGGCGGCCACCGGGGCGATCTCCACCTTCTCCTCCACCAGAGGCGGCGGCGGGGCGTCGGTTTCGGTGCGCGAGGACCAGACTGAGCCGTCAGCGGCGTAGAGCACCAGGTTCCGGTCGTCCTGGAGGACGAGTTTGACGTCCTTCTTGCCCTTGGTGTCGGTGTGCCAGACCGGCTTGTCGCCGGCGTAGACCACGAAGTTGCCGTCGGCCTGGACCTCAGCGCGGTCGGCGCTCTCGCCATTGGTGCCGGCCGCCCAGATTGCCTCTCCGCGCACCGCGAGGACGAGGTTCCCATCGTCCTGCAGTGTCAGGGTGTAGGCACCGTTGCCGGAGGTGAGCGAATCGCCCCGGCTCAACTTCTGTCCTGCGGTGAGTGTGTCTCCCACGAGTTTCTTTTCCTCCTCTAAACCACCCTCTTACCCGGGCGGGCTGGCTACGAGCCTACTGGAGGAGCGCCCTCAGGAATCAAAGCCCAACCCGAGGCGGTCCAGGGTGCGTAACGCCAGGTTGCGCCGACCACCGTTGTGGTCGGCGCGATCCAACGATCGCCGGGTGATCCCGATACCGATGCTGGCCAACGGCTCGGGCGGGAACGGCAACGGCCGCTTGCGGACCATCTCCAGTTCGGTGCGCTCGGTCCGGCGCCCCTCCAGCAGATCCAGACAGACGTCGGCGGCGAACCGGGATGCCCCCACGCCCAGTCCGGTGAATCCATTGACGTACGCGATCCGCCCGCGGCCGGCCAGGCCCCAGTGCGCACAGAACCGGGTGCTGGTGTCGATCGGTCCGGCCCAACGGTGGCCGAACCGGACATCGTCAAGCTGCGGGAAGGTGAGGAAGAAATGCGCGGCGATCTTGCGGAATGAGTCCGGGCGGTCCTCGTGGCGGGGGTCCACCCGGCGTCCCCAGTGATACATCGCGTCATAGCCGCCCCAGAGGATCCGGTTGTCGGCCGAGAGTCGGTAGTAGTGGAACTGGTTTCCGCTGTCGCCGATGCCCTGGCGTGACCGCCAACCGATGCGGCCGAGTTGCTCCGAGGTCAACGGTTCGGTGCCGAGTACGTGGTCATAGACCGGCACGGTGTGTAACCGGTTGCGCCGCAGGAGGCTGGGAAACACATTGGTGGCCAGCACCACTCGCTGGGCGGTGATCGTCGCGGCCGCGGTGGTGACGGCGACGCCGCCGGCCTCGGTCGTGATCGCCCGGGCGTCGGTGTGTTCGTGAATCCGCACACCTTTTTCGGTGCAGGCGCGGGCGAGTTCGAAGACCAGTCGCGCCGGGTCGACGATCGCGCAGGTCTCGGCGGCGAACAAGCCGGCGAGATAGGTCGGGGAGTCGACTTCGGACCGGACCTGCCCCCGGTCGAGGAACCGGCCCTCACCGGCGGCGGCCGCCTCCCGCAACCAGGGCACCTGATGTGCTTCGGTGGCCACGTTGAGCATGCCGGTTCGCTGCCAGTCGACGTTCATGCCGTATTTCTCGATATCAGCCTGCATGCCGTTGAGGTTGTCCAGGCCCAGGCGCTGAAGTTGATCGAATTCGGCTGGCCAGCGCGACTTCCCGTTCGCGGCGCCGTGAGTGAGGCTGGCTTCGACAAACCCGCCATTGCGCCCCGATGCCGCCCAGCCGATCCGTTCGGCCTCGATCAGCACGATCGTTGCGCCGGGATCGCGTTCGGCGGCATGCAGTGCTGTCCACAGGCCGGTGTATCCGCCGCCGACCACCAGCAGATCGCAGGTGATCGCGCCGGGCAGGCTGGGGTAGTCCGGGCGGGGCCCGACGACTGCCGGATCCAGCCACATCGAGCCGAAGACGGCCGGTGCCAGGGATCGCTCGATCAATCCCGGATCGACCGCCCGGTCGAAGACGATGTCCATGCGTCCCATGGTGACACGGGGAAGGACCCACGGGTCTTACCCACGGGCATCTACTTCGCGAACCGGGCCAGCAACGGCCCGGCGATCGCGAGCAGGAACACATACGGGGTGGCGATGGCGCCGATTGTGTCGACGCTGGCGCCGACGAGTCCGATGATCACCAGCGAGAACTCGCCCCGGGCGATCAAGGCGGTACCGGCACGAATCTGCCCGCGCCGGGCAGCGCCCTCCCGCCGGGCCGCATAGGCACCGGTCAGCATTTTCGTCACGGCCGTGACGGCCGCCAACGCAATGGCCGCCGGAAGCATCGGCAGCAGATCGGCCGGAGCCACCGTCAGCCCGATCGAGACGAAGAACACCGCGGCGAACAGGTCCCGCAGTGGGGTGAGGACGACACGGGCCCGGTCGGCGGTCGGACCCGTCAGGGTCAACCCCACCAGGAACGCGCCGACCGCCGCTGAGGCGTGCAGGTGTTCGGCCACGGCGGCCACGATTAACGTCAGACCCAAAATCCGCAGCAGCAACTGCTCGTCCTCGGGATGGGCGAGGAGGCGGCCGACGTGGTGGCCCCAGCGGTAGGACACCAGGAACGCCAGCGCCAACGCGCCGAGTGCGACCGCCATCCACAGCAGTGCCTGCTGCCAGGTCCCGCCGGAGGCGAGCACCGTGAGCAGCGGAAGATAGGCCGCCATCGCGAAGTCCTCGAGCACCAGCACCGACAGCACCGCGGGGGTCTCACGGTTGCCGAGTCGACCCAGATCTCCCAGCAGTCGCGCGATCACCCCGGACGACGAGATGTAGGTGATGCCGGCCAGAGCCAGGATGCCGACGGGTTCGAGTCCCAGCAGCCAGCCCGCGACGGCCCCGGGAGTGGCGTTGAGTAGGAGATCGACTACGGCGGACGGGAGATGTCGCCGCAGGCTCGTCGAGAACTCGCCGAGGGAGAACTCCAGGCCCAGGGTGAGTAGCAGGAGCACCACCCCGATTGAGGCGCCGGTCATCACGAACTCCGCGGCCGCGGGTACCGGCGCGATGCCGCCGGTGCCAAGAAACAGACCCGCGAGCAGATAAAGCGGGATCGGCGAGAGCCCGAACCGCCGGGCCGCCGCGCCGAGGATCGTCAGCACGATCAAGATCGCGCCCAACTCAAGGAGCAGGGGCGCAGAAACAGCCACGAACTCAGCCCTGGTCGATGAGATGCCGGACGGCGGCGATGCCGTCGGCGGTGCCGATCACGACGAGTACGTCATGGGTGTGCAGAACCTCATCGGGTCCCGGCGATGCCAGCACCTGCTCGTCCCGGACGATCGCGACGATGGAGGCCCCGGTTCGGGTGCGCGCCTGCGTCTGCCCGAGTGGACGACCGGCATACGGAGATGCCGCACCGATTTCGACTTGGCCGGCGTCGAGCCCGGGTACCTCCTTGGTGAGATCGGCGAAACGCTCCACCATCCGAGGGGCACCGAGGATCTGCCCCATCGCCTCAGCCTCGCGGTCGGTCAGCCGGAACACCCGACTGGCCTTATCCGGGTCCGCCGCCGTGTAGACGAGAACCTCGAAATCACCCTTACGGTGGGCGATAACGCCGATCCGGTCTCCGTCGGCGTTGTCAAACTCGAAACACAGCCCCACCCCGGGTAGCAGTGTCTCCCTGACGTCCATTGCCCTAGCCTCTCAGCCCGGTGATGGCGGCGCGGGCCGGCTCCCAGCCGGGTGGTCCGAAGATATAGCCCAGCCTGTCGCGCCAGGTGGTCGCCGACCGGACGTCGCGGGCGATCGCGACGTACTCGCCGGTTTCCAGTTTCCAGATGTTGAAGGTGTTCACCGGTTTGGTCAGTCCATAGTGCGGTCGGAAGAGTTCCGGCTGGAAGGTGCCGAACAGCCGGTCCCAGATGATGAGGATGCCGCCGTAGTTGCGGTCCAGGTACAGCGGGTCCATGCCGTGGTGAACCCGATGGTGCGAGGGCGTGTTGAAGACGAACTCGATCGGACGCGGCAACATTCCGATGTGCTCGGTGTGGATCCAGAACTGATAGACCAGGCTGATCGAAAAGCTGGTGAACACCATCCACGGCGGAACGCCGAGCATCGGCAGAGGCGCCCACATGATCAGTTCCCCGCTGTTGTTCCATTTCTGGCGCAGCGCGGTGGCGAAGTTGAAGTACCGGCTGGAGTGGTGCGCCTGATGTGTCGCCCAGATCAGCCGGACGCGATGGGCAATCCGGTGATAGGCGTAGAACAGGACGTCAACACCGACGATAGCGATCACCCAGGTGTACCACTGCCCCGCCGACAGCTGCCAGGGTGCGACATAGGCGTAGAGCGCGGCATAGCCCAGGAGCCCGAGAAATTTCCAGAACCCCATCGTCACGACAGACACCAGACCCATCAAGACCGAGGCGCGCGCGTCGCGACTCAGATAGGCCCCCGCGCCGGGCCGACCGGGCTCTGTCTCGTTGCCGAGTTTGCGGGCCGCGGCCCACTCGATGGCGAGCAGGATGACGAAGAACGGCACGGCGAAGAGCACCGGGTCTTGCATCGGCGGCGGCAGCACCGACACCATCTCAGCGATTCGATCCACTTGCGCACCTCCCAGTTCCCGGACCATCCCAATCTAACCGGCCGCATTCGTCCGGCTGGGACCACGCATCGTTGTGTGGTTCATCGTTGTGTGGTTCATCGTTGTGTGGTTCATCGTTGTGTGGTTCACCGTTGTGTGGTTCACCGTTGCGTGGTTCACCGTTGTGTGGTTCACCGTTGTGTGGGCAAGTACCCTGGTAAGGCCGGTTGGCGCCCGGCCGACACCGCGGTGCCCTGGCCCTACCAGCAACGCGGCTAAGAGAAGTTGAGGTTGAGAGGAAGATCATGGCGTCGCGCATCCTTGACCTGCCCATCGCTCTGGTCGGAGTTCTCTTCATCGGCGGATTCGTGGCGCTGAGCATCGGACTGGCCCTGGCGCTGCGTCCATTGGTGCAGAAGCGTTTCGGCGAGGAGCACAATGCCGTTTTCGACACCGGCTTCTCCGCGGTCGGCACCATGTACGCGATCGTGGCCGGTCTGCTGGTGTTCGGGGTGTACAGCACATTCTCTGATGCATCGGAAGCAGCGGCCGACGAGGCGTCCAACCTGGTCTTGATGTACTACAACGCGGAAGCATTCCCGCAGCCCGAACGCGGTCAGGCGCAACAAGCCATCACGGACTACACCAGATCGGTCATCGAGGACGACTGGCCCGCCCTTGCCGACGGCAAGGGCAGCCCGAAGACGGACCAGGCTCTCGACCGGATGTACAAGGTGTGGGCGCCGATGGAACCCAGCGCGCAGTGGAGCGATCAGTACACCGCGTCGGTCGACGAGTTGAACACCGTGCTCACACTCCGCAACCAACGCATCGATGACAGCGGGTCCGCCCTCAACCCCATCTATTGGGTGCTGCTCTTCGTCGGCGCATTCCTGACGATTCTGCATCTCGTTCTGCTGCACATGGAGAACCGCACCATGCACCTGATCGCGGTCGGGGTGACCGCGGCCATGATGGGCATGGTGCTCTTCCTGCTGATCGAGGTGAACGCGCCCTTCCGGGGGGAGATCGCCGTGTCACCGTCGAATTTCCGGGCGGCGCTGACCTCGATCACGACGGCGGGTGGCTAGCGCAGGTCCGTCGCCGGAAGAAGGCGCGGGCTCGGCTGCGGTCATCGCACCCGGCTATCGTTGCCAACCGGAGGTGACGGCCATGCACAAATGGGCGTTGCTGTTGGGCGCGATCATCGCGGAGGTCGCCGGCACACTGTCCCTGCGGGCCTCCCAGGATCACCCGGGGTGGCTGGGCATGGTCGTCGTCGGTTACATCACGGCGTTCGCGCTGCTCGCGAGGGTGATGCGGGCCGGCATGCCGATCGCGGTGGCCTACGGCATCTGGGGCGCCCTGGGCACCGCCCTGACCGCCGGGATCGCCGCGGTGATCTTCGACGAGAAGCTGACCGCACCGATCATCGCCGGCATCGTGCTGATCATCGGCGGGGTGCTGATGGTCGAGTTCGGTTCACATCCCCGAACGACCGAGGACGTCGCGTCGTGATGTGGCTCGCGCTGGCCGGGGCGATCGTCGTTGAGGTGTGTGCGACGCTGTCGCTGCGGGCCTCCGACGGGTTCAGTAAGCGAGCCTGGATCGCCCCGGTGATCATCGGCTACCTGATCTCATTCGCACTGCTTTGGTGGACCCTGCAACTGGGCATGCCGGTGGGTATCGCCTACGGCGTGTGGTCGGCCTGCGGCGTGGCCCTGGTCGCCCTCGCCGCTCGAGCGTTATTCGGCGAACCCCTCACACCGTTGATGATGGCCGGAATCGCACTCATCATTGGCGGGGTGCTGACCATCGAGTTAACCGGTTCGGTGCGCTGAGGCCCCGCCCACCAAGCAAGATGGCAGCCATGACCGATCCCCGGCTGGCCACCCTCGCGCACCGGATGGGCGTGGCGGTCGACTACCACGACTGGGTCGGCAACCTGATCGCGGTCGACGACGCCACCGTCATCGCGGCACTGGCGGCATTGGGAGTGCGCGCCGACAGCGAAGAAGCCTGTGCCGCAGCACTTTCCGACCATCACCGACGGCACTGGGCGCGGACGTTACCGCCGACGGTCGTGGCCCGTTCCGGTGCCGAGACCGCGTTTTGGGTACATGTCACCCATGGTGACCCGGCGCAGGTATGGGTCCGACTGGAAGACGGCGGCGTCCGCCACGACATCCGGCAGGCCGACAACTTCACCCCGCCGTTCGATCTCGACGGTCGCCTCGTCGGCGAGGCCACATTCGTATTGCCGGCCGATCTGCCGCTGGGCTACCACCGGCTACATCTGCGGTCCGGGAGCGGCGAGTCCGATACCGCGCTGATCGTCACGCCGGCGTGGCTGGGGCTGCCCGCGCGGATGGGCGGCCGGCGAGCCTGGGGCCTGGCCACCCAGCTCTACAGCGTGACCTCGGCAGGCTCCTGGGGCGTCGGGGACCTGGTCGACCTCGCGGATCTGGCCGTGTGGGCCGGCTCCCGGCACCGGGCCGACTACGTGCTGATCAACCCCCTGCACGCGGCCGGGCCCACCGCGCCCATGGAACCCTCCCCCTACCTGCCCACCTCGCGGCGCTTCACCAGCCCGCTCTATCTGCGGGTCGAGGCCATCGTCGAGTTCGCGTCGCTGACCGGACGGGGTCGGGTACGCAGACTGCAGCGGGCCTGCGCGCAGCAGGCACGCAAAGCCGACACGATCGATCGCGACGCGGCGTGGGCCGCCAAACGGGAAGCACTGCACCTGCTCTACCGCGTTCCGCGCTCGGCCGGCCGACAGCAGGCGTTCGAGGCGTTCCGGGAACGCGAGGGCGACGCGCTCGATGACTTCGCCACCTGGTGTGCGCTCGCCGAGAAGTACGGCGATGACTGGCGGGCCTGGCCAGCGGGTCTGCAGCACCCCGACAGTCCGGAGGTCGGCGCGTTCGCCGCCCGCCATCACCGCGCGGTGGATTTCCATCGCTGGTTGCAGTGGCAACTCGACGACCAACTTGCGGCTGCGCAGTCCCAGGCCGTACGAACCGGGATGGCGTTGGGCATCATGGCCGACCTTGCCGTCGGGGTGCATCCCTGCGGCGCGGACGCCTGGGCGATGCAGGACGTACTGGCGCTCGGAGTCTCCGCGGGCGCGCCGCCTGACGAGTTCAACCAACTCGGCCAGGACTGGTCACAGCCGCCGTGGCGACCGGACCGGCTCGAACAACTCGGCTACCAACCGTTCCGGTCGCTGATCGCCGCGATCCTGCGGCATGCCGGCGGCGTGCGCATCGACCACATCATCGGACTGTTCCGGATGTGGTGGATCCCCAAGGACGCCCCACCGGCCCGCGGCACCTATGTGCGGTACAACCACAACGCGATGATCGGCATCGTCGCCCTGGAGGCCCATCGGGCCGGTGCGGTCGTGGTGGGTGAGGATCTGGGCACCGTGGAACCGTGGGTCCGCGACTATCTGCGCGAGCGCGGCCTGCTGGGCACCTCGATCCTGTGGTTCGAACACGATCTGGGCGGCCGCGGGCCGCTGCCGGCCGAGCACTGGCGCGACCTGTGTCTGTCCTCGGTGACCACCCACGACCTGCCCCCCACCCCCGGCTATCTGGCCGGTGAGCACGTGAAGTTGCGACACGCGCTGGGATTACTCACCCGCCCCAAGTCCGAGGAACTGGCCGCCGACCGGGCCGAGCAGGCCGGCTGGATGGCCGAGTTGCGCCGGGTCGGACTTCTGGCCCCCGACGGCGCCGACGAGGAGGACGTGATCCTCGCGCTGTACCGGTACCTGGGACGAACGCCGTCGCGACTGCTGGCGCTGTCACTGGCCGACGCGGTCGGTGAGCGGCGTACCCAGAATCAGCCTGGAACCACCGACGAGTACCCGAACTGGCGGGTGCCGTTGGCCGGCCCCGACGGAAACCGGATGTTCCTCGAAGACGTCTTCACCGACCGGCGGGCCGCCGCACTGGCCGAGGCACTGCGCGCGGCCACCGATCCGGGCTAACGCACACCCTGTGCAGCTTCGGCAAGCGCGTCGCGAGCCGAGCGCCGACGCATCTCAATCACGTCACCGATTTGGCGTGCCAGCCGATTATCCTGTTGCGCAACGGTATTCATTGCCTCCCGGGACACGCCGATGACAACCATGTCGGTGATCGCGACCATCCCGATGATCATCCGCTGGCGGGTCAGCGCTGTGCCGCCAAAGTGATCACCGGCGCCGAGCTCCCCCAGCGAGATCCGTCGGCCGTCGTCGGCCGTCACGAACATTTCGGCGGTTCCGTCGATGATGAAGCCCACCGACGTCGGAATGGTGTCCACGGCCTGGATCAACTCGCCGCCGGCGTAGGGCAGCAGCCCCGCACCGCTGAGCATCGTGGCAAGTTCGTTCTCGTCCACGCCCAGCGATGCCACCGCCGGACCCAGGTGTTCGGCCATGAAGTCACGCTTCACCCGGTGGCCGGACTTCACGTTGTCGAGGTGCAGTCCGGCGCGCTGGGCGGCGTACCAGGCCCGGTGCTGCAGGGTGGCGGCCGTCGCGAACTCGTCGGCCGGGGAGGCGATCGGCACCGACACCCGGTAGCCACCGGCGCCGAGTGCGGTCACCGATGGCGCAATGCCGGCCAGCCTGGCCGGTAACGCCTTGGCGACTCCGAGCAGGGTTTCCCTGACCTCGCCGGGCGGGTCGTCGGCGGCGAAGGACAGGGTGGCCATCGCCTTGAAGTACGGCGCGGTGGTTCGGCTGAGGTTCACAAAAGCGCCATCGGCCAACGCGGCGTTGGGGATGACCCGGAGTCCGTTGTCCGTGTCGATGTGCACTGCGCGCCAGTTGACCTCGGCCACCCGGCCCTTGCCGAACTCGGTGTCCAGCCAATCCCCGATCCGAAACGGCTGCTCGAAGAGCAGCAGCAGGCCGGAGATCACCGGGCCCACCGCGCTCTGCACGGCCAGGCCGATCACGATCGAGGTGACGCCCACCGCGGTGACCAGTCCGCCGATGTTGGCGCCCCACACCCAGGACAGCAGCACACCGATACCAAGCACGATCAGGACCAACCGGCCCAGGTCGACGAAGATGCCGGGCAGCCGCTGACGCCAGCTGCCGCCGCGGGCCTCGCCGAAGAGTGCGGCATTGACGCCGGAAAGCAGCAGCAGCATGACCAGGAATCCGAACAGCGACGCGGCGACCTTCGACCAGGTCGGATCGGCGTCGGCGGCCTCGAGTTGCCTGAAGAGCAGATAGAGCGCGCCAGCCGGGAGAATCCAATTGCGCAGCAGTCCAACAGGTTTGGCATATGCACTGTTGCGACGAGCCAGGGTGCTGTGCAGTTCGTGCAGGACCATTAACGCGATGGGCAGACCGACGATGACCACAATCGCCGGCCAGAACCAGGGCTGGTCAATCAGCGCGCTCACAGCGGCTACCCCGACCCGGCGTCGAGGCGCCAGACCTTCTCCGGGCCCGCGACACCGGTGATGGCGCCGGCATCGGAGAACGGATAGATGCCGAAGACCGCGTCGCGGACCCGGTTGCTGACGAAAATCCCCGCCGAGCCGACGGCTGAGTGAACCCGGTGCGCGAGATCGACCGCCTCACCCCAGAGCGCGTAGATGGTAGAGCGCTGGCCCACCAGGCCACTGGTCACCGGTCCGCTGTCGATGCCGATCCGCACGGTGAGCGCGGCACCGTTCTGGTCGTTGAAACTGTCCAAAATCTCGGTGACCTCGATGGCGAAGGCGATGGTGCGGCTGGCGTGGTCGACCCTCGGCACGACTAAACCGCAGGTGGCCAGCAGACCGTTGTCCTGCATGCTGCGGACCTGCTCGACGCCGTGCCGTTCGGCCGCGCCGTCGAAGGCGCCCACCAGAGCGTTGAGGGTGGTGACGGACTCCCCGGCCGGCAGCGAGCGGGCGAAGTCGTCAAACCCCAGCAGCTGCGCGTAGACCACCGAGACGTCCCGGTATTCGGTGCTGATGTTCTCCTCGCCGTCGCGATACCGGCGGGCCTCGGTCTCGGGCATCAGGGAAGACAGCAGTTCCTCATTCTCCCGGCGCTGTTCGTCGATGAGTTGCTGTTTGGTCTGCAGGCTGGCGCTCATATCGTTGAACGCCACACCCAACTCGCCGAACTCGTCGCGGGCGGTCACCGGCACGTTGACTCCGAGTTCCCCGCCGCTGACCCGGCGCACCGCGTCGGCCAAGCGCACAACGGGGCGGGTCAGGATCCGGCTGAACAACAACGCCAGCAGGCACACGGCCAGCACGATTGCCGCGGTGGACAGGGCGAGGTTGCGGGCGAATCGTTCGACGGGAGCCAGCGCCTCGGACTTGCGGATCGCAGCGACGATCGCCCAATCGAGGCCCGGGATGTTCAGCGGGGCGTAAGCCACCAGCGACTCCGCACCGACGTAGTCGAGCGCCGTGTCGACGCCGGTCTCCCCCGCCAGCGCGCGGTTGACGGCAACGGTGTTGACCGGTTGCAGCAGCACACTGTCACGGGTCTCGACTTCGCGGCGGGCAACGGCTTCCGACGTTCCGTTGGCCGTCACGTCGGCGACGAAGCCGTCGGGGTTGGCCATCAAGTCCCGGGAGATCGAACGCATCAGCTTGTCCGGCCCGGCCAGGTAGGTCTCGCCGGTGCGGCCGAGTCCGTCGGCCTCCCAACCGCTGTCCCCGGTCATCACCGCGTTGATCTCGGTGGGCCGCAACTGCATGGCTAACGCCCCATAGATGCCGCCGCCATCGCCGACGGGCGTCACTACCCAGGGCGTGGGCACGCCGTATGCCGGCGCGTAGTGCTCGAAGTCCGTGAGAATCACCTCATCGACGGAACTCGCCTGCATCGCCTCCCGGTAGGCCTCGGCGAACTTCGTCGCCTCGTACGGACCATCTCGGAGGTTGGCACCCAGGTCGACACCCTTGACGGCGGTGTAGATGATGTTGCCGTCGGTGTCGAGCAACATCACGTCGTCGAAACCGAACCGGGTGACGAAGTCGGCGAAGAACTCTTGATAGCGGGCGTTGAGCTTGGTCCATTCGCTGGGATCGCCGGCCGAGGTGATCTTCGCCGCGGCGACGAAATCCCCCTTGGCGGGCACCATGTATGCGTTCTGCAGGTAGGTCTGCGCGTTCGACGTCGGAGCGAACAACTCCGGGTCGACCTCCTCGCCGGTGCCCTTGGCCAGCGCGGGTCCGAATACGTCCGCGTAGTAGGTGGCCACGGCCTTCTCCGCTCCCGGCGGCAACGGGGTCTTCTGCAGTGCGGCAAAGGCCGGGGTGAACTCCCGGACGGCGTCGATCGTGGAAGAACTGTGGGACAGGATCGTGGCGGCGTCGGTGATGCTCTCGTAGAAGCCGGTGATCTCCCGTGCGCGTGATTCGCGCAGTTGGGTCAGCCGCTGGTATTCGGCTTCGCGCAGCGACGAGGTACCCGACAGATAACCGATGGCACCGGCGATGAGCACCGACAGAACGCTGACCGCCAGCAACATCACCAGAAGCTTGGATTGGAAGCCCAACCCCCGCGAACCGCGGAACCCGGGAACTCTGGCCACCGCCGGATACTAGCGCAGTTAAAGTCGGGGCCAGCGACGTAGCATCGGCGCGATGAGCTCCGACGACACGCCGCTGTGGTTGTTCGCTGACCAACTCAGTCCCCGGATCTACGACGGTGAGCACGCGCACCGCGACGTGCTGCTGATCGAATCCACTTCGGCACTGGGTCGGCGCCGGTCGCACCGCCAGAAGCTGCACCTGGTGCTCTCGGCGCTGCGGCACGCGGAGACCGATCTCGGCGACCGGGCCACCCTGATCCGCGCCGGTACGTACACCGAGGCACTGCGCAGTTACGGGAGGCCGGTGCTGGTGTGCGAACCCACCTCCCATGCCGCCGAGGGGTTCGTGGCGCGGTTGCGTCGCGACGGACTGGTGGCCGACGTGCTGCCCACACCCACCTTCGCGCTGGGGCGTGCGGAGTTCAGCGCGTGGGCCGGCGAGCGGAAACGCTTCCGGCTGGAGGACTTCTACCGCCAGCAGCGCCGCAGGTTCGGGGTGCTGATGGACGGCGATGAACCGGTGGAAGGCCGATGGAACTTCGACACCGACAACCGGGAGTCGCCGCCCAAGGGCGCGACGACGCTGGACGTGCCGCCGCCCTGGTGGCCGGTGGAAGACGACATCGACGCGCAGGTGCGTCGCGACCTGGATGCACTGGGCCTCGCCACCGTCGGGGTCGACGGCCCCCGACTGTTCGCGGTGACACCGACCGAGGCCGACGAGACGCTGCGGCGTTTCGTCGCCGAACGGCTGCCGCAGTTCGGCCGGTACGAGGACGCCATGATGGGGGCCGACTGGGCGATGGCGCACTCGCTGCTGTCGGTGCCGCTGAATCTGGGGGTGCTACACCCCCTCGACGCAGTCGCGGCAGCCGAACGGGCGTACCGGGACGGAAATGCCCCGTTGGCCGCGGTCGAGGGTTTCATTCGTCAGATTCTGGGCTGGCGCGAGTACATGTGGCAGCTGTACTGGCACTTCGGTCCGGACTACCTGAACAACAACTCCCTGGGCGCGCACACCCCGTTGCCGGACTGGTGGAACAACCTTGACGCCGACGCGGTGGAGGCGGAGTGCCTGAGCCAGGCTCTGGGCGGCGTTCGGGAGCGCGGGTGGGCTCACCACATCCAGCGGCTGATGATCCTCGGCAGCCACGGTGTGCAGCGCGGCTACTCGCCGCGCGAACTCACCGAATGGTTCGCCAGTTCATTCGTCGACGGCTACGCCTGGGTGATGCCCACCAACGTGATCGGCATGAGCCAGCATGCCGACGGCGGCCTGCTGGCCACCAAGCCCTACACCTCCGGGGGTGCCTACATCAACAAGATGAGCGACCACTGCCGGTCCTGTCGATTCGACCCCAAGAAGCGCCTCGGCGCGGACGCCTGTCCGTTCACCGCCGGGTATTGGGCCTTCACGGATCGCCACCAAGAACTGCTGGCCGCGAATATGCGCACGTCGCGGGCGGTAGCTTCGATGAAGCGACTCGGCGACCTCGAGGCGGTTTTGGAGCAGGAACGTCACCGGGACACGTTCTGAAACGTTTCCACCGGGCCCCAGCGATAGCCCAGTGATAGACCCAGCGATAGGCCCAGCGATAGCCCAGCGATAGCCCAGCGATAGGCCAGCGATAGGCCAAAGCAGCGACGCTGCGATACCGTCAATGACGATAGGGAGGTTCGCCATGCGGAAACTTGTGCTCGCACTCAGCGCTTCCGCGGTGGTCGGCACGGCTGCGGTGACGATGGGTACCGGCGCCGGCAGTGCCGACCCCTCCGCCAACTCCACCTTCAACGTCGTGGGCGAGGTCTACGCCAAGGCAGTCGCAATCCTGCGCGCCCAGGGTGTACCGGTCTCGTTCGGCGGGTCGGTAGGTAGTGCCTTTCCCCAGGCGCAGTGCATCGTGACAAGCCAGAGGGTGACCGGCGGCGGAAAGATGGTGCTGATGCTCGATTGCACCGACGCCGCCCAACCTGAGTTGCCCACGGCGGTCTCGGCAGCCAACACTCCGGGCGCAACGACCGCAGGTGCGCGTCCCACGCCGGGCGCCCCGGGTGTGGTCACCGTGATCCCCACCCCGGTCGGGTGATCGGAGCGTTCTCGCGGGCACCTGGCGGCGCGCGTCTGGGGTTGGACCTCTAGGCGTCCGGGACAGCGTCCCAGGCGGAACGTAATTGCTCGGACACGTCGATGAGCTTGGCCTCCTGCGACGCCGGACTGTCGATCTCCTCGGTCACGTAGGCCGCTACGAATCGCTTGATCTCGCCGTCGACACCGGCCAAGATCCGAAGGATCTCCCCCCGCAGCGATTTCGAGGTCACGTGCACGGCGATATCGGACGGTCGGGGTTTGGCGACGTCGATGACGATCATCAGCGGTTCGGCGGCGCGCGCGGTGGCTCGCAGCGCAACATCACCGTCGATGACGAACCGCTGCTTGTCCAGCCACAGGTCGATGACGAGTTCGATGATGAGCGGGATGCGGATCGCGAACGTGATGGTGTCGCCGAGAGTGCGCCGCACCAGCGGCTGTTGAATCTTCACCTTCGCGGTCACCCGCGCCAGCCCGCCCGGCCCCTGGGCCATCGGACCCACGACGAACTCATCCCCGGCGATCTCGGCGAATGCCGCCGCTACTCGTTCCTCCGTCACAGCCTGCTCGAAGAATCGCCTGCCGAAGGCTTCGTAGGTGACGAAGGCTCCGGGTGCGAGCAGGATCTTCTTTTCCATCAGCTGGGTTTCCATCAGGTGTTCAGTCTGCCGTCCCAACGTCGTTGGTTGGGCGCGAGCGGGTAACGAATCAGCGCAACTATGGGCGAGTCACAACTCCAGCATCACGGTAACCGGCCCGTCGTTGACGGACTCGACCTGCATGTGAGCGCCGAAGACACCGGTCTGGACCTCCGATCCCAGTTCGCGCAGCGTCTCGGCAAAGAGGTTTACCAGGGGTTCGGCGTGCCGACCGGCTGCCGCGGCGTTCCAGGTCGGCCGGCGCCCCTTGGTGGTGTTGCCGTAGAGGGTGAACTGACTCACTACGAGTACCGGCGCTCCGGTGTCGGCAGCAGATTGCTCATCGTCGAGGATCCGTAGTGCCGAAAGTTTCGCGGCCATCCGCGCCGCGGTGGCAGCGTCGTCGGTATGGGTCACCCCGACGAGCGCGAGCAGTCCCTGACCCTCGGGCCGGATCGCGCCCACCAGTTCTCCGTTCACCGACACCGAGGCCGAGGTGACGCGTTGCACCAGGACTCGCATAGTCAACGATGATGCCACCCGCGGTCAATAATGGCGTATTTGAATCACTGCATTATCAAATTCGGACTAGGTGCGTGCTTATTCGGGCAGCAAATACGCGACCCCTTCCCGTGTCAGACAGTCCGCACGATGCGGAAATGATTGAGAATCGCTAACGATTCACGTGCTCAAATAGATCGAGCGGAACATAAATACGCATCCCCGGCAGTGAAACCCCATTTACTGGCTCTGACATGTGGGTTTCCGCTCCGATTTCAGCGATATCCGCGACGAATTCCGGAGTGTGCCATCGCACACTATTGGCAGAAAAGTGATCGACACCACAGCGAATTAAGAGGCTCGATGTTGGGGGCGAGCAATTCATTCTGTTAGCGTTTATCCAATGTTTGCTCTCGCGGCATTGCTGTCGCTAATCACACAAGTATCCGGTACGCCCTACATTCCCGGCGGCGATACCCCGGCCGGAACGGACTGCTCGGGATTGGCCTCATGGGTCGCGAACGTGGCCTCCGGGCGACCCGCCTTCGGCAGCCGGTTCAACACCGGGAATATGGAATCCGCCCTCCTGGCCCGCGGGTTCCACTACGGCTCGGCGCCCGGTTCGGTCGTGATCGGCTGGAACGGCGGCCACGCCGCGGTGACGCTGCCCGACGGCACGCCGGTGTCCAGTGGCGAGAGCGGTACGGGCGTGCGGGTCGGCGGCGGCGGCGCTTATCAGCCGCAGTTCACCCGGCACATGTACCTGCCGGTGCAGGCCGAGGAGATGCACAGCCCCGAACCTGTCGTGGAACCGATGGCTGAACCTGTCGTCGACCCGGCGGCCGAACCCATCGTCGAACCGGTCGCCGAGCCGATCGTCGAACCGGTCGCCGAGGCCATCGTCGATCCGGTCGCCGAGCCGATCGTCGAACCGATCGTCGAACCGGCGCCGGAACCCCTGCTCGATCCGGTGCCCGAGCCCATCGTCGAACCGGTCACCGAGCCTCTCGCCGACCCCGCGGCCGAACCGGTCACCGAGCCTCTCGCCGACCCCGCGGCCGAACCGGTCGTCGAACCCCTCGCCGACCCGGCGGCCGAACCGGTGACTGATGAAGTCACGGATTGATCGTGTTTTCGCCGACCTGACGGCCCCAGACGTACTCGCTGAGCAACGGCTGACCCAGTTCAAAGTGGTTGTACGGCGCGAGCGAAGCACCGGTGTCGGCGACCAGATACGGGGCCGGCCAGAAATCACGGGTGATCGGCTGCCAGCACCCGGGCGCCCCCCCGGGACCACCGCGCGCGTTAACCCTCGGCAGGTTTTCCGGATACACGTAGGGATTCGGGGCGCCCAACACCAGTGAGTTGGTGGCCAGCGAGTAGCCGTTCCCCCCGAACGACGACAGGGCAAGCGGTACGAGTTCGGCGGCGTTGCGGATCGTGCAGAAGATTTCAGGGCTGTATTCGTTAAGCAGTCGTGAGGTGGCGAGTAGGTCGCTGGTGGCTCGGATCAACGACGGTGCACCGCGGGCGACGGTATCCGTCGCCGTACCGGCGAAACCCATCGTCGCCAGCAGTGCGGCATCGAGATCACCCTGTTGCGTGTCGACGGTGCGCGCCGCGGCCGTAGCGTTGTCGAGGCCGTCAAGCAACTCCGGAGCCGAGCGAGTGAGGATGTCGGCCAGTTCGGTCAGGTTGCGCGCCCCCGTACGCAGTTGAGGCAGGCGCGGGTTGAGTTCGGCGAGGATCGCGTTCGCGTCCGTGAGCGAGCGCCCGAAGGATGTCCCCAACCCGGTCAGTGCCACGGCGGTCGCCGACAAGGTGAGGTTGAGTTGCACCGGATCGATCTTCTCGGCGATGCCGGAGACGGTCTCAAAAAGGGTTTGGAACTCCGTGGTGACCGTCGTTGCAGTGATCACGTCACCGTCGGAGACGCGCTCCGCCGCAGGATTCCGCGGGGCGGTGAAGGCCAATGTCTTATTGCCGAAAATCGTGGAGGCCACCACATCCGCGCCGACGTTCACCGGCATGACCGGTAGGTAGCGGGCATCGACATCTACCTCCAGGCGCGCCACCGACTGGCCGTCGCCCCGCACGGCTTCGATAGCTGTGACCCGTCCGATCTGTACGCCGTTGAGGGTGGCTTTGGCGCCGGGATCGAGCACCAGTCCGGATCGCCCCGACATCACGATCAGCCGGATCGTGTCGGAGAACGCGCCTCGGGATTGCAGGAACAGCAGGCTCGCGACCGTGCCGATGACAACAAGCAACACCAGGCCGGCGAGCTTGTGTGGCTGTCGGTCATAGAAGTTCACTTCAGTAAAAACGTACCCGCTGCCGGGTCCGGTGCGACCACTCGGGATAATCAGTGTGCGCGGGGGCGAAATACCACCCGCAGGAACCAGCTCAACCAGGCTCGATAGGAGCAGCCATGACCATCATCGAGGCGGACGCAGCCATCGGCACCGATTTCGAGGACGACGTCGCCGCTACCCAGCGGTACTTCGACAGCCCCCGGTTCGCCGGTATCACGCGGCTCTATACCGCCCGCCAGGTCGTCGAGCAGCGCGGCACCATTGCGGTGGACTACACCGTGGCGCGCGAAACGTCAGCGGCATTCCACGCCCGCCTGCGTGAGTTGTTCGCACAGCACCGGTCGATCACCACGTTCGGGCCGTACACACCCGGTCAGGCAGTGGCGATGAAGCGCTGCGGCATCGAGGGGATCTACCTCGGCGGCTGGGCGACCTCGGCCAAGGGTTCGGTGACGGAGGATCCCGGGCCCGACCTGGCGAGCTACCCCTTAAGCCAGGTGCCCGACGAGGCCGCCGGCCTGGTCCGCGCATTGCTGACCGCGGATCGCAACCAGCAGTACCTCCGGTTGCAGATGACTGACGAGCAGCGCGCCGCCACGCCCGCCGTGGACTACCGACCGTTCATCATCGCCGACGCCGACACCGGCCACGGCGGCGATCCGCACGTGCGAAACCTGATCCGTCGATTCGTCGAAGCCGGCGTGACCGGCTATCACATCGAGGACCAACGGCCCGGCACCAAGAAGTGCGGGCATCAGGGCGGCAAGGTGCTGGTGCCCTCGGACGAGCAGATCAAGCGTCTCAATACTGCGCGGTTCCAACTCGACATCATGGGCGTGCCCGGAATCATCGTGGCCCGCACCGACGCCGAGGCAGCCAACCTGATCGACGGCCGTTCCGACGAGCGCGATCAGCCGTTCCTGCTCGGCGTCACCAACCTCGACATCCCGCCGTACAAGGCGTGCTTCCTGGCGATGTTGCGTCGCTTCCACACCCAGGGGGTCACCGAACTCAATGGCCACCTGCTCTACGCACTGCCCGAGGGCGAGTACGCGGCGGCCGATACCTGGCTCAAGAACCGCGGCATCACGCCACTGATCGACGAGGCGGCAGCAGCGTGGACCAAGAATCGTCAGGGTTCGCTGGACGTGTTGTTCGACCGGGTCGAGTCGCAGTTCGTCGACGCCTGGCAGGACGACGCCGGGCTGGAGACCTACGGCAACGCCGTGGGTGAACTGCTCAAGTTCAAGGAGAGCGAGGGCGAAGCGCTGTCGATGAAGCCGGCCGAGTGGGCAGACTTCGCCAGGACCGCATCGCTGTACGCCGCCCAACGCAAGGCCGCCGAGATCGGGGTGGACGCCGCGTGGGACTGCGAGCGAGCCCGGACCCCGGAGGGCTACTACCAGGTTCGCGGTGGCATTCCGTACGCAATCGCGAAATCCCTTGCCGCGGCGCCGTTCGCGGATCTGCTGTGGATGGAAACCAAGACTGCCGACTTGGCCGAGGCCCGCGAGTTCGCCGAGGCGATTCACGCGGTGTACCCGGACGCGATGATGGCCTACAACTTGTCGCCGTCGTTCAACTGGGACACCACCGGGATGTCCGACGACGAGATGCGGGCCTTCCCAGAGGAACTCGGCAAGATGGGCTTCGTTTTCAACTTCATGACCTACGGCGGACATCAGATCGACGGTGTGGCCGCCGAAGAGTTCGCCACCGCACTGCGTCAGGACGGCATGCTGGCGCTGGCCAGGTTGCAGCGCAAGATGCGTTTGGTCGAATCGCCCTACCGCACGCCGCAGACGCTGGTCGGTGGTCCGCGCAGCGACGCGGCACTGGCGGCCTCATCCGGGCGCACCGCAACCACCAAGTCGATGGGCAAGGGTTCGACCCAGGTTCAGCACCTGGTGCAGACCGAGGTGCCCAAAAAACTGCTCGAGGACTGGCTGGCGCTCTGGAGTGAGCACTACAAGCTCGGCGAGCGCCTGCGGGTCCAACTGCGGCCTCGGCGAGCCGGCTCAGATGTACTGGAATTGGCCATCTTTGGGGACTCCGACGGCGAGAAGTTGGCCGACGTGGTGTTCGACCCGATCAAGGACCGCCACGGCCGCAGTATCCTCACGGTGCGCGACCAGAACACCTACGCCGCCAAGATGCGCCAGAAGCGTCTGATGACGGTGGTCCATCTGTGGTTGGTGAACCGCTTCAAAGCCGACGCCGTGTACTACGTCGCGCCGACGGAGGACAACCGCTACCAGACCGAGAAGATGAAGGCGCATGGCATCTTCAGCGCCGTCAAGGAGGATGTCGGTGAGATCATCGTCGCCGACGTGAACCAGGAACGGATCGCCGAGTTGCTGGCGCCCGACCGCGCCGCTCTGCAGAAGCTAATCCGCAAACAGGACTAGAGCGGTCAGCGTTTGGGTGCTGGTTCAGAAGTTCTTGCAGCCGTTGACCGCTCTGCCGATCGGACCACCAGAGGCGTTAAGGACGTCATCGCTGATGTCCGTCAACTGATCTTTGCCGAGGGCCGCCTCCAGCGTGTTCGCTAACTGATCCCGCTGGCCCGAAGGAGCGGCCAGGATCACATCAAGCGCTATCCGCAACTGCTGCTCTGTTTGTGGATCGCTGCTGATCTTGCCCCAGATCAAGGGGGCGCTCTGCTGCAGCGATGCCATCACCTGTTGCTGCGAGCATGTGGTGGTGTTCAGAGTGTCGGCAGATGCCGGCGCTGCTGCCGCAATGGCGAGACCGGCGAGGCCTGCTGCGGTACCCAGAAGAGGACCGAGACCCTTTTTCATTACGCTCATGGCGGGCAACTTAGCATGGCGTGCCCAGCTAATCGTCGGCTAGCGCACGACGACGGCGCTTGGCTCGCGCGGTGACCCGAGGGCTTCTCGGTGCGAGGGCGGGCGTCGTCCGGCCTCGTCGGTCAGGCCGTAGTGGGCGGCACGTTCTGCGGCGATCACGGTGTGGCCGGTCAGCGTCGCCAAGTCAGGATCGCGGTATAGCGCGTCGATGAGACGTCCGGTGAACTCCGGAGTTTCGGCGTGTTCGGCGAAGCCGGCCAGCGCCTGCGCATTGTCGCCGAATGATCGCCGCAGTCGTTCGGTGAGCAGGATCCCCATCCAGATCGACACCGTCGAGACGCCGGTGTCGGCGAAGTCGACGGCCATATCCGCCGCCATTTTGTCCACGCCGGCCTTCTGCGCACCGTAGGCCGGACCGTGCATGTAGCAGACCGATCCCGGTGAGGAGGTGAATGCGATCAGCCCGCGTTCGGCACGCAACAGCAGTGGTGCTGCATACCAGGAAGCGACATAGGCCGACCGCAGACCGACATCGAGGACATCGGCCAGATCCAACGGCTTCTCCCAGAACGGCGCGGGGTTGGTCAGTGCGTCGCTAATGGCAGCGGCGTTGTTCACCAGCAGGTCGAGGTGCCCGGCGTCATCCGAGACCCGGGCGAACAGCGCTGCCACCGATGCGTCATCGGCATGATCGGTCTGCACCGCGATGCCCTCGCCGCCGGCGATGGTGACCTCACGGGCGGCCGCGGTGAGGCCGTCGGTGCGGCCGGTCAGGTAGACCCGCCAGCCCGCGGCGCCCAGCGCGTGTGCGATACCTCGGCCGGCGCCGCGACTGGCACCGGTGACCACGGCAACTCGTCTCGCGTCCATTTCCCGACGCTATCGTGCCGACCGGATGGCCGGACGGGCTAGCAGCGTTTGAGTACCGCCTCCATGGCTTTCTTCTCTTTGGCTGCCAACCACAGCCCATAGGCGGTTTTGACCTCGATCTGACGGGCGACGAAGTCGCACCGGAAAGCTTCATTCGGTGGCAGCCACGACGCGGCATCGCGGAATGCTTTGTCGAAGTTGGCTTTCGGACTCACCGCGAGCAGATTCCGCGGGTCGTTGGCGAAGTCCAGGCGGCGTTGCGGATCCCAGGAGCGCGCGCCTTTGTACCAGGCGTCGGCCAACGCGACGACGTGATCGATCTCGACGGCATTGGAGGTATCCGGGCCGCGGGTGAACGCGATGGTCTCGCCTGTGTAGGGGTCGACGAGCGTGCCGGTCTGCGCGTAGCAGGTGCGCGGGCGCACGACGAGGTTCTTCAAATCGCGGCGCAGGATGTCGTCGCGGGTGTTGCAGCCGTTGTGGCCGAACTCGACGTTGACGTCGTCGCTCCAGGCCTTGCCGAACTGAGAGCGCTTGAAGTCCGAGGTGCGGTCCCAGCCGCGAACCTCGAGCCTCTTGAGTTGCTCGCGGGCGGTGTCGAAGCGCGCGGGGTCACCGGGGGTGGTGGGCGCCGGCGGCGGAAGTGCCGATGACGGAAGTGCCGAGATCGACGTCGGTTCGGCGCGCCAGGTCGGGGACGGCCCGGAGGTGCGTTCGCGCACCGACCGTTCCTGCCAGTACAGGGCTCCCGCGACGGCGGCGATGACCAGAATCGCGAGCACGGCGGCGAGGAGTCGACGCCGCGCTTTCGATGGTTTGCCTGCTGCCACTGTCCGGTTTTAGCACGTGCGGCCCACGCGCCCCGGTCGCCGCGCATACTTCTTCATGTGACGCCACTGGAAAGATACGTCGCCGAAGAGATCGCGACCGACCACGTCGATGGACTGCTCTCGCGCCGAGAGGCGCTGCGGCGGCTGGCACTGCTGGGCGTGGGCACCGCGGCGGCGGGCGCGCTCATCGCCGCCTGCGCCGATCAGCGATCGGGCACGGCACCCGCGTCATCCCCCGCGTCGTCGGTCCCGACACCCGCAGGTCCGCCACCGGGGATGGCGACCGCGCGTCCCACCGAGCCCATCTCCTGGGACGGACCACGAGGCCCGCTGTTGGGCAGTTGGTCTCCGGCCGAGGACCCCCGGGGCGCGGTCCTGGTGATCCACGAGAACAAGGGCCTCAACGACTGGGTGCGGTCGGTGGCTGGCCGACTCGCCGGCATCGGCTATTCGGCGCTGGCCGTCGATCTGCTCTCCGATGAGGGTGGCACCGCAACCTTCACCGACCCGGCAGCCGCCACCGCCGCATTGGCCGCGATCGAGCCGCAGCGATTCATCGCCGATGTGAGTTCCGCGCTCGACGAATTGCAGACCCGCGTACCCGGCCAGAAACTCGCCGTCGTCGGCTTTTGTTTCGGTGGCGGGCTGGTGTGGCAGTTACTCGCCACGGGCGACTCGAGGCTCGCCGCAGCCGTCCCGTTCTACGGCCCGACTCCTGACGATCCCGACTTCGCCGGGTCGAAGGACACCGCGGTGCTGGGCTTCTACGGCTCACTCGATCAACGGGTGACCTCGACCGAACCGGAGGCCAGGGCCGCCCTGGAGCGCGCCGGCGTGGTCAATGAGCTGGTCATCGAAGAAGGCGCCGACCACGCGTTCTTCAATGACAGCGCAAAGCGTTACGACCCGACGGCCGCCGCCGATGCCTGGCAACGCCTGCAGTATTGGTTCACCCGGTACCTCGCCTGACCACCTCGAAGCGCCTTCGCGAATATCCGAACAGCGCAGGGTTGCCGTTGCTACGTTGCCGACGTGAAACGAACTCCATTGATGGGCGAATGCTCGGCGGAATTCTTCGGAACGATGATCCTCATTCTGTTCGGATGCGGCGTCGTGGCCCAGGTCGTCACCGGCGGCAAGGAACTGGGCACCGTGCCGGGCTCCACCGGTGACTACAACTCAGTCGCTTGGGGGTGGGGCCTTGGCGTTATGCTGGCCGTCTTCGTCGCCGGCCGCCTCAGCGGTGCGCACCTGAACCCCGCGGTGACGGTGGCACTGGCGGCCTACAAGGGCTTCCCGGCGCGAAAGATTTTGCCCTACACCACCGCTCAGGTACTGGGCGCGTTCGTCGGCGCACTGATCGTGCGGGTCGTTTACGCAGATGCGATTCGCCGCGTCGACGCCGGTCACACCAAGGCCACCCAGGGCATCTTCTCGACTTCACCCGACGTCGGAGTCTCGTTGCCGACGGCGTTCCTGGACCAGATCGTCGGCACCGCGATCCTGGTGGCGGTGATCTTCGCGCTGACCAGTGCGGTCAACAATCCCCCACTGGGCAACACCGCACCGCTGTTCATCGGACTGCTCGTGGTCGCCATCGGCCTGGGCTGGGGCTCCAATGCCGGCTACGCCATCAACCCCGCCCGGGACTTCGCTCCGCGGCTGGCCTCCTGGCTCACCGGATACCAGGACGCCTGGTTTTCAGCCAACGGGGCCGAGCTGTACTTCTGGGTGCCGATCATCGCGCCGATCATCGGCGGTCTGATCGGCGGCGCACTGTTCGTCTACGGGATCGAGAAATTCCTTCCCGAAGCGATCACCCAGCCCGACGAGGTCGGCGTCGTGAAGGCCACCCCGCTGCGCTGAACCACCGCCGAGTGGTATCAATCCGGTATCATCGGCCACCATGGGAATGACACCATGGGAATGACACTGCGCACCAGCCCTGAGCAGACAGAGGCGTTGCGCTTGCAGGCCGACGCCGAGGGCCGCTCAATGCAAGCTGTCGCACTGGCGGCCATCGACGAGTACATCGCCCGGCGGGCACACTCGGCCAGGGTTGATGCGGTTCTGCATCGCGTCGTGGCCGAGGAGGCCGGAGTTCTGGAACGCCTCAAAGACGCGTGATCGAGTACCTGGATCTCGATGACCTCTTGATGATTGCCCGACGCACCATCGGTGCGGACGTTGGGGTTGCGGACTACGGTCTGCTGGAGTCGGCACTGGCGCGGCCCCGTGCGTCGGTATTCGGCAGCGACGCCTACCCGGATCTGCACCTGAAGGCAGCGGCGCTGTTCCAGTCGCTGGCGCGCAACCACGCGCTTGTCGACGGCAACAAACGCCTCGCCTGGACCGCCTGCCGCACATTCCTGGCCATTAACGGTGAGTGGATCAGCGCGCCCGAGGATGACCGCTTCGACTTCGTCGTACGGGTAACCACCGGCGCGCAGGGCGGCATCAAGGAAATCGCCGAACAACTGCGGGCGTGGAGCTACCAGGAAGGCTGACGCTGAACACGCGGCACCAAACGCGATAACGCCCTAATGTTCCACCCGTGAATCGCCTCGACCGTTTCTTCGAGATCACCGCACGCGGATCAACCCTCGGCGCCGAGATCCGTGGCGGGCTGGTCACCTTCATCGCGATGGCGTACATCATCGTGCTGAACCCGATCATCCTGTCCGGGCCGAAGGACGTCGCCGGCAATCAGTTGCAGTTCGCCCAGGTGTCCGCGGTGACGGCGCTGACGGCCGGGGTCATGACGATCCTGTTCGGCGTCATCGCGCGACTGCCGTTCGCGTTCGCGGCAGGGCTGGGCATCAACTCATTCCTGGCGACCTCGGTGGTGGGCACGCTCACCTGGCCCGAGGCGATGGGACTGGTGGTGATCAACGGTCTGATCATCGTCGCGCTCGCGGTATCCGGCCTGCGCCGGATGGTGTTCGATGCGGTGCCGATGCAACTCAAGATCGCGATCACCGCCGGAATCGGATTGTTCATTCTGTTCATCGGACTGGTCGATGCGGGATTCATTTCATCCACCGGATTTCCCTCTCCCCCAATTGGATTAGGCACCAAGGGTCAGGGGTACATCACCTCGGTCCCGACACTGGTGTTCGTATTCACTCTGCTGCTGACTGCAATCCTGGTGTCGCGCAACGTACGCGGCGGAATTCTGATCGGTCTGTTCAGTGGGACAGTGGTCGCGGTGGCCGTCGAGGCGATCTGGAAGCTGGGATCGGCGGTCGACCGCCCCGGCGGCTGGGGGTTATCGGTACCGCGGTTGTCGGGTTCGCCGTTCGCGCTGCCAGATCTGTCCCTCGTCGGTGCTTTCACCTTCGACAGTTTCGAACGTATCGGGGCACTGGCGGCGGTCGCTCTGGTGTTCACCCTGGTGTTCGCGAACTTCTTTGACGCACTGGGAACGCTGACCGGCCTGTCCCGCCAGGCCGGTCTATCCGATGCACAGGGAACGGTCCCGCGGCTTCGTTCCGCGCTGATCGTCGAAGGCGTCGGCGCGGTTGCCGGCGGGGCGACCTCGTCGTCGTCGAACACGGTCTTCATTGAGTCCGGCGCCGGTATCGAGGAGGGCGCGCGCACCGGCCTCGCCAATCTGGTCACCGGCGCACTGTTCCTGGCCGCGATGTTCATCTCCCCACTGGCCTCGATCGTGCCGACGGAGGTGGCCGCAGCAGCCCTGGTGATCGTCGGCGCAATGATGGTGTCGCACCTGCGCCATATCGACATCGCCGAATTCTCGGTAGCACTGCCGGTAGTGCTGACCGTGGCGGTGATGCCGCTGAGCTATTCGATCGCCAACGGGATCGGCGCGGGGTTCATCAGTTGGGTGGTGGTGCGCTCGGCGGCCGGCAAGGGGCGTGAGATCAGCCCGTTGCTCTGGATCGTCGCCGCTGGGTTCCTGCTGTACTTCGCCCGCGGCGGGATTTCGGCCTTCGTCGGGGTGTAGCAACTCAGGGTGTAGCAGAATGCCCCTATGAGCGAAACCGACGTCACCATCAAAACCCTCACCGACGGCCCACTGGAGGTGTCCGGCGCGGTCGAGATCCTCGCCTCCGACGGCACCCTGATCAAGGCGACGGAGAAGAGTTACCTCTGCCGATGTGGGTTTTCGGAAAAGAAGCCGTTTTGCGATGGGGCCCACAAGCGCGAGGGCTTCACGGCTCCCTGACGTCGCACGGATTAGAATCGGACGGTGCCGGACAAGCCCGGACCACCTCTTCCCCGAGGAGATCGACGTGAGCGGATCCGCTGAGCACTGTCGTGGTTTCGCGGCGCTGGCCCTCGGCCTTGCCGTCGGATTGACGGCGTTCGCACCGGCTGCCGCGGCTGATCCGGCACCGAATTGGAACGGCTGGTATCGGATCACCTTCCAGACCGACCAGAAGACGGGCACCAGCATTGCTGCCGAGCAGTGGGAAGAGCCCTACTCTGCCTGGTACCGATTTGCGACGGACTGTTCCTCGGGGGCCTGCACGGCGTCGATCATCGATGGTCCGGCGCCCAAGGACAACGCCGCGAAATCGACGACCTTCGAGTGGACCGGAACGCAGTGGTCACGGACCAACAACTGGCGGTGGGATTGCACGTTGCCGGACCGGACCATCACCTTCGACGCGGCGAGTTCGGTGACCACCTATACCCCGCAGTCCGACGGTTCGCTGAAGGGGACTTTCGCGACCAATATCGGCAGCGGGACGTGCCAGGGCACGGTGTACATCCCACTGACGGCGGTTGCAGGACAGCCCTGAGTCCGGTGGGTGATGCGGATTGGGAGACGCTGAAGGCTGCCGCGATCGCAGCGTCGAAGAACTCCTACTCCCCCTATTCGAACTTTCCGGTCGGTGTCGCGGGCTTCGTCGATGACGGCCGCGTGGTGTCCGGCGCCAACGTCGAGAACGCCTCGTACGGAATCACCTTGTGCGCGGAATGCTCGATGGTCTCGGCGCTGCATGCCTCCGGAGGAGGTCGACTGACCGCGGTCTATTGCGTCGACGGCAACGGTGATCCGCTGATGCCGTGCGGCCGCTGCCGGCAACTTCTTTACGAGCACGGCGGGCCGGATCTGCGGGTGATGACCCCCCAAGGGATCCAGACGATGGCTCAGATCCTTCCGCAGGCCTTCGGCCCGTGGGATCTCGAAACGAGGAAACCCGAGCCCGGTAGCTGAGAGTTGCACGTCAGCGTGTGAGCGCCGGCCCCAGCGCCAGAACGAGAACCAGCGCGTCTTCGATGTCGTGCAGGGTTTCGGGCCTGACTGCGCCGAGGCGCTTCACCAGCCGAGCGCGGGAGACCGCGCGCAGGCCTCGGACCACCGCGACGCTGTCTGCGTCGGCGCCCTCATCCGGGGAAATAGCCGGCCGCAGCGCAGTCCGGGCGCGGGAACTCGACACCGGGACGACAACGATCAACTCGTCCTCGACGCCGGTAAGCATCTCGTCGGCGGACACAATAACGGCGGGTCGATGCTTGCCGGGTTCACCTGGGCGGCCAGCGCCGGGGGCGACCAGCCACAGCTCTCCGCGCCGCGGCTCAGTCAATTCCGTCGGCTGCCGCGTCTGCCCAGTCCCCTTCTTCCATGCGGACGGTCCGGTTGCCTGCCTCGGCGCGGGTGGCCTCGCGCTCGGCTCGGAAGATGGCTTCACGGTCCGCCCCGGCGGCTAACTCCTCGAGGAGTGCGGAAATCGAGAGGCCGCGTTCGCGGGCCTGGGCGGCCAAACGGTCGCGCGTTCGGAGCGAGACGCGAACCGTAGTCGATTCTGTAGACATATTTGTAGCCTAGCGTGATACGCGATCGGTAACACGGCAGGTCTCGCGGGATCGCCGCCCTGTCTCTGTGGGAGTCGGTCGCCGGAAAGCAGGCATCACCTGCCGGAATACCCGCCTAGACCGGGAAACAGGGCTCCGTGCCGGGGGTGTAGTAGGGCTGGCCGTTGGGCAGGAAGCACGGCGCCTCTCCGTGGAAGGCGGGGTACGGGAGCGCGCCCGGTGGCAACGGACCCCAGCCGACGGGACGATCCACAGCCGCACCGATGACGGCGGCATCCACGGCGTCGCCGGCGAGATCGGTGCAGCCACCGACCCGAACGTAGAAGCCCACGTCGCCGCAGACCTCGGCCTGAGCCGACGGGGCGATCAGAAACGGCGTTGCAGTGATAGACACTGCCGCCAACAGAGTTGCAGCCATTTTCTTGTTCACATGAGGATTATCTACGCTAGCCGGCCGAAGCCGTAAGCGGGTCACGCGGGCTACGACGGCAGAGCCTCGGCGACGCTGGCCCGGAGTGCGTCGAGTTCGGATTGTGCGGTCGCACGGGCTCCGGGGATATCGACCTTCACCGGGACCACGACCTGCAAGTAACACTTGAGTTTGGGTTCGGTACCGCTGGGCCGGATGATCACCCGGGCGTCGGGCAGGGTGAAGCGCAGGCCGTCGGTGGGTGGCAGACCATCGACTCCGTTCTCCAGATCATCCATGCGCACCACATCGCGGCCACCGAGTGAGGTGGGCGGGTCGGCGCGAAGGTGCGCCATCGCATCGTCGATCAGAGTTGTATCCGAAACCCGAACCGACAGTTGACTTGTCGCATACACCCCGAACGTGCGGGCCAGATCGTCGAGCACATCCGGGGCTCCCCTGCCCTCGGCCTTGAGCGCGGCCACCATCTCCAACATCAGCAGTGCGGCGGTGATGCCATCCTTGTCTTTGACAGCCTCGGGGTCGCAGCAGTAACCCAGTGCCTCCTCGTAGCCGAACCTCAGGTCTGGCACCTTAGATATCCACTTGAACCCGGTCAGGGTGGTGGCGTAGCCAATTCGGGCATCGTCCGCGATGCGTTCCAGCAGAGTGCACGAGACGATCGATTGCGCGAAGACACCCCCGGCAGGCTTGCCGGCCCGACGTCCCCGCTCGACGATCCACCACGCCAACAGGGCGCCCACCTCGTCGCCGGTGAGCATCCGGTAGTCCTCGGCCGTCCGAATCCCGATCGCGCACCGGTCGGCATCGGGGTCGTTGGCGATGATCACATCGGCGCCCTGGGTGCGGGCGGCGGCCAGGGACAGGTCCATGGCGCCGGGTTCTTCGGGGTTGGGGAAGTTCACCGTCGGGAAGCGGGCGTCGGGGTCGAACTGCTGGGCAACTTTGATCGGGGCCGGGAAACCGGCAGCGGCCACCGCCCGCATGAACACCTCACCACCCACGCCGTGCATGGCGGTGTAGACCGCCGACACTTCCCGCGGCCCGTCACCGAGTAGCGAAACTGCCCGCGCCAGATAGTTATCCAGCACCACGCCGTCCAGGGTCTGGAAATCTTCGGACTGCGGAATGGACGCCAAGGGTCCTACCGCGGCGATGTGGGCGGCAATTTCGGCATCGGCAGGGGGGACGATCTGGCTGCCGTCGCCGAGATAGACCTTGTAGCCGTTGTCATCCGCCGGATTGTGCGACGCCGTGACCATGACACCGGCATCGCAGCCGAGTTCGCGGATCGCAAACGCCAGTACCGGGGTGGGCAGTGCCGACGGCAGCACCATCGCGGTGATCCCGGCACCGGACATGACGGCGGCGGTGTCGCGCGCGAAGACCTCGGAGTTGCGGCGGGCGTCGTAGCCGATGACGACTGCCCTACCGCCGTTGGCTATCAGGTAGGCGGCAAGCCCGGCGGCCGCGCGTGCCACCACGACGCGGTTCATCCGGTTGCTGCCCGGGCCCAGGCGTCCACGCAACCCGGCGGTGCCGAACTGCAGGGTGCCATCGAACGCGTCGGCGAGTTCGTCGATGGCGTCGGCATCGCCCGCTTCTGTTTTCGCGATCAGAGCCACGAGTTCCGCGGCCGTCGCCGGGTCGGGGTCCTCAGCCCGCCAGGCGCGCGCAGTGTCGAGCAGCGTCATGCGTCAGTGATGATGGCAATCGAGGCCGAAGCACCGATCCGATCGGCGCCCGCGTGCAGCACTTTCTCTGCGTCGCGGTGGTTGCGCACCCCGCCAGATGCCTTAACGCCCAACCGATCCCCCACCATGTGGCGCATCAATGCGATGTCCTCAACCGTTGCGCCGCCGCCGCCGAAGCCGGTGGACGTCTTGACATACGCCGCGCCGGTGCGGGCGGCGATCAGACACGCGATCGCCTTCTGCTCATCGGTGAGCATGCTGGTCTCCAGGATCACCTTCACCGGCACCGGCCGGGCTGCCCCCACCACACCGAGGATGTCGTCGTACACCGCGGCGAGGTCACCGGAGAGCAGACCGCCGATGTCGAGCACCATGTCGACCTCGTCGGCGCCTTCGGCAACGGTGATGCGCGCCTCCTCGGCTTTGGCCAGGCGCGTCATCGCCCCGAGTGGGAAACCCACCACCGTGCACACCATGACGTCGGATCCGGATAGACGCTCGACGGCCGTCGGCACCCACCGGGTGTTGATACACACCGAGGCGAAACCATGCTCGCGGGCCTCGTCGCAGAGGTTCTCGATGGCGGTCAGGGTGGCATCGGGCTTGAGCAGGGTGTGGTCGATCCGCCCGGCGAGGGTCTTGGATGCACGCTTCACGGCGGGGATGTCGACATCATCGGGTGCCGGGCCCAGGGAATCGGTGACGGCGGTGGTGGCGCGGGTGAACAGTTCGGCGTGGTCGGTCACATGGGAACGATATCCGTGCGGGCTATCGGCGTATCGGTTCGCAGCGACCGGCATTGTCCATGCCCGATTAGCTAGATAATCGGGCATTTACAGGCTATATATCTGGCTATATATTGTTGGTATGAGAAGCGTGCCGCTGAGCGAAGCCAAGGACAAGCTGTCAGCGCTCGTCGACGAGGCCGACACCACTCATGAAATCATTCAGATCACCCGACACGGACGGGTCGCCGCCGTGCTCATGTCCGCCGACGATCTGGAGTCACTCAACGAAACCCTGCACGCCCTCCGCACACCCGGTCTCGTCGATGAGCTCCGTCAGGCCGATACCGACTATGCCGGCGGGAACACCGTGAGCGGCGAGGATCTGCGCCGACGATACGGCCTCGGGTGACCGATGATCCACAATCATGGTCGGTGCAACTGTCTCCGGCCGCTCTCCGCGCGCTCGACCGCCTGCCACGCAAGGTAGCGGCAGCTATCGCCGAGTTCATCACCGCAACGCTGCCAACCGATCCGTACACGATGTCCAAACCTCTGCGATTCGAACTCGAGGGCTGGCGTGTGGCTCGACGCGGAAACTACCGCGTCGTGGTCCGTGCACTGCGCGACGATCGCGTACTTTTCATCGGCCGCATCGAGCACCGAGCGCACTCGTACAGGGCACCGTGATGGCTCAGGCGTCGGACAGGCTGGCCGCAAGATAGTTGAACAGTGCCACACCGGAATCCTCGATGAACTTGTGCACCTGCGCCGGGGTGGATGTCATCTGATCACTCTCCAGACGGTCGAATATCGTGCAGCAGATCATCGCGAACTTCGAGAAGCCCCAGTGGTTGAGATAGCCGGCGATCATCGCGCCCTCCATCTCGATATTGATCACACCGTTCTCCTGCAGCCAACGCAGCCACCCCATCTTGGACTCCTGGGTCTCCAAACAGATTGCGCCGTCGAGGCGGAACTGTTCGAGGAAGAACTCGTTGCCGGCGACCGTCCTGCCGGAGATGATGGCGAAATCGGCAGATTCGTTGGCAGCGATGATCGCCTCGGCGGTCGCGGCCGGGAAGTGTCCGTCGAACCAGTACTCGCCGGTGCCCCCGTTAAGCAGACGGAAGGGCTTGAGATCGGCCATCAATCCCTCAGAGGTGACGACGACGGTGCCGACGGGAAGTCCTACTCCCCCACTGGTGCCGACCCGACACCAGAACACCTCGTCCATGGCGTCCAGATCGCCGCGCTTGAGAAAGAACACCATTCGCATGAGTTCCTGCAGTGCGATCGAGGCACTCGGCATACCCATCCCGTGTGAGGCGAACAGCACGCCGGCGGTGTAGCGGGTGACGAAGCGATCCTCTTTGGGAAAGGCGACGACCTCGGTGCCACCGTTGAGTTCACTCCAGCGCTGCGCGAATTCCACTATGCGCGAACCGGATCCGGCCATAACGACCGCCCTGACACCCCGCAACTTGTCTAGCAACGGATCCGACGACGCCACCCCGAAGTGGTAATAGACGTCCTCCCGGGTGCCGTCAAGCACGCCGTCAAGGAAAGCGTGATTGATGTTCTCGGTTCGCACGCGAGAAATCTACGCTCCGCGACGGGTGGTCGCGGGGCTTCGGAAGGCCGGCCGGGGGTTATGCCTAACCGCCGTATGTGCCACCGTTACCGCCGACTCCGGTGGCACCGGAGCCGTTTCCGCCACTACCTCCGGCGCCGGCCAGCTAGTCATCGCACTCGTGCGACGACCCGAGGCCCGCGCCGGGTGGGGGACAGCGGTGTCCAGACCCCCCACAACGCAAAGATCGGCCCCCATCCTTCGGGAGGGGGCCGATCCCTTGTGCTGGAGGGCACACTCAGCCAGCCTGCCAAGCAGACCAGCATTCCGCGTTGGACGTGAAGCATCTCGGCGGTCGGCTCAGCTCGCACACGCTCGGCGACGGGGACGGCCCCTCCCTAGTAGGAGGGCGCCGAACCTCGTGTCGCGGACCGCTGTCGAAGAGGCCTGGGTTCCGGTCGTCGGGAACGTTCCCTCTAGACCACGCCGCCCGTACCCCCACTGCCGCCGGTTCCGCCAACCCCGCCGGTGACACCGCTGCCGGCGCTTCCGGAGGTTCCCGCGTCCCCACTGGTTCCGGAGTTGCCCGTCCCGCTGGTTGCGCCGCTGCCGCCGGAACCGCCGGTGCCACCCGTGCCGCCGGTGGTGTCGGGCCCGCCAGCGCCGCCAGCGCCGCCGGTGCCGCCGACACCGCCGGCGCCGCCGGCGCTGTGGGTGCCGACGAAATCATTTCCTCCGCCGAGTGCACCGGACCCGCCGTTGCCGCCGGTGCCGCCCGTGCCGCCAGTGCCGCCGGTCGCGGCGGCCACGGCGGCCGTGGTGGTCTGGCTCTGCACGCCGTCCCAGCCGCCGGCCGGCTCGTCGTACTCGACGATGTAGCCGTTGGGCGTCTCGTTTCCGCCATTGTCGGGGGCGTCATACCAGGCGCCGATGACTCCGCCCGCTCCCGACCAGTTGGTGAAGGTGTAATCCTCGCCGACTCTGGCGCCGTTCGGCTCCGTCACACCCCAGGCCGCGAAGTTGAGTGGCGGCTGGACCGCCCCTCCCTGGCTGGCGGGCCCGCCGATCCAGAAGACGGTTCCGGCCTCAGGACCCGCCACCCACTTCCAGGTGCCCTCGGTCTCCGCGTCGCTGGCCGCGAACCAGATGTTGCGGGCATCCATGTAGTTCTTGACGAAGTCGTTCTCCTCCTGGGTCGCCAGCACCGCGAGGTAGCCGGTCGCCCCGTTGAGCGTGCGGGTCGCCGCCTGGGCCAGTGCATCGGTCCAGGTGATCCCGGTGGACTCCACGTACTCGAAGAAGCTGTTGCTGATCGGGTCGTAGTACGTGTCGGGTGCGTTGAGCGATGAGGTGAGGTCGATACTGAAGTCGCCCTCGGTCGCCCCGGTGGACACCTGCATAGCGGACAGGGCCGCGTTGACGTTCGCCTTCGTCCCAGTGAAGCTGACCTGGGTCATCGTCGGGGAGAACGAATAGCCGTACCCCGGTGTCAGACCCGTGGTCGTCGGCAGGGCGAACGTGGTGTCCGCCGGCGCGTTGGAAAGCGCGACCGTGACCAGCAGGACATCGGCGACGTCGAAGTCGCTGATCGCCAGTCCCGTGACGGGTTGATTGGCCGTGCTGGGAGCGAACACCCCACTCGCCTGAGACGCGGATCCTCCGGCACCGCCAGTTCCGCCTTGTCCGCCGACACCGGCCGCTCCGGCGTTGCCGCCGGTCCCGGCCGCTCCGGTTCCGGATCCGGCATCGCCGCCGGCCCCGGCGCTGCCACCGTCGCCACCATTGCCACCACTGGTGCCATCGACCGATGGCGACGTGCCCGCGAGGCCCGTCCCGCCATTACCGCCATTAGCGGCCGAACCGCCGTTGCCGCCGTTGCCATTGGTGCCGGCGCCGTCCGCATCACCGCCGGCACCGCCGGCACCGCCGGCACCGCCGGCGCCACCGTTCCCGCCGCTGAGGCCAACCAACACGGCTGCCGGGCCGTCACCGCCAGCCCCACCTGCGCCGCCGTTGCCGCCGGAACCTCCGTCGCCGTCGGCGCCCGCGGTTCCGATGCCACTTCCGGCAGCACCACCGTTGCCGGCCGCGCCGCCGGCACCTCCGTCGCCGCCCTTACCGCCGGTAGCAGGTCCGGAGGCGGTCCCCTGCGGGCCGATTCCACCGCCGCCGCCGGTGCCACCCGTGCCGCCGGCACCGCCATTCCCGCCGTCACCTCCGGCACCGTTTGCCACACCGGCGGTGAGAGCAGCGCCGCCAGCACCTCCAGCCCCGGCCGTACCGCCAGCGCCTCCGACCGCGCCAGGCTGACCCACAATTGCGTTGCCGCCGGTATAGGTGCCGTTGCCGCCGCCGCCGCCGAGGCCGCCGTCACCACCATCGCCACCGATACCGGCAGTGCCGGTCACCGTGCTGCCGCCGGCGCCGCCGGTACCGCCGATGCCGCCGTTGGCCCCGGCTCCTGGGCTGTTTCCGCCTGGGCCGGCCGCGGCGACGCCATCGACGCCGGTGCCGCCGTCGCCGGCCGAACCGCCGTTGCCGCCGTCACCGCCGGTTCCGTCGGTTCCGTCGGTTCCGTCGCTGCCGCCGCCCGCCGTGGTTCCCCCCGCTCCAGCCGTGCCGCCGTTGCCACCGGCACCGCCGGACCCGCCGTTGCCGCCGATTCCCGCCGCGACGAGCGCGGTACCCGCGCCACCGTCGCCGCCGAGACCGCCGTCACCGCCGGTGCCACCGTTACCGGCGTTACCGCCGTTGCCCGCATTACCGAGGGTCGCGTTGCCGCCGGCGCCACCGTTGCCGCCGGAACCACCGGCGGTGCCGTCCTGACCGGTCCCGCCGAGTCCTTCTCCGGCGTTCGCCCCGGCCTCGCCGGTGTAGCCGGCCCCGCCATTACCGGCGTCACCACCGTCACCGCCGTTACCGGAGACCGACCCGCCCGCACCGCCGGCCCCGCCGTTGCCGCCGTTGCCGCCGGCAATGGTGACCGTCGTCGAGGCGAAGCCCGCGCCGCCGTTGCCGCCGTTACCGCCGTTGGCGGCATCGGAGCCGGCCGTGCCTCCGTTGCCTGCAGTACCTGCAGTGCCGGGTCCGGTGCCGGCCTTGCCACCGGTGCCGCCATTGGTCGCCGTGCCTGCGTTGCCACCGGTGCCGCCAGCGCTGCCGTCGGGGTTGGTCACGGTGCCGGCCGCGCCGTTACCACCGTTTC
>Ga0247833_1000362_pt1 | contig 81731 bp, 70 predicted proteins | sample LaCruzMarch2015__7_FD_187117 | JGI IMG/M metagenome (GOLD analysis project Ga0247833, IMG submission 187117) | Freshwater microbial communities from meromictic Lake La Cruz, Castile-La Mancha, Spain - LaCruzMarch2015_8m | ecosystem: Environmental > Aquatic > Freshwater > Lake | place: Spain...
GACCCGCCCTACGGCATCAAGTTCAACAGCAACTTCCAGTGGTCCACCACCAGCCGCGACGTGAAGGACGGCAAGGCCGACCACATCACCCGCGAGCCCGAGCAGGTCAAAGCCTTCCGCGACACCTGGCGCGACGGCATCCACAGCTACCTCACCTACCTGCGTGATAGGCTTACCGTCGCCCGCGATCTCCTCACCGAATCCGGTTCCATTTTTGTGCAGATCGGCGATGAAAATGTGCATCTCATCCGATCCCTGTTGGATGAATTGTTCGGCTCTGAAAACTTAATTACACAAATCACAGTCGAAAAGACAAGCGGGCAAACACAAGTCTATCTCGCTCCAGTCACAGATTATGTATTGTGGTATGCAAAGCGAAAAGACCAAACTAAGTATCGCGCCCCATGGAGCTACAAACGTGATGGAGGTGCTGGATTCAGAGAATATAGCAGAATCCAGCATCCTAACCTCACTCGTCGTGTAATGACTAATGAGGAAATCGCCGACGAACAACTCATCCCGAAGAACGCAATCCGATATCGTCAGGGCGATCTGACATCTCAAGGAGCAGGCCGTGAAAAGGGCGAAGGAGCTGCTTCGTGGTTCGCTGTTCCTTATCGCGGTGTCGAATATCGTCCAAGTATGCAAAGGCGTTGGTCCACCAATGAGAGCGGCATGCAACGACTGTTACGGGCCGAGCGTGTTGAACTCCGAGGGACAGGACTCGCTTATGTTCGATTCCTTAATGACTTTCCGTTGATGCCTGTAAACAACATTTGGGACGACGTGAAATTTTCGAGTCGCTCAGAAGAGAAAACATATGTCGTGCAAACGTCAGCAAGGGTCGTAGAGCGCTGCATTTTGATGGCCACCGACCCCGGCGACCTCGTGCTTGACCCGACCTGCGGTTCCGGCACCACCGCCACCGTCGCCGAGCAGTGGGGCCGCCGCTGGATCACGATTGACACCTCGCGTGTGGCGCTGGCGCTCGCCAGGGCCCGCATCATGGGCGCGCGTTATCCTTTTTACCTGCTGGCTGATTCTCGGGAGGGACAGCTCAAAGAAGCCGAAGTCACCCGCACCGCTCCGAGTTCGCAGCCCGTGCAGGGAAACATCCGCCATGGCTTTGTCTATGAGCGTGCTGCTCGGGTTTCGCTCAAGTCCATCGCCAGCAACACGGAGATCGATGTCATCTGGGAACATTGGCAGACGAAGCTGGAGCCGTTGCGCGAGAAGCTGAACGCAGAAGTCGGCAAGCAGTGGCAAGAATGGGAGATTCCCCGCGAAGCGGTGACTGGGTGGTCCGATGGTGCAAAGAAGCTACATGCTGACTGGTGGCAAGCCCGCATCGCCCGGCAGCAGGAAATCGACAAGTCCATCGCCGCGAAGGCCGACCATGAATACCTTTACGACAAGCCCTACGACGACAAGAAGAAGGTTCGCGTGGCCGGTCCGTTCACGGTCGAGAGCCTCAGCCCTCACCGCGTGCTGGGGGTGGATGAGAACGATGAACTCATCGACAGCCTGAAGGAGCCGGGGGCCGACTACAACGCCAAGCAGTCCTTCCCCCAAATGATCCTGGAGAACCTGCGCACCGCTGGCGTGCAGCAGGCCCACAAGGAAGACCGCATCACCTTCACCGCCGTCACCGCTTGGCCCGGTGAACTGGTCTGCGGCGAAGGTCTCTACAAAGAAGGCGACGCCGAAAAACGTGCCGCCATCTTCATCGGCCCCGAATTCGGAACCGTCCAGCGCGCCGACCTCGCCGCCGCTGCGCGGGAGGCCGGAGATTCTGGCTTCGACGTGCTCATCGCTTGTGCTTTCAACTACGAGGCGCACGCCACCGAGTTCAGCAAACTGGGCCGCATCCCCGTGCTGAAGGCTCGCATGAACGCCGACCTGCACATGGCGGAGGACCTCAAGAACACCGGCAAGGGCAACCTCTTTGTCATCTTCGGGGAGCCTGACATCACCCTCATCAATGAACCCGATGGCAAGCTCCGGGTGAAAGTGAACGGCGTGGATGTCTTCAAACCCCAGACCGGCGAAGTCACCAGCCACGGTGCCGACGGCATCGCCTGCTGGTTCATCGACACCGATTACAACGAAGAAAGCTTCTTCGTCCGCCACGCCTACTTCCTCGGTGCCAACGACCCCTACAGTGCCCTCAAGACCACCCTCAAAGCCGAAATCAACCCCGAAGCCTGGGCCACCCTCAACAGCGACACCTCACGCGCCTTTGAAAAACCCAAGCAGGGACGAATCGCCGTCAAGGTGATTAACCATCTGGGGGATGAGGTGATGAAGGTGTTCAGAGCTTGAAAGATGTAATCAAATTCACATGAAAAAGAATCCCAGTTTTTCCCAGTGGTATGATGGCTTATTTATCACTGAAAACGAGCGGCGTATAGCACAAAGTGATTTCACCAAATTTCTCTCTCCCAACGAAAAAAAAGTATGGAATGAGGATGAGCGCGCCATTCTCACAAGACCTCTAGAAAATGTCTCAGATGACATTCGCCACCTGGGCGCATGGGTAGGCAAGACTCAAGGTGGTCCTTTAAGGCCAGACGTCGTTGTCGCGGGAGTATGCCAGGGCAAATCTATAGAAGAAAAAAATAACTGGCTGAAATGGGGACCAACCATTGAAACGATCTGCGGCCTTGATTCTGCATCTGCAATTGCGAGGTACTACGGTTGTAAACTACACCTTTGGATCGTCAGCCAGGAATATGCGAATTTAGCCGAACATGAAACGGGATGGGTAAAAAAAGAACTGGAGATAGGTGACAAGTGTCATGAGATTCTTGCTAACCGCTATCCAGGAGCGACGATCTTCAACACTTGCAACCGTGACCACCGTGGGTTGGTCTATGCCGCTGCTTCTGAAACGGCTTTCAGTAAAATTTATCCCACCGGGGTTAGAAAACCCTATGGCATCGAATCTCCTACATTCTGGGATCAACTCGATTATTCATCATGTCTCGGCAGTTTCGTGGCTCCGGCACTTGATAATTTGAAAGTTTGGGCGGTCGTGGACCATGATCAACTGCGTCCTGCATCGGGAGCTATCGCTGCATTTCCAGATAGGATAACCTCGGTGTATTACTGGCCAGCACCAAATCTGGAATGGAACCGAGATCGCTTAAGGACTTCAGATTGTTTTTTCAACCATCTTCGCAAAGCTCCGAGAAGGATGCATAGGCATAGCCATCACTTTGCAAAGGTACATCTACTTGAGTCCGATGATAGTTTGGCCCAGAAAGAACACAGCGTAAAAAAGCCGGAATTTATTCAAACCGCCAATGCCTTACAAGAAGTTTTAAGCTATTTGCAATATTCGAGCAACCCTGACGAAACAGATAAACTAATTCGGGCGATGCACACATTCAGAAATCAAATACATGCCATCCTGCCATGATTAACTTTCTGCACATCAGTGATCTCCACTATAGCACTGATTCATCGATTCACCCTTTCCGAACTACTAACGCCAAGAAAAAGGATGTGAGAGACAGGGAAAGTTTAGTCGAGTCCATTGTGAACTGTCTGAACACATCGCAAATGCCACCGCTTACTGGCATTATTGTATCTGGCGATCTTCGCTGGAGCACTTGCAAGAAAGGATTTGATTTGGCAGCCAAGGAACTGAACATCCTTGCAGATAAGCTCGGTGTTGCGCGTGAGAACATAGTCATCATACCCGGCAATCATGACGCCGATTGGTCGCAAGTGCCATCACAGCGCTTTGCAGAATATCAGAAAGTGGAGAAAAAAATCACCAACAGAAGATCAAATAATGATGCTCAGAGCATTACGGTGCTGTCTGACGATCAGCACGCGCTCGTAATCTATGGTGTAAACTCTGCAGCTATCGAGAGTCAAGAGGATGCGGGAATTGGGCTAGTTGGGCCTGTTGCTCTTCACGCATTGCTTAAGCAGGATTTGCCACAAGAGACGAATGGCAAAAAAATAATCAAGTTATTATGTCTTCATCATCATGCACTGCCGGTCTCGTATGTGGCATCCGACTACTTCGCTGGGGATAAAAGGAAGACGAGCGTCACCCTGGATGCAAAAGCTGTTCTCAGTTTATGTGCTGAATATGATGTGTCGATGGTTCTCCATGGGCACCAGCACCAGCCTTGCCTGGCCTCGTTTACCTGTATTTCTCCACTTACGCAGGATATGACCCACGCCTATAGTGTATGGGTGTCAGGTGCTGGAAGTGCGGGGCTTGACCGTAAATACTTGGGAGATGCCGGGGTGCGCCATCTTCAAGTGTTCCAAATGAAATTCGACGGCTTGATACCAACGGCGATCCTTCATTCATTTGCTTCAGATGCAGACAATAGCCTGAAGTTTACACCAATGCCGAAGCCTATTTGCATCCGCCTTAGCCAGAGGCTGAAAAACTCCATACTGATTGAATCCGATCACTGTCGAATTGCCAAGACTTCATGCCTTTACATGCAACAAGCTTTCCCCGAAGGAAATCTTCCGACAAATGGTCAGGACTCATCCGAGTTGTTTATCGTTCTTTTGAAATGCAAACAGTGCAAGAAAACAAATGCGAGACTGAGGAGGATGGCAAAGGATCAAGGCATTGATGGGGTATATGATCTTTATGGAGACTACGATTTGTTAGTCAAGGTCCGTCGTTCATCACAACATGAGGTGGAGGAATTTATTCTACGACCCCTGTTAGCTGATGGGCTGATTGATGCCACCTACAATAATGCAATGAAACGATTTGATAATTTAAAGATAATCGATGTTTTGACCGAGCTTCTACCTAACAACGTTTTCAGACAAGAAATTGATGTCGTTAAAGGTATAAAAGTTTTTATTTTGTTTTCAGATGTAGATCGACCGGAGGATCTACGAAATCATTGTGAGGATGCGCTGAAGCGTGTTTGGATGGATGGATGGGCAGGCCGTGTAGCGATAACTGGGTTATTTTTCTCACAACACCATGGCATTGCAGAGGTGTACGTTTCATGTGGAAGCTATGCCGCGCTCAATCTAGTCACTCAAAAAATTGAAGAGCATCTGGAAAATAGAAATAACTCAATGAGAAAAATCACCATGCTAGGACAATCTATCTGGGAGCGAGCATGAGCATTCAGACCATGAATTCTAATTTGATAGTTAATGCGGTTTGATTGGAAGGAACATTCTCATGGACTTCCGCATCGCCGATACCTTCACCGATAGCCTTGCCCGCCTCACTGGCGACGAGCAGAAGGCCGTCAAGACAACGGCTTTTGACCTTCAGATGAACCCGGCGAGTCCGGGCATGAGCTTTCACAAACTGGACAAGGCGAAGGACAAGAACTTTTGGTCGGCGCGGGTCAGCGCGGACATCCGCATCATTGTGCATAAGACAGCGGACAGTCTGCTGCTTTGTTACGTGGATCATCATGACAAGGCCTATGACTGGGCCGAGCGTCGAAAGCTGGAGACGCATCCCAAGACAGGGGCGGCCCAGCTTGTGGAGATTCGCGAGACGGTGCAGGAGATTCGTGTGCCATGGTATGTGCTGGAGGAACCGAAAGAGGTTTACGCCGCCAAGAAACAGCCTTTCGCGCATCTCACGGCCGATGACCTCCTGAGCTATGGTGTGCCGACGGACTGGCTAAAGGATGTCCAGGAAGCCACGGAGGAAAGCTATTTGGATTTAGCGGGGCACCTCCCTGGAGAAGCCTCGGAGGCCTTGCTGGAAATCGCGACCTGCGGCACGCCCCGGAAACCCGAGCCAGTGGAGCCGCAAGCAAATCCATTCGATCACCCGGATGCCCTGCGCCGCTTCCGCGTGATGACGAACGTGGAGGAACTGGAACGAGCTTTGAATGCCCCCTGGGAAAAGTGGGCGGTTTTCCTGCATCCCGAGCAGAAGCAATGGGTGGCACGCGACTACTCAGGCCCGGCCCGTGTCTCGGGTTCCGCAGGCACGGGCAAGACCGTGGTGGCCCTGCACCGTGCCGTGCATCTCCTGCGCGAGAATCCAGATTCCAGAGTTCTGCTGACCACCTTTTCCGACACACTCGCCAACGCCTTGCGAACGAAGTTCCGGCATCTTGTGTGGAATGAGCCGAAGCTGGGCGAAAGGGTGGATATTCATTCCTTCAACGGCATTGGTCGGCGGCTTTATAAAGCCCACGGGCAGCGAGTTAAACTAGCCGACCATTCAACCGTACGGAGCCTGCTCAGTGCGGCGGCAAAGGAAGCCGAAGATCATAAATTCACGCTGCACTTTCTGGTTACTGAATGGGAACAAGTCGTGGACGCCTGGCAGCTCGGAAGCTGGGCGGAATACCGCGATGTCGCCCGGCTAGGCCGGAAGACAAGGCTGCCGGAGGCGCAACGCGCTGTTCTGTGGTCCATCTTTGAGAAGGTCAGGAGCGGACTCAAGGCGCAGAACCTCATGACCGATGCCGCGATGTTTACAGAGCTTGCCACTCTGACGACTCAAACCAAGAACCGCCCTTTTGACTTCATCGTGGTGGACGAGGCGCAGGACATTGGAATTCCTCACATGCGATTCTTTGCAGCGCTTCGTCCTGAGGGAGGCAATTCCCTTTTCTTTGCTGGTGATCTAGGTCAGCGGATCTTCCAACAACCCTTCTCCTGGTTGTCGTTAGGCGTGGACATTCGAGGCCGCTCCCGCAACCTGCGTGTCAACTACCGCACTTCCCATCAAATCCGCATGCAGGCTGACCGCCTGTTGGGGCCTGAAGTCGGAGACGTGGATGGCAACAAACAAGATCGCAGCGATACGATTTCCGTCTTCAACGGTCCTCCGCCCAAGATCTGCGCCCTCAAGACAGAATCCGATGAAGGCAAGGAAGTAGCCCACTGGCTAGAACAGCAAACGGAGGCTGGAGTCCTGGCGCATGAGATCGGTGTCTTTGTCCGCTCCGAGGCGCAACTGGAACGGGCTCAATCTGCCGTGGAGGAAGCAGGCTTGTCTTTCAAAGTCCTGGACGAGCATGTCGAAACGGAAGCCGATCATGTCTCCATCAGCACCATGCATCTTGCTAAAGGACTGGAGTTCCGTGTGGTCGTCGTCATGGCCTGTGATGACGAAGTCATTCCGCTCCAAGAACGAGTCGAAACCGTGGGAGACCCGGCTGACCTCCAGGATGTGTATGATACCGAAAGACATTTGCTCTACGTCGCCTGCACCCGTGCCCGGGATCAATTGCTGATCACCGGCGTGAAACCGGTTTCGGAGTTTTTGGATGACCTTCAGACGGACTGATTCACCGAGTAGGCTCGCTGCACTTACGTTGGCGATGGTTTGACTTCGTTGGCAGTGGGGGAGAGGAACGAACTTGGAAAGTCGTTCAACGAGGGGGCGATGCGACGTTGGTTGAAACGGGCTGGAAAGCCCGTTCTACGGGCGGGGATGTCGAACGAGTTTTCCAACTCGTTGGTTAGGCGATGAAGGCGGGCAGAGTGCCCGCGCTCCTCTTGATCTTGTTGGCGGCTGGGGACCAGCCGCCCTATCTGCTGGCGGTGCCATGGGTAGGGCGCTTGGTCATCCAAGCGCCGTCGTGGAAGGCCGGTTGGCTTTGTTTGACCGTGAGATGATGCGCAGTCGTTTGGCCTGACGGAGGCGGCTGGGGGACCAGCCGCCCTACCCTTGCGCCCTACCTTCTGCCGCCCTCCCCCGGCTCCTTGTTGGGGCTTGACAAGAGGCAAATGATTCGACAACCCCTGATTTCCCTTGAAAGTGGGGTATTCGGAATCGTGTTCCAGACGTCTGGAAAATCTTTTCTGAGGTCTGGAATCATTTTTCTGACCTCTGGAAAAAGTTTCCGGACATCGGAAATGAAAAATCGGAGGTCTGGAATGTCTTTCCAGACGTCTGGATCGTCGTTCCAGAGGTCTAGAAAAGTTTTTCCGATGTCAGAAATGAAAAAACCGTGACTGGTTTTGTCTTTCCTGTGACTGGGAAAAGTTTTTCTGACACTGGGAATGGGACGGCAGACGTCTGGTGCGGCTTGGCAGAGATCGGGTCTGGTGTTCCAGACGTCTGGAATGGGTTTCCTGAGGTCTGCCGAGAGTTTCCAGACGTCTGGTTTGGCTTAACCGTGACTGGGAAAGACTTTTGCGTTCACGGTTTTGGTTTTTCTGACATCGGGTTCGGCTTTTCAACCTGGGTTCAGGAGGCAAATTCCACCACCAAGGCGGTGCAATTATCTTTGCCTGACTCAGCCACCGCGCGCTCGACGATTTTGAAAGCCTTAGGCCGGTCACTGGGCACCTTGAGGTATTCCTCGATGCGGGTATCCCAGAGGCCGTCATTGACGCCATCGGTACAGAGCAAAAAACGATCTCCGGGCTGACAACTGACGGCCCCGAAGTGCGGAGTCAGGATCTGGTGCCCGGCCCCCAAAGCTTGGTTGAGCACATTTTTTCCGGGATGCATGCGCGCTTCCCTTTCATTCAACTGCCCCTGACGCCGCAACCAGCCGACGTAACTGTGATCATGGGTCACCTGCATCATTCCGCCAGCCGCAGGTAGGTAGTAGATACGGCTGTCCCCCACATGAGCAAAGTGCATCCACCCCGGAGAAAAACAGGCCAGGCTCAAGGTCGCGCCCATGCCGGAACATTCCGCGTAGGATTTGCCCATGCGTGTGAGTTCGGCATGAACATGGTGAAAGATTTCCTCCAGGGCGTCATTCACTCCGCTGGCCATTTTTTGAGCCGCCAACCGATACACCTTAGGCATGAGACGCGTGATTCTTTCCACGGCGATCTTGCTGGCAAATTCGCCTGCATTGGCCCCGCCCATGCCGTCACTGACCGCAAAGACAAAGTCTCCTTGATCCAGGCTGGACTCTCCCACTTTGCCGAGATAGCGAACCTCATTGGCGTCAAAGGTCAGGGCTAAAAAAGCATCCTCGTTGTTTTTGCGGACACGGCCGACATGGGTCATGCCGGACCAGGAAAGAGAGGTGGGGTGGCTGGTTGAAGTCACAGATGGGAAGGCGGAGTTTGCAGCGGCTAACCCTTCTTGGCAATCTTTTGCCACGTTGAAGGAGGGATACCCAAAGCCACCCCTCAGCCTCACTTTCACCATCCACGCGGGCCATTTTCATCCGGGTCCGGCTCGGGCGGCGGCGGCCCCAGATGAGGCTCATTCAGAATGGTGGCAAACTCAAAATCAATGAGGCAAAAGCGGCCCATCTGCTGATTGTAGGTCACGTTCCGGGTGTAAGGGTCCTCATGACGAACACCGTATTGCTCCAGCTCGGCAAAAAGTTGGCGCAAGCGATCCTCCGTGATGTTGTTTTCCACACGATTGCCGCAGTTGGTCGTGACCATGTGCAGTTTTTCAGGATCGGTCTCCAGCACCCGAGGGACAAACTTGCAGCCCTGTTTTTCCAGGTAACGAAGCACGCGCACTTCATGCTCGAACCTTTCCTGAGCCATGTGCCCCCGGAAAGTCTTGTGAACACGTCCATCATAACCCAAGCGGACGAGAGCCCTCGCGGTGTTTTTAGCTTCCTGCATGATGCCAAGGATTTAAACGCCAATCGTACTCAGGGCAAGGCATCGCTGCCTTGGTAAAGCATGAGTTTTTGGGCGTTATTTGAAAAATGTCTTCCACTTTGGCACAAGCCATGCTTTTGCTTTCAACAATCTGTGAGCGCCTATAGCATTCATAGTCATTCCATACATCAAGTCGAACACCACAACCATGGCCAAATACAAACTCGAATACGTCTGGCTGGACGGCTACAAGCCCACGCCAAACCTCCGCGGCAAGACTCAGATCAAAGAATACGCGAGCTTCCCAAAGCTGGAAGAACTCCCTCTCTGGGGTTTCGACGGTAGCTCCACCCAGCAGGCCGAAGGTCGCAGCTCTGACTGCGTGCTGAAGCCCGTGGCTGTCTATCCTGACACCACCCGCAAGAACGGTGTCCTCGTCATGTGCGAAGTCATGATGCCTGATGGCGTGACTCCACACCCAACCAATACCCGCGCCACCATTCTGGATGATCCAGGCGCTTGGTTCGGTTTCGAGCAGGAATACTTCCTCTATCAGGACGGTCGTCCTCTGGGCTTCCCAGAAGGTGGCTACCCTGCACCCCAGGGCCCATACTACACGGGCGTGGGTTACAAAAACGTTGGTGACATCGCCCGCCAGATCGTCGAGGAGCATCTCGACCTCTGCCTGGACGCCGGCATCAACCACGAAGGCATCAACGCCGAAGTGGCCAAAGGCCAGTGGGAATTCCAGATCTTCGGTAAAGGCTCCAAAATCTGCGCTGACCAGATCTGGATGGCCCGTTACCTCCTCCAGCGTCTCTGCGAGAAGTATTGCGTGGACATCGAATACCATTGCAAGCCCCTCGGCGCGACCGACTGGAACGGGTCCGGCATGCACGCCAACTTCTCTACCGATTACATGCGTGAAGTCGGCGGCAAAGACTATTTCGAAGCCCTCATGGCAGCTTTCGCCAAGAACGTGAACGAACACATCGCCGTTTATGGTCCAGACAACCACCTCCGTCTGACCGGTCACCACGAGACCCAGTCCATCGACAAGTTCTCCTACGGTGTCGCTGACCGCGGTGCCTCCATCCGCGTGCCTCATAGCTTCGTGAAGAACGACTACAAAGGCTACCTGGAAGACCGCCGTCCAAACTCCCAAGGCGATCCCTACGCCATCGCTTCCCGCATCCTGGCGACCATCGCCGAAGTGCCGAAGCCTTAATGAGTTCAAGTTCAGACAACGATCACTCTCCCCTCGGACGCCGCCTGGAAACAGGCGGCGTTCTTTTTGGTATGACAGCTTGCACTCGCTAAATGCGGGCGTAAAAACGAGAGGGCATTTCTGCCCTCTCTTCACTTTTTTAAGAGACGCTCAAGGTTAGGTCACTTCGCCAACAGGCGCTCCATGATCTTCTCCGTGCGTGCGACGATGCGCTGTGGATCGTCCAGTAATCCTGCGGAGAGCAGAGCGTTATCGAGCACCTGCTCGGCGATGAGTTTGCTGCTTTCCGCGTCGGTCTCGCTGAGGGCGGCCAGTTTTTTTACGATCTCATGACGGGGGTTGATCTCCAAGATAACCTTGGGCGCACCCACTTCATCGGGCTTCATCGCCTTCATCATCTGGCGCATCTGCGGCGTCATCTCACCATCAGGGGTGATGGCCAGGGCCGGGCTGTTCACCAGACGCTTGCCGCTGCGGACTTCCTCCACGCCTTCGGCCAGGCTTTCCTTCAGCCACCCGCAGAGCGTGGTCGTGGCTTCTTCACTGAGGGACTCGCCTTCACCGGCGATCTCGCCCAGGTCCACTTCATTGGAATTCACCGCCTGAAGCTGCTTGCCATCAAATTCACGCAGGCTGTTGACCACATACTCATCGATGGACTCATAGAGATAGAGCACCTCGTAACCCTTTGACTTGAAGGCTTCCACATACGGACCGGTCTCGATGGTATTGCGGGATGGGGCCACCTGGTAATAGATTGCCTTCTGGTCCTCCTTCATTCGGGACACATAGTCTGCCAGGCCAATCACATCGTCTTTATCCGTGAGGCTTGATTCAAAACGCAGCAGCTTGGCAATGGCATCACGGTTGAGGAAATCCGTGGCCACACCTTCCTTGAAGAAGCGGCTGAACTTCGCATAAAATTCCTGGAACTTCTTCGCATCATCCTGCGCTTCCTTGTCCAGGAACTTCAGCAGGCGTTTGGTCACCACCTCGCCCAGCTTGCGCACCAGGGCGCTGTCCTGCATGGACTCACGGGAAATGTTGAGAGGCAGATCCTCGCTGTCGATCACACCGCGCACGAAGCGCATCCACTCGGGCAGCAGCTTTTTCGGATGCGGATCGATCAGCACCTTCTTACAGTACAGTCCCACGGCAGGCTCCATCTGGCCCATGCCAAAGGCTTCCATGTTTTGCTCGGGCAAAAACAACAGCGCATTGATCACCAACGGCGCATCTGCCTGGAAATGCAGGCGATAACTCGGTTCATCGAAGGCATGAGCCGTGAACTGGTAGAACGCCTTGTATTGCTCCTCCGTCACTTCGTCTTTGTTCTTCAGCCAAATAGCCTCGACCGTATTGACCCGCTCACCATTGAGCTGGATCGGGAAACTAACAAAGTTTGAGTACTTGCCCAAAATGCTTTTGACCCGGTCCGGGCGGCAAAACTCCAGCGCGTCCTCCTTCAGCTTGATCACGATGCGGCTGCCCCGCTTTTGATCGGGTGCTTCCTCAATGCTGTAGGTGCCCGCACCCGTGCTGGACCACACCAGATGTTCCGCATCCTGTCGCCAGGAGTGGGTGTAAACCTTCACCTCCTCAGCCACCATGAAGGCACTGTAGAAACCGACACCAAACTGACCGATCAGGGTCGCATCAGCAGACTTTCCTGCGTTCTTCAGGGCTGCGGCAAAGGCCTTGGAGCCGGAGTGCGCAATCGTGCCCAGATTTTCCACCAGCTCCGCACGTGTCATGCCGATGCCGTGATCCGCAATCGTCAGAGTGCCTGCGGTTTCATCCGTGCTGATGCTGATTTCCAGAGGCAGTTCCGCACCGAAAACATCGTTTTCAGTGAGCTGCGTCAGTCTCATTTTTTCCAAGGCATCCGCTGCGTTTGACACCAGTTCACGGATGAAGATTTCGCGGTCGGTGTAGAGGCTGTGGATGACGATATCCAGGACCTGTTTCACTTCAGCCTGGAACTCATGCGTGCTGCCAGTCGTGTTACTCATAGGTATTTGATCAGATGGTTTGGGGGATAAAAAGGGCATAGAGAATAGATGGACTCCGCCTCATGTCAAAGGCGTTGGCCATGCAAGACTCCCCTCAAGGAAGTGGCAACGAGTGAAGCCCCTCAGGAAACTTTTCAGACGAAGTTTCCTGATTTCCAGGCCCGAAAGGGACTCAGGGGTCTGCTCATCAAACTCCGCACCCGACATGACAGGCGGGAGCCAACTCACGCACTTCATCAGCCACAGGGGCGCTCATGTCAGGGTTAGGCTGCTGTGCGCTGAGGCCCAGCTCTTGAATCAGCGCGAGGTCTTCATTTGCACGTGGATTGGCAGCGGTCAGGAGTTTATCCCCGTAGAAAATGGAGTTCGCACCGGCAAAGAAAGCCAAGGCTTGCGCTTCACGGCTCAGATTGGTGCGGCCTGCGCTCAGGCGGACCTTGGCACGCGGGATGGCGATGCGGGTGACGGCGATCATGCGCACAAGTGAGAAAGCATCCACCTGCACATTGTCACCCAACGGGGTGCCTTTCATCGGCATCAGGGCATTGATCGGCACACTCTCAGGGTGGGGATTGAAGTTGCTGAGCACTTCCAGCATCTTCAGGCGATCTTCAATCGTCTCGCCAAGGCCGAGAATGCCACCGCAGCAGACAGACATGCCTGCATCCTGCGCATGACGAATCGTGCTTAGACGGTCATCAAAGGTATGGGTGCTAACGATGTTCGGATAATGCTCCGGGCTGGTATCGATATTGTGGTTATAGGCAGTGACACCCGCTTCCTTCAGGATCGCCGCCTCCTCCGCGCCGAGCTGGCCCAGAGTCACACAAACTTCCATGCCCAGCGTGGCCACATCCTTCACGATGTCCACCACCTGGTCGAACTTCTGCGTGCCCATACGCACGCCTTTCCAGGCCGCACCCATGCAAAATCGGGTGGAGCCACTGGCACGCGCCGCACGGGCACGCTCCATGACATCGGCCTTGTCCATCAGCTTTTCCGCCTGCACACCCGTGGTGTAGCGGGCGCTTTGGGCACAATAACCGCAGTCTTCACTGCAACCACCTGTCTTAATGCTCAGCAGAGTGCAAAGCTGCACCTCATTTCCCGTCCAATGCTCCTCATGAACGGCGCGGGCCTGTTTGATGAGGTCAAAGAAAGGCTGGTGGTAGATGCGGTGGAGATCGGCGTATTTCATGCACTGAAGACTGAGCTGTCTTTGACACGAAACTGACACCAGGGCAAAACGAATTTGGTTTTTCCGTCAGACCTTCGCACTCGCCCCTGCTTTGACAGGATGAACAAGATTCGCAGGATTTACAGAAGATAAGTTTAAACCATTTCCTGCGCCGTCCTGTCCATCTTGAAAATTCTGTTAATCCTGTCTAAAAGCCTCAGCTCTACTGCGTCCATCTCCCGCCGGCCCCCAGGGCCACCTTCCAGTTGCGCAGGTGCATGAAAGAATAATCCGTCTTACCGATGGCACCCGTCATCGGCACCCCGGTGGCCTTTTTCCAGGCTTTGCTCATGCTTTCGCCCGTGTGGCAGCCCCAGCTCTGACAATACGCACCGCGAGCAAAAGCCCCGCGATTGATGCGACGAAGGTCGTTTTCATGAAGCCACACAGTCGATGCCGCATAAATGTCCGAGCTGTAATCAAAAAGGAAGCAATACTTGTTTGAGTGACCGAAGAACTCGAACCCGGAAATCTTATGCCGATTGCGCGCCACGGAGCCGCCCCCTCGGTTGATGTAATTGATCACTTCATCCCCACTGCGAAACCACACCAGATTGATGCCATACGTGCTCTGCACAGACTGCACATGACTGGTCAGCGGATCACGATCCTCCCCTGCCCGGCGCAGGTAGGCATCGCGATAGACCAGCCAGGTGATGATGGTCCCCTGCGGCAGGGTCTTCTGAAGCTCCTGCATCCGCACCCGGGCAGGACGAACAAAGTTTCCCCACCAGCGATCATGCTGCTGTGATGGCTGCCGCAGATCCTCCCACTTTCTCAAAGCCGGCCCGCCGGAGCAGATGATGTATTCATTCTGCGCCTGCGCGACGCCACCGGCGAAAGCCAGCATCGTCAGGCAAAACAGCACAGCCTTGACCCAAATGGAGCGTGAGAACATGAGCGCAAATAAAGTCAGCCCGGCAGCCGTGGCAACGCCTACTTCAGCGAGATCATCTTGAAATCCTTAAACTGGACCATCATCGGCGGCCCCTGATGAATCTGCAAGCCCAGCAGCCCCGCCTTCGGCGCATTCGCCGTGTCCTCATCCGTCACATCCACCGTCTGCAAGCCGTTAATGAAATGCTGCACATGATTGCCCTTGGCCACGATCTTATACTCGTTCCAGTCCTCGCTCTTGATCGCCGCCTGGATCGCATCGCTGTCCCCCACAAGACCTGCCTTCTCGATCACCGGCTTCTTCCCCCCATCAGCCGCCGGTTTGATCACCGTCGTCTCGCCGCGCAGTGCCAGGATACCCCGGCCCTTTTCTTCATAAAGAATGCCGCTGTATTTCGTCCCCGCTTCAAAGTCTGCCTGATAACCGCTGAGGATCGGGCCAAACTCACCCGCCTCCAGCTCCTTGCTGCGATACTGCACCCCGGAGTTCCCCTTGACGATCTTGTATTGAAAAGTCAGCTCAAAATCACTCACCTCCCCGCCCTTCCAGACCAGGAAAGTATTGTGCTTGATGATGCCCTTCTCAGGATTCGCCGGGTCCGGCGGCGTGATGCCTGTGATGGCCCCGTCGATCACACTCCACAGTTCCTTATTCCCCTCCCAACCCGTCAGGTCTTTGCCATTGAAAATCTCAATGGGTTCGGCAGCGGAGGCGGCAAAGGCAAAAGCGGCAAAGGCAGGGATGAGGAAACGAACTTTCATGATGAGAATGAGCGCCGTTGTAACGTCTGAGTTCCACCCTGTCTATCGGATTGCAACAGACGCAAGAAAGGTTCCCCCCCATGTAATCGCATGACTCCGAAGACATCGCCTTGCCCTACGGTCGCAAAACCCTACCCGCTTGATCCCTGCCGCCTAGCAGTCAGACATCGGTTCGCCTCACGGCATCGGCGATGAGTGATTCAAACGCACTCCGTGATTTGAAGGATCGATAAATGCAGTAAAATGCAAACGGGCAGAAAAGGATCATCGTTCCAAAGGTGGCCATGACTCCGCCAAGGAACGATGCCCCTGCCCATACGAACGCGCTCTCCGAGCCGCTGAAAAGGGATACCCCAGCCCCGACAAAAGCCAGGAGGATCGGAGAAGCCGCCAGGAGCATGAAAACCTGCGACCCAATGAACCACTTGCGACTCTTCCGGCGCAGTTCATCCGCTTCGTCAGAATAGGCGGCCTTTAAAGCCGCGTCCGAGACTGAGAGATTCATTTTTTGTGACCGACTGTCAGATGTTCTCGGCGCTCCCATGTGTACTTTGGATGCACCGTATTCAATTGAGCGTCTCCGAAGAGTATCAGGTGATTCGGGGCATTCTTCCTTTTGAATGAAACTATTTCGGCGAATTGGTCCGCTGAATCCCAAGGAATGTCGCGAAGCCACAGATCCGCATCTGGCGCGCCCTCTTCGTATGAACTGATACCCGTCATCCATTCAGGTATAGGATAATTCTTGAGATCCAACTGAAACTCATCATTCCAGAAGTGTGTGGACCGTTTGGTCCTGTTGAACATGTCCATGATTGACAGTTGATAGCAATCCTGATTCTTGAGTGCCTGCAGCAATTGAGCATCGGCATAGCCCACATAGTGAATCATTTTTGCAGCGAGCGAACCTGCCAATTCGACGATCTCGGAAATCACGTCGGCAGAAATACTGTAATCTGGTTTAGCCTTGTAGTTACGCATATAGAACGAGTTCGCTGCGCTCTAGCGCTTTGCGTGCTTCGATGTCTGGGGGTGATTTTAGGGCCGTAGGCATGGCGCTGCGGGCCTGCTTGTGCGGATGCTGTGAAGAGCTTGGCCGTCCTATGAAAAAACATCAACTGTTTCTTCTTCACTGCTTCGGGTGCGACTTCTTGAGTCTCGTCTCCTTCACCCATACGCTTTGTCGGGCATCTCCAGCCCAAGAGCACGGACCTAGCAGGACTCACCCAACCGCAGTGCAATCGCCTCGCCGAGATCCTCAACAACCGGCCCCGCAAGCGCCTCGGATACCGCACCCCGAACGAGGTCTATGACTCACGTCCAGTTGTCGCAGTTCAAAGTTTAAACTATTCCTTGGTTGGTCCGGTTGAGTATGTCATTGCTTGGGTGGCTTGGATAGCTCACGAAGCCGCTTGAGGGCATACCGGCGATAGTTTGTCCGAATCACTTCAGATGCCGTCAGGCTGGACTGCCCGATAAAAATGGTCTGTGCAGAGCCCCCAACATAGAGATAGCCTGTGAAATCCTTCGGCACCTGAATCTCCAAATCGCGGTGGTCCTCCTTGATCCACAAGCGGAACTTAAACGCTCCGTCCACATTGGTCAGCCCTGCCAGTCGTGGCTCGCCGCCCTCTGAGCCAATGAAGACCGGAATGCGTTCAAGTGGGCCACCTGTGTTGCCAGAGACAACTCGCCCTGAAACGATAAAAGAGCTGGGTGAGTTACCCGATGACGGCTCAATCATGATTCGATCCAGGAGCCTCTCAAAACCGGGCAAGTCCTTCTTGGGTTTGGTCGCGAACGTGGGCTTGGATGTGACTTCAACAAACTCGCCAGCATCCAGCAAATCTCGATCTCCCGCACGGCAGGTGGCTGTGAGCATCAGGACTGCGATCATCAGAAGGTGCTTCATGGGAGTGACGCTGCGAAGTTAGGCGAACGTCTCGGATCAGGCGACGGCGAGCGCAAGACGTTGCTGACGCGACAGATAGCCTTCGAGCCGTTGCCTGCATCCGTTTTGTTCGCCTTGATTGATCCGTTGTGGTTGTTCACCGCTCGCTACTGGGACGCTCTGAAATCCAGAAATCCAGCTGGTAGTCATCGTATGTCGGCAGGAGATCGCCCTCGCGTGCCTTCAAGAAACCAGAAAGGTAGAGAAGCGCGAGCACCCTGTGATGTCCATCAAGGATATGAAGGCCGTCCGCGGCCCTCTCAAGCGCGGGCGGCCATGGGAAACGTGACTCACGGCAAAGAAACTGGACAAGGCCGTCAAAGCGCTCCCTGCCACCATCGAATTTCGCAAAGTAGCCCGCTCCAGGGTCACCGTAGTAGTATCCGCGAAACATATCGACGAGCAGCTGCAATGACGATGGTGCAATCATGTCGGGAACCAGTCGTAGAGGCATCCTAACCCAGTTCATCCGCTGTAAGTAGCCGAGCGTTCTCTGGGGTCCGATTGCATACCGCCAGTCGCTCCCCTCAACTGGTGGCCAGCCCTTGATGTCGGCCTCCGGTGAAATCCAAAGCGTCCGCAAATCGTCCGGCCAGTCCGGCAAGTCGCTCACAATCGCATCAAGGTGACGCTGAGAAGTCGGATTCATGCGAGTGGTGCTTGGTTCTTGGGCGAACAGTGTAATTAGTGTGCAGCAATATCAGTCTGAGGTGATATTGCGCCGCTCGTTTCCGGCCATGAATGATCTGGAAAGCCCGTCCAATCAAGGGTTGGAGGATTTTGAGCGGCTCGCAGCATTAAGTTGGACTTCTTAATCATTTAACAAGATCAATCAATCGATATTGAGTGAAAAAATATCGATATTTTACGGTTATCCAAACATTTCATGAAGATAAAGGGTGCGAAAGGGGCTGCGTTGAAAGGTCTTTGAACGGATGTCCTCATGCTCGCCTTCATTCACGGCTGCTTTGCGGCGGATGGAGTCGTCGGAACGGGGGACCGGAGGGGCTGTATGGAAAATTGGAGGTGTGGGACGTTCGTCCGGCTTTCGTTCTGGGTGTTCCTTGGGCTAGGAAGGGCTTTTCGTCACGAAGGATGGTCATTCCATCCCTTGGGATTGAGCTTCTACCATGATGGATTCCCGTTTCTCCATGGGAGATTGGCGTTTTCCCATGGGAGATTCCCATTTCCCCATGGGAGATTGTCGTTTTCCCATGGGAGATTGCCGTTTTCCCGTGGGGGATTCCCATTTCCCCATGGGGTATTGTCGTTTTCCCACGAGGAATTCCCATTTTCCCATGGAGGATTGTCATTCCTTCACGGGAAATTTCCAAATCCGAGTCGGGATCAGCAGGTTTTGTGGGTTGTCGGGGAGTCTGATTCTTTGAGAAGAGGTTCGAGACAGGCCCATTTCAGTTCCTACGAATAAAAAATTAACGTTTTAACACTTCGACTATCGCATTGATTTTCAATCACATACGTCTAGCTCGGGGTTTAATGATGAGGAGGCGTTGAAAAAGTGTTTTGAACGGTGTTCTCATATCCACTTCACTTTCGACTACCACGTGGCGGACGGGACTTGCCAAAGACATGCCATGTCACGCATGCGCTGCGATCTGGCTTTGAACCGCTGCTGTCTTGGTTTTGAGCCCTCAAGGATCAGACGACGACTCCCCCGACGAGAGGCTCCGGTCATTCCCTGGCGGCCCCAGACTCTCATCCATACCGGCTCAAACTTATGAGCAAGCCCAACGGGCTTGGTCGAATGAGTTCGATTTCGGTCAGCTAGTTAGAACGCCAATATTCCTCTTGCATTTCCCTGATGAAATCCACCCGGTCGGGGGATGAACACGAAACATCGTTCTTTGGGGTATCGGCGGAATTTGGCGGCTTGGGTGGAGATGATGCGGGCACGGCAGGCGGCGGAGGAAGCGGCAGCGGCGGAGGAGGTTTCCAACGGGGAGATGGGGAGGGATGAGCCGAAGGGGGAGCAGGCTGGGGGTGGGCCACCCCCGCTCCTTGAGGAGGGTGTAGCCGTGCTCGCAAGAGCGTGGACGAGAGGGAATATCGCGGACGGGAGGACCACCGTTTGGCAACGGCGGCTACAGAGCGTGGCTGCGCCGGGATGTCTATGGAGCGCCGACGAGTCGTCGGCATTCCCTGATTTCAAAGCCGACGAATCGTCGGCGCTCGATAGGCACATGAGCCGTTTTGAGCCATTGATGAGCCATCGGGAAACGGGTGCAATCCCTTTAGCGAAAACGGTTTATGACGCTTTTGAAGCCAAAAAGGGGCCGAAAATGCGAAGGCTCTACAAAAGGCATCAAAAGGCTCATTTAATCCAGGATGGACTTAGTGATTCCTTGGTAGGGGTGCGCGCTATGCTTGCGATTTGTCCGAGGCCACAGGGGATCAAAGAGAGGGGGGATTTCGGTCGGACACGGGGCTGCGGGTCCCTGCCCTCAAAGGACGGCGGAAATCTGGAAGGTGAGGCCGGGGCGGACTTCGACCTGGTCACCGGCTTTTTTTCCCATGAGCTTTTGCCCCAGGGGGGAGGCGGGGGTGATCACGAGGAGTTCCCGTCCATCCACCCTGACCTCCGTTCCTCCGGCCCCAGGGCCGATGAAATGGAGATGCTGACCGTCCAAGGTGACCAAGGAGCCCAGCCGAACGGTGGGACCTTGGGGCAAATCCTGAGCCAAACCCTGAAACTGATGCACCGCTGCTTGCAACTCCGCGACACGCTGTGCCTGACCACGGGCGACGTAGGACGCCTCCAAGGTGCGGGTGTCATACTTGTTTTCCGCCCGGCTGTCGGGGTCTGTCGCCGCAGCAAAAGAGGCCTTTGCGCCCTTGGTGATGGCCTCCAGTTCATCAGCCAGGACTTTCTGTATGCAGGAGAGGACGACGGATTTGTTCATCAAAGGAGACAGGGAAAGGTGATCCGTAAAGGAGGAAACAGGAGGGATCAATCAACAGCGGTGAAAAGCGCCCCGTGCGCCTTTTTTTCACATGACGAAGCTTTAATTTCCATAATTTTAAGATATTATTGCACTTTCAAGCTCCCCTTAATGCCCGATTCATCCGCCTCAAAGCCCAAGAAGCGTGTGCGCCTGACTCCCTGGCGTGGGCCTTTTCATTTTTTGCTTTTGCTGACGACCAGCAGTCTGACCTTGATGCTGCCGTTCGCCTACATTTTGATGGTGATTGTGCTGGGGTTTTTCGTCGGCTGGCTGGGGTTTGAATGGGTCACGTCTTTGGCTCTGGCGGAAAGCTGGCATTGGCGGGATGCCCTGCCCATTTTATACGTCGCCGCCGGGGGGGTGACCTGGATCTTCATGCTGCGGCCCTTGATGCCGCGCTCAAGATCGATCCATGTGGCGCTGCAGATTACCCCGTCCAGTCAGCCGCGCTTGTTTGAATTGGTGGATGAGATTTGCTGGCATCTGCGCCTCGATCCGCCGGAGGAAATCTGGCTGGATACCACCATTGGGATACGTTCCTCCGTTCGGGATGGTGTGTTGGGGGTGGCAGGCGGGGAATTGATCCTGCACATCGGTCTGCCGATTGTCTCCGTCGTCAACGCCCGTGAATTCACAGCACTTTTGGTTAGGGAGCTGGCCATGAATGCCGGAGGTCTGGGCACCACCTTTTCCCACCTCGTGAGGGAGCTGAATACTTGGTTTTACCGTGCCCTGCATGAGCGTGACCCATGGGAGCTGGAACTGCGCGTGAAGCGGGAGAAGGAGACGCCGACTCAACGGCTGATCCGCATTTCCACCTGGCTGTGGATGGGTGTGGCCAAGGTGCCGTTTGGACTTTTTGTCATCGCCTCACGTCTGATTAGCGTCGCCGCGCTGGTGCGACTGGCCTCCGGTGCGGATAGGGCTGCGATGAATGTGATCGGCAAACAGTCTTGGAAAAGTTTGCATGAAACGATGCAATTGCTCCAAGGTGCCTGGGATGCCTCGCGGACGGAGATCCAACGCGGTCTGGGGCAACATCGTTTGCCGGATAATCTGGCGCTGCTGCTGGCCCGACACGTCACGCGGGCCTCCAGACAAAAAGCGCCACCTGTGCCCACCCAGGCCGCCAAAACCCCGGCTGCCAGTCTCGTCGAAGAGTTCCCTGAAGGTGCCCCTGCGGCCTCTTTGATCCGTGGTTTTGTGGACCTCTCTCGGCAGGTCACGTGCTTTTACTATCAGCACGAATTGGGAATCGGCCTGCATGAAATCCGTCTTGTGGCCGACGAAGAAGTGATTCACCAAAACCGGCGTGAAGATGAGTCCCTGGTCATCATTCGTCGTTACTTTGGCGGACTCGCCCATCCCGAACGCGCCATGTGCGGGCTGGGTGCCACGCATCAGGTCTCCCCCGGTCAGTTGCAACTGCAGGATGAGATCCTTCGAGTGCGTGAGGAAATCCGTGAATGGGGGAGCCGATTGAAGCTGGCCCTCCAGGAATGGAATCTCGCCTGGCAAAGAAGGCGAGACCTGGAGGCCGCAGCAGTTTTGAGTCTGGCGGGTTTTACCATCTCGCGCATTCAGTTTGGCACCGATGACACCACCCCGCAGTCCCTGAGGGGGGAGGCGGCGCGTCAACGCATGTTGATGGAGCACATGGAAACCGCACTGGCTGCCTATGAAGTGAAACTGGAAAGTCGTTTCGCCGCCGCCTTGGGCCTGCTCTGGTGGGTGGACAAGGAACAGCTCGATGACCGGCTGAAAGAGCGCCGACAAGATCTGCCGGCATGGGTGTCCATCTATGAGGCGATGGCCGGTGCTTTGCCGAGTTTCCGTGAATTGCTGACCACCTTCTTTGCCTTTCAGACCCTCGGTGCGCGCTACACCAGTCAGGAAGAAACCACCAGTGTCTTCACCGCCCTGCAATCCGTAGTCCCCAAAATGACCAATCTTCTGCGGCAAATATTGTCCACCATGGATGGTGCCATGTATCCCTTTGCCCCTAACAAACGATCCATTCCGCTGAATGATTATTTGCTTCAGGGCAAGTTACCTGAACCCGTCAACATCTCCATGAATCCCGGTGCTGCGGTGGATACAAAAGTTTTGTCTGCCAAAATGGCGGCGGATGCTTCCGAAGTGATCGCGCCTTTCGTGGACCGCTTCTTGCAGCTCTACCACAAGTCTTATGCTTGGCTGGCGGAATCTGCCGAACTGACGGAAATGCATTTTCTCGGACCGATCAGCTTCGGTGCTGATACCGAATTGCTCATGCCGGAAGAATTCGCCAAAATGCACGATAACCAGCCGATGTTACCGAAGTCGCGTCTTCCCACAAAATAAGGTTTACGCCTGAGCCTGAACGCGCAAAGGTAACATGATGCGAACCCTGGCTATCGGAGACATCCACGGCTGCTCCATCGCTCTCCGAACACTGCTCGACGTGGTGCAACCTGGGAGCGATGACGTACTGATCACCCTCGGGGACTATGTGGATCGCGGCCCGGATACCCAGGGTGTGATTGAGACCTTATTGAGTCTCGAAAAAAGCACTCAGCTCAAGCCCCTGACCGGTAACCATGAAATCTTGTTTTTGGATGCAGTCGCGGGACAGGTAGATACGGATGCCTGGTTGCGTGTGGGAGGGCGGGAGACCATGCTTTCGTATGTGCCCGATGGCTCGACTCTCGCCTGGAGCCATGTTCCGGCGGCTCATTTGGACTTCCTTGGCCAGCGTTGTTTACGTTACTGGGAAACGGAGAAGCATTTGTTCGTTCATGCCAATGCCAACTATGTGTTTCCTTTGAGTGAACAAAGTGATGACTGGCTTTTTTGGACGCGGTTTGACGACAGTTACCCTCATGTTTCCGGTAAGACATTGATCTGCGGTCACACGGCACAAAAGAACGGTCTGCCCGCCATTCGCCCTCGTGCCATCTGCCTGGATACCTGGGCCTATGGGGAAGGCTGGCTCACCTGTATGGATGTGGATAGTGGTGAATTCATCCAGGCTAATCAGGCGGGCAAAGTGAAGAAGATACTCCTGAATGACCTTGAAGTCATTTCAAGCAACCTGCCAACCCAGATGATTGGTTGAGGCATCGATTCAACCTTTGTCAGTTGAATCCCACACACCCTGCTTGATCAATTGCTTTGTAGCTTCCCCCGGCCAGTCGCGATTGGCCAGAGGACTCGCCGGACTCGGATGCAGAACTCTCCCCACTTTAAACGTACCCGCCAGACTGTCTTTGGCCCGTTGAGCCCGAGCTTCCGCAAAGGCCCCGACTCCAATGACCCACTCGGGTTTGAGAGTCGAGATCACCTCGCGCAGATGGGTGTCACAGAGCTTCTCCATGGCCTCGGTTTCATGGGCTGGAAGCTTGTCCGGAGTGCGATTGCGACCGCCTTCCTCCATGAACACCAGGGGGCAGTAGTTGGCGACAAAGTGTTCCTTGAAGAAGTTCTCAGCCGCGCCAAAACGCTGGGCGAACAGGCCCCACAAACGGCGGCCGCTGACCTCGGAGTTCTTGCAGGCGAAACCGGTCACACGGCGCTTGGGATGCTCTTTCTCAGGATGCCCGACAGGGGTCTCAATCTTCATCCAGTCACGAACTGCGGCGATCTCGCCAAAAGGCACTCCCGTCTGGGTCATGCCAAAAGGCCCCGGATTCATGCCCACGAAAACGACACGCTTTTTACCTTCACCATAACGGCTGAGATAGAGCTCGTGTGGCTCCCTCGCGTAGTCCAGTGGGCAATAAACATAGGCCGTCGGAGGGGCAAAGGTCAGGGAGCGCAGCCCCTCGCTGAGATCGCGGGCGGCCTGGATGAGTCGGGCAGAGGTGGACATGATTAGAGAACAGCGGCGACCTTTTTGGCAAAGTAGGTTAGGATGATGTTCGCTCCGGCACGGCGGATGCCGAGCAGGGATTCCATGACGACTTTGTCCTCGTCCAGCCAACCGGCAGCGGCCCCAGCTTTGATCATGAGATATTCACCGCTGACCTGATAAGCCGCGATGGGCAGTGAGGTTGCATCCCGCAGTCGGGCGATGATATCCAGGTAAGGCCCGGCAGGTTTCACCATCAGGATGTCGGCCCCTTCGGCTTCATCCAGCGCTGCTTCACGCAATGCTTCGAGGGTGTTGGCCGGGTCCATTTGATAAGTCTTCTTGTCACCTGCCTTCGGGGCCGAGTCCAACGCACCGCGAAAGGGACCATAGTAGGCACTAGCATACTTGGCCGTGTAACTCATGATCGAGACCAGGGTGAAGTCCTCGTCATCCAGGGCCTCTCGCAGGGCCTCGACTCGTCCGTCCATCATGTCACTTGGCGCGACGATATCCGCCCCGGCACGTGCATGACACAGGGCTTGCTGACAAAGAACCTCCACCGTTTCATCGTTGAGGATGCGGCCATCGGCGGAAACCAGACCATCATGGCCATCGCTGTTGTAGGGGTCCAGGGCGATGTCCGTGATCACCATCAGCGTCGGGTGGGCTGCCTTCAGCGCGCGGATGGCACGTGGCACCAGGCCTTCGTCGTTGTAGCACTCCTCCGCGCCGGGCGTCTTCAGTTCATCCGGGATGCGTGGGAAAAGAACCACACCGGGAATTCCCAACGCATGAGCTTCACCCGCCTCCTTCACCAGGTCGGCGATGCACCAACGCTGACAGCCGGGCATGGCACTGATGGGCGTATTTTCATCGCCCTCCTGGAGAAACAAGGGGTAGATCAGGTTTCCAGGTGTAAGCACCGTCTCACGCACCATCTCGCGGATAGCGGGTGACTGGCGGTTGCGGCGCGGTCGGATGGGCAAATTCATGCCCTATGATGGCGGGGGGCGATGCGAGATCAAATTCTCACTTCACCGTCTCGATGAAGCTGAGCAAATCCGCCATGTCCTCCACCGTCATCCCTTGCTCCAAGCCCTCAGGCATGAGGCTCTGGCCATTGGAACTGCTGCCCAGGATGTTGGAACGCTGCACCGTCACTTCGGCACCGCCCATCATCTTCAGGGTCATGCTGCTGGCATCATCCTTGGCAATGAAGCCCGCCAGCGTCTGCCCGTCCTTGGTATTCACCGTGTAGGCGATGTATTGCGAGGCCACCTCCTTATGCGGCTCCAAGATTGCCGTGAGCAAGCCATCACGTCCCCTAGTCTTCACCGTGGTCATGTTCGGCCCCACTTCGATCCCCTGCCCGTTCGCCACATGGCAGGCCAGGCAGCGGGAAAGAAACACCTGCTCACCTGCGACAGCATCGCCTTTCATCGCCAAGGCAGGCTGGAATTTCTTCACCACCTCCTCACGCGATGGCGGGATGACCGAAGCCAAAACCGTCTTGGCCAGATCGCTGACTTTGATATTTTTATGCTTGGCCAAAGCCTGCACCTGAGAGGCGGTGAGATCGGCTGGTTTCAAAACCGCAGTCGCTTCAGCCATGGCCTTGAGCAAGGCCAGCGTGCTCTCCTCTCGCGCCAATAAAGCAGTCAAGGCCGCCTCTCTTGCCTTCGCTTTCAAACCAGCCCAAGAAGCCATCAACACATCCGCCCATCGCTTACCGCCTAACTCAGTCAAAGATCTCACCGCTGCGGTTTGGATCGCTTCAGGCTGGTCCATTTTTAAACAAGCCTGCAAGGGTGACTGCGCCAATTCAGCCTTGGCCAAAGCCAGCAATTCAATAGCAGCCAGCCGCTCTTGCTCTGATCCGGCGGGATCGTTACTCGTCGTAGCAGCCTTGGTGAAGACAGGGGCTAGCTGACCTTCGGCATCCACTTTCGTGATGGAGGTTCCCGCCCGGCGTAACCCGGTCGCAAAGGCCTTCAGCAGCCTCGCCTGCGTGGCCGATTGAGCTTCGGTCAGCTTGGTTAGAATAGCTTGTCGGTCTGAAGAGTCACCGCTTGCCGCCGCAATCTGAAACAGGGCAACGAGATCCTCTCCATCATCCACCGATTTTTCAATACGAGCCCTCAGAACCGCCTTCACCAGATCCGCATCGGCACTCAAGACCGCCGGTTGCAGTCCTTGTTTCTCGGCGCTGTTGGTCTCCTGCAAGACTTTGGCAAACAGACGAATGATAGCTGTCGAATCTTGACCCGAGTCAGGCTCAAACAAATGCCCCAGGCTCAAAAGGGCCTGATAACGAACACGCGGGACCGTTTCATTTTCGGCGAGATGAAGGATCGCAGGCACCAGTTGATTCGCAGACTCAGGCACCTGAGGGATGAATGATTCCGCAAGTTCACAGGCCCGCTCTTTCACAAAGGGATCGGCATCAGCCAAAGCCACTTGAAGGGCCGCTTCACTCAAAGCCTTCAATCCCGCGAGCACATTCAGCGCATGGATCTTGGCAAGCGACTCCCCTTTCAAAGATAAATCCGCCAACAACAGCGGCACCGCAGCCTGATCCTGCCGTTCATACAAAAGCCGGGATGCGGCATCCCGATGCCAGCCATTGGGATGGCCCAAGGTTTTAACCAATTCAGGGACGTCTGCTTTACTGAGGTTCACTCTTGTCCCACGAGGGGCTGAAGAAGGAGTCTGCGGAGCGATCCTCCAGATCCGTCCCCGGTCATTCCCGCTGTTCAGATCCAGATGCTTCTTGATCTCATCCGGCACGCTCCAGGGATGCTCGATCACTTCGCGATACATGTCACAAACATACAGGTGCCCATCTGGGGCATTGGCAAAGTTGACAACACGCACCCAGGTATCATTGCTGGCCGCGAATTCATAACCGCGTTCGTCTTCAGGACGTTCGCCGATCAGCTCAATGCCATTCTCGGCATAACGAATCATCTTGCGGTGAATCAACTGACCGCCCGCGTCTCCCGTGAAGCTGTTGTTCACAAACTCAGGTCCATAGGCGTCCCCGCGATAGATCGTCGTGCCTGTGGCACCGGTGAAGTAACCACTCACACGCCCCCCGCCTTCGACACTGCCCTTTACCACCCCGGCGATGCGCCAACGAGTGCGGATGATGCGCCAGGGCTCATCGGGGCTCAGACGAAATACCTCCGCCGCCCCGCCATCCACCGCGATGCTTTTGCGCGCCGGAGGCATGGAGTAGTGGGGATTGCGCGCCGCATACTTGTCGTCATAGACCCAGTATTGCAGATGGTCGGAGTTCGAGCAGCCGAACTTCCGCCCATAGTTGTCAAAGCTCATGCCATACTGCGCACCGCCGCCCTCCAGGCCGAACTCATGCGTCAGCGGATCAAACCAAAAGTCCTTGCCGCCCAATTCCTGCTCAGGCATTTCGGGATGCTTCAGGCACTTCACCTTGCCGCGATTGCCACCACCGGCCAGCACATGCACACGATTGTCCTGCCCCCATTGAAAGCTGTTCATCAGCCCCTGCACATTCAGGATTTTTAACCCGGTGCCAAAGCCCGTGTAGATCTTCTCACGCACCTCCGCCTTGCCGTCATCGTCCTTGTCCTCAAAGCGCCAGATGTCCGGCGTCGCCCCGACATAGAGACCGCCATTCGCCCAGATCAAACCGGTGGGCCAGGGCAGGTTGTCTGCAAAGACCTGACTCGATTCAAAGAAGCCGTCCCCGTCCTTGTCCTGCAGCATGGAAACACGGCCCAAATGCGGAACCACATCGCGCATCTCCGAGTAATCGATCATCTCGCACACAAACATCCGCCCACGTTCATCAAAACAAACCGCGATGGGATCACGCACCTGGGGTTCATTCGCCGCCAGTTCCAGTTTAAACCCCTTCTTCACCTGCCAAGTCGCCACCGCATCCTTCGGCTCCACCGCCGGATACCTCGGCAGATCCTTCGCCGGGTCCACCATCACCGCATTGTTCGTCGGACCATAAGCCTCAGCATGAGTCGTCTTCGACTTGATGCCATCAGCCGCTGCCGCACCTGTAATCGTGACCGAAAGGAAGAGGGAAAAAAGGCGGGCCGTCATGGTAAATGGAAATCTAAACAGACCAACGTCCGCCGCAGCTTCACATTTAGCCGTTCCATCACTCGTTCCGGTATTTTTGGGATGGGGATGCTCAGTGATCTAATGCCAAATGATAGAATGGAGAGTCGAATTCGGTTTGCAAATCGCCACCCACTCCTCACCCCAGCCCTCTCCTCCCGGAGGAGAGGGAGCACGTCTTTTCGCCCTTCAATATCGCAGACCAAGCGACCGTCCCTCTCCCTCAGGGAGAGGATAGGTGAGGGTGATGGTGCCCTTTCCCAAACGACCTCGAATGAAAAGCATTATTTCACCCTATTAAACGTTAGGCCACCCAGAATCCTGAATTCAAACCCACGGATAATCGGATAGGTCGGATTCAGACAGATTCAAACCCGCCAATCCAAGCAAACACCTCCCATCCCTATTATCCGACTTATCCGATTATCCGTGGTCCAAAACTCCCCGGCTTAAATCGTGGCTGTCCTCACGAGTATCCGATTCTCTCGGAAGCCCGAATTTTATAACCACGGATGAGTCGGATGGATCGGATTTAGACAGATTCAAACCCACCCATCAAAGCAAAAGCACCCATCTCTGTTGTCCGAACCATCCGATGATCCGTGGTCCAAAACTCCCCGCTCGACTCCACCTCACGCCGCATACCGCATCACCTCCGCAGACCAATCACTGCGCCCCGTGCGCCCTCCCCCAGCCGCCACTCGGAAGAGGTAGGGCCTGCCCACCGTCATGCCGCTGAGCGTGAGACGGGATTTCCCGCTCACCTTGATCAGCGTCCAGTCACTGCGCTGTCCGTCCACCACCGTCGCCTGCTGCACCAGGTAGGTCCGCGCATCCTCCACCGGCCGCCAGGTCAGCTCCATCTGTCCGATCGCATCGCTCAGCTCCACCTGCAACAGCTCCGGTGCCGGCAGCTCACCCACCGGACGTGCCCGATCCCGCACGTCGAACCCTGCGCTCAAGATCCGGTCCGTATTGCCATTGCTGGCCAGTTGCACATAGGCCGCCCGCATCCGCAGACGATTCTCCAGCTTATTGCGCGACTGATTCTTCGCCTGGGTCAATTGCTTCACCAGCAGCTTTGCCGCCTCCAGTTGCAGCTTCAGTTCACTGAACTCATCGATGTCATCGGCCATGTCCGCCACCGTGGGCGCAGGCTCGGAGAACTCAGGATTGTCGGCGATCTTCTGATTCTGCGTCCGGGCAAACAGTTGCAACTCCGCATCCGTCATCCCATCCAGCCCCATCTTGATCACACCCCCATCCGCGACCGGCAAAGGCGTCGCAGTGGCCCTGGCCTTCGGGGCATTTGCAACATCAGAAAAACCCGTGGACTCTGGAGTCAAAACCAGCCCCGGGGTCGGGCTCACGATCTGGGCGGCAGAAGGATGCGTTTTCATCGGAAAGAACAGGCAGTGTTAGCATCAAGACCCTCCGCGCCCCTCAGGCGACGCGACCTCTTGAATGATGACTAATTTATTAATAACCATAAATATTATCAAATAATAAAATACCAGCACCACGAACCACTCCTACCTCCGATCCGGCCTAACCGATTGATTTTCAGTCCCTTATTGCCTCTCTCGGTCCCCTCAAAAAAATTTCAGAAACCCATCCCCCACCCTCCCTTTGGGGGCCCTGCTCTTCCCTTTTTGATTCGCCATCTCCCGATCCATCTTCAGGACTTCCGCCCTCACCTTCCGTGACTTCCTTTTTTCATTCCGCCACTCCAGAATGCCATTTCGGAGTTCCTTTTGCCTGTCAGGGAGTCACCTTTTTCTGGTTAGGAATGCCAGATCGTCGGTCGGTTTGAACGGATTTGCCATCCGTCATTGAGGAATCACCGACTTGTCCCAAGGATCGTTAAAAGCGAACTTGTTATTGGGAGTGCGCATAGTCAGAGACAGTCAGATTCACCTCCCATTCTGAGTCATGGCCTCCTGGAGGGAGGCAAGAAATTAGCCCCGGGTGAAACGAGCGGAGCGAGTGCAACCCGGGGAATACGACACCCCGATGAACAAACCGCGCCGCGCTCTGGAGCAGCGCGAGAAGCCGCGTCCACCTTGATGCGCCCCGCCAAACCCATAGCCCAATCCTGGAGCGGACATTTCTCGCGCACCTCCGGCGCGCGACTTTGGATAAGATGCGGGTCTCTGCCTGTCCGGGGGTTCTGTTCGCTTCGCTCACCTCACCCCCGGCTAATCTCTCCCCTCCCTCCAGGAGGTCTGAGGCCTGCCAGACAAACCGACCCGCATTTAAACGGCTGCTGCCTTCGACTTGCCAAAGCCTTCACGCTCGTGACAAATAGGTTCATCCTTTTGCATGAGTGTGCAGAATAAGCAACTGTTCGCTCGAACTAACGCACCCCCAATGCACGAAGACCTTGCAACAATTATCCGGGAGTTTCGATCCGCTCAGGATTTAGCAGTTGTCACGTTGAGGGATCGTCTCGGCGTTCCCCTGCCAGCCACCAACATAGATTGGGCACGATGGGCACACTTTGGCGAGAGTCCTCAGCAATTGACGCTGCATGAACTTGGGAAGGCACATGGACTGTTCATCAGGACTCACGGCCACGGAGTCGAGATTAGATTTCCATCTCTCGTCATCGACTTTGATTGGGGAGACCGTGGAGAGGGCTATGGGTTCGATGTTTGGCGTCTTTGGAACCACTGTTGCGAGAATCGCATCTATCTGGATCGCTTTACCTACGACTTGATGAAGCTCAGAGTTGAGAAGGCAGTGGCGGCTGGGGAACTTGTATCAGACAGTCATTTGCATTACCTGCGTCATGAACGAGAGCTTTTTGGTGCTGTTTCAGCCAGTTCTCCTGGATACATCCAGCTTACTTCTCATGCATGAGTAACGCACATCTACGAACAAGGTCGGCAATTCCCGAACTATAAGTTACAGCCTTGTTTTCACCAGAAAGGGAGTGTCGAAGGGAATGAAGTAGCTTGGGGGTGGATCGACTCTCAGATGGAATCCTATTATTCTGTGGCACCGCCAACAGCTTTGACGGCTTTCAAATGCTGGACCGTGATTAGATCATGTGGACGCCCCATCGCCTCCTTGGCCTTGATCAGAGTGTCAATATCCAAGATGTGGATCGTTCCAATGGGAAGTGTGAGCGCCATGCTGTGTTTCGACACTTCATCATAGTCCCCCACACCGAGAACGCTGCCCAGGCAGTCAATAACCCCAAGGTCGGTCTTGATGTAGAGATTTTTCAGACCCTTACATTGTTCTCGTGTGAGGTTTAATGATAAATCAGGACGCATTCGATGCACCGGATGCAAATCCGCTAAAGACTCCTGGATTTTCATCAAATTGACTTCATCGAAACGGCAGCAGATATCGACATCACGCGTCGTCAAAGATGATCCATGAATGGATGCCGCGAGGCCGCCGACCAAGACAAATTCAACCTCTGCTTTGATCAGCCGGGAAAGTAACTGACTAAGCTGCTGCATGATGTGCTTTCAATGCCTCTCTGCCCATATCACAAAAACTGACGGTATCGTCATTGGCCAGGATACGTTCCCAGGGAGTCAGCTTTAAATTTTCACGAATCAAAGACAGGTCAATCCCCGCTTCACTTGCAATATCAGGGCACAGCTCGTTTTCTTTGGGTAAAGAATCTGACAATGAATGATGAACCGCCGTCTCGGTCATGCCATGAAAATGCCAGATCAACTCGGGATGGGCAAGTTCTTCTCATGGATGAGGCCTAAAATGCGGATTGCAAAAACCAGATGAATCCGCCTCGCCTCGCCAATCGAAGAACTGAGGAACTTAGACAAAACTTCAACACGGCATGTCACTCCCTCGTCTAGCGATCATCGGAACCGGTATCTCCGGGCTGGGCTGCGCGCATTTTCTTCATAAACGCTACGATCTAACGCTGTTCGAGGCTGCCGACTACATCGGCGGTCATACGAACACAGTGACCGTGACGGAGGATGGGCAGGAGCTGCCGATCGATACGGGGTTCATGGTCTTCAATCATCAGACCTACCCGCTGCTTTGCCGACTATTTAAAGAACTGGGTGTCGAAACGAAACGGACGGACATGTCCTTCAGTCTGCGTCATCTGCCGACCGGATATGAATACAATGGTAAAAATCTGGACACGATCTTTGGCCAACGCAGCAACCTGCTGAGCCCACGTTTTTGGAACTTTCTGCTGAAGATTCAACGCTTCAACGAAGAAACCGTGGAGGCTATGAACGACCCGCGGTTTGAGCACATGACCCTAGGGGAATATGCGAAGGCGCGGGGTTACGGTCAGGATTTCCTGGACCTTTACATCATCCCCATGGGCAGTGCCGTCTGGTCCACGCCACCGGAACTGATGCTGCAGTTTCCGGCACGGACGTTGATGCACTTTTGGTTTAACCATGGGTTCCTCGGCATGAAGACAAGGCATCCCTGGTGGACGGTGGTAGATGGATCACGGCAGTATGTGCGCAAGCTCATCCCGCCCTTTCGCGACCGGATTCGACTCAACACCCCGGTCCAACGGATCGAGCGCAAAGACGGCAAGGTGATCATTTATGCCGAAGGCCACGCCCCGGAGACCTTTGATAAAGTCATCCTGGCCACACACGCCCCCACCTCCCTGAGGATGCTCGCAGATCCAACAGCATTGGAGGAAGAGCTGCTGCCGCAGTTTAAATACCAGTCCAATCTGGCGACACTGCACACGGACAACCGCTTCATGCCCAAGACGCGCAAGTGCTGGGCCGCCTGGAACTACTACATCGAGTTCGATCAAAAAGGCCAAATCCAGCCGAGTACCCATTACTGGATGAACTTGCTGCAAGGGGTCTCCGAAAAGACCGATTATTTTGTCAGCATCAACGGAGCCGAGGCCATTGATCCCGCCAAGGTCATCCGGCGCATTTCCTATGAGCATCCCCTGTTTGACGTCAAAGCCACGGCGGCTCAGAAAAGGCTCCCCGAATTGAATCGTCTCTCACGCGACCAGACCACCTACTACTGCGGTGCGTGGTTCCGTTACGGCTTCCATGAAGACGGCTTCATGTCGGCTGTGAACCTTTGTCGTGATCTCCTCGGGGAGGAACCCTGGTGAACTCAAAATCCGCCATCTACGAATGCGAAGTCATGCACCATCGGCTGAGCCCCAAGGTGCATCGTTTCAGTTACCGTCTGTTTTACCTTTGGTTAGACTTGGATGAACTGGACACCCTTTCGGAAAGACTGACTCTGTTTAAAAGAAATCGCCGGTCTCTCTTCTCATTCTTCGATGCGGATCACATCCTCAAAAGCGCCGCTGATACTAAAAGCAATGTCTTGCAAGTGATCCAGGAGGCCGGTGTGGATACATCTGCGATCCATAAAGTGCGCCTGCTGACTTTCCCACGCGTCCTGGGTTACATCTTCAATCCCGTTTGTTTTTATTATTGTTTTGATGCTGATGAGCAACCTGTCTGTGCTGTCGCTGAGGTGACGAATACCTTTCACGAACAAAAGCCCTATGTCCTGACCGCCCAGGAGGGGGATCGGTTTCGTCTGATCACGCCGAAGCACTTTTATGTCTCTCCGTTCTTCAATCTCGAACTGAACTTTGACTTCAAACTGCGGCTCCCCCAAGACAATCTTGAGATCCATGTGGATGATCGGCATGGCGATGAGCGTGTCATCTTGACCAGCCTAATCGGCAAGCGCCGCGAGTTAACGGATGGGGCGCTCCTGCTCTGCACTTTCAAGTATCCTCTGTTGACCCTACGCGTGATTTTTCTTATTCACTGGCATGCCCTGCGCCTCTGGATGAAGGGCCTGCGCGTTTATCGAAAAGCAGACAAACCCGAACTCCAAATCGGCGTGTATCGCCCCCATCGCTCCATCTCTCCCGTCAAGCCATGAACTCCACCACGCTCACCCTTGAAGATGATCTTGTCTCTGCCACGACCCATATGCGCGTTGGCCTTTATGAACGCCTCGTGATGGGCACCCTGCGCCAGTTCCGTGTGGGTGGCCTTCAGATGATTATGCCGCAGGGCCGCGAGTATCGGCTGGGTGATCCTGACGCGCCGGTCACGGTCGAGATGCGCATTCACAATCTCGAATTTTTTCGACACTGCGCCCTCTATGGCAACATCGGTTTCGGCGAATCCTATGTGCATGGCGACTGGGATACGGATGACATCGCGGGTGTGATCTCCTGGTTCATTCAAAACATTGCCCACAGCCAGGGAAGTCAGGCATCCTCCACCAAACTAGCCGGGATGAATTTGCTGAAGACCTACAATCGCATCCTGCATTTGTTGCGGCCCAACAGCCTCAAAACCAGCCGCCGAAACATTGCCGAGCATTATGATCTTGGGAATGATTTTTACTCTCTTTGGCTGGATAAAACCATGACTTATTCCGCAGCGCGTTTCGAACGCGAAGGCCAACCTCTGGAGGAAGCTCAGTTCAGCAAATACGATGCGCTATGTCAGAAGTTGGAACTCAAAGCCACGGATCATGTGCTGGAGATCGGCTGCGGTTGGGGAGGTTTCTGTACTCATGCCGCCCGTGAGTATGGATGCCGTGTCACCGCTGTGACCATCTCACAGGAACAGCATAAGTACGCGACTGAACGTGTGAGGCGCGAGGGCTTGGAGCATCTGATTGAGATCCGGCTTCAGGATTATCGCTTGGTGACGGGGCAGTTCGATAAGATTGCCTCCATCGAGATGCTGGAGGCCGTGGGAGAGGCTTATGTGGACGGCTACTTTGCCAAGTGTCATGAGGTCTTAAAACCCAATGGTCTGCTGGCTTTCCAGGTCATCACGGTTCCGGATTGTCGTTATCAAAATCTTGTCAAAGGCGTGGACTGGATTCAAAAGCACATCTTCCCTGGCTCCCTCCTGCTGAGCATGGCCCGTGTCAATCAAGCCATCAACAAAACGGGCGATATGTTCCTTCACGGTCTCGAAGACCTGGGTGCAGGCTATGCTAAGACCCTCCGGCTTTGGTTTGAAAACTTCAACGCCAAACTCGATGATGTGAAGGCATTGGGCTTTGACGAGACCTTCATCCGCAAATGGAACTTCTATCTCCAGTATTGCGAAGCCGCCTTTGCCACCCGGAACATCAGCGTCGTTCAGGCAGTCTATACCCGACCTAACAACGGCAGTCTTCATCGCACTTGGTAATCGTAAACCCTTGCGCAGAAACCCATGATCCTCGTCCTCAGAATCTTCTTTTTCATCGTACTTATCTCGATGATTGCTGTCACCTCTTGGGCGAGCAAGCAGTTGCCACTGTGGAAGTTGCCTTATGAAACATGGACACACCCTTGGTGGATCGCCACGCTCTTCGATGCTTATTGGGGCTTTCTGACTTTTTATTGCTGGGTTGTTTACAAGGAAACCTCCTTCATCGCACGCGCACTCTGGCTGATTGCGATCCTGCTGTTGGGGAACATCGCCATGGCCATCTATGCTTTGATCCAACTCTTCAAAGTGCCTTTGAGTGGGAGAGTCGAAGATGTGCTTTTAAGGAGGATCAAAGCATGAGCGATAAAAAGACATCCGCATGGCGGCGATGGGTGATCGATCCAATCCTCAAGCAGCTCACCCAAGGGATCAGTCCGGCCAAAATCTCGCAAGCGATTGCTTTTGGTTTAACCCTTGGAGTCTTCCCCATCATTGGCTCAAACACGCTGCTCACCATTCTCGTGGGTGTCCCGCTGAAGCTGAACCAGCCCATTCTTCAAGCCTTCAAGACCCTGGCCTATCCATTTCAATGGACGCTGCTGCTGGCATTTTATCGAGCCGGTGAATGGCTCTTCAACGCACCGCACGTGAGCATTCACATTCCCACCATGATGGAGCGTTTCTTTTCGGAACCAGGGCCGTTCTTTCGAGATTATGGCATGACGGCCCTTTATGGCATCGCTGTCTGGTGCCTGATTGCCCCGCCTCTGATGGCCATCCTGTATTTTTCAACCAAGCCTTTGATTGAAGCAATGGCTCGTCGGCCCAAGGCGGAGATTCTTCCTGTCTCGTAACCGTCGGTTTCTCCAACACTTTTTGTTATGCTCATCGCCGCCATCATCCTTTGCATCCTTTTTCTGCTAACCTGGCGGCTGAGTGTCAAGTTGGACAACTACTCCTTTGTGGATGTCACATGGTCGCTCGCCTTCACTCCTGTGGCGATTTGGTTCGCGGCCAGCGGTGATGGCTGGTTACCGCGTCGGCTGGCGATTGCACTCCTTGTCTCGGCCTGGAGCCTCCGGCTTGGTCTTTACCTCTGGCGGCGTGTCGCCGGTCATCACCCAAAGGAAGACGTGCGCTATGCGGTGTTGAGGGAAAAATGGAAGGAGAATCCACCCCGGGCCTTCCTTTGGTTCTTCCTGGCCCAGGCAGTCTTGGTCTGGTTGCTGATGCTGCCTGTTCATCTCATTAGTCAGCAAGCAAGCAGCGGCTTTCATCCTCTGGAGTATGTCGGTCTTGGCATCTGGTTTATGGCGCTGATTGGAGAAGGCATCTCAGATGCGCAGCTTGCGCATTTCAAAAAGACGAACCGCGATCCGAAAGCGATCTGCCAGATCGGTCTCTGGCACTACAGCCGTCATCCGAATTACTTTTTCCAGTCCCTTCTTTGGTGGGGACTGTTTTTGATGGCGCTGCCTGCCCCCTGGGGATGGATGGCGATCATCGCCCCTATCTCCATGTTGCACTTTTTGTTAAACGTCACGGGCATCCCGCTCACGGAGAAGCTTTCCGTTGAGAAGCGGGGTGATGTGTATCGCGAATATCAAAGGACCACGAGCGCCTTTGTCCCGTGGTTTCCGAAAAAATAATCTGTCACCTTACCTCATGCTCAACCTGAACGATCTCCTCGCCAAAGACATCTTACCAGATGCCGCCATTCGCTTCGGCATCAGGCAACGTTTGGCCAACACTCTTCGAAAGAACAAAAAGGTCACCATCGAAGAACAAAAGGCCGCCCTGCTCAAACACATCGAGGAACTGAAAAACAGTCCTGTCGCCATCGCTACCGATGAAGCGAATGAGCAACACTACGAGGTGCCCACACGCTTTTACCAGCTCTGCCTTGGAAAGCACCTCAAATACAGCAGTGGTTACTGGCCGGAGCCCACAACCACCTTCGACGAATCTGAGGCCATCATGCTGAAGATGACTTGTGAACGGGCTCAACTGGCTGACGGCCAAAACGTCTTGGAGTTAGGCTGCGGCTGGGGTTCGCTTTCTCTCTGGATGGCCGAGCATTATCCCAACTCCAAAATCACCAGCGTCTCGAACTCCCGCACTCAAAAAGAATTCATAGATGCAGAGGCCAAAAAAAGAGGCCTGACCAACCTCACGATCATCACGGCCAATATGATCCACTTTCAGGGAGTCGGAGAGTCGGTTTTCGATCGTTGTGTCTCGGTGGAAATGTTTGAGCACATGAAGAATTACCAGGAGTTGCTGCGTCGCATCTCCACCTGGTTAAAGCCGGGAGGGAAGCTCTTTGTCCATATCTTCACCCACCATGAATACGCTTATCATTATGAGGTCAACGGCGAGGATGACTGGATGGCGCGATACTTTTTCACAGGCGGCCAGATGCCTTCGGATGATCTGCTGCTTTATTTCCAGGATCATCTCAAGATCGAAGACCACTGGTGCGTCAGTGGCATGCACTACAGCAAAACTTCCGAAGCTTGGCTATCCAAGATGGACGCGAACAAGGCGGAGATCATGCCTTTGTTTGCCGATACCTACGGCAAGGATCAAGCCGTAAAATGGTGGGCTTATTGGCGCATCTTCTACATGGCTTGTGCTGAACTCTGGGGCTACCGCGATGGCGAAGAATGGATCGTCTCGCATTACCGCTTTACCAAACCCGTATAACAAACTCAACACGATGAAAAAGGCTCTCATTCTATGTCTTGCCGCCTGGCTATTGAATGCTCAGGCGAATGTCACTGATCTTGTCCGAGAAGGTGATCGTTTTGATCAGCAGTTCAAACCTGCCGAGGCTCTCAAATACTATTTGCCGGCTGAAAAACTGGCACCTAACGACGCCTCGCTCCTGGTGAAAATAGCCAGGCAGTATGTCTTTCGTATGGATGATCTGAAATCCACGACAGATAAATTGGGCTCCGCAAAGACCGCCCTGGCTTACGCCGAGCGTGCTGTCAAAGCATCCCCAGGCAACAGCGATGCTCATCTTTCGATTGCGATTGTTTATGGCAAGATGACACCCCTGCTCGGTAATAAGCAGAAGATCGAGGTTTCCAAAAAGATCAAAGACTCCGCTGAGAAGGCGGCCAAGCTCAACCCACGAGATGACTACGCCTGGCACCTCCTGGGCCGTTGGCATCAGGCATTGGCGGGAATGAGCAGCCTCACCCGGGGTATCGCACAACTCGTCTATGGCAGCCTGCCTGCGGCCTCGAATGAGGACGCGGTGACTTATTTCAATAAGGCGATTGCCCTGAACCCCAACCGCCTGATTCACCACATCGAGTTAGGCCGCACCTATGCGCAAATGGGCAAGGCTGCTGAAGCCAAAGCATCGATCAACAAGGGATTGGCAATGCCCAACAAAGAAAAAGATGACGCTGAAACCAAGCGCCGTGGCCGCGAAACGCTAGAAAGCCTCTAAGTCAAAAAGGGCAGGAGCCCGCAAGCCCCTGCCCTTTTCATAACACCCTCATTAAGCGCGTTTGAAGAGATAATACTCAAGGCTGTCCACCAAAGCCTGCCAGCTTGCATCGATCACATTCGTTGAGACGCCCACGGTGCCCCAGGTGCGCTCACCATCACAGCTAACAACCAAAACGCGTGTCTTGGCCGCCGTGCCGCTACCGCTGTCAATGATGCGGACTTTGTAGTCTTCCAAGCGCACCTTGGCGATCTCCGGGAAGTGAGGCAACAAAGCCTTGCGCAAAGCTTTATCCAAAGCGTTCACAGGACCGTCGCCTTCATCCACGGTGTATTCGGCATTCCCCTTTACCAGGATCTTCACAGTCGCCTCAGTCGTTTCCGTGGCGGTGCCTGGATGGTGACGGTGTGTTGTGTGATACTCGATGAGATCAAAGAGCTGAGTCTGTTGACCGAGCTGTTTGCGGATCAACAGTTCAAAGCTGGCCTCGGCCGCTTCAAACTCGAAGCCTTCACTCTCCAAATTTTTCACGGTAGCCAGGATCTTCTGTACTTCAGTACTACCCTTAGTCAAAGAGACGCCCATGGCTTCCGCCTTCATCAGCACGTTCGATTGACCGGACATATCGGAGATGGTGATGATCCGCTCATTGCCGACCAACGCAGGGTCCACGTGCTCATAAGTGCGAGCCAGTTTCTGCACGGCATGAACATGCAGACCGCCTTTGTGCGTGAAGGCCGCCAGACCGACGTAAGGAGCACGAATGTCATGCGGCACATTGGCAAGCTCATCCACAAAAAAGGCCAGCTCACGCAAACGGGTCAGATCGATGCCCAGGTCATAGCCCATTTTTAATTGTAAGTTAGGCATCACCGTGATAAGGTTGCAGTTACCCACACGCTCGCCATAGCCATTGATCGTACCTTGGACCTGATTGGCCCCTGCACGCACAGCGGCCAGTGCATTCGCCACGCCTACACCACCGTCATTGTGGGTATGGATACCCACCGGACAGCCCAGATGCGCGATGACCTTGCGTGTCACTTCCTCCACCCACTCAGGCAATGCACCACCATTGGTTTCGCAAAGAACCACCAGATCGGCCCCGGCATCCTTGGCAGCTTTGACGGTCTTTAGTGAGTATTCAGGATCTTCACGGAAGCTGTCAAAGAAATGCTCGGCATCGTACAACACTTCGCGGCCATGCTTTTTCAGATAGGCCACCGTATCTGCTATCATGGCCAGATTTTCCTCCAGGCTCACATGGAAAACTTCCGTCACATGAAGAGGCCAGGTCTTCCCAACAATCGTCACTGCCGGAGTCTGCGCGTCCAGCAGCATCTGAACCTGCGCATCTTCCTCCACCTTCACCCGACCACGACGGGTCATGCCAAAGGCGGTGATCTTCGCTTTTTTCCAGGTGCGTTTCGCGGCTTCCTGGAAAAAAGCGGCATCCTTCGGATTGGAACCGGGCCAACCTCCCTCAATGTAATGCACACCGAACTCGTCGAGCTTTTCCGCAACGCGGATTTTATCGAGGGTGCTGAAGGAGATGCCGGTTCCCTGAGTGCCGTCACGCAAGGTGGTGTCATAGATGGTTACTGGAACTGTCATGGATGAATCGAGAAAAAAGGTCAAAAATAGGTCACTTAAGGCAGGGGCTACCGGTTGAAGGTGACGATTCACCCGGATGAACGCTGGGGACAGTTGTCCTATCAAAGCGCATTTGGCGCGGACGACAACAAGCCATGACGGACTCCAACGGCTGCGTTATGCGCAGAGGAGCCCGTTGATAATTCGAATCACAAAGATGGCGGGTTGGTGTGCCATGAAGTTGCGAATAATACGCACCCAGTTTGGCGAGGCAAGCGAAGGTTTGGAGATTTATCAAGCATGCTTCATCCCTCATTTCATTCCTCTTTTCTTTAAAGAGGGCACCTGCTAGCAAGCTAGCATGCGCGCTTTGCAACTCAACCGGCCTCAGCATTTTGAATGGATTGAACTTCCGGAAGCACATCCGCCAAAGGCAGGTGAAGCGCTGGTGGCTATTCGGGCAATCGGGATCTGTGGCACTGACATCAGTGGTTATTTGGGAAAAATGCCTTTTATCGAATATCCTCGCATCCTTGGTCATGAGCTGGGGGTGGAAGTGATCGCAGTGGGGGAAGGCGTCACGCAGATCAAACTGGGGGACCGCTGTTCTGTGGAACCTTATTTGAATTGCGGCGAATGCCATGCCTGCGATCAAGGGCGAACCAATTGTTGCGAATCTCTGGCTGTGTTAGGAGTCCATTGCGACGGCGGCATGAGAGAACGAATCGTTCTCCCCGCCGTCAAATTACACCCCTGTAATGAACTCAGTTTTGAGCAGTTGGCCCTTGTGGAAACATTGGCGATTGGCTGTCACGCGGTGAATCGTGCGAGCCTCACGGCCCAGGATGACGTCCTGATCGCAGGTGCAGGCCCCATCGGTCTCACAGTGCTGGAGTTTGCCCGCCTCTACAGCCGTCGCATTACCGTTTTAGAACTTGCTGAAAACCGTCGCACTTTTGTGCAGAAGCATTATCCAGACGTTCAGATCTTGGAAACCTTACCGGATGCGTTTCAGGCCCAAGTGGTTTTTGATGCCACCGGCCATTCTCAATCCATGGCCACCGCCTTGAAGCGAGCGCGCTTCACAGGAAGGATCGTTTATGTTGGCATTACAAAGGAGCCTGTGCCGATTGATGATCCACTATTGCATCGCCGGGAGCTGACGATTCTTGCCAGTCGAAATGCCATCGCCTCAGACTTTCCCCGCATTCTTGCTTTAATCCAAAACGAACAAATCAAGACCCTACCCTGGATCACACATCAGGCCCACTGGAGCAGTTTGCCGGAACTCATGGGGCAATTGACGGCCCCAGGAGAAGCCTCAGTCAAAGCCGTTGTTCACCTATCTGGAAATTGACTCCTAAGATTCAATCTTTGAAAGCCGTTTAGAAATTTGGCTCAACTATCGATATCGCGTCCTCATGAAGATCTTCCTATTCCTTTGTCTCGCCGGATTGTTCACTTTAACGACTCATGCAGCCGATAAACCACTAAGGGTCAAACCCTCCAAGGTCAGTTCCGCTAAATCGCGTGAGCGTGAAAAGCTTTTTAGCGAATGGATGAAGGGTGAGGAATTCAGCAAATTCTCCGACAAGAAAAGCGAAACAGGCGAGCAAATGATCTATTTTGAATACCATGAAGGCAAAATGGCCTTTCGAGGTATCTTTTCCAAAGCCATCCAGTTCAATGGCTGGTGGCGCAGCACCATCCACAGCGAGAAGGAAATGGAGAATACGGTGAACAGCTACAAAACGAAAGGTTTTGAGCCCCTTTTTGTCGTTCTGGAAGGCAATTTCTATAGCATGCTTTTCGTCAAACCCGAGCAGTTAGATGCAGCACGTAAACTGACTCTAGATCTCGGTATTGAGCCACCTGTGGTGAAGTGAATTTTTTCTCCTCGCATCCATCCGCTTTCCGCTCTTAGCTCACCCGGTGGAAGACAAGGATTACAAGGTCAAACTGGAAATTTTCGAGGGTCCCCTCGACCTGCTGCTGTACCTCATCAAGAAGGATGAGATCGACATCTATGATGTGTCTATCGGGCGCATCACGAAGCAGTATCTGGACTACATCAACACCTTCAAGATGCTGAACATCGAGGTCGCCAGCGAGTTCATCGTCATGGCGGCCAACTTGATGTACATCAAAAGCCGCGAACTGCTGCCCCAGACTCAGCAGCCTCCCGAGGAAGATGCCGACGAGGAAGATCCGCGTTGGGAGCTGATCCGTCAGCTCGTGGAATACAAGAAGTTCAAAGATGCGGCCATGTTCCTGGGCACGCAGGAGGTCAAAGCGGACGAATTTTTCGCTACCACCCCTGAACTGCCCGACCTCAGCGCCCCTGCTCCCGAGGTGATCGGCCAGGTGGGCATCTTTGACCTCATCCGCGCCTTTCAAAAGGTGCTGAAGCGTTTTGAAAACACCACTGACATCCGCGAGATCGTCAGTGACCGCTACAGCGTGGCAGACAAGATCGAGCACTTGCTTGAAGCCATCCCCATGGGTGGGCGCGTGCGGTTTGACTCCCTATTCAGCAGCGCCGCCAGCCGGGTGGAGGTCATCGTGACCTTCCTGGCTATGCTGGAGCTCATGAAGCTGAACCACCTCATGGTGGAGCAGGAGCAGATGCTGGGTGACATCGTGGTCATCCGTCCGACAATTTAGACCCAGGGCGCAGCGACTACGGTTACTTCAAAGTCATCGGTAGATTGACAAGGCCCAGTTCTCTCCGCCCCTGCACAAACCAGCGCAGAGTGATCACAAAGGATAAACCTCATGGTACGTCGCAACAAAATCAGCATCATCTGATCGGCAGAAACTTTGAGCATCCAGCCGCACACCGTCCAGAGAAAAGATATGGTAGGAGCAGGAGTCCAGAAAACTCCACTGGTCCATGCGGCCATATCCATAGTGACTCAAAGCATTGTCATAAGACTCGAAAAAAATGATTTCAATGCGCCGATGGCTCAAAAGTTCCTTACAACCTGCGAGCACATGCATTTCAAAACCTTCCACATCCATCTTCAAAAGATCGACGCGAAAAATAGATTCCTCCTGGCAGAATCGGTCCAAGGAAACAGCTTCGCATGACTCAGGACCGCTGTTTTCAATCCCGACTTTCGTGTGCCCGGGAGAGGCCGCATTGAAATAAACCGACAAATACTGATGTGTGTCAGAGACAGCCTTTCTGAATGGCGCAATTCGGTCGGCCAAGGCTGGATTGTTTTCGATGTTTTTCAGAAGCCGTTCGAAATTGTCTTTAGCGGGTTCAAATGAATAAACCCTTTCCGCACCGCAGGCTGCGAAGTAAAGCGAGTAAAGCCCAATATTGGCCCCCACATCAAGGCAGATCCTTCCAGGCTTGGCCAAGGCTGCATGAATTACCTGTCCATCGGACGCCGGTATCTTGTGCTTTTTCCAGAACTCATATTCTGCCCAATTTTTCCATACTGCCATCGTAAAGCTTCTGCCACCCGGTGCCTGGATGCTTAATTCCGGCCCCTCCGCTCCTTTCAGCTGATGGACAATCCAGTTTAAAAAAGTGATTCTGTATTCAGGACTTCTAACAAAATGCTTGGCTACAAAAACCAGCTTTCGAAGCATATTCATAGGGTGTCCAGATAAACTCGCTGTCACGGTTCGCAAGTCTCAAGCAAGCGAACGAAGCGGCTTTTGCTATTTCTGACATGCAGGGCAATAGAACGTCGAGCGGTTGCTCATGACCACCCTCTTAATCATCGTGCCGCAAGTGCGGCAGGGCTCCCCTTCCCGGTCATACACGCGCAGGGTCTGATAAAAGTATCCCGGCTCCCCTTTTTCATTCAGGAAGTCACGCAGGGTCGTACCGCCCATCTCAATGGAGGCCGCCAGCACTTCCTTGATCGCCTGCACCAGCTTCGCCAAACGGGGCCCGCTGACCTTGCCAGCGGCCTTCTTCGGTGAAATGCCCGCCATGAACAGCGCCTCGCAGGCATAGATGTTCCCCACGCCTACGACCACATGGCTGTCCATGATCACCGCCTTGATCGGGGCCGAACGCCCCAGGCACTGCGCCCGCAGACAGGCCACCGTAAAATCTTCCGACAACGGTTCCGGCCCCAGATCGGCTAACAAAGGATGCTTCATCACCTCTCCCTCGATAAACAGCGCAGCCCCGAAACGCCGGGGATCATGCAGACGGATCTGCTGCCCGAGGTCCGTCGTAAGAGCAAAGTGATCATGCTTCCGCCACGGCGTTGCCGGGCCCGTCACACGCAGGCTCCCCGACATGCCCAGATGCAGCAAGAGCGTTCCCTTGCCTGAGGTAAACAGCAGATACTTACCCCGCCGGATACCCGCGCTGACCTTGTGGCTCTCCAGCTCATGCACCGTGTCCGGAACCGGCCAGCGGAGGCGCTTGTCCCGCACGATCACCTCACGCACCACCCGACCAACGAGATAGGGAGAAACACCGCGCAGGGTGGTTTCGACTTCGGGGAGTTCAGGCATCGGTAGAGATCTTCACTTCCCCCATCGCCTGCTCCAGAGCCCGCCAGCCGAGCATGGCGCATTTCACGCGCTGCGGAAACTTTTGCACGCCTTCCAGCAGGATCAGCTCGCCAAGCGCATCCTCGTCCTTCACCGGCGCATCGCCGAGCACGACGTGGCGGAAGTCTTCCAGCATGGCCTTGGCCTTGGCACCCTCCGTGCCTTTGACCTTCACCGTCATCATGGAGGCGCTGGCCTGGCTGATGGCGCAGCCCTGACCGATGAATTTGATATCTTCCACCTGGCCCTCGGGGCCGAACTTCACCCACATGTCGATCTCGTCCCCACAGGTCGGATTGTCGCCATGCACATGCACACAGTCACCGGTGAGTTCACCGTGGTTGCGAGGGTTTTTGGAGTGATCCAGGATCACCTGCTGATACAGGTCGCGGAGTTCGTCAGAGAGAGCCATCAGGAAAAAAAGTTCACCGCCTGGTGCAGGATGTTCATCATCCGATCCACCTCGGCTTGGGTGTTGTAAAAGTAAAAACTCGCCCGGCTGGTGCCAGGCACTTTGAAGCGCTTCATCAGCGGCTGCGTGCAGTGATGCCCCCCGCGCAGGGCCAAACCGTAGGTGTTGGCGAACTCCACCAAGTCATGCGGATGCGCACAGTCCAGGGCAAAAGCCACCAGCGACGCTCGCGGAGCCTCGGGCCCCAGGATGCGGATGCCCGGCAGTTCGGCCATCCGCTGATAAGCATAGGCTGTCAGTTCCGCACCATGCGACTGGATCGCATCCACGCCGATGTTTTCGAGATAATCGATGGCGGCCCCCAGACCAATCACATCCGCGATGTTCGGCGTGCCGGCCTCGAACTTCGCCGGCGGTTCCTTGTAGGCGCTGGTGGTCAGCGTCACCGTCGTGATCATCTCGCCGCCACCATGCCAGGGGTCCATTTTCTCGAGCAACTCGTAGCGGCCATACAGCGCTCCGATCCCCGTCGGCGCACACATCTTGTGGCCTGAGAATGCGTAGAAGTCACAGCCGATCTCCTGCACATCCACCGGCACATGGCCCACGGCCTGCGCACCATCCACCAGGGTCATCGCGCCGAGCGCTTTCGCCTTGGCACACAGTTCACGCACCGGATTGATCGTGCCCAAGGAATTGGAAATATGCACGCAGGCAAAGACCTTTACCTGTTCATCCAGCAGCGACTCCGCCGTCTCCAGATCCAGCGTGCCATCGTCCAGCACCGGGATGTGTTTCAGCACTGCTCCCGACCGCTTCGCCGCGAACTGCCAGGGCACCAGATTGCTGTGGTGTTCCATGCCCGTCAGCAGGATCACATCTCCCGCTTTCAGAAACTGCGCCGCCCAGACCTGCGCCACCAGATTGATCCCCTCCGTGGTTCCCCGCGTGTAGATGATCTCCTCCTCGCGCGCCGCCCCGATGAACCGCGCCACTTTCCGCCGGGTCGCTTCAAAGGCATCCGTCGCCCTCATGCTCAGCTCATGCAGCCCGCGATGCACATTCGCATGATCATGCTGATAATAATGCACCAGGGCGTCCACCACCTGCCGGGGCTTCTGGCTGCTCGCCGCGTTGTCAAAATACACCAGCGGATGCCCATGGACCTCCTGGTCCAAAATGGGAAAATCAGCGCGAAGTTGGGGCCAGTCCATGTGATGAATGCCGTATCATTGGAGATTACGAGACGCAAGAGACTCGGGAAACGAAAGCAAGTTGGGAAGCTTGGATCAATAGAGCTTTTGCATGCAGCGGGGGTTTCCCTTATGACTGGTGAAAGTCCATCATGCGTTATCACTTGCACGAACATCCGGCCTTTCCCGGGCTGCTATCCAAGGAGGATCTGTTTCTTTTGGTGGAACGTGGGTCATTGGCACGGGGTGATCTTTGCTCAGATACAGTGACAGGGCGGGACCACACCGTCGGGGATGTGATCGGAGGTATGCGTCCGCCGAGCGCGCGATCAGCCTCCCGCCTTGCGCGTCCGGCCTATCAGGAAATCCGTGCCGATGCATTGAGTGATGAGCCGGAAACAATACCCGATGAGACCGAAGAATCCGAACTTCTGGATACAGAGAGCTACACTGCCGCAGGCGAACTGATCCTGCATCGCTCACACCCCTCATGGCTGGGTTATTGGAAAGCGCTCTTTTTGGTTCTGCTTTTGTTAATCGCCTCGGGGATGCTGATGAAGGTTGAACCTCTTTATGCACCGGCGAGTGCGCTGTCAGCGCTGGTGGTCCTCATCGCCGTGTGGATCGGACGTAACTTCAGAGACTACTATGTGACTGAGGAGAGAGTCGAGTTGGTTTGGGGCATCCTGGGGCGCAGTTCCAAAGAAGTTCGCATCTGCGACATTCGCAGCATCGATGTGTATGAAAGCGGCCTGAAGGGATTGCTCGGGTTGGGCACCGTGGATTTTTCCTCAGCCGCGAATGCAGGCATCGAGGTTCAGTTTCGAGATATCCGCCGCGCACATGCAGTCAAAGAGTTGGTTAGACAACTCCAGCGCGGCGCAGCGAAGGATTGATCTGCCAGGGTGCATGCCTCATTTGGCTCGAATGCAATAAACGGCCTTTTCACTGCGAAGGATGAGACTGTCACCTGAGACCGCCGGGGTTCCGTGGAACTGAGTCTCGTCTCCGGCGATGACGTTATGAGCCAGCTTTTCAAACGTTGGCTTCGCCGCGATAACATACGTGCCACCACGACGGGACACCGCATAAAGACGATCACCGATCAAAACGGGCGAAGCATAGAAAGGCTTGCCACGACCACGACCGCCACCGGAATCGATGGTGCGTTCACGATACACATCCTCGCCCGTTTTGGCATCCATGCAGATGGCGAATCCCTGATCGTTCACGACATAAAGATACCCCTCATACAGGATGGGAGTCGGAACATAAGAGCTAGTTTTGCTGGTCCACACAATATTCGATGCTGTAACATCGCCTTTGCCTCCGAGCTTAATCGCTGCACTGCCTTGAGTGGGGTAGCCCCCAAAAAGATAAATGATGTCCTGGTCTTGAATAAGGCAGGGGGAGATATTTCCCGGAAGGTTATGAGTGGCAAACCAGCGCATCTTCCCTGTTTCAGGATTTAATCCCCAGATCTCATCGGCGATCGCAAAGACGAGATCCGTCCTGCCTCCCGCCTCAATGATGGAAGGAGTGCCATAGGCGAGATCAATTTTGTCGCCTCCGGCTTTCCAGAGCTGCTTTCCCGTCTTTTTATCAAGTGCAAAGAGTGCTTTGCTCTCATCGGTCGCATTGACAATGACAGTGTCTTTGTAAAGAATGAGACTGCCTCCGGAGCCCCAACGACGGCTCCCTGAACCTGTGCCCAAAGGCGTATGCCAAAGTTGCTCCCCAGTCTCGAGGGCAAAAGCGTAGGCTCCGCTTTTGCCAAAAAAAGCAAAGACCGTTTCGCCATCGCTCACCGGGGTATGGGTGGCATAACCATGCTCGGTAATGAAGCCCTCAAAGGGGTCTTCATCGGCAGACGAAGCCACAATCGCCTCCCATATTTTTTGACCATCCGCGAGGCTCAAACAAACGAGATGACGCTGTAGCTTGGAGGGGTCTTTGGCGCTGTCCTTGTCCCCATAACCTGACCAAGAAGTGAACAGCACCTTATCCCCCACCACAATCGGGCTTGATGATCCCGGCCCAGGTGACGGGTAGGTCCAGGCTATATTTTCAGATTCAGACCACTTCAGAGGAATCTTGGCTTCCTTCACCACCGCCGCCCCTGTTGGTCCGAGGAAACGAGGCCAATCAGCCGCCTGAGCAGTGAAACAGTAAAGAAGGGGGAGAAGGAGAAATGTTTTCATCATATCTAATGTGAATCTGAAACAGGGGCGATAAGGAAAAGTTGCGCTCAGATACGCATAGGAAGACTTGGCCAGACGCCTGGGAGCATAAGCCCTTGCCACCGGCCTCGGCATGGCTACCGTCATGTGTCTGTTTCCCGGGTCGGGGACGACATCTTTTTATCCTATTCTCATTTTTGTGAACCTCGCGCTCGTGTCCGGTTGTTGGTTGTGGCTAGGCGGGCTAGCGCTGCTGGCCCCCACACCTGCCGTGCCTGGAGCCGAAGCTGATCCTAAGCGCACGATGGATCTCACACGACTGGCCTTCCAGCGCAGCATTTTGGAAGTCAGTCTGGCACCGCTCAAGAAGCACCTTTCGGAGCTCATCTCGCTGGAGAAAACTTGCGCTGAAGCCAGAGATTATGCAGGTGCCATCGAAGCCCGTGATCTACGCAAACGCTTGGAAGCCGAGCTGGAACGTCTAGCCAAAGAGCTGCTTCTGTTACAAACACGGGAGCAATCCATCCGAGCCAGTCTGCTGCCCGACCGCATTCGACTGCCCATTGATGAAGCCCAACTCACGGGAGTTCGGCGAGATGGCGGCAGCATTACAGGCTGGACCAAACCCGGAGCCATGGCCGAATGGAAATTGGCCAATCTCCCATTAGGCGGTTATGAAGTCATTTTGCGTTACCGCTGTAGCCCTCTGGAGGGAGGATCATTAACTGTGCAGGAGGCCCGCTTTAGCCTGCAAACAGAGGTGGACACCACTTTGAAGGGACCCCAGGAAAAGAACATTGGCACACTGAAGATCACGGATGGTTCAGGTCCGCTTAAAATCAGCGCGCACACGGTGCTTAAAGACAACCTCATGCAATTGCTAGCCATTGAGCTGGTGCCGGCCAGCAAATGATGAACACTTGGACCTCCAGACTCTCTCGAATACCGCTGGGGCTTCTCGGACTGCTGATGTCTGCGGGGAGTGTTTTCTCACAGACCGCAGACCCCGCTCCGCTAGCCGTGGCACGTGCGGGGTTTCTGCGGCAGATCATGACTGATTCGCAGACACTCACAGAACAGTATGAGCGTGCTCTAGCCAAACTGGAGCAAGAGTTGGCTGAGACTTCCGATTATGAAGAAGCCAGACTCGTGCAGCAACGGCGCATGGAGCTGAAGACTCTTTATCCTGCCAATGACAGCGCCCTGGCCCAAACGCTCGCTTTTCCTCTGATCCCGGCCCAAGCCCGCTTTTTCGGCTCGGCAGAAAACCGGGGAGACCTTATCACCGGTTGGCGCACAGGCGGCAGCGGTGCCGAGTGGTCCAATCTCCGCATCTCCCCCGGCAAATACTACCTGGAATTGGAGGCCAATTTGGTCGAGTTACCCTCTCTCCCGGGCACATTGGTTCCCGGACGTTCCCAACCACAAGAGAGCGCCGTGTTTGATTTCTTTGAAGTCTCTTTGCTGGCGGGTGCATCAGAAAACAGACGCTCATTTGAGGTCAAGCTCAGTCACGACGACACCACCTTTTCATCCATGCAGGTGGGTCCAGTAAACTTCACACGCAGCCCGGTCACCCTGCGCATGAGTTCAGACAGCGGTTATCCAGGAAACCTGCTTCGTCTGCGCAATCTCAGACTGGTTCCCGCCTCCGTTGAAGCACCGACCATCTCCAGCCCACCGCCCACCGGACCGACCCTGGATGATCTGAAGAAATCTCTCAATGAATCTTTAACCGCAGCCCAAAAACCCATTGTGGACGGCTATCTGGACGCCATCCGAAATCTCTCCGCTACGAATCCAGTCCTCAAAAACGCAGCCGATGCCGAGACTAAGAGGCTGCTCAAGCTGATGGAAAACAGCCGTGGTCAAACTGCAGGCCCACTCCGCCTATTGGGTAACAACGGTGGACTCAATGGCTTCGAAGATCTGGACGGGGCGCGATTCGTCACCGACCCTGCTAATCGTGGAGACCGTTTCATGATCGAACATGAAGGCCGTCGTTTATCCATTCGGCTCCTCTGGGTTTTATGCGCCCCTTTGGATACAAACGATGAAATCGCCAGACGTACTTTTGCCAAGCATTTCGACATGGGTGATGGCGACGTCACTCCGCTGGGGCGCGCCGCACAGGAATTCACTGCGGGCTATCTGGAAGGCAAAGCGCTGCGCGTGCTCGTGCGTCCAGATAAGGACAATGATGGGACTGCCAATGCCCTGGTCTTCCTGCCAGAGATCGGGCTTTTTCAAAATGTGCTGGTGGATCAGGCACTCGCCGCCGTCATCACACCGAAAGACCGCCGCGGGATGATGGAAAATGGCTTGTTCGATTCCTTGTTAGACCGTGAGAGAGCCGCCAAACGGCAAAAACCCGCCCCCGGTGCCTGGGGGCTTTCTGAGTCTGCCAAATGAAGTTGTGCTCTCTGCTATTCAGTCTCGCGTTAATCCTCCCAGTCACGGTCCTGGCGCAGGTGACACTGCCCGTCAATTCTGCCCCCGTCGCGGCCAGTGCTGAAAACTCACGCCTGCGTCAGACGGAAACCATTTATCAGCAGCAGCTTCGCGCAAAGCATCTTTTGCTGCTGAGCAAATACATCACTGATCTGCAAAAACTCTCTTCCCAGGCGGCAAATCCCGAACCTTACCAAAAGGAGATCCAGCGCATTCAGGGCATCATCAGTAGCGGGGGTGTCGTGGATCTTTCTGCTGCGGTACAGTCACTGAAGACACCCGCTGAAATGCCTGTTCAGCAGCCGATGCCCATGCCCGCCCGCAATTCAGGTGCCTTTATTGCGCTCACTCCCGCACTCGCCCGAAGCATCAGCCCGACACCCGACAGCAGCGCCAGCCCGGAAGCCGCAGCCATCGGGGAAATCGACTGGCGCATTGAGTCCCTGCCCGCCGGAACCTACGACATGGTTTTGAACTATGCTTGCCCAACCCTGAGCCAGGCGATGCAGATTCAAGTCTCACTGGCCGGTCAACGAGTGGAAACCACCCTGGACAGTCAAAAAACGACCCCGGACAGCACCACCTATGGCCTGCTGCGCCTAGGACAAATCACGCTTACGACCGAGGCACGCGGAGATACCTTGAAACTCAGCGCCGGGACCAAGGGCAGTAGCGAACTGCTCCTGCGTCAGCTTGTCATCGCACGGGCACGGGCGGTCGCGAATTGAAGATCAAAGATCGACCAACCGCCGCAGTCGCATCAACAACAGACTGCACCGCACAGACGTCTCTTCCAATCCTGTAAGCTTCGCGATCGCTTGCCGGTAAAGGCCTAGCTGCGGCGCGTAACCGGCCACCTTGTCTCGCAAGGCCGCCTCATCGGCGACCTCATCCGTTTTGAAATCCACAATCCAGGCCGAGGTAAATCGCCCCTGCGCATCCCGATCCAAAACGACACGGTCAAACGTGCCTGAAATCCATTCGTCATTCATGACCAGATCAAAAGAACGTTCACGCCAGACCGCGGCTTGGGTGCCCAGCTTCTCAAACGCTGATGCACAAGCGCTCTCATGGATGACCGCCCTGACCATCGTCAAAGCCTGAGCTACCGGCCCTTCCACACAGCTCAGATCATCCGGTGTGAGCAACCCCTTCGCCAACCAGGCCTTTTCCAGCGCGGCAGAGTCAGGAGTCCATTCGATCTCCGCCAAAAGTTCATGCACCAACGTGCCGAGACGACGACCAGGCTCGCGCCCTTCACCGAACAAAGCGCTTCCCTTCACCTTGAAGCTCTCCTCGCCAGAGGGCGTACGACGGCGCGGCATGGGCTGCGTTTGACGCAACAGTTCGCCTAACGGTGAATGCAACAACACTGGCTCGGGCAAAGGCGCAGGCACAAAGGCATGCTCGGCAAACCATGCCGCCTCCCCCGTCTCCCACTCCACCACCATCGGGCTCTCCTCCGCCAAAGGACGGCTGCTTTGTCGCCCGAGGGTTTCACGCAGCAGTTTGGATTCCTTCAGCGCCTTGTTCGCCTTCGTCGGCAACTCCGTGATAAAATACAGCCCACGCTTTGCCCGCGTCATGGCCACATACAGGCGGCAAAGGGACTCAAAGGCCGTGCGACGTTGATTCTCCTGAAGCTCGGCGTTCAGCGTCGGGTCCAGTTGCGCATACACCTTCGGCGGTGTTTCCAAAACCCAATTCACCCGCCCTTCGGTCCGGCTAACCAAAAGATCTTCCTGACGCGCCAGATCCATCGCGCTGCCGTCCAGACGGGGCAGGATCACCACATCGAACTCCAATCCCTTCGAGGCATGAATCGTCATCACCTGAATCGCCCGCGCGGCTCCTCGCGTCCGCAGCGGATACTCCCGCGCAAACTCGATGAAGGCATCCACATCCCGGTTTCCCTTGGCATCATATTCCGCTGCAATGTCCGCCATCTGTGCCAGCCGACGGGCATGAAAGGCATCCATCCCCGGATGCACCTGCCAGACACGCGGCGTCCATGCCTCCATGAAAGCGGCAAAGCCCTGCTCAAAAACCAAGCTCTGCACCTTGGCAATCGTGTAGCGCCAGGTTGCATCATCAAGGAGTGAGGGCGTCTCGCCCTCACTTACCGGCTGAGGGCAGGATGCCCTCACTCCTTGCCACAGCGGCGTCATCCTCAGGTGCTCCAGTGCCTGCGTATCCCCCGGATGCGCGGCCAGGGTCAAGACCGAAAGCAGCGCCAGAGTGATGCCATTGTCCGTGCAGGGATGCTGATCAGACTCACACACGATCTCCATGCCCGTCTCCGCACGCAGCGCCTCCGTGATCACCCGCGCATCCTTATTCGATCTCACCAGGACGGCACAGGACAGGCCGCGTTCCAGGGGCTGGATGTGTTTTAAAAGCTCCCCCGTCAGATGCGTCGTCGGCTCTTCCACCTCCAGCTCAGGCATGGGTGAAAGCAATGCCGCATGTCCTGTTAGGCCCGCCTTGGCCGCCGTATGATTTTCAAAAGCAAACCCCTTCAGCGCCCCGGCAGGCAACAGTTCCTCCAGCGCCGCCCGATCCCCAAACACCGCATTCACCGCATCCAGCACCGGCTGCGCACTGCGAAAAGACTGGCTGAGGCGATCTGTATGCAGCCCGCGTCCTTCCTGGGCCGGATACCTCCGCAAGATGTCATCGAATAAATCCGGCTCCGCCTGACGCCAGAGATAGATCGACTGCTTCGGGTCGCCCACCGCAAAGAAACTGCGCTCGCCACTGTCATCCTGGATCACCTCATCCACCAGACCGCCGATCACCCGCCACTGCACCCGGCTGGTATCCTGGAACTCATCCAGCAACCAGTGCTGATGCCTGCCATCCAGGCGAAACCACAGATCCCCCTCCCCCGTCGTCCAGGGCGACTCCTGCCGTGCCGCCTCTGAAAGCAGCCGCTGCACATCCGCAAACGACAGCCGCCCCCGCGCCCGCACTGACTCCGCATACTCATCCGCAAGTAAAGCCAGCACCGCCGCCAAACCCCGCGTGCGCTCCGCCCGCACCAAAAACTCACGCGCCATCAGCGCCCGCACCAGCTTCACCAGCGCCCGCGCCGCCGCCCCCGTCACCGGCGTCTTCTTGCGCATCCACATCAGCTCCGCATCCCCCGCCAACAAATCCGCCCACTGATCCTGCACCTTCTCCAAAAGCTCCTTCGTCCGCTTTGGCAAAGTCATCCCCGGCTCCGTCACCCGCACCTCCGCCAATGTCTCCTCCAGCAGATCCACCCCCGCCTCATTCAGCGGCGTAAAAGTCGCCCGCACCTCCGCGATAACCTCCGCCATCTTGCCCACCTCCAGCCGCTGTGTCCAGATCTGTCCGATCTCCCCCCACCCGCGCAACCGCGCCCCACCCGCCTCCTGGCTGTCATCCCAGAGCGTCAGCCCACCGGCCAACCAATCCTGCAACGTGCGATCCACGGTCTTTTCCTCCGACCCAAACGTCGCCTGCTTATACGCCTCCATCAGCGCCTTTTGTGCCGCCCCCTGCTCCTCCTGATACAGACGCTCCAGCAACCCATCCAGCGCCTCCTTCCGTGCCTGCCGACTCTCATTCTCATCCATCACCCGCGCCCCTGCGGGCAGGCCCAGCTCCATCGGGAAACAAGCCGCCACATTGGCAAAAAAACTGTCCATCGTCCCCAGCCGTAGCCGGTGCATCCGCCTCGTGATGCGCCGCAGCATTCGGCTGTAATCCTGCCCCGCAGGGATCGGCGGCACCGTCCCCTGGAAAAAAACGGTGGCCTTGTCCGGTTGCCCCGCCATCTCCGCCAGCCTTTGCAAGATCCGGCTAAAGAACTCCCCCGCCGCCTTGCGCGTAAACGTCATCGCCGCGATCCCCTCCGCCTCCTGCCCCAGCGCCAGCAGATGCAGATACCGCCGCACCAACTGATACGTCTTCCCCGAACCCGCAGAAGCGCTGATGAGCAGGTGTTTCAGGGGAGTAAATTCCGGCGGCATGGCGATCCCCACCATGAGCACAGCCGCCCTTCCCGCATCCTTTAAATTCAAAAGCCTCCATCTCAGGCAGCCCCCCGGAAACCGGCGTCATTCCAGCCCAAAGGCACGGACCTCGCCAGACTCACCCAACCGCAGTGCAACCGCCTCCCCGAGATCCTCAACAACCGGCCCCGCAAGCGCCTCGGATACCGCACCCCGAACGAGGTCTATGACTCACGTCCAGTTGTCGCACTTCAAAGTTGAAAGTGTTATTGTTGATTCTCGTGAGCCCACTTCAGAAACGTATCCAGAATCTCGGTCAGCTTATGTGGGCCTCCGCAACCATCGAAGTCGTTCCCAGCTCGCCTACAGAGCAACCAATTCTCTCCACTTGATTCGGCTTGCTCTCCTACCCCATAGGAGACTTCGGGAAAATCAATGTGTTCGAGTTCCGTCTCGCGCAAGTCGATCTTCACTGTCCATCCAGGATTATCGATATTGCCGATCTTGATGCCGTAGGAGTGCTCCCAGTCGCCATTGCACTGCGAATGATACCACTCTTGGAGTTCAGTCAGTGAATTCATTTCTTTGCGAACGTTTGAGCTCTGGCACAGATGGGGCGAGGGGGAGCGTCGATAACAGGAAAGACTCTCAAGCTAGGCGACGCTCCGCAAACAAGGCCGCCCCATCTGTTGTCCAGCAGCGTCTTGTTCGCCTTTCTTAGCTTGCAATGAGGGCGATCTTCTTAGCACTTTTCGGTGCTATTACTTCCCGACCATCCGCCGTGACCCGGCGTTGGCAGCGGACAAATCTACGATCTTCGGGAAGATCTTTGGGGACGCTGCATGTAATGCAAACTTCTGGCTGGCGTCCATCTTCAAACCAAGACTTTCTGAAATCCCAGAGCGCCAGTCGCTCACCACGTTGCGCTACCACAGTAAAGTCTCGAAAGCGAAACTCCTTCTTAACTTTAGCGTGGATTTCGGCACTTGCCTTGGCACCGCTAATGGTTCCTCCAGCGCCCGCCGTGAGTGTTGCCCCCAGAGCCAACTCTGGCTGACCATCTCGATTGGTAGTGGTTGGATAAATCTCGCGCATGACGATGTGGTCATCAGCAGTAGTGAGTGAAATGAACACAGAATCCACCGAACTAAAGGCACGCCTCTTTTGCTTTCGAGACATCTCGGTTCGCTTCCCATAAAGGAACGCGATTGGTGATTCGTCATCGTTGAGTTGTGCGCGTGGGCGGACAATAATTCGTATCTGAAAATGCTCGTAACGGTCGGGGTGTTCAATCCCGACTGCCTTCAGGTGCTCCCTTAAACCCGGCAGAATCTCGTCTGGCCTGATGTAGATCGCGTTGTCAGGAATGATTAAATCGAAGTCTCTTGTGTATGGCATGGTCGTGTTTTTTATGGTTGTGGAAAATTATTGGCGAACAGTGTAATTAGTGTGCTGCAATATCAGTCTGAGGTGATATTGCGCCGCTCATTTCCGGCCATGAATGACCTGGAAAGCCCGTCCAGTCAAGGGTTGGAGGATTTTGAGCGGCTCGCAGCATTAAGTTGGACTTCTTAATCATTTAACAAGATCAATCAATCGATATTGAGTGGAAAAATATCGATATTTTACGGTTATCTAAACATTTCATGAAGATAAAGGGTGCGAAAGGGGATGCGTTGACAGGTCTTTGAACGGATGTCCTCCTGCTCGCCTTCACTCACGGATGCCTCGCGGCGGATGGAGTCGTCGGAACGGGGGACCGGAGGGGCTGTATGGAAAATTGGAGGTGTGGGACGTTCGTCCGGCATTCGTTCTGGGGGTTCCTTGGGCTGGGAAGGGCTTTTCGTCACGAAGGATGGTCATTCCATCCCTTGGGATTGAGCTTCTACCATGATGGATTCCCGTTTCTCCATGGGAGATTGGCGTTTTCCCATGGGAGATTCCCATTTCCCCATGGGAGATTGGCGTTTTCCCACGGGGGATTCCCATTTCCCCATGGGAGATTGTCGTTTTCCCATGGGAGATTCCCATTTCCCCATGGAGGATTGTCATTCCTCCGTGGAGAATTTCCAAATCCGAGTCGGGATCAGCGGGTTTTGCGGGCTGTTTGGGCGTCGGATTCTTAGAGAATGGGGTCGAGACAGAACAATTGTAGTTCCTACGAATAAAAAATTAATACCTTAACACTTCGGCTATTGCAGTGATTTTCAAGCACTTACGCCAAGCTCCGGGTTTGATGATGAGGGGAGGTTGACGTTTTCTAGTTGCGAATCTTTTATCGGCTCATGATATTTTCCATAACTTTGATATTCACAGTAATTCAGAGTTGATCCAAACATGCACACACAAACACATAGAAAGAGTCCATATCATGAAAAAGAAAGCGACCTCTACCTCCCGGAAATTCTCCCCTGACACCGCCACGGCCATTCGGTCGGCGCGCTCGGTGGCTGAGAAAAAAGAACCTGCCTACACCACGGCTACCGCCCTGGACGTGGGTGATCCCCTGCCTGTCAATGACGGCGGACAGGTCAAGCTGGGCACCAAAGGCATGACCGACACGGTCTTCCTGCTCTTTGCCCAGACGGAGAATGCGGCGATGACGGGCAACCCGGCCTACACGACGCCTGCGCCCGCTGTGGCGGATATGGCGACGGCGATCACGGCCTATGGCGACCTGCTGGAGCAGATCCAGGCGGCGAAGATGTTGCTCAAGCAACTGGTTTCTGAAAAGGACACGGCGCGGGCGGACCTGGAACTGATGCTGAAGAACCGCGCGGCCTATGTGCAACTGACCAGCAATGGCAACACGGCCCTGATCCTGAGCGCGGGTTTCCCGGTGCGGGCGACGCCGAGCCCGGTGGGTATCCTGCCGCCGCCCTGGGGCCTGCGCGTGGATCTGAATGGGACGGTGGGCAAGATGCTGATCTACTGGGAGCCGGTGCTGAATGCCCGCAATTACCTGGTGCAGCAGGCCAGCATCGTGAACGGGGTGCGGTCGGAATGGACGCTGATCGATGTGCAGGGCAAGACGAACCTGATCCTCAACGGCATGACCGTGGGCATGCCGTATGTCTTCCGCGTGGCCGCCGGCGGCGGTAGCTCCGGCCGCAGTGACTGGTCCCCCGAAGTGGTGCGCACGGCGGCGTGATTTTGAAAAAACCAGGGAAAGGGACCACGGATAGTCGGATGGGTCGGATTTCTGAGTTTTGAGTAGCCGATTTATCCGATGATCTGGGGTCGGTTCGTGGCCTTCAACTCGTCGGTCAGAGAAGATGAACCACGGATGGGTCGGATAGGTCGGATTTCTGATTTCTGAATATCTGATCCATCCGACTATCCGTGGTTTCCCAATTCAATGCAGTTGGATATCCTCCCCATCCCCGTGCTGGGGATACTTGGCGCGATTGAGGACTCTTTTTTTGCCGAGGATGCGGTCATGGAAGTTGAGAATCAGGCCGATGTCGAGGCCTGTGATGGTCAGGTAACCGAGCATCTGGGCGTAATGACGGGAATGAATCTCGGTCACCACCTTGGCATCGACGATGACTTTTCCTTCCACAATGAGATCGGGCACCAGTTTGCCGATGAAGTGGCCTTTGTAATGAACGGGATACTGAAGCTGCTGATCGACACGTAGGCCTCGCTCGGCCATTTCGATCACCAGGGCATTCTCATAAAGTTTTTCGTCCAGGCCTGGCTTCAAAGCATTCAGCACGGTGATGGCTGCGCCGATGATGTTCCGTGTGATTTCCTGATGAGGCACTTCGATCATGAGAATAACCACCTAAATCATGAGGGTGGTTCGATCAAGTTTAACAACGGATGGGTCGGATTTCTGATTTTCTGAATATCCGACTCCATCCGATGATCCGTGGTCAATTCATGGCCTTCAACTCGTCGGTCACTGAGTATGAACCACGGATGAGTCGGATAGGGTCGGATTTCTAATCTTCTGATTATCCGAACTATCCGACTATCCGTGGTTAGTTCCTGGCCTTCAACTTTGAGAGGTTGGGGGCTTCCCCTCAAAGACGAATCTCCCGACGTATCTCAGGCGGTGCAGGTCTCTGCATTGGAGCTTGGTTGAATCTGTTCAGGATCGTCTGGGTGAATTGCCAATCTTGAAGAGCATCATAGGCGGCTATTTGGTGAATGAGGATGATGAAGCCAAAGGTCACCTGATAACTGCCTTTGACACATTTATGTCGCAGACGTCGCTGGGCTATCCAGGCACCGGGCCAGCCACCGAGGAGTTCCAGGAAATGCAGATGGGCCTCAGGGATACGCAAGTTTCCTGTGCGAGCTCGATGTTTGTCGCTGGCATAGGTCCGGTAGGTGACCAGACTGATCAATCCTGCATAAGCGGTCACCCATCGCGCATCCCATCCCTGAGCCCGCACGGCCAACACGGGCAGGATAAGAAGGGCCGCGAGCAGCAACAGGCTGAACAAGCCGAACCGCGCCGCTTTTCCTCTTGAGGGCTGCTGGGATGGGCGTTGGGGATTTTGGGGTCGGTTGGCCATGCTTGGGTTGTCTCTACCTGACTACTCCCAGAGTTTGCCTGCGGCCAGCCATTGGGTGACGAGATCTCGAAAGGCTTTGGTGGCGGGAGTTTCTTCTTCGGGGTTCCAGACAAGCACCAGGGGAACAGTGCGCTCGGGGGTGACGGAGAGGTAGCGCAGGGAGGCGGGCATAGCGGCGGCTGCGACGCTGTCGGTGGCGATGCCGACTCCGGCACCGGCTTCGACATAACTCAGGACGGTGCCCATGAGGCTGGGGTTGTAGGCGATGCGCGGGGTGAATCCGGCGGCACGGCAAGCGGCCAGCATTTCATCATGCAGGCCGACGCCTTCACGCCGGGCGAGCACGATGAGCGGCTCCTGGGCCAGGGATTTCCAGGTCACCGATGCTTTATCCGCCAGTGGATGATCCACCGGAACGACGATGCCTAACGGTTCCTTGCGCAAGAGCAGGGTCTCTAAAGAGCGCTCCCCCTGCCCTGGCAAAGGGCGAGTCAATGCGACGGAGAGGCGGCCTTTGGCGACCATTTCCCAGACTCGCTCCGGGGTGCGCTCTTCCAGGTGAACGGATACTTTGGGATAACGCTGGCGGTAGTCGTGCAGCAACCGTCCAAGAAACCTTTGCGTCGGCGGGCCGATGTAACCCAGCTTTAATTCACCCTCTTCTCCCGAGGCGGTGCGTTTAACACGCCGGATGGATTCTTCAAAGCGTTCTAACAACAAGCCTGTTTCATTGAGCAGGACCGCACCGGCAGGCGTGAGGGCGACGGTGCGGCGGTCACGCTCGATCAAACGCGTGCCGAGTTCATGCTCCAGCTCCTGCACCGCACGGGAGAGGGCAGGCTGGGCGATGTGCAAACGACGGGAGGCTCTGGAGTAGCTTAGCTCCTCCGCCACTGCCTGAAAATAACGCAAATGCCGCAGATCCATGATCTACGGCATTACGCTGAAAGCCTGAGTGAGGCAAGAAAATGGCGAGACTACTGAAATCTCGCTCTGAGAGATTAGGCCTTCTTGTCAGCCTTCTTCTGCTTGGCCCAGCGCAGACGCTGTGCGGCGGCGATCTTTTCTTTGGCCTCAGGGGACATGACGCGCTTCTTACGACCGGTCGGAGTGGTCTTCTCAGCCTTGGGGCCTCTCTTACCGACCTTGACTTCGCCACCACCATAGATAGCAGCCAGTTCAGCCTGAAGTTTTTCGATCTGGCGGGTGACCTCGAGTGCGCGGGTCAGTTGATCAACGGAAAGATTGGATGGTAGAGCCATGTAGGTGTTGTTGGTTATGAGAGGTTAGTCACCCATTCTTTGAGTATTCTTTACTCATGTCAATCAAAGGTTATACCTTTTTACACGGAATAACTTAAACTGACATCCCAGGAATCGCCCTGAGTCACGAATTAAGACTGAGGAAGATAACTTGCCTCGAGATCCACCTTGAACCTCCAGGTCACCACTTCATCCGGCTGTCCATCGGCACGTTTAAAGCTCAAAGTGACCGCACAATCTTCGCGGCGTAACCGATAAGGTAATTGGTAACTGACGATCATGGTCACCGGATCATAATGAGCGGGGACGGTGCCTAAACCGGCAATGCGTAACTTGACCGTGGCGGGCTGTACGGTGCCGACACGTTGAAGGTTGGCGCGAATGATCGGGCGACGTTCTTGAATGACTTCTTCGGGGGCGGGACTCAATTCAATGAGTTTCTTTCCTTCCGCATCTTTGGCATCGGCTTTGAGAAAATGATTGGAAGTGACGTCTCCGCGTCCGCGAAAACTGGTGGCCAATTTAAAGTTGGTATCGCTTTCTCCATGAATGATGAAACGACCGATCTTCCCCATGGGGGTATCCCAATTTACCTTCTGACTATTGACCGTGACTAAGGTCTCATAACCTACCTGGAGTCCCAACTCCGCCATGGAGTCATCAAAGACGCCGAAAGGATAAGCGAAACTGGTGCAGGTGCTGTCGAGATTTTTTTCGATGAACTCTTTGGAATCTTTCATCTCTGCAAGCACCCACTGAAGATGGTCTGCATCACTGCGACCTTTTTTGGCGCGAAGGCTTTCGTGAGAGACACTATGGCTGCCAATCTCGCAGCCGTGCTTCATCATCTCCTTGATCTGTGCCCAACTCAGACTACGCCCGCCGATATTGACATACTTTTTGTAAACATAGACGGTGAAAGGAAACCCATACTCTTTCAGCACAGGATAAGCATGGGTGTAAACTCCCTCCCAACCGTCATCCATGGTGATGACAATCGATTCTTCAGGGATGTTTTTCTGCCCTTTTCGCCAGGCTAGAAGATCGCTGAGCGGGATCACTGGGATTTCTGCCTCCTTGATGGCTTTCATCTGCTCGGCAAATTTGGAGGCGGAGATGATCATCGGACTGCCGCCGCGTTCACGAAAATCGTGGTAACCCAGGATGGAAACGACAGCCGATTTATTGAGTTCAAACGGCTCCGCCTTGGGGGGTAGATCCTCGACCTTGGCAGCCTCAAAAACCGAACTGTCCCGCAAACGCTTTTCCATTTCCAACTGCTCTGGCGTCAGGACGGGCTCGGGAGCTTTGGGTTTGGCCGCAGGCGGCGGCTCTTGGGTGAGACCGGCGGCACGGGCCAATCGGTCAAGCTTGGACTCAATGCGTTTGCACGCAGGAAGTCCGACCGAAAGAAGTAAGGAAAGGGAAAGCGTGAAGTAACGCATCCGCAGAGTTACATACAAGAGACCAGGAATGCAACCTTGACGCGTGGCTACCTTCACGCACACTAGATCTGTGCTCCGTATCCAGCTCAAATCCAAGATCCACCGCGCCACCGTCACTGATGCCAACATTCACTATGAAGGTAGCATCACCATTCCTGAAGACCTGATGGAGGCCGCCGATCTGTGGAATGGCGAGAAGGTCCTTGTCACGAGTGTCACCAGCGGTAACCGCCTGGAAACCTATGTGATCCCCGGCCCGCGAGGCTCTGCACAAATCATCGTCAATGGAGCGGCGGCGCACCTGATCAATCAGGGGCAGGTGGTGACCATCATGGGCTTTGGATTGTCTGAAACGCCTATTCAGCCCAAGCGCCTGCTGATGAACGAGCGGAATGAGATCATCAACACGACTGTCCTCTAATCAGGCAGCCAAGCGCCGATAGAGCTTCTCCAGGCTTTCAGGTTTTCGACAAGCCACCGCTGCCTCAGCCAAGATCATAGCCACATCCAATCGGCTGATCTTAATCCCCTGCTGCACCTGCCCCCACGAGGCGGCTTGCATTCGGCCCAGTGTTTTAATGCCTAACAAAAGAGGGAGGGAGGTGGCATAACGCAGCTTTCCATCGGCCACATGCTGCACATAAAGGAGACCGGATTCCAAATGATCCCGGCAAACCTGCATCCACTGTGACCACACCCGCTGCAATTCCGCCTCGCCGCCCAACCCGCCCGGCAAGTAACAGCGACCATCCTGCATATCCTCACCGATATCCCGCAGGATATTGATCAGTTGGAGTCCTTTGCCAAAATCAGCCCCCCAGCTTTTCATCTGTGAAAGTGGCACCGCGTTATCGAGTGAGTCGGGCTTCTCGATGCCACACATTTCGGTCCAAAACTCCCCTACACAACCGGCGACCAGCCAGGTGTATTCGTCCAGTTCCTCATCACTGTTCAAAGCACGCACCTGTTCATCGCCGGGGAAACGCTGAATATCCAAGATCTGGCCGCGAATGATATGGTGCAGCACCTCCCGGATCGATTTCAAGGCAGCACCTTGCATGGTTCCCAGCCAAGCGAGACCGTCAGAAAAGCGTTCCATAAGACGGCGCTCGGCTTCATCAGTCTGAAGCGTGACGAAGCGTGATTGAATCGTTTGGGTAAGACGCGCCTTTTCATTCTCCTGTCCCTGCACCAGGGCCTCGTAATCACGAAGACAGTCCAGGCGCAGTTCCGCAGGCACCGCCGCCGTATCGGCGATGGTGTCGGCTGTGCGAGCCAAAAGATAAGCCAGAGAGATCGGCTCCCGCAGTTCCTTCGGCAGGGCTTTGAGCGTGAGGTAAAAAGAACGCGAGACGGAGGCCAGCAACTGCCCGCCCAATTCGCGCTCATGGTGTGATTCATCAGACATGAGCCGCTGTGATAAGGGCTGACACAGATGCACTCCAGCACAAAGTGAACTCAGCGGGTGTGGTTAACAATGAAGTCCACAATCGGCGTGCTGTCATCGAGCCCATGCGGATGATGCCCCACGCCAGGTTTGACGATCAATGTGATGCTGCCCCCGAGGGCTTTATAACGTTCGGCCACGAGGCCTGTATTTTCATCCCAGGGCACGACCTCATCGGCATCCCCATAGACATGCAGCAAAGGCACGTTGTTTTTAGCCAGCGGTGCCAGTTGATCCACTGGATTGACTTTGGCCGCAATTGCCTCTTCGTCGTTTTTAAAGCCCCACAGTTTCAGCACAAGTCCCCAATTCTTTGGATCACCCTTCCCCTTCCCTTTGCCTCCCGGCCAACTTTTAAAATCGCAGACCGGAGCATCTGCATAAATACAAGAGACCTTGTCCGGATTGGCAGCAGCCCAATTATAGCAATACAATCCCCCACGACTTAAGCCCACCAAAGAAGGCTTCTTACTCAAACCATAACACGAGGTGAGCTCCTGATAAAACACATTCCAATGTTTCACAGCCGGTGGTGAGCCAAGCATGTCCTGAACCTTAAGGTAGGCGATATGATAACCCTTCTCTAACAAGGCAATATCTGGAGCAGGCTTATGACCAAAGAATTCGCCATGCCAGCCCCAGGGATTGCCTGGCGCAGGATTTCGCGGCACAACGACTGTCGCAGGCTTGCCATCAACGATGAAGTCATACCTTACGTAACCGTTCCAGTCCGAAAGAGTGCCGGGGAATGCTTTTGACTGACCTTTAGCGAGACGACGGGCCACGGCCTCAAGTGAATCCGCCTGCTTCTCTGCCTCCGGCAACGGCAGCCCCGCCTTGACTCCCGGACGCCTATGCCCGGTCTCTGTCAGCCAGGCATCCCGCAGGAGGTTTTGTTTCTTTTGAATGAGATCAAAAATAGCGGCTCCGTTCGGATGCACAGGTTTTCCCTCAGCCGTCACTTGAAGCCCCCAATGTTGCAAAAGAGGTTGGGCCATGACGAGATGACCGGAAGCGTTGGGATGAATACCGTCTTTGGAAAAGGTAAACTGGGCATCGCCTTTTCGAGCCTCGGCCATCGCCTTGACCATGGCCTCATGCACATCCAGAACCTGCCATCCATCAGCGCGCCGGGCCATGAGCCATTGTGAATACGCCGCGAGCACCTCGTCATAACCGGCATAGGGTTTTGGATAATCCTTGAGTCCCGCAGGCAAAACCTTTTCCCGAATCGGCAGAGGGTCAAAAACAGCCGGTGTCAGATGAAGGATATCCGCGCCTGAAGCGGCAACTTTCGCACGCAGTTTCAGCATTCCGTCTTGATAGGCCTTCATGCGTTCGGGACTGAGCGGGTAATAAATCCCGTCATTCATCCCATAACAGGCGATGACCATCTGCGGTTTTATCTTGCTGAGTATCCGGTCGAGTCGTTCGTGCAAATCAGGCCTCGGAAATTGACCTCCTGCATGGCCTTCCTCTGACAGGCCAGAGACTGTTTCACTGGATAAGCCCAGGTTAATGACTTTATACTTTTTTTCAGGATGCTGCGCGACCAATGCCGCCTCAATGATCTGCACATAGGTGCCGCCATACGTAATGCTATCTCCCAAAAAAAGAATCCGCTCAGTCTCAGGCAAAACGGCATGCAGCGGCAATAGAAAGAGACAAAGAAATGAGACGGTGAATAGACGCATGTGAGTGAGCCAATACGGAATACTGCAGATCATCTGATCATGCTTTGGGGCGTAAGTTAACGCAACTCAGCCTCGGTCCAGAAACTGCTGCGATCAGCCGTTGCGGCGCGCACGGCTTTGACTTGTTCCGGGGTGACTGCGGGGGCTTGGTTCCCGAAGTTTGCGCGGACGTAAGTCAGCACATCCGCCATCTGCTGGTCGTCCAATCCCATGGGCGGCATGGGCAGCGGAGCCATTTGCTTAAACTCCTTCCCATCCACCTGAATCGGCCCATTGAGTCCATGCAGGATGATTTTGATCAGCCGGGCGGGATCACCTTTGATCCAATCCGTGCCTGCGATGCTCGGATAGACACCCGGCAGGCCTTTACCTTCTGGCTGGTGGCAGTTCAGGCAGAGGGCATCATAAACAGCCTTTCCAGGATGGGCGACGACCGGGGCGGCGTTGGCGATCTTTTTGACGTAGTCGGCCTGGGTGGCTTTGCCATGGAAGGTTAGTTTGGCCAGCACGGGCTGCCATTGCGGCTGGAGGGCGCGGACGGCTTGTTTGAGGGCGTAGTCCAGGAACTTGTCCGTGGGGTGATCCAGCACCTGGGTTGCCACCTCGATGGTCTCAGGCTTGGCGACTCGTGCACAGGCCACGACGGCCTCCAGACGGACACGTGGATGTTCATCATTCGCGCTTTTCGCAAGCAGGGTCAGGGCATCCTGCAAATGAGCTGCCCAGGCACCGATAACACGTGTGCCATAGGCGCGGACACGGGCGTCCTTGGCCGCAAGGAGACGGGTTAGCAGGGCCGGATTCGGGGATTCATGGGCCTCGTAGATGCCACAGGCCTCCATGAGCTGATGCTCATCCTGGGTTTTGGCAACGCAGGCATCGGCGGCTTTGATCACATCGTTGGTTGGGCCGTCAAAGAGCAGGCGCTTGGCCTGATAACGGGTCCAGCGTTCCGGGGAAGCAAGTTGCTCCAAAAGCTGGGTCGGTGTCATGTCCGCCAGGGCGGGCTGTTTGACCGATGCGCGACCTTTGGCCGTGATGCGCCAGATGCGGCCATGAGTGCGGTCGCGGCGCGGATCGGCATAGCTGGCCTGGTAGTGACCGATGACGGGATTGAACCAATCGCAGAGATACATGGCTCCGTCAGGACCGACGCTGACATCCACAGGACGGAAGGAGGGATCGGACGATTTGACGAGTTTGGGAAGCTGGGTCGTTTTGAAACCGGAGCCAGCATCTTCAAAGCGATGCAACTCGACCACGCTGCCAAAGTAACCCCCGATGAGGGCGGTGCCCTGGATGTCATAAGGCAGGGCTTTGGTGCCGACGATGTCGATGGAGTTGGTCTTCGGGCTGGTATCAAACAACATGCCTATGGGGTGGTATTCATCGGGATCTTTGATCGCGATCAAACCGGGCGTGCTGAAGTAACCCGCCGGGCGGTCGCCGCTTTTATGAAAGACTTGATTGTAATCATCAAAGGCGACTCCCCAGCAGTTATGCCCGGCTTTGCCCCCGTTGAAAAAGGCGTCCATTTTTTGGGTGCGTTTGTTGTAGCGCCAAACGCCTGCTTTTTCCAAAACAGCCAGGCCATGAGCCGTCTCCACTCGTGAATAGGCATGCAGGCCCTGGGTGAACCAAAGACTGCCATCGGGACCGTGGCAGATAGAATTCACGAGCTGATGGGTGTCACCGATACCGAAGCCAGAATAGAGCACGTTTTTCACATCGGCCTTGCCATCGCCATTGGTGTCTTTGAGGTGCAGGATCTGATCAAAGTCACAGACATAGACACCGCCGTCGCCAGGTTCCACGCCTTGGACCATGGTCAGGCCTTCGGCAAAGCGGGTGGACTTGTCCGCTTTGCCATCGTGGTCGGTATCTTCGAGGATGAGGATGTAGTCGCTGGGTTTGACGCCCGGAAGCGTGTGCGGGTAGGTCGGGGAACAGGCGACGTAAAGGCGACCACGTTCATCCCAGGAAAACTGGGTGGGTTTGGCCACATCCTGGTCTTCCGAGGCAAAGAGATTGATTTCATAACCATCAGCCACGGTAAAGGCGGCCATCTGCTGGACGGGCGACAGGACGGATGCGGCAGCCGGGGCAGGTACTGCGACTGGACTGTTTTCTTCAATTGGCTCACCTTTGGCAATGGCGAGAATGCGCGCATCCAGTTTGGCGACGAGAGGTTTGTGGCTTTCAAAGCTTTCGCGCAGAGAAGGGGCGTTCTCGGCAGGCTTGCCGAACATTTGAGTCACTCGATCTCCATAGACAAAGGACCAGTTGGCAGGACGCCAGCAGTCAAACCAAAGACGATTCTTTTCGACAATGGCTTCCTTGAGGGCGGCCAGGTCATCGGCATCGCTGCTGGAAACGCCAAGCTGTCCGGCAATGAGGCGTGCGACCACGCGCAGGCCTTCAGCATTAAGATGCAGGCCGTTGTCGGTCAGGCGTGGGTCACGGCTGTTGCGTTCGGACAAGGGTGTGAACAGGTCCACGTAGATGGCGCCCCGCTGCTTGGCAATGTCGCGGACGACATTGGCATAGAGGGCCACGTCATCGTTGCGCAGAGTGAGGTCCGGAGCGTGAGGGGCGGTCGGTTTTTCAAAAGGCATGGGGCCCACCAGGACGAGTCTCGGAGTGACGCCGCTGAACTGGTCTAACAAGCGATGGTAAGCGGACTGAAACTCGGCCAGCCGTGCCTTGCCATCGAAAGACTCGACCTGGCCAAACTGGGCAATGACAATCCTGGCATCAGTCGCCTGAAGCTGCGCCTTCCAGTCACCAAAGTTCAAATCGCGCCATTGCTCATACACGGTATCGCCCTCCCAGGCCATGCTGCGAAAGCGCGGAGCCTGCCCGGCCAGGGATTGGGTCAGCAGGGCTTCGAGTTCACCCGACTTCTGTTCGCGAACGAAGTTGGTCTGGCCGGTCATGATGATGACCTCGTTTTCGTTTACCTGGAACTTGCCATCCTTGAACGGTGAGCGCGCTGTGGCCTCTGCGTCAGGATTGCCAAAGCGGTTGAGGATTTCCTTTTCACCCGGAACCAGCGCATCCGGGAGTTCCTCAATGGCGATGTTACGGAAAGCGATCTCCGCTTTGCATTTACCATGAATCTGAAGGGCGATGTGGCCTTTCGGTGCGATGTCCGGTCCGCGTTCAGTATAGTCCACCGTGCGGACACCATTCACGACCAGCCGGATGCGCTCGGCTTCCGCAATGATCTCATACGTGTTCCATTCGCCGGGCTTCTCCGCTTTTTCGATGACTTCCTTCACCGCTTTGGCGAGCATGGTTTTGCGGCGTGATTCATCATAAAGGCAGCCGCTGTATCCGGCCCCAATGTCGGCCTGATAACCAAACATTTCGTTAGGTGGTTCCGCAATGCGTACACTGCGGAACTGCACGCCTCCGTTCACGAAGCCCTCGGTGCCTACGAGTTTGTATTCCAGCTTGAGATGAAAATTCCGATACTGTTTTTTGGTGGCCAGGAATTCGTTCTGGGGATTTCCCTCCATCGAGCCGCCGACGATGGTTCCATCCACAATGCGCCAGACCTTCGTGGTCTCTCCCTCCCAGCCCTGGAAGTTCTTGCCATTGAAAAGAGTCACGGGAGCAGCCGTAGCGGAGGTGATCAGCAGACAGGAGAGAAAAAGACGGAATAGCATGAGGAAAAGACAGGGACAGAACGCGATGAATCTCCAGATGCTTGCGACATCTCAGACTCAATGCCCGAACAACCGGATGAGAAGCTTGCCGAGGCGGCACCCGGGAAAATCAATACCTCAGCAGATCACGCAGGGCTGCGGTGATACTGGACGTGGTCGGGCGATGGGTTTTCCAGAGATTGGGATGATACGGGATCGGCGTATCTTTGGAGTTCAGGCGCATCGGCGGCGCATCCAGCATGTGGAAGGCCTCGCTGCTGACACGGGCGATGATTTCCGCTGTCACTCCGCCCCAGGGGAACGCTTCACCCACGGCCAGCAATCGCCCCGTGCGAGAAACGGAGGCCAGGATGGTATCTGTATCCATGGGCTTCACACTGCGCAGATCCACAACCTCGACTTGATAACCGTCCTGCTGCAGCTCTTCAGCAGACTTCAGCGCTTCATGCAGCATAGCGCTGTAGGCCACCACCGTCGCGTCACGGCCAGGGCGGGCAATACGTGCCTTGCCAATGGGCAGGGACTCGCCAAAGCCCTCGGACTTCAGGTGGTAGTAGAGAAACTTGTGCTCGCAGAAGATGACTGGGTCATTCAGCTTCACACTTTCCAGTAGCATCCAATAAGCATCTTCGACCGTGGCCGGTGTTAGAATGACGATTCCTGGATAGTGCGCATAGATGCTCTCCATGCTCTGGCTGTGGAAAGGACCGCTGCCAGGAGTGCCGCCGGAGGGCATACGAATGGTGATGGGGCAGGGGGTGCCAGTGCGCCAATAGAGCGTGGCAGCCTGATTGACGATCTGATTAAAACCGACCGAGGAGAAGTCTGCAAACTGCATCTCGATGATCGGGCGCGCGCCCTCGATGGCTGCACCCACCGCCATGCCAATCATGGCATCTTCGCTGATGGGGGAGTCGAAGACACGTCCGGGAAACTCCCGGCTAAGGTTTTTCGTGGCTTTGAAGGCACCTCCGAAGGTGCTGATGTCCTGGCCGTAAAGGAAGACGTTGGGGTCGGAGCGAAGCGCCTCATACTGGGCCTCGCGAATGGCTTCTAGGTAGGTGATACTCATCCGTGCTGTCCTTCTACAAGCTCACTGGTGGACAAGGCGTGCCAGGTTTCCCGGTAGGGATCGGGAGTCGGTTCTTTGCTGGCAATGGCCTGGGCGGCGTCCACTTCGCGCCGGGCTTGTTCTTCCCAAGTGCGGATGTCCGATTCGGTGAGCCAGCCAAGTTCAATAGCCTGCCGCTTGGCGACTTCAATGCAATCTCGTGCTTCATGTTTATGCTTGGCAGAATCAGGAATATAGGAGGCGTCGTCATGTTCACCGTGGCCGCCCAGGCGGAGCAGCCTGCCAACGACCATCTGCGGGCCGTGACCGGCGCGGGCGCGGGCAAAGGCGGTGCGGAAGGTGGCCACACAGGCCAGGAGGTCGGTGCCGTCCACGCTGTGACCTTCAATGCCGTAACCGATGGCACGGTCCACCAGATCCTCGCAGGCATATTGGCGGGCCGTCGGCGTGGAATAGGCAAACTGATTGTTGGCCACACTGACAACCAAGGGCAGCTTTTCCACGGCGGCCATGTTCAGGCCCTCATGAAAGGCCCCGGTCGAGGTGCCGCCGTCGCCAATACTGGTGGCCCCGACACTATCGCCCAGGTTGCCGCGCAAGCGACGGGCAAAAAGGGCTCCGGCAACGACTGAGACCAGACTGCCCAGATGGGAGATCATAGCCAGATAACCTTCCCTTGGACGGCCACGGTGGATGTTGCCGTCACGTCCGCGCATCGGCCCGGTCACCGTGCCCAGGTAGGTGCGCATGCAGTCCAGGATGGGCTCACCGTAGGCGATGCGCCCGGCCTGGTCGCGGATGAGCGGACCATAGATGTCCTTCCCCAGGCGGATATTGTTTCCTGCCGAGGCGCTGAAGGCCTCCTGGCCACGGCCCAGGTAAACGCCGCCGACAATGCGGCCGCCAGCGCGGTAAAGACTGCCGAGCTTCTCCTCCAGAATGCGGGAGAGAATCATGCAGCGCAGGGTCTTCAGAAAGTCCTCACGCAGATCCGCAGAGGCGGCGACATCAGGGCTGGGGAGCGTTGAGGTGGCAGACACGGTGGACATGGGTGTTTTAACCTGCTATGAGGCCAAGCAGGTTTCGTGACGATGTTTTCACATCCGTCAGGGATTGTCCAGAGAGGAAACCTGCCCTCTCCGGACAAGAGCAATAACGAATCAGGCCCACAGATTTTCAGGATAGGCCCCACTGGCGACAAGGGCACGGATACTGGCGACGACATCGGCCTTGTCTTCAGGATAGGTGACCCCGAACCAGGAATCATTGGATTCGAGAACAGTCACATCAGCCTTGCCATCACGAATCAAAACGTCCACTTCCTTTGGCACATAGCATTCTGCTTTGAGGTCCGTCCCGTTGGATTCCAGAAATTTGGTGAAGGCAGAGCGCAAATGGCCAAAGATATCGGGTGTAAACCCAAAGAAATTCATGGATACAACCTCTTCACCGGTCAGGGCGAGAGGCGGCTCGGCCTCACGATTTTCGGCACCTGTTGCGGTTCTAAAGATCTTGGTCATCTCTGTAACGGAGCTGAGCATCCCATCAGGACCCCGGGTGCAAACACCGCGGGCCACGCTGCCATGATCAGAGAGGGTATTTTTCAAATAGAAGCCAACCATGGAGTAGTGGCTCTTGCCATCGGCAGGACGTTCCACTGCGAGATCGGCACCGATCTTGGCAAAGGCATCACGACCATAGAAGTCGTCGGCATTGATCATTAGGAAAGGCTCGTTCACCACACCTTCGGCGGCCAGCACAGCGTGCGCCGTGCCCCAGGGTTTGGTGCGGCCTTCAGGTAGGGAAAAACCAGCGGGTAAATCATTGATATCCTGAAAGGCGTAATCCACGGCGATACGGTCACCGAACTTACTGCCGATCTGATTGCGGAACTGCTCCTCAAAGTCGCGGCGAATCACAAAGACCACTTTGCCAAAACCGGCGCGGATCGCATCGAAAACGGAGTAATCCAACACCACTTCGCCTGAAGGCCCCATGGCATCGAGCTGTTTAAGACCGCCGTAACGACTGCCCATTCCGGCAGCAAGGATGAGAAGAGTAGGCTTCATGTGAGAAATAAAAATCGAGGACGTATTGATGGACAGGCTATGCGAGGCGTCAACTGACGTTCCGTGCGCAATTGAGCTCTTTTTTACCAGAGCGCTGCCTTTAGCGCCTGCAAATCTTGCAGGCGACGCACCATCTCATGAGAAGCGGTCTTACCGGTCGCAAAAAATGCGGCGCGGATACGCTCTCGAGGCATTTGACAACGCTCCGTTAAAAGATCCACAATGGCTTCATCATCGCGATGAAGGAGTTGCGGATGCAAACGTATGGCTTTTGCACGCACCGCATCGGCAGCCGCAGAAAGCAGAATTTCAGGGCGGTTGAGTCGATAAAAAAACTGTCCAAGCGCACCGATGTGATCTGCAAAATGCTTCGTATCATGCAGTTCCACCTGTCTCATGGGACCAAAGCGCGGCATGTGCATCCATAACCAAACGAGCGTGACCAAAGCCAACCCCGTCAAAGGCATCCAGGCACGCTGCCAAAGGAGGCTCCAAAAACTGCGTTGAAGGGACACCAGGAAATGAACCTCACGATATTCCTCCCCGACCAATGCCAAGAGCCAACGGGCATGATCATTTTCATCCAGATAACGGTTCCTCAAAGGTCGGGCATGATTGAGAAGCGTCACACGCCCGGCACCGTAATGTAAGCTCAAAGAAGTGGCTTGATCCTTGTTCCCGGTCGCGTATTCCCCCCGACGCAATTCACGTTCGAGGGAGAGTTTCAGCATATCGGGGAAGTCCACCTCAAAGCTCTCATCTGCATATTCGATCACGCTGCGCTTTGTCGGAACATCTTCAGGTTCTTGGATGCGTTTTCTGACCTGCCCCGCTGGCAAAGGCTGATCATCTTCTTTTTCATCCGCTTCCTCTTTCTTTTTTTCCAGGTCTTGGGTCAATTCCTTCAAAGCCTTGATGTTTTCGGCTTTCACCCCAAGTTTTTCCAAGATGGGGTCGGCCCGATCCTCGTTTCCAGCATAAGCAAAGGTGGTTAAGCTGCTGAAAAGCCCCCAGTCATTGTAAGGTGAACATCCGGCCATGGCATAAATGAGATGACCTCCATCCATCGTCCACTCCAGCAGTTGACTGGCTCGCGCCTCTGGCATACCGGCTTCCGCAGAGAGCAAGATCACACCCTCTTCGGCATAGGGCAAAGTTTTGAAAGTCAGGAGGCGCTCTGTGTGATGCCCGTATTCTTCGAGGAGCTGTTGCGCGGCAAGGAATGGATCCAAACGGGCCTTGCCACGATAGCCCATAGGGATGGTCAGATCCTCCCAATGACCGCTGCAACCGGTCATCCAGGGCAGCATCATCAAACATAGCGCTGCACTGGTAAATAAGCGCTGTTGCTTTGACTTCACTGGCCCCTTGGAAAAAGGCCATGTGCGACACAACTGATCAAACTCATGCTCTTGAGCCTCATGCCCCGCATAGGCTGCCCGGACCCAAATGAGAGTCAGTTGGCGAAAAAAATCTGTAACTGAATCATCCCCGAGTTTGGCCACCTGCATGAGGCAGTCGTCTTCCGTGTCGCTATCACGAATTGGCAGCCTTTGATGATCCACCAAACGAGACAAGGAACCACGATAAAGCAGGCTCAAGGCTTCACGAATCTGGCCGGAAAACCAAGCGCCACGGGCCGCCGCCACAATGTCTTCAGGCAAACTTTCACGGGCAATATCCAAACCCATCACTACCCGGGGACCATCGGGAACTTTGACCTCTCGGGCTTTCGCTTTTGGCAGACCAAGGAGGTGCTTGTTTTGGATCAGCCAGCGAATCGTCACGATCAGAACAAACGCCAATAAAGCGAATGCGATGATGTAAAAAAGCCACATTAACAGATAGCCCACGACCTCAGACCATTCGCCGCCTGTTTTTTTCTCATCGTCCGGCACCCAGACACGCTGCGTGCGGCTGTGTTCTTTGAAGTCGGGATGATCGAGGATGTTTTTCAACACCGCTTCCACGCCCTGAGTTTGATCTTGAGCCGAGGGCTGCTGCGCCATCATTCCCCCAGGCAAAAACAGCCCCAGCGCCATTAAGGCCACGACAACCGGTCGAAGACGCGCAGCCAGCCGTCGGAAAACCAACTCGATATCCCAGCCTTCGATCTTGATGCGTGAGTTAAGATAAAGACCAAAACCTGCGCCGACATAAAAGGGCTCGATCAGGGTCATCGCCAAAAGATAAAGAATATTGCTAAACCACTGCTGCTTGAGCGATGTCTCCATGTAAGCATCCGGGTTTTGGAAAATCTCCCCCCAGTCCGGCAGGCCTGATGAAGGCCCGATCGTGCTGGCTAGCGCCATGAACCCTAACCAGGCTGCGATTTCCAGCTTCACAAAAACCCATGTCAGGCTGGCACCGCTGCTACCGCCATCAATCGCCAGAGACTTGACTCGTTTACCAACCGACTTTCCTCGCTGCCCCTCCAGCATCCAGACAGGAAGGGCAAAACTGCGAATGAAAGAAAGCCGCCTGAGCAAGAGCGCTGAAATCAAAAAACGTGACCAAAGGCGCGGCCACTGGCGCAGGGTTTCTTTAATAGTCGGAGTTGCGCCAAAAGCAGCGCGGCTCAGATAAAACAGCGGCACACGACCATAGAGAGGCTTTAACCACCAAGCGATGACACCGAACCAGATGGGATGCTCCCACAGCAACACCCCCAGCAGTGTCCACAAAGGCATCACCGTGATTGCCCATAGGGAGAGAAGGCCTCCATAGTCGCGACGCACCAAGGCGCAGCCCAAATCCACAGCTTCCCAAGGCAAGCGTGGACGCAGCGCAATAGTCAGGTCTTCAAGCCTCATGACGCTCCTTTCCGCTGAGAAAGAGATAGCTCAACGTCAGCACCCACATGAACCCACCGACGATGTAACGCAGCAAAGGGGGAAAAGGATTGGCGGACCAAAACCCCTCAATGACTGCCGCAAAAGCAGTCATGAGTGCCGCACCTGTGATCAGAACAATCGCTTTCCGCCCACCCAGCACCAGAGCTGTGCGCCGATCATACGGTCCGGGCTTCACCAAAGACAATCCCAGACGCATCCCCGCCATTCCAGAGATCACCACCCCCATCAGTTCCGGCGCTGAATGCCCGGCCACAAAGGCGTAAAACGTCTCTGGATTACACGCATGATGCACATACCCGGTGGCGGCACCGATATGGGCTCCATTGAACAGCATGATCACGATGGACCCGACACCGCCTAACAATCCCCCGGCAAAAGTGCGCAAATCAATCCCCACATTGTTCCAAATGTAGAAAGCGAACATGCCAAAGTTAGACCCAAATTCCTCTCTCATGTAATCGAGGGGAGAAGTCCCTTGCCCATACATCTGCTCCATCTGAATCATGCCTTCAGGCCCAAGGATGGACATCGCCCATTCGGGATCAAAAGGTGTCCAGATAGCCATGAAAAGGAAGGGCAACCAGAACATGGCCATGCAAAACCAGAAAAGCCCCCGCTCCTGCCGCACTGCACGGGGAAACTCATGGAAAACAAGCTGCGCCAATCGTTCCCAGCCGCCGCTGATCCGCCGCTCCAGCACCCGATAACCAGTGATGGCCAGGGAATTCAACTTGCCCACCAAACGCGGCCCATACATGCGGTGTTGAGCCACGCTAAGGTCATGACAGATCTGGCGAAAGAGTTGCGGCAATTCCTCCACCCCCTCCGCTTTCTTACCGGACTCCACTTCGTCGATCAGCGTTTGCAGACGCTGCCATCGTTCAGAGTTTTCTTTTTCAAACTGAGCCGGATTCATGATCGCGATCTAGGTTAGCCCTGGGTTCCCTTTTGCAGCCATACGCCAATGCTGCATGTCTGGCTCAAACCAGATATACCGGTTTTTCCGGTCAGCGGCTCCAATAAATCCGTCAACTCCATCTTGCGTGCGTCAGACCACTGCGGCGCACGCTCCAGGAACTGCAGTAACGCCGCCTGCTCTGCACGCGCCAGAGCTACCGGCGGGGCCAGGGCCTCTGCATTCACTTTAAAATCAATCGGCTTAATGACCTCCGGCTCGGCATAAATCACCACCGTATCCGCCACCAAATCCCCGAGGCGCTGGAAACGGCGGCTGAACAAACAGCAGACCAATCCAAAAAGATAAAAGCCCGGCATGAAATCAATCACACGCAAAAGATTGCGGATGATGGACTGAGGCAAGCGCACTGGAGCACCGGAAACACTGGCTACCTTGAGTCCCATCATCCTCTGCCCAGGAGTGGCAGCCCGTTTGCCCATTTCAAAGATCACATTGTAAAACCAAGACAGGACAAACGCGGTCAAAAGGAAAATCCCCATCGCGGTCATGCCCCCCATACCGATGGAAAGAAACAACAGGGTCAGCCCGATGGCCCCCAGAATGAGGCCAAAGATCAATAGATCCACCAACCAGGCGACACTCCGCGCCGCTGGTCCGGCCACCCGAAGATGGATCTCGACGCCATCGGCGAGTTCCACCGGTTGGAGGGTGTCAGCAGGGGGAAATGCAGGCATGGAGTGCGAGAATGATCCTGAATGAAGCGGCACACGCTGTCTTTGACAACCTTAGAGTGAAAGTTCTACCGCCTTCCCCATCATCAGGCTGCTTACAATCACAAACGCAAAAGCAAACGAACCCCAAAGTCGGCATTCCACCAAACAAACCCGGTAAGAATGAAGGCCATTATACATGCCAGGATGCTCACTAGAATGACCTCCAGCAGCTTGGTCAAAACAAGGGCACGGCGAGAGACACCCAGATCGTCGAGTGTATTGAATTCGCGCTTTCTCAGACGGAAGGACAGGGCAAAGACCAAAGCGGCGACGCTGAGGGCGGCGAGGGCGATGAGTCCGAGGAGGGTGAGGGCCAAGGTCTCGACCTGGAATAGGGTGGCCATGAGTGCCTGGAATTCATTGAGGGGGCGGATCAACTGGGCGGGGTGGTCGGCCTTCGCATAACGACCGGCGAGGATGGCCTCGGCCTTGGCATCGGCGGGCCAGAAAAGGATGGCGCTGAGGGGGTAGGCGCTGGTGTCGCCATGGAAGTGAAAGGTGGGCAGGTTTTTCTCCGTGACCTCATTCCACATGCGGACACTGGCGTTGCCGACGACGTTGCCGGCCTCTTTTTGCAGGATGGTGTCCTCCGTGACGAGGTCGTCATGCCCATGGGCAAGGCCTTCGATCAACCAGGTTGTCTTGAGGTCAACAAAGACGGCGGCATCGTCAGCGGTGCCATTGGCGGTGAGGACGCCGGTAATGCGCATCTTCAGCGGGTAGATGCCAGCCATGTCAAAGACCTGCTCCTGCGAGGAGAAGAGATGGTCGCCGATGGTTAGGCCGTGGGTGCGGGCCAGTTGCGCACCGATGATGCAGTCGCCCAGGCGGCCAAACATCCGGCCCTGGGCGAGACTGAGTTTACGAAACGGAAAGTAATCGAGCTGGGTGCCGACGATGGGGGCCTGCTGGGCGTGGAAGCGGGTGTAAAGCGGGATGGCGGTGCCGAGTTTGGCCACGCGGACTTCGTCGAGAGCTTTGACCGTGAGCGGGGGCAGCGGCTGACGTTTGAAGTAAAGCGCGGTCAGCAGCAGATCCAGTGCACTGCCTCGCGCACCGATGACCTGCGGGGTGGAGGCGGCCCGTGCATGCATGGCGTTTTCCGCCGAGATGAGAATCACCCGGATGGATACCGGAAGGGCCAGCACCAAACCCAGCGCGGCGGCAAGCAGGAGGGTCTGCCCCCGATGGCGGGCCACGTAGCACCAGGCGAGATGGAGGCAGGCGCGGATCATGCCAGGAGGTCCTCCACACGGAGGTTCTTAGTAAACAAAGGCATCAACTCCGTGTCATGAGTCACCATCACAAGGCAGGCTTTGTTTTCGCGGCTGTACTCCAGCAGCAGATCCATGACCAGTCCACGACGACCTGCATCCAGCGAGGCGGTGGGTTCATCGGCAAAAACGAACTGAGGCCGATGCGCCAGCGCCCGTGCAATGGCGACGCGCTGCCTTTCCCCCTGGGACAAGCGGCTGGTCAGTCGGTTCCAATGCGGGGCGATCTCCAACCGGGTGGCGAGGTCCAAGGAGGTCTTGGAGATGTCTTCAGCTCGATGATGAAAGCGGGTGGGCAGCAGGATGTTTTCCTCGACCGTGAGGTAGTCCAGGAGGGCGAAGTCCTGGAAGATGAGACCGATGTTTTCCAACCGGAAACGGCGGCGCTGCTCGGCTGGTAGGGAGGTCAGCGGAGTCTCACCACACACGACAGTGCCCGCATCTGGCTGAAGCAGCCCCGTCATCAGACGAAGGAGGGTGGTCTTCCCCCCGCCACTGGGTCCCAGGATGGCCAGCGGCTCCCCTGCCCTGACCTCAAGGGACTTCACCGACAGGCGGAAGTCGCTGCCGGGGTATTGAAATCGCAGGTCGGAGAGGGAGAGCATGGGGTGTCAGGCTCAACGACTACGGAAGCGGGCGATGCGCTCTTCGATTTCTTTGGTGATCTTTGTCACCTCGGCCTGATCCGAGGGCAGCAAATGCTTGGTGAGTTCCTGCAAAAGCGGGCCGGTTTCCACCCGATGCTGGAAAAGCAGGTTGGCAATGTCCCCTTCATACAAGCTGACCCGGGTGAAATCCCCCTGCCGATAAAGAGATGGCAGCGCATACAGTTTCATGAGGACCAGCCCGGCAGGTGTGGCGCAGGCGATGTTATGCCCCAGGATCTGGCGGATCTCCGCATGCTGACGGCAAATCAGATCAAACAGAGGGTTTTCACTCAACAAAAGCTCCACGCGAAGTCCTGCGTAGCTAGCGAGACGAAAAAAACCTTCTCCGCTTTTAACCTCAATCTCCGAGACCTGCGGGAGAACCGAGGTCGCAAGGATCAGGTCGATGTCTTCCGTATTTCTCCCAGGCACATGCTGGAGCAGGGCCAATCCTCCCACCAAGACAAATGGGACTTTCCGGTCTGTGAGCAGTGCGAACAGCTTTTCGACAGCCTCCGGGACGCTTTCGAGATTCATGAGCGCGGTGCGGTTGGGTGCGTTGAGCTTAAAGATCTGCGCATTCAGCAGAACTTGACGGATGTCTGGAGCTGTCAGTACAGCGGGCACATCTCAAGATGCCTGCGGAAGAGTCCTCCCGCAAGCCTGCTCATCGCATTACACTCTGACCATCGCAGGTTCTGGATACTCGAAGGTGCGGCCTTCAAAGTTGCGGATGATGGTGCGCTGCTCGTCTCGGAGGAGCACATAGTCTGGGTTGACCGGGACCTTACCGCCGCCGCCGGGGGCGTCGATGACAAACTGCGGCACGCCATAGCCGGTGGTATGGCCACGCAGTTGCTCGATGATCTCGACGCCGGCGCTGACGCTGGCGCGCAGGTGGGAGCTGCCCTGGATGAGGTCGCACTGATACAGGTAGTAAGGGCGCACACGGCACATGAGGAGCTTGTGAACGAGGGACTTCATCACCTCGGCATCGTCATTGACGCCACGAAGGAGCACGCTTTGATTGCCCAGCGGCACACCGTGGTTTGCCAGCATTTCCAGCCCGGCTTTGACCTCGGTGGTCAGCTCGCGCGGGTGATTGGTGTGGATGCTCAGCCACAAAGGATGGTAACGGGCGAGCATCTGGCAGAGTTCCGGCGTGATGCGCTGCGGCAGGAAAATGGGCACGCGGCTGCCAATGCGAAGGAACTCGATGTGCTTGACAGAGCGGAGGCGCTTCAAAATGGCCTCCAGCTTGCCGTCGCTGAACAGGAGCGGATCGCCTCCGCTGAGGAGGACGTCGCGGACTTCGTCGTGCTTTTCCAGGTAGCGGAAGGCGGCCTCGTAATCGGTGTGCAGTTCCTGTTCCCCCACGCCGCTGACGACGCGGCTGCGGGTGCAGTAGCGGCAATAGCTGGCGCAGCGATCGGTAACGAGGAAGAGGACACGGTCCGGGTAGCGGTGGACCAGACCCGGCACGGGCATGTGACTGTCTTCACCACAGGGGTCCGCCATTTCGTCCGGGTCTTCCCAGGTTTCTTCGATGCGGGGGATGACCTGACGGCGGATCGGGCACTCGGGGTCATCGGGGTCGATGAGATTGAAGTAGTGCGGAGTAATAGCCATAGCCAGCTTGTTGCCGCTGAGCAGTACGCCAGCACGTTCTTCATCGATCAGAGTCAGGTGCTCCTCCAGTCCGGCTAGGGTTGTGACCCGGTTTCGGAGTTGCCAGGCAGAAGAGTTCCAGTCGTGGGGAGAGATCAGTTTGTCTTTCCAGAAGCCCGGGGCATGAGAACGGAATTCCTTCTCGGGAAGCAAGGGGGGCGGCGTGCGCATTGAGGTCGTATGTAGAAGAGGTTACGCCCGTGAGTTTCAGCGTGTCAAACTTCTTGCTGAAAAAGATGAGCATAAAATGAAGAGTCCCAAGGGAAATCTTTATTCCCTTCCCTGCGTATGATTCGACTTGGCGCACACTTAGTTGGGATTTATTGGTATCTATGAACAAAAGCTATCCAGCCACTGCGATAACAAGTTTTTTCCGGTGCGGCCTTTTCTTTTTAATTAGCTTTTCTGTCAGCATCCAGGCACAAGACCAAATCTGGATTCAGTCGAACCTCAACAACGAATGGAATCTCACCGCACCGAACTGGGATAGCGGCGTTGTTTGGATAAATAATAACAATGCCATTTTTGGCGGCTTAGGGGAGACCGTTGAACTCGGCGGCAATCTAACGGTAGGTAATCTCACTTTTAATGGTAACGGCTACATCCTTGAAGACACCAATGATGACGGCACCCTAACGCTAAGTGGCCCCAGCACCATCACCGTCACGACGGACGGCCATACAGCGACCATCCGTGAAGCGATAGCCCAAGGCTCGTTCATCAAAGCAGGGGCCGGCACCTTGGCCCTGACCGGAAACAACCTCTTTGATGGAACTGTAAGCGTCACGGCAGGAAGACTGAGCTTGGGCAGCTGGCCTGCCCCCGAAGTTTGAGCCAATATTTATGAGAGTCCTGGGTGCGTTAGCGGGTTGATTTCTTGGATTTGCTTCTGAGTTGAGGTGACTGTTTTATCTTTGTTTCGGCTACCAGCAATGCCTT